>ERZ772986.1965-NODE-1965-length-11473-cov-3.440795_pt1 | contig 11473 bp, 12 predicted proteins | sample MGYA00511898_ERZ772986 | MGnify/ENA primary metagenome ERZ772986 (study PRJEB29015, sample SAMEA2737934) | human oral metagenome | biome: human oral; feature: human-associated habitat; material: dental | place: China | collected 2148 ... | reverse complement strand
CTTTTCGCCGGGAATGTTCCGGAGAATGTTCCACCTTATTTCTTGTTTTTCCACACGTTTTCAACAGCATCTGTGATGTAGAAAACCGCGACGAATCCGAAGAAGGCGATGGTACAAACCGCCACGCAATCGTAGAAATTCAGCATTTTCGTATGAACCCCCTTTGTTTTCCGCAATATCCAAATCGGAGTGATCCTTCAGATCGTTCCCACCCCGGCATAGAGTTCAGAATGTCGTTGATTTCAGCTGCGTCTGTTCGGCGCATGTCACCGCATCCGCGCAGCATTACTTCACACCAGATTTCGAGTGCACAGACCCTTTCGCGCTGGACCAGCGATGTTTCCGCACCATTTGTTTCGCCATTGAGGAACATCAATCGTTTTGCCAAGGGTATTGTTGCCCAGTTCTCCGGTATTGGTCGGTCGAGGAAATCGGCGATAACGCCTTCGAGGCTGTTGACCTCTCTATGTGCTTCTTGTTCCTTCTTCGCTGCTTCTTCAAGGTCGCCAACGATATGGAGCGTCTCACCGAGTTTCCACCGCATAAACGCCTCCGCCCACACTTGATCGAGTTCGTTGTCGAGATCTCGCCACACGTTTTTAGTGACTTTTGTGAGTCCCGTGTCAACAGGCCAGAATCTACGTCCACCGGTGCGGTCGCGCAAATATTCTCTAACGTTTGTAGTTCCAAAGAATATGCAGCCGCGTGGAATTTCTTTTACGTGTCTGCCGTATGCTGCACGATAGCGGTCGCTGCGCAGAGAGAGAAACTGTTTAATACGTCCAACATCTGTGGAACGAAACGCTTCCAGTTCACTGATCTCAACAAGCCAGACGCCCTGTATCAGTTCGCTTGCTTCTTTGCCTTCAAATGTGCGGATGCTGTCATTGAACCAGCCTTTACTCATCTTGTCCAAGAGTGTGGATTTACCGATGCCTTGCGGTCCGGACAGAACGAGCATTGTGTCATATTTACATCCGGGATCCATCGCTCGCGCAACGGCTGCCGTGAATGCTTTTCGTGTAACTGCTCGCACATATGGCGAATCAGTTGCGCCGAGGTAATCGATGAATAGCGTATCCAGTCGCGGAACACCATCCCAGTGCAGAGATAGAAGAAAGTCTTTGACGTCGTTAAACTTGTGTCGGTCTGAATGCAAGGAAAGCGCGCCGTCGATTTTTCCATTACCGGTGATCTTATAGACCTTCTCGAAATACCAGTACAGACCGTGATTGTCGTTGTCCGACCACGCACGGCGCTTTTTGAAAGAACTCCAAGGAAGGTCTCCCAGCACTTCGCCACGTCCAGCGAATTCGTTCAGTGCGAATTTACCGCGTAAATTTGGGTCATTTTCAAGGATGATCCAAATGTTGTCGATCGTTGCTTTAAGGTCGCCGGATTTGGAATTAAGCTCTAGCTCGGTTGTCCAATCGAAGTTCTCGCCCTCTGACGCCTCATCGGCGATTTGACTGAAATCACTGATCGCTGATTCGGCACGTTCCTTCGCCAGTTGACGCGACACCTTTGTATCTGCCACCGCAAGTTCGCACATCGCTGTGTATGATGGCAGTCGATTTGCCGGAGTGTTCGGCGTTGCTGTGTCGTCACGATCTCCAAATTTATGAAGTCGCACCATATCAAAAGCGTTTACCAATCGACCGTTGCATGGGTCGGTGGAGTGATGTGAATAGAGAAACATCCCGTTGTCGTAGATCACTGCGCCACCAGTTGTGCTTCCGCCCGAATAGGTATAGCGGTTTGACTCAACTGGAATATAAACCCCCGGCAAGAACGCGTCCATCGCCCCTAGAATGTCATACGTGCGGCAAAACGCGCCTACGATTCCTGCTTTGCTGAGCGGATCCGTTTGCCTTGTAGCCAGTCCCCGGAACACGTTTTCAGCACCGGGAACCTGCGGCCAGTTCGCTACGGTGTGCCAATCTCCGAACTTCTCATCGAAAGCCTTCAACAGCCCGTCGATGGAGAGCATCGGCCCGTCCACATATTTGAATACCCACTGACTGTCACTACAACAGGACGGCCAGTACATGAGGCGTGAGGCTTCAAATGTTGTCGGGTCGACAAACTCCAATCCGATCTTATCCGCGATAAAGCGGGCAACGGGTTCGTATTCGTCTGCGGTAGCCGGACGATCAAACGGAAACAGTACACGTAGCCGCGGTGCGGAAGGTGCGTGCTTGCGCGTAGAGTATGCACAATATCCGCAGCCTAGCGCCTGTATGCGCTTGAGAACATCATCCGTTCCTCCGGGCGGAACATTGTCGAGATCCAGCGTTATGAGTTCGCGGGTTTGTACTGCATCGGCTTTGCGGCGTGGTCCCGAGAGTGCACCGGCAACAAAGCCACCGATGTCTTTGCGATCATCCTGCTCTGATTTACGGAGCGCGAGATATTCGCTCAGCTTTTCTGTTGATCGACTTGGTACTTCGAGCTTCTTGTAGAACTCTGAGAGCATAAGCGTCAGGGGGTGCCAGCTGGTGCTTTTTCGACTGGTACCTACGGAGATGATTATTTCGCGGTCATATCGCATCATCTCCCACGCTCCTTTAGGCGCTTACACCAGCGCTCTGACTTGAAAAGCATCGTAGCCCATGATGCTTGGTCGCGACCGAGCACTGATAGTACCAGCCAAACGTCGGCGATTTCTTCCGTGATGTTTTGCTCGGCTTGTCGGATGGTTGTGGGCGTTGGATTTATCTGCGTACGCGCACGGCGCAGTTTCAATGCTGCTTTTGCGAGTTCGTTGCATTCCTCAGCAAGCTGGCAAAGAAGTTCATCTTCATCAAGAGCCTCAGCAATAAACTCTATGTTTTCAAGCATTTATCATCAGTCCTTTCTGAAGAAGTCCCCAATCCAGCCGTCGGCATTGAGGGGAAGTCCTTTTGCCCACGGAATAGGGAGTGTCATCAGGCGAATAACTTCATCAAGATCAGCCTTCTCCTTTGGGCAGTCGATAACCACTTCATCGTGGACGTGGAAAACGACCGGGAATCCGGCTGCTTCGAGAGCATTGATCGCGATTGCAAGGCAGTCACGGGAGATTGCCTGTACGATGTTTTCGACGAGCTTTCCTCCGTATGTTTCCAGTGGCGTCCACTGCTTTGTCTGCTGATCCACGCCATAATACTGAATAGATGGGTTGCCCCACTGATTTGTGGTAAGATCAGGTTTTGCATAATAGAGCTTTCGACCGCTCGGCAAAGTGATCGACATAAAATCAAGATCATTTTCAAGATCAAACTCCCTTGAGAATATGAGGCCTTTTACGCCGATCTGCTGTCCCGTATGAATGGTTGTGATCGCTGCTTTTTCAAGCGTGTACCACAGATCTACAATGCGCCGGTTGCTTTCACGCCAGCGTGATACGATGTCGGGCAGGTCGACCTCTGGAATTCCCATATTCAATGCGCCCATTGCGACGAGAGCACCTTTTCCGCCCTGATAACCGAGGGCAAGTTCAGCAACCTTTCCTCGCTGGCGCAGGCTGTATTCGGGATTTCCTTTTGTGATACGTTCGATTGGCACACCGAACATCTGACTGGCTGACGCTTCGTATATCTTTCCGTGTGTGCGAAAGACCTCAAGTCGCCACGTTTCTCCCGCGAGCCAAGAAATAACCCTTGCTTCAATGGATGAAAAGTCAGCGTCCACTAGAACATTTCCCGGAGCTGCGATGAATGCTGTTCGGATCAGCTGTGACAGAGTGTCCGGAACAGAGCCATACATCAGTTTCAGCAAGCCGCTTTTGCGCTTTTTGACGGCCTCACGGGCTTGCGGAAGAAGGTCGATGTACGTGCGCGGTAGATTTTGTACCTGCACGAGTCTCCCCGCCCAACGTCCGGTCCGATTGGCTCCATAAAATTGTAGGAGTCCGTGTACGCGGCCATCATCGCAAACAGCCGCTTCGATCGCGTTATACTTCTTTGTGCTAGTTTTTCCAAGCTCTTGTCGGATTTCAAGCATCCTGCGTGTGTCAGCGCTCAAATCTTTCTTCTCAAGAAGAACTGCCACGGTATCTTTGCGCAGATCTGGAACCATCTGTCGCTGCGTATTTTCCAGCCATTTCGTGAGTTGGGCGACACTATTTGGGTTTGTTAGACCCGAGATACCCTGAGCCTCCTCTGTAAGCTCGATCTGCGTTTCTGCCGCGATCTCAAGAGCACCTCGAACCATCACCATGTCGACGGCAACGCCGCGCGCGTTGATGGCAAGGTCTATGCGCCATTGGGCTTCGATCTCCTCCGGAACAGGGAATCTTGATAAACGGCGCGCAATCTCCATCTCGGTTATAACGTCGCCACGACAATATTCTTTGAACAGATTCCACTTTGCGGGATCATGCTTCGGATAATTGCGTGTACGCCCGCCGTTCGCCTTGGATGCTTTGCACGGCACGCAGAAATAGCGAATCAGTGCTTTTCCTGTCGTAAGCTTCTGCTTATCCGCTGGCAGCCCCAGAGCTTTTCCTGTCGCATCTAACCCAGCTGTGAATCCGCAGTATAAGCTGTGCAGCATTGTGTCACGCCATTGCTCGGAGGGGAGTCTGATACCGAAGTGCTTTGACAGGCAATTCCACTCGAATGAAGCGTTGTATGCGTGCTTAATATATAGCGGGTCGGTAATCGCTTCGATAACGCGGTTTGGAATCGTTTCGCCGCTGGCAAGGTCAATCACTTCAACAGGTGCACCATCGAGGGAGTATGCGAATAGCAGAATCTCGAAGTCAGGGCTCTGTATGTATTTGAAAGCTCCGCTTTTATCGATGGGAACGCTGCTATAAGTCTCAAGATCGATAGACAAGTGTTTCATAAAGCCTCCTGATGCCAAAAAGGCGTGGTCGTGGAAGTTCCACAACCACGCTTTTTTGGTGCTATTTAGAACAGCGGCCGTCCTGTGAGCGGGTCTACCGCAGGTTGCGCGACAACACCCATCGGGTTTGCCGGTGTAACTGTCTGACCAATCTCTGCGAAATCGGATGCGGCAGAAACGAATCCGCCAAGAACCTCTCCGTCGCGTGTTTTCATAACATTTCCGAGGCCGCAGCCGATGCCGCGTCGTCCTGCGCGGTTATAGCCAAAGAAGTTGATTGTTACGCGAGCGTACATACCGCTGTAAATGTCCTGCGGGAGAAGCTCGGTGTGGATATCATTCTGGCTGACGACCTGAGGCTTGTTCTTTGAGCTTGCTGTGATAACCCAGCAGCCTTTGCACTCATCGCCGAACGGCGTGCCGTTTTCACGAACGCCGTCGCCATCGTGAACGGGAATCGGCATGACGGGCGGACGAACACCGCCCCAGATCTTCGACTGTGCCGCGATTGCAGCTGCTTCGATGCTGGAATCGATGTTTGCCTTCACTGCGGCATCCGCCTTCGGGATCAGCAGTGTTACAGAATACTTCGGAACAGCGTTCGGGTCTTTGCTGTTCGTGTTCGGCGTAACGAGATTGCAGTACGAGAGACGAACCTCTCCGGTAAGAACGCGCGTCGGAATATTGTTATACATTTTCTTGTCCTCCTGTTACATCTTTGAAATCTGACACTGCACTGTTAAACACTTTTCTTCTGTCACTTGACAACGCGAGAGTTGGTTTACCTTGTGGCTTCACTACAAAGGCACCGACAAGCTCTCCAAACTTCTTTTTGCCGAGTAGTTTTTCGAGTTGGGATAGCGATTTCGGGATCGTATCGTAGATGATTGCCCGCTCAATTCCCTTTTCTTCAAGGGTTTCAAGGGCTTTATCCTGATCGCTCCATGCGCGTGAGCTTTTGCCCTCGACCACCTTATAACCGGAGATTGAGGTGCCTCCGAGAAGGGCTTCCAAGGCTTTTTCTTTCAACGCTTCGTACCATGCGACAAGCGTCTCGCCTCTTTTTAGGGCCTCGCTCATTCGTTCGGGCGAAAGTATCGCAACGTCCTCCTTGAAATCATCCAAGGCGGAAAGTTGCTGCTCGGCTTGCGCTAAACACTGGCCATTTGCCCGACAGAACCTGCACCACGAACCCGCCTTGAATTCGCCGAAGCCCGCGTAGGCCATTTGTGCTTTTGGCTTTATGCTTTCACCCCACGCAGTGAGGTCTGCGGTCGATATCGACCACGTCTGGTATGAATCTATGCGTGGCTGATCGATACAGATCATTACATTCAGGATGCTGTCACCAAAAAATGGTCGATACAGCTTGAGTGCACCGAGTGCATAAAGCATCAACTGTGGGTTTTCTTCGGCATCTACTGGTTCACCTTTGCCGTGCTTATAGTCGGTGATGATGAGCGTATCGCCGCTGAACATAATGCAGTCGCAGCGCCCAAAAGCATCTGGGACGTAGTCCGTGATGTCTACGCGCGTTTCAAAAGCGACGACCGGCTGATGTTGAAAGTTCATCGCCTTGCTCGCGAGATGTTCGACGTAGATTTCAGCGGTGCTTAACATCTCTGGATCCCATAACTCGTTCTTTTGGTAGCGTTTGAGTGCCGCCTTGTAGCTGGCGTTTGTTGCTTGCCCAAAGTGATTTTTTGCACTGATCTCACATACGCTATGCGCTAGGGTGCCTTCCTTGGAATACACTGTCGAGCGATCAGGGAGCGTCGCTTCAAGGCGCGGTGCTCGCGGGCAATTCAGCCAGCGATGTGCACTTGACGGTGACAGCAGAGCGTGTGCACTCATATCGCCGCTCCGAGTGCACGCATCTCAGTTGCGAATGCCCCAAGCTGTTCTGGCTTCAGATCCATAACCGCTTGCACTCCGAACTTGTGGAGCAGGTTCATCAGATCGTTGATTTTGCCCGCATCCATCAGAGTTGATCCTGCGGCCATAATCTGCTCCACGGTATATGTTGGAGCTGCTGCAACCGGAACTGCGGGTTCAGGCACAGGAGTAGAACCAACCTTTGGTGCGGGGGTCTCGGTAGAGGGTGATGAAACGGCACGTCCCTGCATCGACTGTGCGAGTGCGTGAATAGCGTTTACGAGTTCGGGGGCGTCGATGGTTACTTTGATTTCTAACATTTTGTCCTCCTATAAAGTTCAGTTGTTTTCGTCGGGATCGAGCGCTTCGAGAATTTCGCCGATGGTCGGCGCATCCTTCGGGTCGAAATTGTTGCGACGATCTGCATCGCACCAAAGAGCGACACGCGCCTTCATCGCGTCAGCATTTAGCTTATCAATCCATATCAATGGCAAGCTGAATTTGTCAAAGGAGGACAAAATCATGTTGGAACTGAAGCAGACCCGCTGGGTCAAGATCCACGAGCCCGGACAGGGCAACTATGACGCGAAAGAAAACGTCATGGACATCGCGATCGGTGCGAAGCGCTGCAAGGCGGAGGCGGTATTCACCGTCCGCAATTACAAGCTCGCAGCGTTCTGGATGACGCGCTATCTCGGTGCCGCGAATGCACAGAAGGTTGTTGAGCTTGTCGAAACGGCCGTGAATGATGAACTGCTCGCGAAGCCGAACGAGGACATCAGCATTGAGACCTCAAAATGGTCCTGCCGGATTGAGAAGATGGGCGACACAAAGGCGTTCAAGATTGACCTGACATGGGCGCCCGGTGAGAAAGTCACGAAGTTCATTCCGGCTAAGAAGTCGCGGCGTAAAAAACAGGCCGCGTAAGATACAAAAAGGCACCGCCCGAAAAGGCGGTGCCTCAGAGGAGGACAAATTATGCACATGACACTTGAAGTCAAACGATACCACGAGTTCTTTTGGTTGCGTGAGATCCATGCGGTGAACATCTACGAATGCTGTGCGCAGTGCTTTATCGGCAAGCGATTCAACAACGTTTATCACGAAACTCTGCGCAAGATGCACGCGTTCATCGACATGGAAATCCCGCCGGATCCGCTTGCAAAAGCGTATTATCTCTGCGGACTCAGCGCTGGATATGATTACAGCCAGAATACGCACGTCGCGTTCATTCCAGCGAAGGGCGAGAAGCTTCAGATCGTCGATCAGAACATTCGCCTTCGCATCACAGATGCGCGCGAGATACGTTTCCAGAATTATGTTCCGCACCCGCAGCACGGGTACTTCACGGATCGACAGCGACGCTGTCGAAATTGGATCTTCGCCAACTACATCAACGATGGAATGCTGAAAGGAGATCGTCATGACGGATGAAGAAAAGATCGTTTTGCTGGAAAAGAACATCCGGCAAGCGATCACGGATTATGCCCGGCACACAAGACAAAACGATGTCATGCACTCGATGTGTGATCGATTCGTTACACGGCTGGCAAAAGACAGTGTTGAGGCGAAGCGTGAGCTTCGTAACCTTTTCCGGCAGTCGCCTGTTTGGGACGAGGAGCTTGACGCACTGGTTATCAATGGAACGCGAACGCACGACCCGGACCCCGAAGTGATCTATTCGCTCGCATCGAGTATTCTGGACCGTGTATGGACGCGGGAAAACCATGATTTCCTCCGAGACGCAAAAAAGTTTTTCGCTTTCACCCCAGATACACCGAACTACGAGACGTACATCAAAGCAGTCAAAGTATTCGCGCCGAAGGCCTACGCCCCCGGCAAGAAAAAAAGTCGTATTTTCAAAGCACTTTGCCAGAATCTTGGGCTTGCAGATAAGACGGCGGGGAGTGATTTCCAGCGGGCTTTTGCGAAGATCGCGGATGAAATGAGCGCCAAACGGATCAACTTCAAGTTGTTTGTCTCGCTGAATCCAGCACACTTTCTTACGATGAGCAACCCGAAGTGGGATGAGCGTGGAGATACTCTCACGAGCTGTCACTCGCTTAACTCAACGGAGTATTCGTACAATAGTGGCTGTTCCGGATATGCGCGTGATGAGGTTTCGTTCATTGCATTTACAGCCTCGGATCCTAACGATCCAGAGACGCTCAACAACCGCAAGACGACGCGGCAAGTGTTTATGTATAAGCCGGGCAACGGGATTCTTCTTCAGAGCCGACTTTATAACACGAGCGGCGGAACACGAGGTGCGCAAGAAGAAACGAAGGTCTATCGCGATCTCATTCAGCGTGAGATTTCTGATCTTGAAGATGCGGCTAATCTCTGGAAAACGTGGAAATACAAGAGTGATGAGAACCGCATCGCAATTCCTACGGGGATCGGTTTTGGGGGATACGCTGATTGGGTTCACCCAGAGTTCGATGCGAGGATTTCCGTAAGAAGTGACCACGCGGACGATTATGTACCTTTCACGGTCGGAGAAGGTGGACTCTGTATTTCATGCGGTGATGAGACAACGCGCGGCGTGTTCTGTGATGACTGCATGGATAGTGAAACATGCGATTGCTGTGAAAACTCGTGCAGTCAGACGTACGAGGTTCGAGACCAAAACGGGCACGAGCAGTATGTCTGCGAGAGTTGTCTTAACGAATATTATACGCGCTGTGATGAGTGCGGATACAGATATGAGAATGACTCGATGACGTATCTGGATGGCCGAGATCTTTGTCCAGACTGCCGAGACGAATACTACAATGTCTGCGAAGAGTGCGGAGAATGGCACCACAACGACGACCTGATTACGGCAATTACCGGGAGAGGATATACAGTACAAGTCTGTCAAGATTGTGCGGATAGCTGCTATCGCCGATGCGAAGAGTGCGGTCAGCTGTGCCATGAAGATTTTTTGAATGGTGACGATATTTGCGAAAACTGTGCCAGAGTGGAGGATGTAAATTATGACCATGCTTGAGAATGTGATTTACCCAACCCAGAAGAAACTGTTTAACCGTTTGAAGAAGCAGTTTCACGGGAACACCGTGAGTTCGCACGGCGATTACATCCTCGTGAAAGGTGAGGCGCCGATTATGTTGGTGGCACACCTCGATACAGTGCATAAGTCGCCGGTCAAGACGATCTGCAAAAGCCGCGACAAGACGGTCTGGATGTCTCCGGAAGGGATTGGCGGTGATGATCGCTGCGGTGTGTACGCCATCCTCAAAGCATATGAAAGCGTTGATGTAAAGCCGTGGCTCCTCTTCACCTGCGATGAGGAGATCGGATGCGTCGGAGCTGGCGTGTTCGCGGATGATTTCAAGACAAAAAAATATCTCCCGAAGGAGCTGAAAAAGCTCAAGTGCATCGTGGAGATTGATCGGCGCGGCTCTGATGACGCGGTGTTCTACGATTGTGACAATGCAGATTTTGAGGCCTATGTCAACAGCAAGGGGTTCAAAACCGCCCTCGGGTCGTTCAGTGACATTTGTTATATCGCACCGGGGCTGGGCGTCGCAGCCGTGAACCTCTCGTCGGGGTACTACAACGCGCACACGGAACACGAGTTCATCGTTGTTCCCGAACTCGAACGGGTCATCGAGAAGGTGATCGAGATGGTTCGTGAGAGTACGGATGCGGAGTTTCCCCGGTACGAGTACGTCGAGAAAGAGAAGGCCGTAACGATCAGGGATTGGAACTATTCGCGGTATTATGAAGATGTCCTGAGCGATTTCTACAAAGTCCCCAGCGATCTCAATGATTTGGAGAAGCGGGCGTATGTCGAACTTCTTGACTACGGATACCATGATGAGAAGGAATTGAATGACTTGCGCGCGCAGTATGGTAATGAGTTCCTTCTCACGCTGTATGAAATCGACACCGGGGTCGCCATGTATGGGGAGGATGATGAGGATGAATTATCCCATCGAGTATAACAGTTGGACACGCGGATACAAATGCAATTTCACCCACAACGGCAAGAGATATTACGCGTCGCTCTGTGCGGTGCCTCCGGCAGAAATTACGGAGTGCATGATTTTCCGTAAGGGGCACCGGACAGATTTATATTGCAAGCGGTACATCCCCGTTACGCCGGAACAGCTGGCTGCTTGCATCGATGAGTTTGTGAAAGGGGCATAACATGAAGATCAGCAAAGAGCGCAAGATTCAGGAGGCCATCAATCGCATGAAAGCGATGCGGTTGCACCCGGACGCTATCAAGCAGTTTGAGAAACAGGGGCTTATCAACTTCAGTCAGCCGCCATTTGGCGGTTTGTACTGGGTTGAGGATGGGGATTTGCAGATCCTTCGCGAGTGGGAGCGGGATAACAACAGCGTCGTTTACCATGTTATCCGCAGTTACACAGAGTTAGGCGTTTTGGATTCTTATTTCTACGTCAGTGACTACGAAGAAGAATGGGGAACGGATATGCGCGACCTCGGGATTGGCGAAGCACTGGTCTGGGTGCGCAACATTGATGCACCAGATTGTTCCGAGTTTGGGTATATCGGATTCGAGCGTACACCGGCGGCGGGACTGCTTCGGACGCGGTGAAGAAGTGGCAAATTCAGCAGTCCACCTTGAATGAGCTTGCCCCCCAATTCGCAGTGGGGAAGTCATCGTGGAAGAAGGAATCGCGCATCGCATCGAAGAGTGCAAAAGGATTCGCGCTGTCACGCTGCGAAAGGTTCCGACGGCCGGCAAAAGGTACAAGTCCAAACATGGTAATCAACTCCTTAGAGATTTGCGGCA
>ERZ772986.1945-NODE-1945-length-11549-cov-25.493997_pt1 | contig 11549 bp, 18 predicted proteins | sample MGYA00511898_ERZ772986 | MGnify/ENA primary metagenome ERZ772986 (study PRJEB29015, sample SAMEA2737934) | human oral metagenome | biome: human oral; feature: human-associated habitat; material: dental | place: China | collected 2148 ... | reverse complement strand
CTGCAATCTGATTAGCAAGATTTTCTGGTAGTTCAATAATTTTTGACATAGTTTTTGGTTTTACCCTTTCTAAACGTTGATTTAATAAGGTTCTGATGATGTTTACACCTATCAAAAATACAATTTGTTCACCTTTTTGTGGACTAAAGGGAGCTAATAGCTTTCTCAAAGTAAGCTACTGCTTCTTTTTCTTTGTCTCTTGATAGGTGGCTGTAGATGTCTAAGGTCATTGTAATATTTGCATGACCTAAGCGATATTGTAATTCTTTGTATGAGATACCAGCATTCAGCAATAAACTAGCGTGAGTATGGCGGAAAGCGTGAAAGGTAAAGCGAGGGATACCTGCTTCTTTGCAACGGGTATCTAAAGCGCTTTGCCTGATTGCCAAATCAAAATATTCTCTTGTAGGGGTGGCAAAGACAACAGACGGAGCACGCGCCCCAGTCTCGAAAAATAGCTGGCGTTGCCTATTCTTGTATAGACGCAGCATATTGACCGTTTTCTTGTCTATGCTAATGGTTCGATTGGCTGACTTGGTCTTAGCTGTACTAACCGCCTTTAAGCCTTTGTTATACGTTTTATTTACGGTGATTGTACTCTTATCAAGGTCTATGTCAGTCCATTCTAAGGCGCAGGCTTCACCAATCCGTAACCCTGTAGACAAGAGCAAATGATAGAGGACATACTCATAATACAAACCATAACGCTTGTACTGCTTCTTTTCTAGATTATCAAGAAAAGCCTTCAAATCATCTGGAGCAATAAACTTTACCTTGTTATCATCAGCCTTCTTTTGTCTTCTAGGAAGTATAATATCTCTAGCTGGGTTATTGGTGACAAGCTGCAGCAATATTCCTTGCTGAAAAATCCTCCTGATGATTGACCGTATTGTCACAAAGTTTTCAAAATATCTTGATAACTGATTGATAAAAACTTGTATATCACTAGCCGTTATCTTGTCTAGTTGTCTGTTCCCAAAAACTGGGTAAATATGGGTTCTTAGATTGCTCAATGTTGCCTCATAGGTTTGTGGCTTAACGGTCAGCTTATAGCTTTCTAGCCATATATCAGCCAGCTCTTGAAAATTCTTGACCATGACTGCCTTTTGAATGGTTGAGCCATTCAGTTTAAAATCTATCTGGGCTTGTTGAGCTTTTGATTTAACCTCTTTTCTTGTCCGTCCTGTTACGCTGGTTTTTACTTTCTTACCTGTTACCTGGTCAACACCGAGATAAACACCAGCACGGTATACAGTTGTACCGTTTTTCTTTTTGACTTCTGTTATTCTCATGATATCCCTTTCTATCAGCAGGCAAGCCGTAAAAGTTTTAGATTGGGTTTATATCATGCTAGGAGCTACGAGAACATCCCTATTTTCGTTTGTTTTATGTAAGACGGTAAATTATACCAGAAAAGAAGACAAGCGCTTAAAACGCGTTTTATGAGGTTATTTGTCAATCAGCCCTTTAAGCTCTTTCTCAAAGTCTGAATTTATCTTTTGGGTTTTATTGAAAAGTTGATACTCTAACTTTGCCTTATCCTTAGCAGCCTTAGAAGTGATTTTACCATGCCCCTCTAAAATATCGTATTCTTGGAAAGTCAAAAAGCGATCAATGCTTTCAGCAAGCTGCTGCATGGTCTGGGTTTTTCGCTGCTCTATTTGTCTTTCAAGGTAATCAAAATAGCTGGAGATACTTCTTTCAAGAGAGCGAATTTCTTTTTCTGTTAGGTAATTCTTTGCTACCTGGGTATCCATTTGTAAGATACGACCGTCTGGGGAATTTTTCCAAGTGGTTAGTCCCATGTTGTCCTTGGTATGGTCTGCTTTCGTATATATAATTTCTGCAGCAGTCTGACCAGTAATAGCATAATGAAACTTGTTTTGTACATCAGCATAGAATTGTTTTGTAAGTGTACTTTGTGGGTCATAATCGATAGAAATCTCTGCAAAAATATCCGTAATCTGTAACCAGATACGGCGCTCACTAGCACGGATAGAGCGGACACGTTCCAAGAGTTCGCGGAAGTAGTCTTTTCCTAGGAGGTTTTCCCCTTGTTTCAAGCGTTCGTCATCCATAGCAAAGCCTTTTATCATGTACTCACGCAGTACCGAAGTAGCCCATTGTCTGAAGCGCGTGGCTTTTTGAGAGTTGACCCGATAACCTACGGAGATAATGGCGTCAAGATTGTAGTAGCTGACATCCTTAGTTTGGGTTTTATCAGCAATTGCACCGTGTTTTGTGGTTATTTCCATTTTGGAAACAACCACTTTTTCTTCTAATTCTCCCTCTTCAAAGATATTTTTTAAGTGCTTACTAATGGCAGGGACACCAACACCAAACAGCCTAGCCATTTCTTTCTGACTAGCCCAGATAGTTTCCCCGCGTATAATAACGCTAGCTGTTTCTTGGTTGTTATCTGCTGAATAGATTAAAAATTGTAATTCGTTCATGGCTTCCTTTCTGTTGGTGTTTTAAAAATTAGATTTTAAGATATTTGACTTGCTGAACTCCGAGCGAACCCCGAGAAATCACGCGCAGCAATATGAAAAATAGTGAATTTTCAGAGCTTCTAAAATCTTAAGAACTTACTATTTGCAAGGCTTTTAACCATTTCATGCTGGAGGGGTTCGTGTTCCCTGATTGTTATGAAATACTGTTGAGCTCTATAGAGTTCTAACATTTATGAACATTTGCTAAGGTTGGGCGTCTGTATAGGGTACGTGCTTATCTCTCACTATACATCGTGACCACTTGCCCAATGAGGTTAGTCGTCGGGAGTATTTTATTTTTTGTGGAATACCTTAGCAATTTCTAAGAGTTTTTCTTTTTCTTCATCTGGTAAGAAGTAAAAAATTGTCAAAAGTTCACTTTCGGAATTGTCTAAGTAAGACAGGGCTATGCTTAAAAAAGATATTTTGCTGAGGATTTGTTCTGTCTGCTTGTTAGCTTTATCTAAGATTATCTCCTTTTGTTTCTCCCCTGGGAGTTCAATTATTTCCGATGAAGTGAACTCTTTTGTAAGAACCTCTTTATTTATTGTTTGTTCAATAGCTGAAATCATTTGATTCTTAGATAAATAACCAGACATAAGCAAGAGTTTATCTAAACCTTGCAAAGCTCGTTTTTTTTCATTGTCATCGTATGAATCACTGGTCATATTCTTAAAGTCAGAATCACTATACCCCAACAGATACCCAACAGACACCCCGAAATAGTCGGCTAATTGTTGGGCTTTTTCTGGTTTGATATTGCTTTCACCGTTTTCCCAACGTGAAACAGTTTTTTCATTAACGGCTAACATTTCAGCTATTGCTTTTTGTGATACCTTTTTCTCTTGTCTTAACTCTTTTAGTCTATTCATAAATTTCAACACCTTTCACTATTGATTATAACACAATTTTATAGAGCAGACAAAAAAAGTCTGGTTGTTTGCAAAAAATCATTGACACAGACACAAAGTGTCTGTATAATAAAACTATCAGGACAAAAAACGTCCGATAACCCTAATGCCTTTCAAGTCTATTCTAGGGGTTTATTTTATCGGTACGTGATTTGTTTTGACGGTGAGGCATCCGACTTGCACTGGTAAAAAGAGCGAAAGGAGGTAGAGCATGAAAAATAATATGCGCGTATTATTAGCCAAGCGCCGTGAGAAAGTTTCTGATGTTGCAAAAATGACAGGTCTATCAAAAAGCACGTTAACAGCTTTGTACTATGAACGGGCGAAAAGTCCGACTATTGACACTCTCCAACGAGTAGCCGATTATCTAGGCGTCACTATAGATGAACTACTTACACCAGAAGAGTAGAAAGGAGGCGCAGTATGGAATTAGTTTACATGGACGGAAAGAAAAAGCCGTACACCACAAGCGAGATCATCGCTGAATGTGCTGAGGTTACTCATCACACAATACAAGAGCTTTTAAGAAAGCATAAAGCTGATTTTGAAAGCTATGGAATTATCGCATTTAAAATGCGTAAATTAGACGGCAGAGGACGACCAATGAAAATCTATCGCCTGAACGAACAACAGGCAACCTTGCTGATCACTTACCTAAAAAATACCGAACCCGTTAGAGCTTTTAAGAAAGCTCTAGTCAAAGCATTCTTTGAAATGCGGGACGAGGTGGCAGAGTTTAAGCTGCAGCGTGCTTTAGAGAAGCCAAAGCGCAAGACTTTACATGACAGCATTGAGAACTGGGGACAAAAACCAAAACACGCGCATAGCACTATCACAAATCTTTTGCTAAAAGGCACTAGCGGCATGAATAAAAAGCAACTGATGGCAGCGCGTGGCGGTCTGACAGGCATCGATAGCTTGACCAGTACCGAACTAGCCAGATATCAAGACCTAGAAGATATGGCTATTGCTATGATTAAGCTAGGCATGACTTATCAGGAAATAAAATCCATGGTCTTTAGACCACAACAAGGAGGATAAAAAATGTATCTATCAAACGAACAAGAAAAAGCCCATCTATACGCTATGATCGACCTTGCAGACAATGCTATTTTACAAGGTGATAAAAAACAAGCACTAACTAGCCTTTATTTTATCAAAACAGGGCTTGAAAATATTTTAAAAGATAACGATAACTCAAAAGCTGAATAAGCAGCAAGCGCTAGAATCGATTTTAAGCTGATTTTCGCCAATAAGATATAGCCAAAATCAACTTGAAATGTCTCAAGGATATAATTATATCCCTAACCGTTTCAACCGCTCAAAACGCCTATTAGAGTGCTTAAAAACAGAATAAAACAAAAAGGCTTAACCAACCGACTAAGTAGGAAGCCTTTCACACAAATACTAAAACAATACAGCAGGCAAGCCGTAAGGGTTTTAGTAAAGATTTATAGCTAGATTATACCATATCTAGGATATTTTGACCATACGGAGGGCGCTACCCCTTAAAAAGGGCATAAATACAAGAAAATTTAAACGAGGTAAAACACCATGACGAAAACAACAACAGTATTATTGAGCACTGAAAAACTAATCGACTTAGGTAGTGAACTAACTGACATCATGAACAGCTTAGAAATGAATAACTTAACTCTAGAAGCCTTAGAGATAACGCAAAAAGTGGATACAGCAACCTTTAACTGGATAGCTAAGAAATATATTGAGACTGCTTATGCACAAAACGAAAAACTTTGCCAAAGACTAGACAAAATTGCCTTTCTGCTATTAAACAATGACAAACCCAAGGAACTGGAGGCATTAAACAAATGAGCGAACTACTAGGCGCAATTTTAACGCTACTACTTTTCTTTCTTGCTGGTATTTGTACTCAACTGTTTAATGCTTGGGCGATTGCTTACAAGCGGAGGGGCTATATCACTAAAAAGCAACTCAGAAAAATTGAAAAATGGCTAGAGGTTATGGAGGCAGAACATGGCAGATAAAAAAGAGTTTGACCTTGCAAATGAAAGAGCTAAGAACTTTGGTATTTGGCTAGAAGAATCCTATCAGACTATGTTAGATTTTTCTCTAGAAGATAAATTTGACTGTTACAGTATTGAGGAACGAAACCAACTAGAACGAGTTTTAGAAACTTTAATGGATTTTTGCGATATGTGGGAAAGAGGGCAGATTATCCTAGTTAGCAAAGAAAGAGAGGCAATTGAATGAAACTTCCAATTTTACCAGAGAATTATAAGCGCGTGCTTGCTCTTATCCCGCAGGGAGCAGAAAGACCACGCGCAGGCAAAGAGATTGTCAAGCTCACAGGGTTAGATATCCGAACCGTTCGGGGCATTATCCGCGGTTTAGTAATTAAGTATCATATCGCTATTTGTGGCAGCCGTGACCTAGCAGGCGGTTACTATATCCCAGCAAATGACAGCGAACGTCTGGCAGGTATCAGAGCACTAGATAGGCAGCGACAAGATGAGCAAAAGCGAATCAGCGCCCTCATGTATGCGGACTTGAACGAACAAGACAAATATTTGAAAGGCAGTTAGTATGGCATTATTTAGCTTAGATACAGAAACACAACTAAAGGCAGAAGCCCTAACCTTGCTTTCTAACTTTCTGCAGTCTTACACGCAGCCAAAGCCAAGACAGCTTGGACTAATGACAGCCCAACAGGTTAAGGAGGAACTAGGGATAAAATCCAAAACCTTGGCACGTTGGGAAAAAGCAGGCTTAAAACGATATCGCCCACCACTAGAAGACACTCGCAAAGTCTTTTATAAAGTAAGTGATATTCTGATATTTTTGGGAGTAGATTAGGGGGAACAATGGCAAAAACAAAAGTTTATTTTTGGCTAAAAATTGATAAAAAGTTTTTTGATAATATCTTTATCAAGAGACTTAAAACTTTACCGGGTGGTTACACTATGACAGTTATATATATCAGACTTATGCTTGAAAGTCTTGATAGTGACTGCATTCTTTACTACGAGGGATACTTTGATAGTTTAAAAGCAGAATTAGCCTTAAAGCTAGATGTTTCAGAAGATGATATTGAAATGACTATGGCATATTTTACAAAATGCGGTTTAATTCAAATTGATGAGGATAAAAATGCAAAGCTGCCACAAGCTAAAGCCATGGTACAACAGGAAACGAACCAAGCCGCCTATATGCGGGAATACCGCAGAGAACAACGAGAAAAAAATAAAAATCTTACAATGTTATCTGATAATCTTACAACGTTAACTACGTGTAAGACAGAGATAGAGAAAGAGATAGAGAAAGAGATAGAGCAACAGCTAGAGCAAGAAAAAGCTGGTGAAGCTGGTAAAAATATTATCTTTGAAAAACTAAAAGAGGCTTTTGGTGAAATGTCTGTTAGTGGCACAATGGTGACAGAGGTTGAAGACTTGCTAGCTACTCACGGCCAGACTTTGTTACTTTATGCTCTTGAACAAACCATATTGAACAACGGTAGGTCTATTAGATACACGCGCTCAATCCTTGAACGCTGGCAAGGTCAAGGATTAAAGACTATCGAGCAAGTCAAACAAAATCAAGCAACTTACGAGGCTAAGAAACAGCCATTAGCACAACCAACACAGGACAACTTCCCTGATGTCCTGTTTTAGGAGGAGGTGAAAACATGGAGGAACAGTTCAAAGAGTATCAAAATAGAAAAATACTTGATAAGGTCTGCTCAATTCATAACGTGAACTATTGGCAAATATCAACACCTATTAGGGGAAGTGATGAACGTAAGTTGCAAGAGTTTTGCCCTGAATGTGTCAGAGAGAATATACAGCGCGAAGAACAAGAGTTAGCTAACAAAGCCACAAACCAACAAGTCTATCAAAAAACCTATCATGTCCTAATGCGTGATAGTGTAATCCCTGATGAGTTAAAAACAGCAACATTTGACAATTTCATAGTCGAGACACAAGAGGAGAAACAACTATTAGCCTTTGCTCAAAATCAGGTAAAGAAGTACCTAGAGGGTATGAATGGAAATACGCTGATTACAGGCTCTACAGGCGTTGGAAAAAGTCATCTAAGTGTTGCTATGGCTAAAGCTATCAACGAGGACAGTAAGGCTAAAAATGAGCCTAAAAGCGTTCTGTTTGTAACCTTTACAGATATTGTTAATAAAATTCAAGATGGTTGGACTTATGGCAAGAATGCAGCTTTTACTAAATCTGATGCCGTGGAACTCTTGAAAAGGCCTGACTACCTTATCATTGATGATCTAGGGGCAAAGAATGCGGTTATTAAACCTAAGAACGATTGGGAACAGGATTTATTATTTGATATACTTAACAATCGTGAGAATACAATTATCAATACCAATCTAAGCAGTGATGAATTAAAAACAGTGTATAACGAACGTAACTATAGCCGCATTCTCAAGGGTTTAGAGGGGAATTCATTCAGAATTTACAGTATCAAAGATAAGCGGTATTCAATTCGACAATTAAAGACTAAACAAGTTAAGAAATAACAAAGAGGCGCGTGCCTCTTTTATTGTTTAGCTAGACTTGAAAATTAAGCGGGCTTTTGGTAAGGTATTGAATATAGGATCTAACAAGATAGCGCGTGATTGAACAAAGAACGAACAAAGAGAAAATAACTATTTGAGTCATGGATAATCCAAAGAACACGCGCAGAAAATAGCAAAAAAAGCCAGCTTGTGCTAGCTCCTTTTGGTAAATATTTGATAGTACTATTATACCACAGGAGATATTAAACATGCTGGAATTGTTTAGAGAGATTGACGAAAAAGCAACTCAAGCCAAGGCTAAAAAGATTTTACAGACTTATCGTCGTTTGTGTCGAATTGCTGGGAGTGAATACACTTTGCGGAGCGCCAGTGCTTTTTCAGACCAACCGCGTAGCAAGAACAATCAGCCAAGCAAAGGACTTGAAACCTTTGTAGTAAAAAGGCTAGACGCAGAAAGAGAGAAAGCAGAGATAGACAAGGCTATTAGTTTGCTCTCTAGTGATATGTACAAAGAAATATTGATTAGAAGATTTTGCAAAGCAAGACAGTGTAGCAATATCTGTATATACATGGAATTAGACTTGTCTGAATCGGAATTTTACAGAGAACAAAGCAAGGCATTATTAGAGTTTGCGGAATGGTATAAAGCTGGTGAATTGCTTGTGTTTAAACCTTAAGTAACAGGTTGAAACAGTATTTATACAAACCAAGATACAGGGGCTATTTGCCCCCTATTTTTTTGAACGGGGTAGAGGTTATTTGGAATAAAAGGACGCTGCCCTCTTCTGTGCAAAAAATTCCCTTTTTGAAATTTTTGAATGCAAGAGGAAAAGAAAAAATCAATTTTAAAACACCCCCCCCCCCGCACCCTTGCGAGAGCAAGAGAGCCGCGACAAGATATCATCTTACATCACGCGCCAATTTTTCAGATTTTCAAGGGGTGTCATAAGCATAGATTAGGAGGTGAGGTTGCTTGGTTAAAAATCCTTACTATCGGCAGAACGGTGGGCGTTTGGCAAAAGACCCTCCCGCTTATTTTGGAGCAATCGCAAAACAGTTCTGGCGCAAAATCGTTCCGTTTTTAGAACCTTGTTATCAATCTATAACCAAATGCTAAACTGTAATATTTTATATATGCTATCAGTTAAAAAACTTTTTCTTTCCGCTTGCTTTTATGCGCATAATGTGTATAATAGAAAATGTAAGGAGGTAACGTACACTATGCCACTTACAGGAAAAGAAATGGCAAAGCTAGCCGAGAAAAACGGTTGGGTAGAAATCCGACAGAACGGCAGCCATCACCATTTCAAACATGAAGATTTTGATTATATAGTGACTATCCCAATCCATGGAAACAAGGATTTAGGAAGAGGGCTAGAAAGCAAAATCCTGAAAGATTTGGAGCTGAAATAATCCCCCTTATCTTTCATTTTTTGGAGGTAACAGACTATGTTAAAATCATATCCAGCAATTTTTCATAAAGAGGAAGACGGTTCTTATTGGGTAGAATTTCCAGAGTTTGGAGGAGGCACACAAGGGGCAAATGTTGAAGAAGCCTTGAAAAATGCCCGTGAAATGCTTGAGAGTGTTTTAGCTGCTTACATAGACGAAGGATTAGATATGCCAAAGCCTAGCGACATCATGGCTTTAACCGTTAAAGACGGCTTTGTTAGCATGATACAAGCAGACCCTACCCCGTTTATTCGCAACAATAAAGCCATTAGAAAGAACGTGACTGTCCCTGAATGGTTAGTAAGATTAGCGGATCGTGAAAAAGTAAATTATTCTGAGGTGCTAACTCAAGCCCTAGAAACAAAGTTACAAGCCTAGACACAGTCAGCATGCGCAGCAACAGAAATGCATGTGATGACATGGTATAATAATCTTATCAGCAAGGCTACAAGCAACTAAAAAGCGTAGCTATTCACTACGCTAGTTCTTGCCTGCTGAACTCATATTGTAAATGACCTGTAAAGGTCTTTTTTGTTCACCTTTTTGTAGACTTTTAAGGATTTTCTAACAACTTCTAATATTACATAATATTGATAAAACCCAGTAATATCAATGGTTAAGAGCTGTCAATGAGTTGTAAAACTATCTATTTCCTAGTTCTATAATTTTTGACATAGTTTTCTCCGTAAGTATTCTAGCTATCATTATAACATAAAGCTGTTTTTCTATCAGAAGTCCGGTGTGAGGGGAACACACATCGTTTACTAGAAAGAACCAAATAGACAAGCAAAGCAACCACTTAGGTAAAAGTCCTTGTTTTCCTAGTCGAAATAATGTTTAATAGATTTAGGAAGAGGGAGGTAGTTAGTGACCTCTTGGTATGAACGAAAATCAGCAACAAACCAACATCTGGAAAGAAGGGATGTTTATGAAAGTGCAATTGTATATTGACGAAAAGTTTTCAGAGGAAAAAGTCATTATCGAAGCACCGGCTTTGTCGGACGCCATTCAGCAATTGATGAAATTTGCTCAACAACTCGGTAAAAACAAAGTTATTCGAGCCAAAAAAGAGGAAGAGATTTACCTATTAGATACTGCTGAAATTCAGCGGGTTTATATTGAAAACCGCCAAGTTTGGGCTGAAACAGCGACAGGCAATTATCTCTTAGGGCTTCCGCTTTATCAAGTTTTGGAATTGCTTCCCACTGATTTTCTACAGATTTCCCAATCTGAAATCATCAATATCAAACAGATTGATCATCTGAAATTGACTGGCAGCGGTCTGATTCAGATTGCAATGAAAAACGGTCTGATAACGTATTCATCTCGCCGTTATCTCAAAGCTATAAAGGAGAAATTACAACTATGAAAAAAACATTATTCAGAGATGCTCTAGGAGGCATTGTTATCGGACTCCTCTTATCCGTCATCTTTTCTTACTTTTTTGCACCTGTCTATCATCCGCTCAACCCTTATTCAGCAGTTGGTCTTTGGATGGAACAGCATCATATTCACGGCGCCTTAGTCGTTCTCTATTGCGCAGTAATATGGGGGCTAATCGGCTTGCTCTTTAGCTTAGGAAAAGAGCTTTTCAAAAAAGATTGGAGCATCCTCAAAGCAACTATCTGTCACTATGGGCTTATGATTCTAGGATTCATTCCCTTAGCTCTTTTAGCTGGCTGGTTTCCAAGTAAACCCATTTTCATCTTACAGTTGATTTTGGAATTTACTGTTGTTTATCTTATCCTTTGGGCGATCCTGTCTTATCTGACTAAAAAGAAAATTGAGAAAATCAATCATCACTTAAAGGAACAATGCAAATAGCAAGAAATAACCGCTGTGAAAAAACTCACGGCGGTTATTTGAACCCAACTAAAAATGCAGATTGATAGAAAACGATCATAGCTTACTAAATTGTTGTGGTTTGAAGATTAGACCCTAGCTGCAATTCTGGTATGACATTTCAGCAAAGTAGGCTGTTAGCCAGCCACACCCACTATAGCTTCAACATTTTAAAGTTTCTTCTTCATCTCTGCCACAGCCAACATCACTTCCATTGGGGTCATATTATAAATGTCCAACTGGCGCAACTCGTCTAAAATAGGTGATTCGGTTATTTCTGGAAATAAAGACATCTGCTCAGCCACTTGATTTTTTTCACGAGCATCCGCAGGCAAT
>ERZ772986.1942-NODE-1942-length-11566-cov-8.785249_pt1 | contig 11566 bp, 9 predicted proteins | sample MGYA00511898_ERZ772986 | MGnify/ENA primary metagenome ERZ772986 (study PRJEB29015, sample SAMEA2737934) | human oral metagenome | biome: human oral; feature: human-associated habitat; material: dental | place: China | collected 2148 ... | reverse complement strand
CTGCGCACCGGCGGGGGCGGCGGGGGCGGCTGCCTGTCCACCGCTCCAGGCGACATTGACCAGGGCGCCGCGGTCCACGGCGGTACCGGCGCTCAGCCCGAGGGCGTCGGCGACGTCCTGCGGCAGGGGCGCCCCCGTCCCGTCCGCGGGTCCGCCGTCGGCGGCGCGCAGGTCGTAATCGCCCCAGGCGGTGGGGTCGGCGGGCTCCCTGACGACGATCGGGTTGGAGTCCCGGGCGCCCTGCAGGTCGAGGCCGTTGGCGTCCCTGCCGGTCACGGTCACATTGGGGCTGGAGGTGAAGTCGCTCAGCGAGGAGGCGTTGACGCTCTGGGTCGCCCGGTCGGAGCCGTACTGCCACAGCACGGTCGTGGAGGGGTTGGAGGTGGGCTGGCGGTAGTAGACGTTGTAGTCGATCCCCGTCACCATCTCGTTGGCGTACACGGCGCTCGAGCCGTCGGTGTTGGCGTCGCCGGTGATCTGGAGCATGGCGGAGTAGCGCCACAGGTCGCCGTCGGAGGGCATCTCCTCCGAGGAGAGGATGTTGTTGTAGATGGTGGTGTCCACCGTGTCCCAGGACAGCCCCTTGCCCTTGGACCAGTTCTCCGTGACGGCGCAGGTGCCGTCGGCGGAGCGCGAGTTGCAGCCGTTGGAGCGGGTGTCCTCGTAGACGCGGATGCTGGTGAGCGCGTGGCTGATGGTGTTGTTCCACACCTGCGTGCGGTCCGAGCCCGCCACCAGGATGCCGGTCCCGGCCCCCTGGACGACGTTGGAGGCGATCATGTTGGAGCTGGACACCTCGTTGAAGATCGCCGTGGGCACGTTGATGAACTGGGAGGCCAGGATCTGGGAGTTGATGACGCCCTCGTCGAACCAGATGCCGGACTGCCGGTTGGTCTGCCAGGACGCCGGGGTGGCGTGGTCGGTGGCGGAGGCGGAGTAGTCGACGGTGTTGTAGGCGTAGCGCACGGCCTCGGAGTGGGTGACCTTCATGTCCGCGATGGTGCAGTACCCGCCGCAGCTGGCCGTGTTGAAGCCCTCGCTGTTGTTGCCCGACCAGTAGTTGCGCTCGACGGCGACCGAGGAGGACTTGTTGATCCCCGTGCCCACGCCGCCGTTGTCGGTGAAGCGGTTGCCGGAGACGGTCGCGTTGGTGGCGTCGGACACGCCCAGGGCCGTGCCGGCCGAGGAGTAGCGGAAGGTGCTGTTGGTGATCTGCAGGCCCTTGCCCGAGGCGAAGACCATGACGCCCCCGGTGCTGGTGCCGATCTCCGGGTCGCTGTAGTCCCACTGCTGGACCGGGGAGTACTTCTCGACCGTCAGCCCGTCCAGGGTGGTGGAGTCCCCGATGAGGGTCAGCGCCCGGGAGTGCTGGACGACCTCGACGGTGTGCCGGCCCGGGTCGACTCCGATGACGTAGGCGGCGCCCCGGTGCGGCTTGGCGTTGTAGCCGGCGCGGTTGTTGCCCGCGGACACGAGCGTCACCGGGTCCGGGTCCTCGACGTAGAAGGTGCCGGCCCCCACCTCGGCGCGCGAGCCCACCTGCGTCAGGGGCGCGCCGTCGACGAAGACCTGCTCGGGGTGGGCGGCCATGCCCTCGACGGAGGGGTCGGGGTTGGTGGTGCACACGGTGCAGAAGCGCACCATGTCCGACGACGTCGACCAGGTGCCGTCCGCCCCCGCGGTCCAGTTCGCGGGGACCTCGGCCCCGGAGAGCACGGGCTTGGCGCCGGCGGCCGCCCGGATGGTGACGCTCTTGTTGACCATCACCTCGCCCTCGCGGTAGGTGCCGTCGGCCACCTCGATGGTGGCGCCGTTGCCGGCGGCCGCGACCGCCTGCGCAATGGTGCTGTAGGGGGATGCGGCCGAGCCGTTCCCGCCGGCGGCGGCGGAGGCCGACACGTGGATGACGCCGTCGGCGGGCGCGGCCAGGGCCGCCGCCCCGCCGACAATGGTCAGGAGAAGGGCGAGGGCCGCGGTGACGAGAGCGGCGGAACGACGCACGATGATCCCTTCCATGGGAGGCAGTGGATTCATCGTTACCATAACGTTATCCTCCTTCGCGCGCGAGCCCCTCCGCGGCCGGCGCATCCGCGGGGCGATCCGCGCCCGCGGGCGCGTTGCGGCCAATTCTGCACGTCGGGCCGAACCTGAGACAATCCGCACATGACATCGTCCTCCTCACTGCGCCCGGTCCGCGTCCGCGGGGCGATCAAGCTCGGCCAGTTCCTCAAGTTCGCCGGCCTCGTGGAGGACGGCGGCCAGGCCCGCATCGCCGTCCAGGCCGGGGACGTGACCGTCAACGGCCGGGTCGAGACCCGGCGGGGTCACCGCCTGGCCGACGGCGACGTCGTCGTGGTGGACCTGCCCCACGGCGCGGCCGGCGCCGCGGTCGCCGTCGACGACGGGGCCTGACCCCGCCCGCCCGGCCTCAGCGCCTCAGGCACCCCGGCCCGAGCAGGGCCTTGATGTCGGAGTAGAAGGCCGGTGAGGCCTCCACGCTCAGGCTGCCCGACAGCTGGGTGCGCACCTCGCGCCCCGGACTGGTCAGGGTCAGGCGCACCGCGCTCATCCCCGGGTGCTTCTCCAGCACCGACTTGAACCGCTCGACGAGCGGCCCCGTGCACCGGTTGGTCGGCAGGGTGATGGTCACCGCCTCGTGCGCGGCGCCGGAGACGTCCGGGATCGTCATCTCCTGGGCGTACAGCGCCACCTGTCCGTCGCGGCGGTTGAGGCGCCCGCGCACCGTGACCACCGTGTCGGGGGCCAGCATCGTCGAGACCGTCTGGTAGGTCGCCGGGAAGAACAGGGCCTCGATGCTGCCGCCCAGGTCCTCGATCTGGGCGATGGCCCACAGGTTGCCCTGCTTGGTGGTCTTGCGCGTGAGCGAGGTGATGAGGCCGGCGACGGTGACCGTGGCGCCGTCGGGCCGCTCCTCGTCGTCGAGCAGGTCGGCGATCTCGACGTCGGCGAGCCGGCCGAGCACCCCCTCCAGTCCCAGCAGCGGGTGGTCGGAGACGTACAGGCCCAGCATGTCGCGCTCGTAGGCGAGCTTGTCCTTCTTGTCCCACTCGGGCAGGTCGGGCACCTCGGAGGAGAAGACCGGGCCGGAGCCGAACGGGGAGTCGGCGCCGGCCCCGCCCGCACCGCCCGCCCCGTCCATGAGGGAGGCGAACAGGTCGAACTGGCCGGCCGCCTCGTTGCGCTTGACCCCGATGATCTCGTCGACGAAGTCCTCGTGGCAGGCCTGCAGGGCGCGCCGCGACTTGCCCAGGGTGTCGAAGGCCCCGGCCTTGATGAGGGAGTCGATGGTGCGCTTGTTGCACACGACGGCGGGCACCTTGTCGAGGAAGTCCTCGAAGCTGGCGAAGGCGCCCTTGGCCTCGCGGGCCCCCACGATGGCGTCGACGACATTGGCCCCCACGTTGCGCACGGCGGCCAGGCCGAAGCGGATGTCCTCCCCGTCGGCGGAGAACTGGGCGCGCGAGGCGTTGACGTCGGGGGGCAGGACCCGGATGCCCATGTGGCGGCACTCGCCCAGGTAGACGGCGAGCCGGTCCTTGTTGTCCTTGGTGGAGGTCAGCAGGGCCGCCATGTACTCGGTCGGGTAGTGGGTCTTGAGGTAGGCCGTCCAGTAGGACACGACGCCGTAGGCCGCCGAGTGGGCCTTGTTGAAGGCGTACTTGGCGAAGGGGACGACGACGTCCCACAGGGTCTTGACGCTCTCCTTGGAGAAGCCGGCCTGGACCATTCCGGCCTCGAACTCGACGAACATCTTGGCCAGGATGTCCATCTTCTTCTTACCCATGGCCTTGCGCAGCGCGTCGGCCTTGCCCATGGAGAAGCCCGCCAGGTCGGTGGCGATCTTCATGACCTGCTCCTGGTAGACGATCAGGCCGTAGGTGGCCCCCAGGATCGGCTCGAGGGCCTCCTTGAGCTCGGGGTGGATGGGGACGATCTCCTGGAGCCCGTTCTTGCGCAGGGCGTAGTTGGTGTGGGACTCCGCGCCCATGGGCCCGGGCCGGTACAGGGCGCTGACGGCGGAGATGTCCTCGAAGTTGTCGGGCTTCATCAGCCGCAGCAGGGTGCGCATGCCGCCGCCGTCGAGCTGGAAGACGCCCAGGGTCTCCCCCCGGGAGAGCAGCTCGTAGGTGGCCCGGTCGTCCAGCTCGACGTGGTCGATGTCCAGCGGCTCCTTGCCGTTGGCGACGATGCCCTCCAGGGCGTCGGAGATGACCGTGAGGTTGCGCAGCCCCAGGAAGTCCATCTTGAGCAGGCCCAGGTGCTCGCAGGTGGGGTAGTCGAACTGGGTGATGACGGCCCCGTCCTGGAGGCGCTGCATCATGGGGATGATGTCGATCAGGGGCGCGCTGGACATGATGACGGCGCAGGCGTGCACGCCCCACTGGCGGGTCATGCCCTCCAGCCCCTTGGCGAGCTCGACGATCTTCTGCGCGTCGGGGTCCTCGGCGTGCAGGGCGCGGAACTCCTGGGCCTCGCCGTAGCGCTTGTCGGCGGGGTCGAACATGCCCTTGATGGTGATGTCCTTGCCCTGGACGGTGGGCGGCATGGCCTTGGTGAGGCGGTCGCCCACCGCGTAGGGGTAGCCCATGACGCGGCTGGAGTCCTTCAGGGACTGCTTGGCCTTGATGACGCCGTAGGTGACGACCTGGCTGATGCGGTCGGCGCCGTACTTCTCGCGCACGTACTCGATGACCTCGTCGCGCCGGCGCTCGTCGAAGTCGACGTCGATATCGGGCATGGAGATGCGCTCGGGGTTGAGGAAGCGCTCGAAGATGAGCCCGTGGCGCAGCGGGTTGAGCTCGGTGATGCCCATGGCGTAGGCGACCATGGAGCCGGCGCCCGACCCGCGCCCCGGCCCCACGCGGATGCCCTGGGACTTGGCCCAGTTGATGTAGTCGGCCACCACCAGGAAGTAGCCGGGGAAGCCCATCTGGGTGATGACGCCGATCTCGTACTCGGCCTGCGCCCGGCACTCGGCGGGGATGTCGCCGTTGAAGCGCCGCTCCATGCCCCTCCAGCACTCGCTGACGAACCACGACTCCATGGTCTCGCCCTCGGGCACGGGGAAGGCGGGCATGAAGGAGGCGCCCTCGTCGACGGTGCGGAAGTGGACGTCGCACTGCTCGGCCACGAGCAGGGTGTTGTCGCAGGCGCTCGGCATCTCGGAGAAGAGCTCGCGCATCTCGGCGCCGGGACGCAGGTAGTAGGTGTCGCCGTCGAACTTGAAGCGGTCGGGGTCGGTGAGCACCGAGCCGGAGTTGATGCACAGCATCGCGTCCTGGACGGTGCGGTCCTCGGGGCGCACGTAGTGGGAGTCGTTGGTGGCCAGCAGGGGCGCGCCCAGCTCGTCGGCCAGGCGCAGCAGGTCCCTGGTGACGCGCCGCTCGATCTCCAGGCCGTGGTCCATGAGCTCGACGTAGAAGAACTCGCGCCCGAAGATGTCCTGGAGCTCTCCCGCGGCGCGCCGGGCCTCCTCCCACTGGCCCAGGCGCAGGCGCGTCTGGACCTCGCTGGAGGGGCAGCCGGTGGAGCCGATGAGGCCGGCCGAGTAGCGCGAGAGCAGCTCGCGGTCGATGCGCGGGGCCTTGCCCCACTGGCCCTCCAGGGAGGCCCAGGAGTCCATGCGCATGAGGTTGTGCAGGCCCTCGTCGTTGCGCGACAGCAGCGTCATGTGCGTGTAGGAGCCGCGGGCCGAGACGTCGTCGCTCCTCTGGGACTCCTCCCCCCAGAACACGCGGGTCCTGTCGAAGCGGGAGGTGCCCGGCGTCATGTAGGCCTCCACCCCGATGATCGGCTTGATCCCGGCGGCGGTGGCGGCGGCGTAGAACTCGTAGGCGCCGAACATGTAGCCGTGGTCGGTGATGGCCAGGGCGCTCTGCCCCAGGCGCTTGGCCTCGGCGATGTAGTCCTTGATCTTGCCGGCGCCGTCGAGCATGGAGTAGTCGGTGTGGACGTGGAGGTGGACGAAGTCGTCCCTGGGTGCTTCCCGGTTGCCCGTGCTGCTCGTCTCCGTCATGGGACCCATCCTAGGGGCCCGACGGCGGAGCCCCGCCCCGCCGAGCCGTTCGCAGGACGTCGTTCCCGCGCTCCCGGGATGCGCTGTCGGGGTCGTCGGAGGGGAGGACGACCGTATGGGCCATGTCCTGATGGGGGATGCCCGCGTCCAGGTAGGACTCGCCGGTCAGGACGGTGTAGCCGCAGCGGGCGTAGAAGCCCATCGCCTGCTCCTGGGCGGACAGGATCACGGTGACGGCCGGGCGGGCGCCCTCCCGGGGCACCGCCGCCCGACGGCCCGCGGCGGCCTCGATCGCGGCGACCATCCGGGCTCCCAGCCCCGTACCGCGGCAGGCGCGACGCACGGCCAGCCGTCCCAGGTGCACCACGCCCGGATGCCCGGGGTCCAGCAGGATGCGGCCGGCGGCCAGCGGCGCCCCATCCGCTCCTCGGGCGAGCATGTGGATCGTGGTGGCCAGATCATCACGGGCATCGATCTCCAGGGCGAAGGGCACGTCCTGCTCCCCGACGAAGACCTCCAGGCGGACGTCGGCCGCACCGGCGCGGACGGCGTCCGCGGCCGGGCCCGTCGCGTCGCCCGCGCAGGCCTCGAAGCGGCACGGCTCGACGACGGCCTCCACGGGCGCGATCAGAAGCTCCGGGAATCCAGGGTGCGTTGCGGACAGCGGCACTGCCGGCTCCTCTCGGTCCCGGGACGGGTGGTGGACGTCATGATCGCAGCACGTCGAGGGCGCGGACGAGATCGTCCGGGTAGTCGGAGCGGAAGGTCATCCGCTCCCCGGTGATCGGGTGGGCGATGCCGAGCTCGCGGGCGTGCAGCCACTGACGGCCGAGGCCGGTTCGAGCGGTCATGACGGGATCGGCGCCGTAGGTGGCGTCCCCCGCGCACGGGTGGCCGACGGCCGCCATGTGGACGCGGATCTGATGGGTGCGACCGGTCTCGGGACGCGCCTGCGCCAGGCACGCTCGGGGCATGACCTCGATGACGTCGTAGTGCGTGACCGACTCGCGTCCGCCGTCGATGATCGCCATCCTCCACTCGCGACCCGGGTGACGGCCGATGGGGGCGTCGATGGTGCCTCTGGGAGGATCGAGATGGCCCTGAACGACCGCGTGATAGGTCTTATCGACCGCGTGTTCCCGGAAGGCGCGCTTGAGGACGGAGTAGGCCCGTTCCCCCTTGGCCACGATCATGACGCCGGATGTGCCCACGTCGAGCCGGGACACGATGCCCCGGCGCTCGGCCGCCCCGGAGGTGGCCACCCGCACTCGCATCGCCCTGAGCGCGCCCAGCACGTCGGGACCGTCCCAGCCCATCGACGGGTGGGCGGCCACGCCGGCGGGCTTATCGACGACGACGATGTCCTCGTCCTCGTAGAGCAGCCCCATGCCCGCCACTGGTGTCGCCGCGGGCTCGATGGGACGGGGATCGGGCAGATCCGCCTCGATCATGGCGCTCGCCGTCACCCGCTCGGACTTGCCGGCCGGCGCCCCGTCGAGGCGGACCGCGCCCGCCGAGCACAGCTCGCCGACCTTCGAACGCGACAGTCCGGTCATCCGGGACAGGGCGACATCGATCCGCTCCCCCACCAGGCCATCGGGCACCGGAAGCAGCCTCGGGCTCACGGCCGCCCGCCTCCGAGCGCCTCGTCCTCCGCTCCGTCGGCGCTCGTCCCCGACGGCGTCCCCGGAGCACCGCCCTCGGCGACACCGGAAACCGGACGGGCGCCCCGGCGCCGACCGCCGTCGACGGACCCGCGATCCGCGGAAGCCCGCTCCTCGCCCGGTTCCCCGGCCCGCGTGCCGTCGATCTCGAACCCGGCGGCCGATAGGGCCATAATGGCCGCAGCTGCACCGACAATGGCGATATCGGCGACATTCCCGACGAACAGGCCACCATAGTCGATGAAGTCGACGACGTGCCCGCGAAAGATCCCCGGATCCCGGGCGAGCCTGTCAATGAGGTTACCAACAGCGCCCCCCAGCACAAGACCGAGAGTGGCCGCCCACCACATGGATCCCAGCCGTCGCGACACCCGAAGCACAATCACGGTCACGACCACGGCCACGGCGGTGAAGACCCAGGTCTGGCCCGTGGCGAAAGAGAATGCGGCACCGGGATTGCGGACCAGCACGAGCCCCAGCCAGTGCCCCAGCACATCAATGCGGCGGGAGCTCGTCAGGGCGCTCACCGCCCAGGCCTTCGTCAGCTGATCGACGACGACGACGCTCAGCGCGAGGCACCACAGCACGATGATCCAGCGACTGGGCCTCGGCGGGCGCACCCGCGCCGGTCCCGGAGTGCGCCGTCGGCCAGCGGGGTCGCCGACGGCGAACGCGCTCGGCTCGGGAGCGCCAGTGGATGCGGGCTCGGGCATCTGACTCATGGTTCCTTGATGTCAACGGGCATCAATGCGGGCGGCTGGGCGAAACGACCGAGAGCGACGACCCGCGAAGGGTCGCCACCCTCGAACGATGGTGATCGATCACGCCCGCGAACACGCGCCGCCGGGGCGTGCTCGTCCCGGGCAGCCGGCCTCACAGGCCCGCGGCGGTCGCCTCCTCGCCGTCCTCGACGTTGGACAGGAGGCCCTGCAGGTAGCTCTTGAGCCGAGTGCGGTAGTCGGACTCGAAGCGGCGCAGCTCATCGATCTTGTGCTCAAGACCGGAGCGCTCCTTCTCAAGCTGGGCCAGGGTGCGATTGCGCTGGTCCTCGGCCTCGCGGACGATCTGCTCGCCGGTGGCACGGGCCTCGCCGATGATGCGCTCGCCCTCGGCACGGCCGTTCGCAACGTGCTCGTCGTGCAGGCGCTGAGCCAGCTCGAGCATGCCGGAAGCGGCGGTGGGCTCCTCTCCTCCAGCAGCGCCCTGCTGGAACACGGGAGGCGTCATCACCGGGGCGACCGGGGCGACCGGGGGCTCCTGCTGCTGGACGACCGGCTCCACGACGGTGGTCTCGGAGATTCCGCGCGCAGCCGTGTCGCCGAGCTCGGCCACACGCCTGTTGGCGGCATCGAGCTTGGCCTTGAGATCGGCATTCTCGGCCTCCAGCTGGCGCATCGCCTCAACAACCTCGTCGAGGAACTCGTCGACCTCGTCCTGCTCGTAGCCCTCGCGGAACTTGGTCGCCTGGAACTTCTTGTTGAGGACGTCGTCTGCCGTCAGCAGCGTCATGGTCGTCACCTCGGTGTCGTTACGGAAGATGTCACGGTCACCGGTTCAACCGGTCACTCATACGGATAGAGTACCTGAACTCGAGGTTCAGGCCACTTTGGATGCGCCACCTCACGTCACGGTGCGATATCGATAGCTCGCTCAATGCGCCTAATCATGCGACTTGCAGCCCATTACTCCGCTGTTGGAATAAGCCGGACGAGGAGCGTGTCACGACTGATCAGCGGGTAGCGAAGCGCCTCAACCCAGGGCTGCCAGGAGACGCTGGACGATGGAGATGCCGATGACGAGGACCAGAAAACTCAGGTCAATGCCCACGCCCCCCAGGCGCAGCGCCGGGACCACGCGCCGAAGCCACCGCAGGGGCGGATCGGTGAGTCCGTAGACCAGGTTCGCCAGCACGAGCAGCGCTCCGGTGGGACGCCAGCCCCGAGCGAGCATCTGCACCCAGTCGATCACGACGCGCACGAGCAGAATCAGGAGGTAGAGGTAGAGCAGGCTCGAGACGATCGAGGCGATGGCGGAGATCACCGTCCCGCTCCCCCTCAGCTCTGGTTGAAGAAACGGCCGTTCGCCTCGGCGGCGATGGCTCCGCCGTCGATGTCGACCGAGGCAGGCGTCAGCAGGAAGACGCGCGGCGTGACCCGCTCGATGGCCCCGTGCAGACCGAAGACCAGACCCGCGGAGAAGTCGACCATGCGACGGGCATCGGACTCGTTCATATTCGTCAGGTTGACGATCACCGGCACACCATCGCGGAAGGACTCGCCGATGACCCGCGCCTCGTTGTAGGTGGAGGGATGGACCGTGACGATGCGACGCAGATCCGGGGCCGCCACCGGTTCGGGGGAGTCGGACTCCTCGTAGGCATGGTCGTAGGCGCGATCGTAGGGCTCGTCGTACGTCTCCTCGGCGGGCGCGTACTCGTCGTCGTAAGGGGCCTCGGCCTGGTAACCACCCTCATAAGCGTCCTCAGCGGGCTCGGAGTAACCGAGGAAGTTCGTCATCTTGCGCAGCGCGCTCATGGTGTGCTCCTTCTCCGTCCGGACCCTGAGCAGTCCGGACATGCCGACGGTATCGGCGTTTGGGAGAGGGGCTGATGATTCGTCGCGGCGTGTCCCGGCCCGGCGATCCCGAGCGAGTCACTCTTCGATGACGGCCCGACGGGGCGCCGCGATCACGACTCCGGCGATACGACCGGTGGCGCCGTCGCGCCGATAGGAGTAGAACCGCCGATCCTCCATCGTGCACCACGAGCCGCCAGTGACATGGCCGACACCCTCTCGTCTCAACTGGGCGCGCACTCCCGCGGCGACGTCGAGCCCGGGCGTTCCCCAGCGCGTCGTCGTCGCGCACTCGGGCTCGATGGCGGCCGCGGCCGAGCGCATCTCCTCGGGCACCTCGTAGCAGGCGCCGCACACCGTCGGGCCGATCGCGGCCCATATGTCCGCCGGCCGCGCTCCGCGGGCGGCGAACACCGCCAGCACCTCGGAGACGACACCGCCGAGCATGCCCTTCCTGCCCGCGTGGACAGCGGCCAGGAGGGCGCCGTCGCTCGTGGCGAGCAGCAGCGGGACGCAATCGGCGACGAGCACCCCTGCGGCCCGCGGGGCCCTCGGGTCCCGACGCACCAGGACGAGGGCGTCCGCCGTGGGGAGGCAACCGCGCCGCGCCACGACCGCGGTGGCGGAGTGGACCTGGTTCATCCAGGCGATGTCGTCATCATCCAGCCCCAGCGCGCCGGCGAGACGGTGGCGGTTGCGCGCCACCCGATCGGGATCGTCCCCGACGTGGGCGGCGAGATTGAGGCCCGCGTACGGATCATCCCGAGGTGCGCGCGCCTCCCCTGCGCCGCGGGTGGTGAAGCACCCGCGCGCGCACGGACCCAGTACGACCTCCAGCAGGCCGATGGGGCTCACGGCGCTAGCGCAGGAAGTCGGGCAGGTCGATCTCGTCCTTCTCGGCGTCCACGCCGATGACGCGCGGGACATCGAGCTCCGGCCCGGTCTCCGGAAGCGAGTCGTCGACGTAGGCGGGGACCTCGCCGGCGGTCGGTGGCGAGGACGGGGCGGGCGCGGGCCTGCTGCCGACCGGCGGCGAAGGGCGGACGACGGGTCGCACGACGGGGTTCTCGGCGGCGTGCGCCCCCCCTCGCGGGGCGAAGACGGATGCGGGACCCGCCGACGGCGGGGTGGACGGAGTGGCGGACGCCGCGGCCTTCGCCAGGTTCGGGACCGGCTCGGTCCGGGCGCTGGGCAGAGGCTCCTCGTCGAAGCCGGCGGCGATGACGGTCACGCGCACCTCATCGCCCAGGGCCCCGTCGACCACGTTGCCGAAGATGATGTTGGCCTCGGGG
>ERZ772986.1934-NODE-1934-length-11594-cov-2.601612_pt1 | contig 11594 bp, 4 predicted proteins | sample MGYA00511898_ERZ772986 | MGnify/ENA primary metagenome ERZ772986 (study PRJEB29015, sample SAMEA2737934) | human oral metagenome | biome: human oral; feature: human-associated habitat; material: dental | place: China | collected 2148 ... | reverse complement strand
AAAAAAAGGAGGAATCAATACATGGCAATTGTTGGTTTAAAAATGGTTACGTTGGCGCTTGTTGACGATAACCAAAAATTGATTAAAGGAGCGGAGGGGCTTTCCGAATCTGGAATCATTGAAATTGATGACAAGATGTGGGGGTCTAAAACTGCAAACATCACTAATTTAGAGGGGTCTGTTACCAAGGTTCCCGGAAATAACAAGGTGCAAGATGTGTACACAGCGCCCGGTGCGCCACAAATTGCATTTGACTTTAACAACCTTGATTTTGACGTTAAGCAAAAAATCAAAGGCTATAAGTCAGACGGCAAGGGCGGATATGCTTATCAAGGTGCAAAACCACACGTTGCGGTTTTGATTGAATCGCAAACACCTGACCGCAAGCATTCTGTGTTCTTCGGTTTTGGAGATGGTATCTTCCAAGAAACCACTCAAAATGTGGGTACGGATACAGATACTGCACAAACTCGTCAAGATGACAATATGACTTATAATGCTTTGACAACGCAGGCATTTGGTGACGAAACGCACAAAATCTATTATTCAGGCGCTTCTAACTTTAGTAAAGAAAACATGCTGAAAGAAGTATTTGGTGGCTATACAGCTACACCGAGCCATACAGGTTAATTAACATTCACAGGCTAGGCAGTGTCGCAACTGCTTAGCTTTTATTTTTATGATTGAGGTATAAAAAATGGAAATCAAAAACATCAAAATCAAAGAATTAGGCAAAAAAACTTTTACGGTTTTAACATCTAACCGAAACGTGCGCCGTATGAATGAATTTCAGCTGGAAATTGCTAAAATTTCAGACATTGAAGAAGACGCGCCAATGACAGAACAATTTAAAGCGAATATTGGGGTTATCACAGCGACCCTTGCTTTTCTTCGTGCGGTTTTAAACTTATCTGACGAGCAAATGGAAATTTTGGAAGATTTAGACACAGAACGCACGCAAGAAATCGCTAATTATGTATCAGGCCGTCTAATGGGCTTGTCTGACGAGCAATTGGAAGAAATCAAAAAGGAAAACGCAGAAAACCCAAAAGAATAAGCTGGGGCGAACGTGCCTTTGAGTTGGAAAATATTATCCAAGACTTAGATTTGGCAGAAAAACAAGCTTTAATCAATCTAGGTTGGACGATAGACGAATACGAAGACGCAGATTATTACAGGCTCAATGAAATCTTATCAGCGAAAGAGCCGCAAGATAGGGTAGTAGACCCTATGTCATTCTTGTAGGAAAGGAGGAAAAATAATTGGCAAAAGTACAAGCGACCATGTCAACAGAAATAGCTTTAGACCTTGTCAGAGCGTCGGAGAGTGTTAAGAGCTTGACAAACGTTGTTTCTCACGCAACAAACGCGTGGAAAGCCCAAGAGGCACAATTACGTGCAGTCGGAGACTATACGCAAGCGGCAGAAACTAAATACAAAGGGCTAGGCGACGCTATCCAAGCGCAACAAGCGAAGATTGACGCTTTAAAACAAAAACAAGCAGAGCTAAAAGGTAATACGCAACAAAGCGCTGAACAGTATCTTAAATACCAACAACAAATCGACCAAGCAACAACAAAATTAGCTGGCATGGAAGCGCAACAAGGCAAGGCTAAGCAGTCGTTGGAATACTATCAGTCTGGCTTGTCTGGATTGCAAAGCGAATATAAAAAGATGAATGAGTTGTCTGAAAGCTATGTTAAACGGCTACAAGCAGAAGGCAAACATCAGCAAGCAGCTAAAGAAAAGCTCAATAATCTTAAGGATTCGTCAAAAAACCTAGAAAAGCAATACGAGACGCAAACAGATCAACTTAAAAAGTTAGAAAAAGAAGTTGGTAAGAACACAGAAGCTTATCGCAAGCAAAAAATACGCGTTAATGAGACAGCTGCGTCTCTTGCAAAATCTAAAACAGAAATCAAAAATGTTCGGGCTGAAATGCAGAAGATGAACCCTAACATTTTTACGCGCATGAAAAACGCTGCTAAAAAGTTTAACGACGAAGCGAAACAATCGTCTAAGATTGGCGGGCGTATTCGAGATTTTGTGACTGGAAATCTGATTGCAAACGGCATTACCAGCATCACCTCTAAAGTTATCAGCTTAGCCAAAGAGGGCTATGCAGCCGCAGAAGCTGCATCTAAAACAGCCGAGCGCTGGCAAAACTTAGGATTTGCAGAAGAAGAAATCAACCGGATAAACGCGACTGTGAAAGATTTGAAATACAACACCAATCTTTCTGGCGGCGCGGTTGGTGAGTTAATTTTGAAATTCCACAGCATTACTCACAATGTCGACGAAGCCAGAGAATTGGCAAAAGGGGTCGGTAGTTTATCTGACCAATTGAAATTGTCGCAAGAGGGCGCAGAAGCATTTGCCGGGGGACTTGGAAAAATCGAAGCGTCTGGCAAAGTTACTGCAACAGCACTCAATAAGCTAGAGAAGCAAGCGCCCGGTCTTAATCAAGCTTTGCAAAAAGCTTCTGGGCTGTCGGAAAAAGCTTTTTCCGACTTGCTAAACTCTGGCAAAATGACCTCGCAGCAATTTAACGCAATTTTGAAAAAAGCTGCTGAAAATTACGAGGAAAACGCCAAAAAATACGGCAATACAGCCGAGGGCGCTAAGAAACAAATCACCCTAGCTTGGGCAGATACGAAAAAAGCTCTTGCTAAACCACTTGTCAAGGTGGCTTCGACGGGACTTGGTCAGCTGGCTAAAGTATTGCAAAATCCTGCTGTACAAAATGCAATTACAAAATTAGGCGAGGGAATCGGCAATCTGGCCAAAAAAGCGATTGGCTTACTAGATTATATAACTGCGCATCAAAAAGATGTGTCGGGTATTATCAACAGCACGATTGAGATTTCCAAACTATTCAGTCTTGGTATTTGGGAGGGGTTTAAAACTGTAGTAACCGGCATATCAAGCGCTATTAATAAAATGACCGGACATAGTCAAAAAGCCAAAGACCCGCTCAAAAGCGTAGCGACTGCTATGCAAGAGTTAGGAAAACATAAAAAAGAAATTGTCGCAATCGGTAAAGCTTTTGCGTTTTATTTTGTAGCAAACAAAACTGTAAAAGGTGTCGTTGGCTTGACTAAAGGCATTGTAGGATTAGGTAACTCAATTTATGGTTTGCTAGGTCCGTGGGGGCTTTTAGCCGCTGGGATTGTAGCCGTAGGTGCTGGCTTTGTCGCGCTTTACAAGCATAATAAAAAGTTCCGTGATTTCTGTAACGGTATAGTCGATTCGGTTAAAAAGATTTTCGGTGATGTTGTAGACTGGTTTAAAAATATCCCTAAAAAATTTTCCAAATTTTGGGATGACGTCGTTAAAGGCGCAAAAAAGGGGATAGACAATTTTAAGCAAACTTTGAACAAAGGCTGGGAATCCGTGCGACAATTTGGCGCAAAGATTGGTAAAGGAATAGAACGTTTTAAAAAAGCCTTTTCTGATGGTGCAAAAAAAGTCGGGCAATTCTTAGTCGACGCCGGAAAAGCCGTTGTTAATTTTGGGAAAATAGTCGGTAAAATCCTGATTTTTGGGAATCCTTTTGTACTCGCTTTTTCCTTGATGTATAAACATTGGAAGTTTTTTAGAGTATACATCCAGAATCTTGTTAAAGTTGCTAAATATTTATATGATGGCTTCAAGAAATTCTTCGGTGCAGCCGGAAAATTTGTAGGAAAAACTTTTGACGGAATCAAAAAAGGCGTCTCGAAGAAGTACAATCAAGTCGCAAAATCTATCGGAGACACTTCAAAGAAAATTGGCAAAGAGTGGAGCAAACATTGGAACGCCACTAAGAAAGTGTCTGGAGCCGTTTGGGAACAAACCAAGAAAGAAACTGCTAAAAAATATAAAGAAATGTCGAAAGGTATTTCTGACGTTTCTAGCGCGATTGGTAAAGAGTGGAATAAACACTGGAACGGAGCTAAAGATTTCTTAAGTGCAGCTTGGGATAACATGAACAAGGCTTCCGAGAAGAAGTTTGGAAAAGACCTTAAGGGAATGTTATTTGACAATCTGGCTAATATTGGCAAAAAATTTCAAGAGACTTGGGACGGAATTGGAAAAGGGTTTGACAAACTTTGGCAAGGCATGAAAGACCTTGCGCGCAAAGGAATCAATGCACTTATTGACATTCCGAATGCTGGGATTGATGGCATTAACGACCTTATCCATGACTTCGGCGGACCTAAGCAAACAATTGGTAAAATACCGCACATCAAGAAATTTGCGAGTGGTACCGGTTTGTTTAGCAATCAACGGAACCCAATCACACAACCGACTTTAGCTTTGCTAAATGATGGAGATGACAGCCCAGAAACAGGCAATAAAGAAATGGTTATCATGCCAAACGGTAATCACTTTATCGTACCTGGTCGCAATACTAAGATGTTTCTTCCTGCCGGAGCGGAAGTCCTAAACGCTTCTGAGACAGCTTTACTAATGGCTATGCAAAACCAAAAAGCATTTGCCAAAGGTACAGGATTCTGGAGCAATCTTTGGGAAGGTGTCACAAACTTTGGCGGCAGCGTCGCTAAAGTAGCAGGTAACGCTTGGGACGGTATCAAAGACACCGTTTCAAAATTTGCGAAAATGCTTGCCTTTATCGGCGAAGCAGTAACAAATCCAATCGGGACACTCGAGAAGAAATTTAACCCGTCTTCAAAAGATATGAAAGGCATGTACGATAACTTCGGCGGCATGCTCTTTAAAAACACGATTAACGGAGCGAAAACGTGGTGGAAAGAGCTTTGGAGCATGGCTAAGAGCGCTTCTGACGAAGGGGGCGTAACTGGCAACATGGGTGATGACTATAATCCAAAATGGCGCGCTATGGCTAAAGACGCTATGACTGACCCGTGGGGCTATTTTATTCGCGAGTGTGTGTCGTTTGTAGCAAATCGTTTGAATAACCTAGGCGTTCCCGCTTCAAAATTTTCGTTTTGGGGAAATGGTTCTGGCTGGGTAAACGCCAGAGTTCCGCATACAAACAATCCACGTCCGGGTATGGTTGCCGTATATGGCCCTGGTTCTCAATTTGGAAATCACGTTGCTATGGTTAGCGGCGTGTCAGGCGGAACGATTAGCGGTGAAGAGTACAACTGGGGTGGTGACGGTAAGTATCATGCTTATTCTGGTCGTCCAATCTCTGGGGTTACTACTTTCCTTGACTTTGGTGTAAAAGGCGGAGACAGTAATACACCGGCACTTAAAGACGCAAATAATCCGCTACAAAAGCACATCAAAAAACAAGTTGGTGGTATGTTTGATTGGATTAAGAAATTCCTTGCACCACAATCTGATGATGGAGCAGGGCCAACTGGTGGCGGTACCGGCGTTGAACGCTGGAGAAATACAGTTATTAGAGCCTTGAAGAAAAATGGCTTTGAAGCGAGCGATTCGCAAGTCAATGCGTGGATGCGTGTTATTCAGCGTGAATCAAACGGAGACCCCAGAGCAGTAAATAACTGGGATAGTAACGCAGCAGCAGGAATCCCATCTAAAGGATTGGTGCAAACAATCGAGCCGACCTTCAATGCGTACAAGTTCCCCGGGCATAATAACATCTTTAACGGATATGATAACTTGCTTGCAGGTATTGCTTATGCAGCTGCAAGATACGGACGCGGTCCCGGAATGTTTGCGCGCGTATCTGGTCCGTTAGGTTATGCTAACGGCGGTTTGGTTACAAAACATGGGCTTTACGAAGTCGCAGAGGGCAACCAACCAGAATACATTATTCCAATGGACGCAGCTAAGCGAGGGCGTGCATGGCGGCTCTTACAACGCGTTGTAGGTCAGTTCGTGGGTGAATCACCCGCAGACAACTTAAACGACGTTAGAGGAGAAAATAGCGCCATTTCAGCGCTTGCGAATAAATTGGATACGGTAATAGCTTTGCTTACTCAATTAGTAACAAATGGAGCAAATCCAATCGAACTTCGCAACATCATTGACGGGCAAAGCGTAGCCGCAGGGCTAGCGCCTTACATGGCAACAGCCAGCACAAATTACGAGCGCAGACAAGCGCTGCTAAGGGGTGAAATCATTTGAGTGGGATAGGAATTGAATTTAATAAAATCGATATTTTAGCAGAGCTGAGCAAACTAGGCGGTAGTGCCACAACGCTTGATGTTAACCGTGGAATTATCGCGCAAATCACAAATAACTATCAAGAGCAAGGTGCTAGACGCTATGGGCAACAATTCCTCTACAATACACTAGCGGTTAAGCAAATTCCCGTCTCTATCAAGTTGACGGGAACACCTACATACTTCAACCAAGCCGTCCAAAAATTGGGTGGCTTGTTAAATGTAGAAGCGCCCAAAGAATTGATATTTGGGGACGAGCCTAACAAAATTTGGTTAGCAACGCCTAGTGGGGCGCCTAGTCTGACATTTGACCATACAACCTCACCACCAACGGCCGCACTATCCATTACTTTTGACGTTCCACGCGCATACGGCGAAAATAAGGGCGCAGTTGCTGTCGGGAATAATCTAGCTAGCGATTATGGCAAGATAACCAAAATTAGCAATAGCCATTACAAGGCAACCTTAAAAAATCTGGGCACAGCGCCCGCAGCACCCAAAATCACAATCAAGCATAATTCGGAGAATGGCTGGATTGGCTTCACTTCCGCAGAAGGTGTGTATGAATTGGGCGACCCAGAAGAAGTAGACACAAAGCCTGTTAAGAAGTCTGAAATACTACTCGATTATGTCTCTAATAATTGGATAACAAAAGGATTTGCGGAAGGACAAAAGAACGTTGCTATCTTAAACGATAACACCCAGAACTTAAACGGGACGCTTGCTCTTGATAATACTTGGGGGCGTCCACATATTGCACTCACAAATCGTGGAAGTGGTTCACGACCAAACAACGCAGGCTCTATTACGTGGGAAATTCCTGCGGACAGCAACGGTGAGAAAGGCGCGCTAAAAGAGTATATTTGGTGGAGACAAATCTTTTGGCTTGGCGCAGCAAATGAGTATGGTTTTATCAAAATCACAGTATCAGACACAGAGGGCAAGTTTCTCTATGGTGTCGAAACAATCAAACGTGCTTATGGTTTAGCTTGCGAATACAACGTGCTAATTTCTGATGGTAAAGGCGGCTATCGTATGCCTGCGAATGGAAAGTGGACGTTTTGGGGAACTCATAGAGACGACCAGAATCCGTTTAATGCAAACCGCGGGTGGTCTGACATTATCCGCAGAGATGACATGTTAAATGTTTATTGGTTTGGAAGCAGAAGAGATATATCCGCACCCGAACTTAAAGGGCGCAAATCGGCTAAAATCCACGTTGCTATTGGCGCTTTTGGCGATAAACCGCAAGTAACACACGCTTATTTAGATAGTATTGTCTATCGCAAGGACTTTATCGATAAAATTGAGGACATCCCAAACCGCTACCGCATGGGTTCGGTCGTTGAAGTGGATATGGCTACTAGTAAAGCATATTGTGATAATCTCCCAATTTTAGACCAGATGACGGACGGGTCAGAACCGCTTCTATTGCCGGTCGGAGAAAGCGAGATTGACATTTATTTGTCAAGTTGGAATGCAAAAGACCCAGATATTAAAATTGCATGGAATGAGAGGTATGTTTAATGCAAATAGTTGTACATGACAACAAAATGCGTAAAGTTGCGTTAATAAATAATAACTATCCAGACATGCTATCATTCCATAGCGATTCTTGGCATAGATATCTCATACAAGCCACGAGTACTTTTGATTTTTCGATTCCCAAAATGTACAATGGGCGATTGCACGAAGATTTAGGTTTTATCAATGATAAAGCCTATTTTTCTTTTAAATTTCAGGGGAAACATCATCTTTTTTATGTAGCAAATATAACGGAGGATGATTTTAATATTACTCTAAATTGCAATAACACAAATTTGGAGCTTGCTAACGAGCAAGCCAATCCATTTACAAGCAATAGCGCGCAAAATATAGCGTGGTATTTGCAACGTATGGAATTACTCACATTTGCGACTTTGGAAATTGGGGTCAATGAGGTTGCAGACAAAACACGCACGCTAACCTTTGAATCACAAGAGACCAAGCTTGCGCGCTTACAGTCATTGATGTCACGTTTTAACGCGGAGTTTGAGTTTGTGACAGAGCTAAATAATAACAGCACGCTTAAACGGATCGTGCTGAACATCTATCGCGAAGCAGACAACGAACATCACGGAATTGGCAAAGTCAGAAATGACGTAGTGCTACGTTATGGGAAAGACGTTAAAGGCATACAAGTTACGACAGATAAAACGCAGCTTTTTAACGCTGGCGTATTTACTGGCGCAGACGGATTGACGTTGAAAGACATAGAGAGGTCTGATAAGGATGTTAAAGGTCGCGAGGAATTTTACACGCGCAAAGGGAACACAATGATTTATGCGCCTATTTCCATGGAATCGTATCCAGCATCCATGAAATCTGGGGACAACTGGACGCGGAAAGATTTTCAGACGGAATATACAAACGTCAACGATTTAGCCGCTTATGCTTTTAGGACAATTAAACAGTACGCGTATCCAATTGTTACCTATACAGCAAGCATTCAGTCAAATTTTCTTAATGATTATCAAGATTTGGTTTTGGGAGATACGGTCAAAATTTATGATAAAAATTTTGTAGGTGGTCTGATTTTGCAAGCTCGTGTAATAGAGCAAGTGATTAGTTTCAGCAATCCAAACAATAACACGCTAACCTTTTCTAATTACGTAAAATTGGATTCCAAAATATCCGACACTTTGCGAAACCGCATGGCAGAAATGATTGAGGCACGCTTGCCTTATACGCTCAGAATGTCAACAAGCGCGGGAACGAGTTTCAAAAACGGCGTAGGAGAAAGCATTGTAACGCCTGAATTATACAAAGGGCAAAAAAAGATTACCGGCACAACTTATCGCTATTATTTCGGGCAGGAAATGACGACGGGCACAACTTACAAAGTGCTTGCTAGCAAAATTACAAATACGCAAGTTTTAACAATTGCTGCGTATGTCGAGAACGAAGAAGTGACAAGAGACAAGCTAACATTTGTCAACGTTAACGATGGAGCCAAAGGCGAAACTGGAAAATCTATTACGGTTGCTAAATCAGAACGACAAGCAGACGGTGTGAAAGTCACGTTTAGTGACAACAAGAGTATTGTTGTACCAAAAGGGGACAAGGGAGACCCCGGAAAACCTGCGGACCCTGCACCGATTAACCAACTCAAACAAGATATGGAGTTGGCTAAGAAAGATTTGAATGCTGTCAAATCGGATTTACTCAGAGAGAAATCAGAAAGCTCCGATAAAATCGAGCAAGTCAAGCAAGACGTGGGAGCTATCCGCAACCAACAAACAGCCTATGAACAAAGCAACACGCAGAATCTAGCTCGTATTACTGGGCAACTTGGCGACAAAGCCAGCAAGTCCGAGGTCAAACAGACGGCAGACGGAATCCGAGAGGAGATAAGCCAAATTAGTGTTGGCGGGACAAACCTTGTCCGAAATGGTGCTATCAATCTTGGTAATGACAGTTATTGGGGCGGGACAATAGGCAAGTGGTCTACTAATCGCACGCATGAATTTTATAAGAATGGCAAAGAGCCAATGTTTGTGATTGACACGAGCGAACCGAATATCGCATATATCCAAAATATGGTATTCAATAAGCTCGAAAAAAACACAACTTACACGTTATCGTTTGTCGGATTTATGAGTTGGAATGTATCTAATTTTCGTGTGCTGGTTGGTCTGTTATCTGACACAGACCAAAATTGGAAAGAAGTGCTACAGGTTTATAATAAGCGACTACCCAGTGCTGGAGCACAAAGAGTAGTCGTACAGTTTAATAGTGGCAATTATGACGGCTTTTCAATTCGTTTTGACAACATGGGGTCAAGCAACGGACAGTCCGCGCACGTCTGGATTAGTGAGGTAAAAATCGAAAAAGGCACAATCGCAACCGATTGGAGCCCCGCTCCTGAAGATGTTGATGAACAAATCACTGTCGCTAAGACCACGTTTGAAAAAACTGCGGAAGGTCTCAAAACAGACATGACTGCAGTCAAAAGCTACGTGGCGAATGATGGCAAACGCAGAGAGGAGTTGGAGCAGTACACTCGTACAGAAACAGCCCGCAACACAGAAGCGCTGCGCAAACAAGTATCTGAAGAGTACGTAGCTAAAAGTCAATATTCAGAAGATGTCAGAGGGATTACAAGGAAGTTTGAAGAGCTGTGCGTTGGTGGGACAAACCTTTTTAAAGGGTCACGAAATTTTGATAAAGAATTATGGGACTATAATCCATATAAAAACGCTCCAATTTCTGAACTCGTTGATGATATGGCTGTTATTTCAGCGGATTATCTTTGGGCAGGATTGTCCCAACTAATCAAAGCAAAGGCTGGGGAAACCTATACATTTAGTTTTTGGGCATTGTCAAATAAGGATAATGATCAAGTTAGTATTTATATTCCTTTAAACGATTGGATTACAAAACCAAAAGCTACAGTTGATGCTGGCTCTAAAACTATTGTAATCAACAAAGCTTGGTCTCGTATTAGCTTTACTTTTAAAGTTTTGTCTGATGGCTTCATCGCACCGCGCCTTGAAAGATTCGACGCAAACGGAATATTAAAATATCGAGGTTTTAAACTTGAACGCGGCACAATCTCGAGTGACTGGAGTCCTGCTCCCGAAGATACCGAAACCAAACTGGCCGAATACAAGCAGACGGTAGACGGACAACTTGCGGCAGTTAAGCAAGAGGTTGGCAGTAAAGTCTCGCAAACCACATTTGACCAGCGGGCGAATCAGATTACACAAACTGTACAAGAGTTAAATGATAACGTCGTGAAAAAGAATCAAATCAGAGTCAACGAAAATGGGATTGTTTCAACTTCTGAAAAAGTTGTGAACGGTCAGACTTTGGCTAGTATGATTGCGCAACATCCAGAATGGGTGGAAATTATCGCTAAGCTGCTTAAAGTTACAGCAGACATGATTGTAAACGGGGCTATCACAGCAGATAAGCTGAATGTCAAAGAGTTGAGTGCGCTTGCTTCGGATTTGGGAGAAATCACAGCAGGAGAAATTGAATTTACTACTCGTTTTAGGAATTCGCCAAGTCATGATGCTTGGGGGACAGTTCCGGGAGAGTATAACTATGATACAACTGTACTGATAAATAGCAGCGGTATTTATTCAAATGGCAAGATTGGCCGGAAAAATGAAGAGGATAAGACACCAACAATCACACCTGTTTCGTATTTTAAAAATGGCGAATTGTTTTTTGCAAATCTCGAAGCTGGACATTCCCTTAAATATATGCAGATAAACGGGATTCATCCTTTTATCCAAGGCGGTTCCTCCCTTATGTATTTTGGCAAAAAGGAAGACGGGAAAGATGCGTTATACATAACTTGTCATAATGCTGAACTTTATCTAAAATCAGACAATTATACAGACTGGAAACAATCCGAGGTCAACAACAAAGTGCGCTGGAAAGTGCAAGGCAGTCTTGTGTTGGTCGATTTTAACTTACAATTTGACCGCGATGGTGATTATCATTT
>ERZ772986.1930-NODE-1930-length-11598-cov-3.616564_pt1 | contig 11598 bp, 8 predicted proteins | sample MGYA00511898_ERZ772986 | MGnify/ENA primary metagenome ERZ772986 (study PRJEB29015, sample SAMEA2737934) | human oral metagenome | biome: human oral; feature: human-associated habitat; material: dental | place: China | collected 2148 ... | reverse complement strand
TACAAAAGATTTCTGTAACTTTGTCTGTGGTAATCATCGCTATATATGTTTTGTAAGTTATTGATTTACAACTATAAAGTTACAAAATAATAGCGAGATTACCAATCTTTTTAGGGCACTTTTTTATCCCGAACTGGCGTAAAAGTGTAAAAACAATAACGGAAAGTAATAAAACACCAAACCAATAGCCCAACATATCCAAAGAATTACTATATTTGCCATAGGCTATTAAACACCAAGAATGCAAGGAGAAAGGTCGTCTTACCATTCAAAGCCTACGGATGTTCATCACGAATAAATCCTCTTGGAATGATTATAACGCGTTTCTTGTTTCATTAGCCTTGGCAATCAATAAAGTTGCCAATTAACCTAACGGTTTGTACGAAAATTGTTATCTACATTTCTAAAAGCACCTGACATGAAAAGTATAATTACAACCCTACTCATACTCGTTACCTTGCAAACAATGGCACAAGGCTTAACGGGAAAGCTTGTAGACGAAAAGCAACGTCCCATCCCTTTTGCCAATGTTGCCATATTGTCTGCCAACGATTCTACACTGATTGGCGGCACAACGAGCAACGCAGAGGGCGTGTTCTCAATAGCCGAAATTCATCAAGGGTGCATCTTGCGGGTTTCATCCGTTGGTTATCAAAGCCAATTTATAGTCTATAATGGAACTTCGCCCATTACCATAACATTGAACGAAGACGCTCAATTGCTAAGCGAAGTCGTTGTAAAATCAAAACTGCCCAAGACCGTATTCAAGGGCGAGGGAATGATAACTACCGTTGCAGGCAGCGTGTTAGAGAAGACACTGTCGATGGAGAGCCTGCTCGACTTGATTCCAAACCTGTCTGCGAAAGATGGAAGTGTCGTGGTGTTGGGAAGAGGTTCTCCCGAGATTTACATTAACGGAAGAAAGATGCGCGACAGAATGGAATTGGAACGCCTGAAACCAGACGAGATTAAGAATGTAGAAGTTATTACCAATCCAGGAGTGCGCTACAATGCCAGCGTGAAGAGCGTGATACGCATCACGACAAAGAAACCCGTCGGCCAAGGATTCAGCATCGACACAAAAACCAATTCGAAGGTGAATGAACAAAAGCGGATGAGTTGCACTGAAAGCCTACGATTGAACTACCGCAAAGGCAAATGGGACACGAACTTGCACCTGTACGGAGCCTATGCACACAAGCAAGACGACAAACTAATCCGCCAAATGACCTATCTAGACGACATCTGGGAACAAACAACAGCCATTTCTCAAGAATACACCAACGTTAATCCCTATGTGCGATTGGCAACAAGTTACGCGCTTGATGCAGACAACTCTATTGGCGCCAGCGTAAGTTACGACCGATATGCAAAGAACTTGGCTGTTGGCAACGCCGTAGGAATGGCCATGCGCAACAATGTTCAAACAGAGCAATCGCTATCTTCTTTCGAAAGCCCTGGCAATTCGAAAGCTGTGCTGTCTAATGTTTACTATGTGGGAAAGATAGGGAAAGTAAATGTCGACTTCAATGCAGACTATTACTGGTCGGGAAAGAAAGAGCAGATGCACAACATGGAAAGGTTTACCGAAGTGGGTTCTCCCGAATCCATCCAAAACATTCATTCCGACCGTGCAACATACAATCGTTTACTTGCCTCGAAGTTGGTGTTATCCGTTCCTTTGGCATCTGGCAGTCTTTCGTTTGGTGGAGAGTTTTCTACATCCAGACGTAAAAGCTGTTATAGCCTATTGCCAAGAGCTTTGGTAAACGACGACGACAGTCGGATAAAAGAGAACATGACGTCTGCATTGGTGGAATACAGCAATACTTTTGGCAAGCTACATGTACAAGCGGGGATGCGATACGAGCACATCCGCTTTAACTATTATTACCAAGAAAGGCTTATAGCAAAGCAAGTCGTACGGCAACTTCTTTCCTTCATTGGCACTGTCGATGCCTATTGGGAACACACAAATGCAACTGACATTTGCCACCGACATTTACCGCCCTTCGTATTACGACCTCCGCGATGGGGTGCAATACAACAACCGTTATACTTACGATTCAGGCAACCCGTTCCTCGTTCCATCCATCAGTAGGAACATCGGTTACGCCTTCTCTTGGCAGTGGATGCAGTTCTCTGCCATGTACACTCATTTGTCGGATGAAATATGCACCTTGGTTCAGACATATAAAAACGAGCCGCAAACCACGTTGGCCATACCAGAGAACATGCCATCTTACAACACCATGCAAGCATCTGTAACCGTAAACCCGAAGTTTGGATTTTGGAATCCAACGCTCGAAGTGACGGTTTTCAAACAATGGTTCCACATGGACACTTACAAACAAGCGTATCTTAACCACCCCGTTGCCTTTTTCCGACTAAACAACACTTTCGATACAAAGTGGATTACGGCCTCAGTGTTAGTATCTGCACAAACGGAAGGAAACATGGGCAATAAAGTTTGTGCGTAGAGGTTTCTTCAGCACCGACCTGTCTGTCTACAAATCTTTGATGAACAATCGGCTCACGCTACAACTATATGCAAGCGACTTGTTTGGGACAGCAGACGCATGCCGCATATTCTACTCTGGGCCAAGACGTTCTACATATTATAAAAGTTACTCTTCAAGTTCGTTAATCCTCACCATACGCTATCAATTTAACGTAACGAACAGTAAATACAAAGGTTCAAGCGCCGGACAATCACAAAGAAGTAGGATGTAAGGCTTACCACATAAGTACATCTTTATGAGATACCCTTACATCATGCACTGCTTGTTCAAAGACTAACTTACTTTGGTTGTTGCTTTCAACTACATCTTCCATACGGCCAGCGACGACAACTAGTCAATGGAATATAACAACTTGAAGACAACCAGGCATACTAGCCACAACACGCGCCAGCTGATGTTAAAACTAAGTTACAGCTTGGGCAAAATAGAATTAACCCCAATCGGCCGTTGAAAAAAATGCTTTCACTTTGCCAAAAGAACACTGAACACGCACAAATAGTTAACTCGCTGGTCGCATTTCAAATATCAGAGGAAGATTACCCTAACACTTTGCTTTTGAAAATTCGTAATGAAAAACAACTTAATACGGCTGATAAACGGTTCAATGAACCGATTTGCGTTTAAGCCTTCATAAAATTGTAATTTATTATACAACAAAATGTTAACGACACCCTTATATTAGAGAACAAATGTTATATGTTCTTAATTCACGTGTTAACAAAGACCATTAAATAAAGTTCAATCTGGTACAAACCAACGAGTTACAAAGGGATACAATAAGTTTTACAAAAAGAAACACTTGCCAAATTGCAAGAAACAATGTAAATTTGCACAAAAATATTTAGGATAAAATTGACGCAATCGTTCGCAGATGCGCCGTACAACAACGAATAGAGGGTTTCCTAATAGAATTCCGCGCAGACAACAACAACAACTTCGTTGCCGAAAATACAATCATTCTTTAATGGTGTTACCGCATCAAGCGCGTATATAGATGTGCCCAGGAACTATTAAATGTACTACAGGCCAATATCCACGGATCATAGGCCGATACTTGTTATGTTGATTTGGTTAAATTTTCAGTTAGGTATTATAAATTTTAATTGGTAAAAATGAAAAAAATCAGAGTTAGTAATTTGGCTTATAGTAAGCCTGAGAGTTATGTCGTAAAAGTTGAAGCAGAATCTCTTTTAGCAGGATCTGGCAAACACGGAGGTACTGGCGGACATGAAGATGCTGAGGATGACAATGACGAAGGACAAGGCACATCTGGCACAGGTGGGCACTTGCCTGCCCTAGACGATGGCCAGTCTCTTACCTAAGATGCCTGTGAGTTCAAAGTAAAGACTTTGTTACTTAGCACAAGTATTTCAGGTAAAGCTACAAAAAACGCCACAAACAAGAAAGTAAAAAACAAAAACAAGATTTAAGAGATAGGAATGAAATACATACATATCATTGCGCTGTCTGCTGTTGCGGCTGTTTCATTGGTTGGCTGCAACAACGAAAATCCAGCCCTATACACACAAGAAAACAAATCAAACGATTTAAGAGGGGTTACCGTCGCAACCTACATGGAATCGACATCGACACGCACCACAGCCGAATACGAAACAACAAAACTTGCATTCTATTGGACAAGGGGCGACAAAGTTTGGCTACACGACATAGGCGAAACACCCGAATTTGTACAGAACTCAGGGGATAACATTGACAATCAGCTGAACGTTTCCGGCAAGGACAAGGTACGCAATGCCGGTTTCTACTTCCCAACCCCCCTCAACAAAGCCTCGTATCCTGTAAGATACACAGGCTATCCCACACCCGCTGTAGATAAGGTTACCATTAAAGCTGCCCAAAACCAAGCCAAGCCAAACAAGGGCGAACATATCAAAACCGATGGCGACTGCGGTGTGGGTTCTTTCACTAGGGGTGCTGATGGCAATTACAACTTCTACCTCAAGCACTGTGCATCGTACCTCACTTTCACACCATTTTTCAGCAAGGGTTTTGCACCGTCAGTGCGGTTAACCCAGATAAAGGTGTCGGCCGACCAGGCCATCGCGGGCACATACGACATTGAGGACAGCGGTTTAGACCTTGACTCGCGCCCACTAGCCGAACCAAGCAACCGAAACATCACGTTAACGTTGAATGGCGGAGGCAACGACGGGTTCACCATACCCGCGGCGTCAACCCCAGAAACCAATGCGGGCATCATGGTTGTCGCTCCTGGCGAGTACACCAACTTCACCATTGAGTATACATTGTACGACCAAGAAACGAAAGTTCGCGGGACGGTGATTACGAAACTGGGCCACGTTATCTTAAAAGCAGGAAGAAACAAACGTTTGTCGCCCGACCTTGACGTGCGCTACTATGCCAGCGACCAGTATTACATGTGGGATGCCCAGCCAGGCGAGCATTATTGGAAAGGTGCATCCAAACAACCTTATCTAAATGGCAAGTACGGTGACAGCTATGCAAAAGTAGGAGCCGACTCAAGATGGTACAACACCGTTGCCCACCCAGGTAAGGCCTCGCGTTTGGCAACAAACAACCTCAATGCCAACGAGCTGATGTGGCTGGCCTACTATGGAGTTCCACATTGGGATTCTTCCATGTGGACTATCATGGGGCATCTATATGCAGGTGGTATGTGGCTTAGAAACCTTGACGTTATTGCCACGACCCAAAAGACTACGAGAGAGAGAATGAAGTCCGTTTCGCCAAAGGGTATCGACTTCACTGCATACGCACAGTACGACAACTTTGGTGCCTTCGTTTACACCAACAACAACATTATCCCTCACAGACCTAGGCCCACAAACGGCTATTTCTTCTTGCCTACCACTGGTTTCTATAACAATGGCAGACTCTATCATATCAGCTCGCGAGGCTATATTTGGTCGTCAACGCCACGCGCACAGAGTTCGTCTAAAGTGGCGCAAGGCTACAACTTTTATATATCAAGGTACGAAGTGCATACTGGTTATGGTGACCGCTGGAATGGAATCTACCAGCATGTAACTCGGTAATTTTCTTTATTGCGAGATAAAATCGGATAGGAGGTAAATGCTAATCATAAAAGGCATTTACCTCTTACTTTTACATTTACCGACCTTCCACTCCACCGTACGTGCAGTTCCGCACACGGCAGTTCCTATTTTGGATACCATTCGAGGTACGCTACCATTAAAGTGACATAACCTGCTTGGCATAGTTTCCCATTGGAGATTGCCCGATGCAGTATTGGGCCGTTGGCTATGCGCCCCAATAAACCTTACGGGTATTGCCCCATTCGCATGCCTTATACTTTTGATACCGCAGTTGATGAGGTTTTCCACTCTCGTCTTAACTTTCTTCCAAGATTTCCAGATACACATACGGATACGGCACTTTAGCCACTCGTCGGCCTCAAGAAGGAACGTTTCATGTTGCCGAGATGATAGTAGCCAACCCACCCTTTTATGCTTCCTTTCAGCTTTTGTTTCCTTTTGGCATGTCCCCAACCGTTGCTGCGGCATGTCAACAGCTTTACCCCCCACCGGTCGTTATACCGCTTATCAATTATTTTAGGTTGTTTCCCCCGTTTCCCGTTCATCCTGTCTGTCGTGTTGAAGTCATAACTCATGCCACTGTTGTCTGCCATGTATGTCGTATTGGCGACGGCCTGCTCCTTAACGGCCCTCGGTATGATGCCTGACGAGCAGCCCTTCAGCATGAGATGACGCCCGGAATGATGCAGCAGATGGTTGGATATGCCCTCTATATGTGTGCCACCACAGAAGTAGACGGCCATCAGCATACGGAAAACGTCACCGCGACTATAGGCTGAGGATGAGCCACACTGTCCGAGTAACTGGTTAATGATCGGGTTTACAGCCTGTTCAAACTTCTCCATCACGAGGAATATTCCTCCATAAGCGGTGAGAATATCAGATTTTATTTGTACTTTTGCCACTGTCTGTTGCTTGGTTTAACACTTTTGATTTCAGCACCAAGTTAAGTGAATATTGCGACAAGACAAAATCCTGGACAACTTTTGTTGATCAGGCACTTATATTAACACTTTGGTTGGAACGTTGCAGAATTAAGTATAAACTTCTCTCAATTAATAAAAGTCAAGACTACTTCATATAAAGAGTAACACAAATTAAAATGAAGAACGATGAATGAAGAGAACGATGTTGACGACCTTAATCAAGAGCAAATTATCAGAAACCATTTGCCAAAACAGGCTTATGCTACACAGAATGTGCAAGAAGAACCAGACAATGTTTTGCCCAGCAAGGGTAAGACAAAAAGCAGGCATACCTTAATTATAGGTGTTAGTGTGTCGATTGTCGTGCTAACATCCTTGCTTTTATTCATTGTTCTAGGTTTTGGCATGGGCATACTTAATGCGCATCGAGAGCCAATTGTGGTGTATCAAGCCAACACCAAGGCTGCGCAAAAGGCAGTTACGTGGCAACAGGATAACGGTAAACCTGTTGTGGTGCCCGATAAGTATTTGCAGGTGTCGCATATAATCAAGGATGTTGATACAGGTATTCGCAATGTATTATCCACTCCGCAGAATGCAACAGCCGAGATTACGCTTGGCGATGGTACGGAAGTGACACTCAACGCTGACAGTAAGCTGTCTTTCCCATTACGTTTCGAGGATGAAACGCGTGAAGTTCAGTTGCAAGGTGAGGCATATTTCAAGGTGAGTCGCGACGTTCGCCATCCTTTCGTGGTGAAAACCAACGGCATAACCACCAAAGTGTTTGATGCCGAGTTTAACATTCGCGCTTACCATAAGAACAACATGCACGTTACCTTGCTGCAAGGTTTCGTTGAGGTGTGTGCGGGTTCGGTCACTAAGTGTTTGAGGCCAGGCGAGGATGCAGCTCTCGCGGCTGAAAAATTTGAAGTTAATAGGGTCGAAACCGAGGGCTTTGTGGCGTGGACACTAGGCGAATTTTATTTTGATAACGCAACATTGGCAGACATTGGCAAGGATATTGGCAGGTGGTATAACGTAAGCGTTGTCTTCCAAGACCCCTCCAAGATGCATACCCGTGTCGGCTTTACTGCATTCAGGGATGCGAACATCGAAGAGATTGTTGAAATGTTGAACAGGTTGAATAAAGCCAAGTTCACTTATCAAGATGGGCAGATAACGATTGACTGAGAAACAGCAACCTCCCTAGCGGTTTTAACCCAAATCGACCGTTGAGCTTGTACAGATTTTGTTTTATTGTTGAGCATATTGCCTGTCTTATTCTTGAAGTGTAGCGGGCTACATCGCGAGAAGAAGACAGTTAACTGCCGACAAGCAAACGAAAGATGGACAGAAAGCGGTGGAAACAAACTAAAATAATTGATAAGCGGTCAACGTCCGATTTGGGCAAAACAGACTTTAAACATTGAAACCACCTCGACTTTCCCTTTTTCGTCGTATTTAATAATCATTATTTACCCCCGAATCAAAACTACGGTTCATCAGTGTACGATTACCTTTCTTATATTCCTTGCCATACCTAATGCGATATTGCATTGAGAGTTCTACCATATTGGCAAAGTCGACGATACGGTATTCTGTATGTGTGGGATTGATGTTCGAGATGTTTTCAGACACTTGTACAAAACCATCTTTATTCAATGGGTTGTCTATACGACAACCAAACGTCCAATGTTTCATGTTATAACGCATGCCCACATAGTTGTATCTCACTCCCCGATAAACATTAGTTCCCCAAAAACTGTACTGTGGTAGCATGTCGAAGTTGGCATAAACTGACAGTTTATTCCAGTAAGCACTTAGCGAGACAGAGGCGTATGGCTTTGATATTTGGCTATGGTAGCCTTCACCCTGCATTCGGAATCGGTCCCAACCCATCACGGTTTGAAAGGTGAAATGATTGAACACGTTTTGCCACCCAATGGCGCATTCCACATTCAAACGACTGTAATAATCTCCGTTCTCTGTTTTTTTGATGAACATGTTGTGGTAAACATGGGATGGGTCTGCAACATATCGCCAGGCCGAAACAATTGGTTTACACGTGTAATTATAGTTGCCTTGCAACGAAATGGTAAACTTATCCAAGTGCAGGTTCATCGAAAGGCGGTTTCTGGTCACAACACTTGGCTGCACATTCATGTTTCCCACTTGCAGCGACACCTTATCTATGGTTTGCACAACATTTGAAAAGCTGGACAATGGAGGTAGCGAAGAGTCGAGTACAAAAAGGTAGCCAACGCTCCATCCCTTGCTTAACGGATAATTAAGCGACGCCGTTGTCTTTGCATTAAAGAAGTTCTTGCTTTTATTTAGGTCGCCAATGCGGTAATGTTTCAGGCCAATCCCCAGGTTATACCCTATTTTTCTCAATGTCCCCGTAACAATTGCATATCCATAAACGTTATCTTTGGTCAGTTTGTCTATCAGGGTTGCCCCACCATTTTCCGAATAATCATTTTGCGCATGGCTGTGAGTGTAGTTCAACCCCACTTTGGTTGTGGCGCGCTTAAACGTTAGGGTATAGAGGGCTTCACCGTTAACGTTGATGCTTTTGTTTTTGGTTGCATTTCGCTGTGCATACATCCCACCATCGTTAAGTCCGCGATTATAATCGCCAGCCGACATCGTGCCCACGGCATTGAGCTCTAACGTTTGGTTATTTGCCACCGCGGTCTTGAAGAAGAGGTCGAGCGAGGGGGTTAATAGTCTCCTTTCGTTGTAGTAACGTCTTTCAAACGTTTCGGTGTTCGCGCCTTGTCGCTCAACAATGCGGTATGCCTCTTTATCGTCCTTGTCGTGATACTTCAGTCCAAACATGGCCATAAAGGCGGTAGAAGGGCTGTGCGTGTAGGTATAGTCCATCGTCAAGCTGTTGTCGAAGTCGGTTATTGCCGAGGGAAGTCCTGTCTGGCTACGTATGATATCATCGGTCCGCCCCACAAACCGCTCGTCCTTGTCGGTGTATTCGTGTCCCGATTTCCGCCATAATGTATTGTAATTAATACTCCACTCCGATTTTCCTACATGGTAAGTGCCATTTATGTTCGCCCGGTTACGAAACGTCGTCAGTGCGTTATTGGTGTTTACCGACACCAAACCGCCATCATGCAAGTCGTTCATGATGAAATTTATTACACCCGTTGCACCGCGGTCTAGATAGCGAATGCCAGAAACATTGCTGTATTCTATGCGCTGTATGCGCCTATGGTCAATATTTCGTATCTTGTCCATACCCACTTCCTTTCCGTTTAACATAAGTATGGGCTTGCCGCCGTCAACATAAAGGGTTTGTTGGGATTCGTTTACTTTCAGTCCAGGCATGTTTATTTTCAACTCGTTCAACAGTTCGATAAGTTCAGATGTCCTTTTCAGTTCTTGTTCTGTTGGGAAAATAAGATACTTGTCTGCTAATTCGATGGTTCTGTTACCCGTAACCGTCACCTCGTCTAGCGTTATAGAGCTGGGCTTAAGCGAGATGACGCCAAGGTCGAGGTCTGTATTGTTACCCCGAACGCTGGTACTAAACGGAGAATATCCCATGCACAACACTTCTATCGTAATGTTTTCTTGCGACAAATTGGCAAACACAAACTTTCCGTCTACATCGGTTTGGGTTTGCAACAAAACGGTTACCGAGTCTGTTTTCACCTTGACGTTGACACCCACTAGGGGGTTAATTCGGGAACCATCAACAACTCGTCCACGCAAGCCATAGGCTTTGCATTGTAAGCAGACAACGCTAAACAGAATGATGCAAAGACATCTAATGATAATCCTTAGTTTTGTACATTTCATAAAGTTTCACTTTTAGCCTCATGGCCATCATTATACGCTATCCCCCATCTAAGAAAACACGACCTTTACCCCTCCAACCGTAAATCACATTCTTGGAGGCCACCTGCCAACAGGCACCAAGTGCGCATACCTCGGAAAAGGAATAATAACGCATTACACCCATAGGAGCACTTTCAGACGGGAAACTGTGCCTTGCTTTCCCTGGCAGCATTGTCTAGGTCACGATGCGCCATCAGAGTTTTTATGTACGAACATCCCCAAAAACTTTCGTCATTTTCTCCTTTTTTATAGAATGAAATGTTTATGGGGAAAAGTCTTCTAAGAACCTTAACTTGTAACTTTCGTTCTCTTTTCAACATTCATAGGGTTTAGATTTTATCGGAGTTAGACTTATTGGAGTTAGATTTGTTTCTATTGAAGTCATCTTGACCTTTAAATATCTTATCGTAGAGGAGAGGAGTTATAGCCTTTGCATGACCAAGTCAAGATAACACTTCCCGCACATACTAAGTAGTGGACAAATTTACATAAAAATCGCGATTTACGAGTTAGTGTAGATAAAAACTTTTCGGTTTCAGCGAAGAAAAGGCGCAATAGAATTTAAAATCTAGCCATATTTGTCGTGGCAAAACGCGATTGTGTCTTAGAAACCGCTATCAGGAGGTGGTAATTTCCAGAAAAAGGTTCAAACAAGTTCTGTCCAGCATTGTTTAATAGCGTGGATAGAACCATATCGCATTTATACGAATTCTGTTGAAAGCAAGAAAGAGTAACAGGTCAAAAGACACTACTAACAAACCTGTTCAATTGCCCTTATTCCTGTACTATTCATTGCCATTAAAGTCATTCCACTCTGTTTTACACTCCCCAAAAAGGAAAGCCCAATTCACAAACACAATAAACTCACGAACTTGATTACTCATAGGCTCACACTATCCTTGGCTTAATTTTGTTTCTTTTATTTTACAAAACATATCCTATCCTCCACCCCACTCTAGCGTAAATTGAGGTCATTAAGCATGTAATTAGCCGCTATTTTCAGCCTTGCGCGCTTCGTTATTAGTCCAATTTTAAGAATGCTGCGTGCATTTTGCACCATTTTGCCTTTCTAGTTGGTGCCCAGATCGTGTTTTTGTCGATGCCCAATACCCCCTTTAAGACCCTAAAACCCCACTTTTTGATGGGTGTTTTGCCCTTTTTAGCCATGTGTTTCATGGTTCTAGAAGGTTATGTTTATACCATTGTGGCGTATTTTTATGCTTTTCGCCT
>ERZ772986.1928-NODE-1928-length-11599-cov-4.908784_pt1 | contig 11599 bp, 12 predicted proteins | sample MGYA00511898_ERZ772986 | MGnify/ENA primary metagenome ERZ772986 (study PRJEB29015, sample SAMEA2737934) | human oral metagenome | biome: human oral; feature: human-associated habitat; material: dental | place: China | collected 2148 ... | reverse complement strand
GAGCAGAGGACTTCTAAGCCTAAGGTCGTAGGTTCGAATCCTGCTCGGGGCGCCAGGAATGATCGAAGGAGGGTCACATGGATGCTAGTGGTAAACCTCGAATGTCGCGTCGGTTAGTTCAGCGGTTAATGGCGCATCGGCCACGGACGCAGCCGGCGTTTGGTAATACCGGTCGAAGTCGTCGAGTGAGCGACCGCAACTGTGATCGTCAGCGGATCGGGAATTATCAGTCATCAGCGCTGGGTGCGCGTGGTTATATGCCGCCAACGAGCGCTGACGATACACTGGAAGACCATGACACGACTAGTGATGTTCCGCTCTCTAATCGTACCTTTGCGGGTAATTCGCTGCGCCAGGCAGAGCCATCGTCCCCGTCACAAAATATCCCAGGCAGTGTGCCACCGGGCGGTCCTGCTGATAATATTACTCGTCCGTCGCTACCATCGCCTCGATTTCAAGAGCCGCCTTCACGTGGCCACGATCCATTTTCGTAAGCAGTACGATTTATTATGCATACTAAAATCCCAGAAAACTGGGGTTTAATAATTCCTTGGAGGGCCAGGAGGGGCTCGAACCCTCGACACCCTGCTTAAGAGGCAGGTGCTCTAACCAGCTGAGCTACTGGCCCAATCAGTCCAGATTATAGCATAATGAGCGGTGAAGGTAAACATAACGTCGCACTTTTGCTATAGACAATGCTTGGGGCGAATGATGGGGCTCGAACCCACGGCCTCCGGAGCCACAATCCAGCGCTCTAACCAACTGAGCTACATCCGCCAAGCTTCCCGATTATACCACAGGCGGCTACCAACCTCAAGGCGCTCGACGTGCTCATGCTGATTTGCTACAATCAAACAATGAAATCTCTCAATGGTGCAGAACTCGCGTCGTTTATTAAAGAGCGTCAGGCCAAGCAAGTCCGCATGCTCCGTCAAGCGCATCACATCCAGCCACGCCTCGCCATCGTCACCGATTCGGACAATCCAGTCATCGCTACCTATATGCGACTCAAGCAGCGCTACGGTGCGGATATTTTGATTGAGGTAGAAATTTGTCGGGTGGCGACTCGTCAGCTAGCGGAGACAATCACGGCGCTGAATCAACGTGATGACGTCCAGGGAATCATCGTCCAGCTGCCACTAGCCGAGCCAGAGCAGACTGATCAGATTGTGCGGCTGGTAGCACCAGAAAAAGACGTCGATGGCCTTAATTCTGAGCAAACACGGTTTGATCCGGCGACACCGATGGCCATCAATTGGCTGCTAGCGGGCTATAGCGTAGAGCTGGCTGGCAAAAGGTTGGCCATTGTTGGGCGTGGGCGGCTAGTTGGCGCGCCGCTGGAGCGGATGTGGCGAGCGTCGGGACTGGACGTAACGGTATTTAGTAGGGGCGATGATTTATCGCGACTACACGAATATGATGTCATCGTCACGGCAACCGGCGTGGCAGGGCTGATTCAGCCAAATATGATCCGACCTGGTGCGGTGGTGGTTGACGCAGGAACCGCCTCGGAGGATGGCAAGATTGTTGGTGACGTGGCACCGGCGAATCGGACGCGCACCGATATTCACTTGACACCAGAAAAAGGCGGCGTCGGCCCACTGACGGTGAGTGCATTATTTGATAATGTGATTACCGCGTGCCTGCGCCGGGTCAATATCCGGTAGAAACTCACGGCTTTGTAATGACTGATTTGACCTGGGCGACGACTTGGCGTGGGGTGAGGTTGGCCTTGACGATGTAGCCTTGGATGCCAAGTGAACGCATCTCGCGCGGGGCTTCTTCTTCGCCGAGGTTGGTCAGCACGATAACCGGTATGGTCTTGCCCCATGTGTGTGAGCGAATACGCCGCAAGGCCTCGGCTCCATCCATCTCTGGCATTTGGATATCAAGCAAAATAACATCTGGACGAAACGATTCGACAAGCGCCACGCCAATCGTACCATTACTCGCTAGCCGCACGTCAAACCCGTCCGCCTCGAACTTCATTCGGTACATCTGACTGATTGTCGCGTCATCTTCGATGATAGCAATTTTAACCATAATTGTATTATAGCAGGCAGTGGTGTATTGTAAAACTAGCACAAAAGAGGTGGGCAAAGTGACAATAAAGCAGCGTGAAAGCATAACTATTCAGCCAGAGCGGTATGGCCAGGTTGAGTTGTCAGAGCGCAGGGCGGAACTTGAGATGGATCAGTGGCGGATTCATCCAGTGCCGACGTGTGACCGATACCAGACGTCATCCTACGAGAGGATAACAGCGGAGCTAGAAAAGTTAGCTGGTATGGGCTTTCACGGTGATTGTGATCTTAACGCAGCGATTGGGCGCCAGCGAACGAGGATTGATGATACCAATCTAGCGACACGTGAATTGATCGCTCGGGTTCCTGGCGTCGAGAATTGGTTGGAACTGATACCGACAGCGTCGGCACTGGACTTGTTATATGATCCGAACACCAAGCAATTAGCGAATGGCAAGCCGGTCTCGCCAGTGGTGCGCGACTGGGCCTGTAATATTTTGGATGCTCAGGGTATTCGCAGTCGCGGTGAAATTGTTCAGGATATCCTCACTACGCAGGTTATTGATCAAGCACCTCCGGGCGCTACAGAGCAGCAGTGGGTTAGTCTAGCTTGCGGCGCTGCTCAGCCGGTTTGTCATGCGCTCCGGCACATCAAAGAGAGCGGCAACCCTACGCCACGAGTCACACTGGTTGATCTCGATCGGTCGGCACTCAGTGCTGCGCAAACGTATGCTCAGGAAATGAAGGTTAGGCAGTTTACCGATGTTTGCTGTATGAATATTCTGCACCCTCAGGGTGTAGTCATGCCTGCGGTAGACGCACAAACCAACGTGGCAGCTCGAGCACTGCGGCGGCAGGTTGGCCTTGAGGGGGCCGCATATGATGCGGTCGATGCTGTTGGAATTTTGGAGTATGTGCCCGAGGTGCTTTCAGATGAAAGTCCGACGGCGTTGCAGGTTAATACCGCAACTTTTCTAGCTAATGCTGCCCAACTGGTGAAACCCGGCGGGCTGCTACTGGTTGGCAATATGCGTGATACGCATCCGCAGCTGGGCTTTACGCTCAATGTTGTGCAGTGGCCGCATATCCAGCCTCGGTCAATCGAAACAATGCAGCGGATCGCGGGGGCAGCGGGTCTAAGCGATTGGCACGTCGATGTATATTGTCCTGATGATGGCGTCTATGCACTGTATGCTATGCGTAGACCAAAGGTTGGTGGTACACTAGAAATATGACGAGGGAGTGGGCATGGAGATAGCGGGGCTGATCATTGCCGGGGTAATGTCACTGGTGTTTGGTCTGATGGTTGTGGCCAATCAACCACGCCAGCTGGCAACCCGGTTCTTTTTTGTGCTGACGGTTGGCATTGCGCTGTGGGCATTGGGTATCGCGGCGTTTTTAGCGACTAATGTGCTGGCGGCGGCACTGATATACCTGAGGATATATTACATCGGAGCAGCACTGATCGCGGCAGCCATGATCTCAGTGGCAACTCACATTGGTGCACGACGATCAGCGAAATACGTGCCAGTTACTGCTTGGGTACTATTTAGCATCGTCGCTTTGATGATTATCGTGCGAGTTGATTGGCTGATAGCGCAGGTGGTCTTGAATGATCATACGGTCGTGATTCATCCGATCGGCTATTTCGTCTATATGGTGTATTTCATACTGCTGTTTTTGGCGGCACTTATCATCCTCGCGCATCAGGCTCGTCGCCGCAGTGCGCTCTTGGTGCGCTCTCAGCTACGACTCATTTCCTATGCCTATGGCATTGCTGGCAGCGTAGGTATGATATTTAATTTACTGCTGCCGGCTGTTGGTCGCTATGACCTCATCTGGATTGGGCCGCTGAGCACCTTTATTTTTATACCGCTGGCGTATCTGACAATTGTCAAGCACCGTCTCTTTGGTTTGAAAGATGCGGCGGTGCGAACAATTGCGTACGCCATGCTGCTAAGCTTATTAACAATCGTATACTACACAGCGACCTATAGTATCTCGGCGATTGTCAGTGCGTTCAGCGGTCATGATATCGGCGGGATGCCAGGATTCTGGGGTGTGCTAGCGGCATTATTGTTAGGGTTTTTGTTTCAACCGACCAAGCAGTTTTTTGATCGCCTGACTGACAAGCTATTTTATCGACAGGGCTATACCATTGAAAGCTTTATCAACGAGATTGGGCAAATTTTGCTACATACGATGGGGCTGCGACTACTGACGACTCGGTTAGCGGTGTGCCTAACACGGCTTATCAAGGCGCGTCAGGTTATTTTTGCCGTGTATGATAATGGTCGCTTTCGGATATTTGGCTCACGTGGACACACTCGTCCGCCGCAGGTGGATCTAGCGGAGCTGGTAATGCAACACCAGCTTGAGCAGCTCGATGACGTGGCGGTGGTCGAATCACTGCCGGAGCAGTCACGGCGGACGATGAAACTGCAAAAGCTGGCTATCGTCATGACATTATCGCTGCAGGAAGACATCGTTGGTTTTGTGCTGATCGGCGAAAGTCAGAAAAATAATTATGTCGAGCGTGATCTCTCGATGCTTCGGGCGGTGCGCGGTGAGCTGGCGATTGCGATTAAAAATGCTCAGTCGATGGAGGAGGTGAATGAGCTGAATGCCGAGCTACAGCAGCGTGTCGAGGCGGCGACGCAGGAACTGCGGATGAGTAACCAGCAGCTACAGCGACTGGACGAGGCGAAGAATGAATTTATTTCTATGGCGTCGCATCAACTGCGAACGCCGCTAACCAGTATCAAGGGTTATCTCGACATGCTGCTCCAGGGTGATCTCGGTCCGGTTCGTCCGACCCAGAAGGCTGTTCTACGCGAGGCTTTTTCCTCGAGTGAGCGCATGGTACAACTGATCAATGACTTTCTCAGTATCTCTCGCTTACAGACCGGGACATTCACTATGAATCGTCAGCTGGCTAACCTCGGTGATATTGTACAAAGTGAAATGGTTCTGCTGAAGATCGTGGCCAAGCAGCATAACATCACTCTTTCGGTGCATATTGACGATGATGTTCCGACGTTGCCGATTGACGCCGAAAAACTCCGCCAAGTCATCATGAACATGATTGATAACGCAATCTTTTACTCTAAAGAACAAACAACTGTCAAGGTGTCGCTCTGTTGCGATACGCGGGAAGTGGTGTTTACGGTCGAAGACCAAGGCATCGGCGTGCCAAAAGCTGAGCAGTCTGGCGTGTTTGGTAAATTCTTTCGCGCCTCAAATGCTCGCAAGCGTCGTCCTGACGGCACGGGCGTTGGCTTGTTTTTGGCGCGTAAAGTCGTGCTGGAGCACGGCGGGGCGATGATTTTTGCCTCAAAAGAAAACAAGGGCAGCACGTTTGGTTTTCGTCTGCCACTTGATAGGACGGCCGCGAACAAGAAAAAGGTGACAAGTCGCTGAGAAATATTGATTATCGGAACAGACTAATAATACCCGTGATAATCACGATAACGATGGTGACTATTACTACGCCGATGCCGACACCACGCAGTAATTTTTTGCGTTCATATAGCCACTGACCGGCCGACGAGCGGCTGACCGCCTGGATGCGCGTGACACTGGGTCGAGTTGTTGCGGCGTCAACGCCAGAGTATTTCTTAGAGCGCTTTTTCTTCTGCTTTGCCATAATACTATTGTACCATGAAATACCCCTCGGGGTGCGAGGGGTATCCACGTCAACCAGATTTATGATTACACATGACGTCGACTGATGAGGTAGGCGACTCCAGCAGTGAGTAGGGCGCCAAGACCCAGCCCACCAACGAGCGTGTCAGTGGCGTTACCGGTCCGTGGCAGTTCGCCAACGGTCGTCGGTGCGGCAGGTGGGTTGGTGGTTTGTGTGCCGCCCGAGGCTGAAGGTGACTGCTGATTATCGTTGGTCGATGGCTGCTTCGACTGGTCTGGCGTTTTTGGCTCAGGTTTTGGTTGGGGAGCTGGTTGGGTTGGGCTTGGTTGCTTCGGGTCAGCTGGCGCTGGCTTTGGCTGTGGCGTTGGCGCTGGTTTCGGTTGGGGAGCCGGGACCTGCGGCTTAGTCACCTCTATAGTAGCACTGCTGCAATTGCTATGACCCTCAAGCGAAGCCTGCTCGCTCTTGAGGCAGGTTGTGCTGGTCAATGTGCCCGCGACGTATTGTTTAACGACTGCGTCAATAGTAAATGTTTTTGACTCATTTGGCTTGAGCTCACTAATCAATGTCTGCCAGGTATTATTCTGAATTGTGCCGCCAGACGCCTTTAGATAGGTTACACCTTGTGGTGCGGTATTGGTGGCGTACGTATCCCGCAGCGTAACCGTCCCCGTGTTGGTGACAGTTACCTGGTAAGTGAAGGTCTCGTTGACGGCAACTGTCTTGTGTTGCGCACCATTGACGGTAGTCTTGACAGCAAGCGCTAGAGTGATTTTCGGTGGTTTATCTGGCTTTGGCTCAGGTTTTGGTTGTGGTTTTGGCTCAGGCTTTGGTTGTGGAGCCGGGGTTTCGCCAGGGACTGTGGCCTGTTTGGTGCAGGCATCGCTGGTCACCGTCTCTTCCTTGCCGTTTACGTCAACGACGATAAAGGCTTTGACCGTGTATGTGCCCGGTGTGAAGCCCTTGAATTCGTTACCAGTTTGATACACCTCTTTACCCTTAGCATCATAGACCTTGTAGATCGTCGTTTTATATGTTGCACCATCACGGGCAGCGTACTTGACCGAAAACTTGAAATTAGTAGCTGAAAACTGATCAATGCTGAGCGCATTACAACGATAAACTGGCGTAGGTTTCGTATTCGTCGGTGTTTGCGTATTGGTATTAGTCGAATGATTGGAATCTAGTGCCCATAATGTGGTTGGCACTACTGTCGCTACCGCAACCATCGCTAGAACTGCATAGTGGCGCAGCGACAATGAGCGGAATAGTGATGACAAATTTCGCATAACTTCCTCCTTTATCCTCATAACCCTATGTAGAATACACCAAAATGATGAAAAAGTCAATTTTCGCATGACTGGATCGCTAGACATAATGTTATCAATCTGCTACAATACGACCTGTTTAATGGCCTCATCGTCTAACGGTCAGGACACCAGGTTTTCATCCTGGCAATCGGAGTTCGATTCTCCGTGAGGTCACCAATGACATAAAGATACTTCATCTCATTCGGATCAGCGTCAGCTCGTTCGCCTTTGGCCACGGGCTATTTTTTATCGCCCCCATAATAAAAGAAGACATTTGGTATAATAGATAACGAGATACCCGTTAAAGAATAGGAGCAGGCACTATATGACAAAGACGGCATCTACCCAGGGTAAACAGAAGACCCAGACCACTGTGCCTTCGCCACGACGCAACGTTCGATACGAGACGATCATTATTATTGAGGCGGCGATACTCGTTTGTTCAGCGGGGGCATTCATAGGTCAGCTACCGCTATTCTTTAGGAACCTTCAGGATATGCCATTAATACTGGCTATTATCGGTATGGCTATCGCGTCGCTCCTCGTCCAGGGCCTCATTGTCTTGAAGCAGTCTCGTCGAACTGACCAGTACCGGCAACGAATCGCTGCGCTTGCCATGACTGTGGTGTATCCGGTGGTGCAGTTCATTGTATTGGCGCTGCTCTATATCTCTCAAGTTGGTCCGTTCAGTTCGGCATTTCGAGAAACAGCTCACGCGGCACTCGGCGCTATCCTAACCTTTAACGGCTCACTCCCGGTTATTTTGCTGATGGTGGTATGTACGACTATTGGTTCACTGTGGCTATGGAAGATTATCATAATGCCTGAGGGGGTATCATATTGGCAGCCGCGTTCAGCCGATCAACTATCTGAGGCGGAGAAAATCAAGCAGGAGCGGGGACTGCGTTATCGCAATATTGGCTTGACCTTGATGGTGCGGGTGCCGCTTGCGCTCATAGGTGCGTTCGTGCTGGTGACGACCCTGATGTATATTGTTCATGCCACCATTCTCTTTGCTATAATGATGGCGATGTCTGCGGTGGTGCCACATGCAGTTATATTGAGTTTTGTTGTTGGGCTGGTGTATATGATGAAAAGTAAGATATAGTTTGCAATCTATTGCGGCGACCATTACGTTTCTAGTATACTAATCGTAAGCAATAACGATAAGGGGGGTGTATGAGCGTTGCTAATCAACTGCTTAGCACTAAACAATATTTTTTCTTGGACTCGTTGGCTTATGCAAAGAAGCTAGAAGCATGTAGAGGTGCAAGTGTTTCAACGGTCGGGAAGAAGTTTGCCTTTGGTGGTATAAATTTATCTAAACTTGAACTCAAAGCTATTTCTGACCTCGATCTTTTGACCGTGATTAATACTCGCACTTCTTCTCCTAATGTGTCCGCTGTTACCGCGTCGGTAATGCGGCGCATAAAGAATTTATTTAATCGTAAGGGAGATCGTCGTGTCTAAGAATGACCAGCCTAGGCCTACTATGCTCAAAATGACATTACGCAGAATATTACATATAATTATAGTTCTGATTGTTGTGATAGCGATTGTTATCGGTGGATTTTATATCAAATTTCAGCTCGAAGTAAGCAGTGCACAAACTAGCATGAAAGAATATCTTCATAATAAGTATAACCAGGAATTTATAGTAGAAAAGCCAGAGTATAAGGGTGGTGGTCTTGCAGTTGAGGGTAGTTGGACTGCTAATGCATATAAAAATAGTGACTATAAGTTTCTTGTTCACAAAGGGAGAAAGTTCTATAGCGATACCTACCTTAGTGCTTTCTATAATGAGCAGGAGGCTGGTTCTCTACGCAAGATTATTAGTATTTTAGGTATTGAAAACTATCGACACACAACTGATATATCTATAGATTCTGATATTGCAGATAATATAAATGATATCCCTACACTACCTGAGATGTTAAGTCGGTATGGAGCCAATATCATATACGGTGTATATATAATAAAAACAGGAGACCTGCCAAATCAGGATGACGTGAAAAATGTCAAAGCTCTAGTTGAATATGTAAAATCAAAAAACCCTAATCGCTATGCTGTAAGGTATGTAATCAATTCTCGAACGGATGATTCTCGTTATTTATGCCATTATTATGGCGGAACTGACAAAATCACTAACACAAAGAATCTTTCCAAGGATTGTTTTATAAAATATGAAGGAAAGGAATAGGAGTATATGTCATTAACACCAGAGCAATATCTAGCCCTCAGTACCTTAGCTTATGAGACTTTGTCTAGTAGTGATGATATTAGTCGTTGTATTGGCGATATTGTGCAGAAGATGGATAGAGATAAGGTAGATAGCCTTGAGCTCCGCGCCCTCTCCTCCCTTTCCTCTTGGGTTCTCGTCAATGCGTATACCTCTCCTTCCGGTATGTCTGCCATTGCCGTGCAAAATCCTGAAACAAAAGAAGTAGTTTTCGTCTATCGCGGTACGGATGCCATTGAGAAGAATTTCACAGTAGGAATAAAAGACTGGTTTATGGATCTCAAGATAGCGGTGGGCGCTAACCTAACGGTTGATGATGGGAAAAATCAGTTTGTAGATGCTCAAAATTTTTATTACAATACGATCCAGAAACTAGGGGGTGCCTCTAATATTTCAGCAAGAAGCTTCACGGGGCATTCATTGGGCGGAGGGTTGGCGCAATATATGGCCTATGTGACCGCGGGTAAATATAAGACAGTCACTTTTGACGCAGTTGGTATAGGCCAAGCGCTACCTGGCGTCAATCCACGAGATTATGATAACACGGTCACCGACTACGTAAACAGGGATGACTTCATAGGACTGTACGGAGTTCAACTCGGACGCGAGGTCTACATAGAGAATAAGGGCAGTCAGCAATATAGGGATCGCAACAACTCTATTAGTGCAGGACAACGCCTAATGCTCCAAGCAAAACCAACTCAAATTACTACCAGGCATGAACATCTCCGCCGAAATCACCACCGGCCAGCGCCGCATCATTGAATTCTTCCTCAACCCGTTGATGACAAAGGTAGATGAGAGTTTGAAGGTGCGGTGAGGTGCTAGTATATTGACAAATCACGAGAGGATCGCGTATAATGGAGGTAAGCTTGCGCTCATACAGGGTATACACCGTGTAAGCGCGCGGGCCTACCAGAACGGTCGCACGGATGCGGAAAACTAATCGTTTAGCAATATCAACTAATTATTAGGTCGACAATGCATCCTGTTCTTGTGCGAGAAGAAAGACTTAGTACGGTAGTCAGTGTTGATGGAGACATTGACACGGGAGAAGCGTTATTCGTAACCAAGCATCTGCCCGTCGGGGCAAAAAACTCAAGTTAAGCGCAGTATCGGCGTACGGTGGGATTTTTCTGTTAGTCATTTCATTTTTGGCACTAAGCTATCAGACAGGTGGCGTCGCCAGTCAGCAGGGTTCAGTCTCGGCCTCTCAGCCAATCGCACCGTCTACTGGTGTGACACATGAGACAAATAAGGTTTCAGTAGATCAACTGGCGGCTGCTAATGCGGTAACCGATCTGGCTGAGACGGTCAATCTGCCGACTGCCGGTGATTTACGTGAAGCGACGGCAACGCTGTCAATCAAAAAAGAGTTGGCTCAGGGTGATACGGAGGTTATTTCTAAACCACAGATTATCCAGCCTGAGAAATCAGCTCAACGTGGCATTAAGACTTACGTCACTAAGCAGGGTGATACGATGAATTCTATCGCCAAGAAGTTTAATGTGACGGCACAGACGGTGCGCTGGGCGAACAATACGACATCTGATGCGGTTGAAGCTGGCAAAACATTGATTATCCCGATGGTTGACGGCGTGGTCTACACTGTTAAGGACGGCGACACCATCGAAAAATTGGCAGAAAAGTATAAAGCAAATCCTGAACGAGTGGCATTGTATAACGACTTGGCAAATGGGGCGGCACTAGCCAAAGATACACGAATTGTTCTGCCGGGTGGCGTACTGCCAGAAAATGAGCAGCCAGGTTACGTGGCGTCCCGCTCTGGCCGTCGGGGCTATGCAGGGCGGACAACGGGCGGCGCGGTCAGTGGTATTAGTTATGGCTACGCTCGAGCATCAGTTGGCAACCGATACGCTCTTGGCAACTGTACGTGGTATGTGTACGAGCGGCGGGCAGCACTTGGTCGACCAATTGGTAGCTTCTGGGGCAACGCGACGTCGTGGGCGGCAAGTGCTCGGGCGGCAGGTTTTGTCGTTAATCATACACCGGCACCAGGGGCAATCTTCCAGACGACATGGGGCGGTGGCGGTCTTGGTCACGTCGGTATGGTTGAGCGGGTTGAAGGCGGCACGATCTACGTTAGCGATATGAATTACGCTGGGTATAACGTCGTGACGCATCGAACGATCCCGATGTCTGAGGTTGGTCGGTATAACTTTATTCACTAGGATGCTCTAAGGTAGCAAAGCGCCTCCGCTATCTCTCGGGGGCGCTTTTTGATATACTAAAATTATGTTTGTAGATACAGCGAAAGTGTTAGTGCGAGCTGGCAAGGGCGGTAATGGCACAGTCAGTTTTCGACACGAGAAATATGTTGACAAAGGCGGTCCTGATGGCGGTGATGGCGGACGTGGCGGCG
>ERZ772986.1926-NODE-1926-length-11606-cov-5.073846_pt1 | contig 11606 bp, 8 predicted proteins | sample MGYA00511898_ERZ772986 | MGnify/ENA primary metagenome ERZ772986 (study PRJEB29015, sample SAMEA2737934) | human oral metagenome | biome: human oral; feature: human-associated habitat; material: dental | place: China | collected 2148 ... | reverse complement strand
ACCAGCGCTTCTGCCAGCAACTGGGCTGGAAGCCCCCGGTGGATGCCCCGACGGCGCTGAAACGGATGCAGTGACATCCGGCGGCCCGGCCACGGGCGCAGAAACGGGTGTACAAGCGGGTAAAACAACGGGGGCGGCATGTCCGCGCCCCCGCGCCCTTCACGGGCTACGCCGTTGTTCGGCAGTCTCCTCCGAAGACGGGGTCAGGCACTCCGGCATCCCGGCAGGCCTGCCCCGAAACTCACTTCTTCTGTTCCTCGGCCCAGGCCTGGTACATCAGCACATCCCACAGCCAGTGCTGCCAGTTGCGCTTGCCGGACAGGTGCTCGTTCCATTTCTGGCGCACCGCGGCCGGCTGGAAGATGCCCTCCTGGCGCAGACGCGATTCATCCAGCAGGCTTTCGGCCCAGTCACGCAGCGGACCGCGCAGCCAGGCGTCGATGGGCACCGCAAAGCCCTGCTTGGGCCGCTCGATGAGCTGACGGGGCACGTACTGGTACAGCACCTGCCGCAACAGCCACTTGCCCTGGCCATTGCGCAGCTTCAGCGACTGCGGCAGCCGCCAGGCGAACTCCACCACCCGGTGATCCAGGAAGGGTACGCGGCTTTCCAGCGACACGCCCATCGAGGCCCGGTCCACCTTCACCAGGATGTCGTCGGCCATGTAGGTCAGCGCATCCAGCGCCATCATCTGCTGCACGCCATCCAGACCACGCAGGTCGGGCCGGTTGCCCGTCACCAGCGTGGGCGGCTCCCGCCCGTCGATCACGACCGACGCCGGGTCGGGCCAGTGACTGACAAAGCCCAGGTAGAGGTCCTCGATGGAGCGCGCGCCCATGACGCCCGCCCCCTTGTGCAGCTTCTCGCCCAGGTTCACGTAGCGCGAGCCCGCACCCGGGAGCTTGCGCGCCAGCTGGTTCCACTGCGTGGGAGACAGCAGGTTAATGCCCCCGGCCAGCATCCGGCGCAGCGGCAGCGGCAGCGAACCCAGACGGTTCCAGAGCTGGGCCGTCATCTGATAGCGGTTGTAGCCACAGAAGAGCTCATCGCCCCCATCGCCCGACAGCGACACCGTCACGCTCTTGCGCGCCAGCGCCGACACCAGGAAGGTGGGAATCTGCGACGAATCGGCAAAGGGCTCGTCATAGAGCGTGGGCAGACGCGGAATGACCGCCTGCGCCTGCGCCGGCTGCACATACAGCTCGGTATGTTCGGTCTTCAGGTGATCGGCCACCGCCTTGGCGTACACGGCCTCGTTGTAGCCCGCCTCGTCAAAGCCGATGGAAAAGGTCTTCACCGGCTTGGTCGACTGCGCCTGCATCAGCGCCACGATGGTGGACGAATCGATGCCACCCGACAGGAAGGCGCCCAGCGGCACGTCAGCCACCATCTGCTGGCCGATGGCATTGCGCAGCAGCGCATCCAGCTCGCGAAGGGCCTCGTCATCGGACCCGTGCCAGGGTGCGGCCACACCGGCCACCGCCACCTCGGCCAACGACCAGTAAGGCGTGGACGCCGGCAGACGCTGTGCCTGCAGGTCCTGCTCGGTCAGCGTGAGGTAGTGCCCGGGCATGAGCTTGGAAATGCCCCGGTAGATGGAATACGGTGCCGGCACGCAGTTGTGGCGCAGCAGCAGGCACACCGCCGAGCGATCCACCTCGCCCGCGAAGGACGGGTGCTCGCGCAGCGCCTTCAGCTCGGAACCGAACAGGAAGGCCGGCTGCTGTCCCTGCATCTGCCAGCCGTAGTAGAGCGGCTTCTCGCCCAGCCGGTCACGCGCCAGCGTGAGCGTCCGGTTCTGACGGTCCCACAGCGCCAGGGCAAACATGCCCCGCGCACGCTTGAGCGTCTGCTCGACGCCCCAGGCCTCGAAGGCAGCCAGCAGCGTCTCGGTATCGGAATGCCCCCGCCAGGCCGGCGCCCTGCCCTGCTGCTCCAGCTCGGCATGCAGCTCGGTGAAGTTGTAGATCTCGCCGTTGAAGACCAGCACCCGCTGGCCCGAGGCCGAGACCATGGGCTGATGGCCTGCCGGTGACAGATCCAGGATGGAGAGGCGTCGATGCCCCAACCCCATGCCCACGCCATCATCTGTCCATGCCCCTGCGTCGTCCGGTCCGCGATGATGGATGGCCTGAGCCATCTTCAGCAACAGCTCCTGCGACGCACGTCGCTGGCCAGGTTCAAAATATCCCGCAATTCCGCACATTTATGGGCTCGCTGCCAGCCAGAATTCAAAGCTGTAGCATTCTACCCACACGGAAAAGCCCACCCATCAAAAACAATACGGCGTCTCTGGTTTTACCAATTTGCCAAAAAATAATACAAACCGAACAATTAGATGGGTTTGCAACGCTTAACAATCAAAATCACCCATCTTTGTATTGAATCAGATACACCAGCTTGACGACTTCCAATATCTTGACTTCGTTTTGTGAAAACACCCTGCAAAGGGCCTTTTCACGACCGGGAGAAGGCGCTTCACGGCCGAAATATCCGCCGCCAGTGCCTTCCCAAATACCCATGCGCGACGCATGACCGGCATGCCCCATGGATGTAAAAAAATGCCCTCTGGATGCAAAAAAGAGACACCCCCGACATCCAGCCAGAAGCGTCCCTTCGGTCCTGAATGACCTTCAGGCCGCCACACCTTCAGCGAGGCGGCCTGCTGCGGCAATCAGGCGTCGCGCAGCACCGTCTTCAGCAGCTCATCCCACGGCGGCATCCGCAGCCCCCACACCTGCTGGATGCGGGTAAGGTCCAGCCGCGAATTGCTGGGCCGCTTGCTGGGCACCGGGAATTCCGTGGCCGGCACGGCTTCCAGCGTGGGCATGCGCGGCACCTGCCATTCGGGGCGCGGGCGCTGGGCGGTGTTCTCGCCCGCGGCCAGCGTGGCCTCGTGCAGCAGCTTCAGCCCGGTCTGGGCATAGCCGTGCCAGGTGGTCTCGCCCGACGGCGCCAGGTTCAGGATGCCCGACCAGTCGGCCAGCTTCGGATCGAAGCTGCGGCGACGGATCAGCTCGGCCGTCACGTCGGCAATGAACGAGGCCGGCGTGGGCACGCCGTACTGGTCGGCCACCACCTTCAGGTGGTCACGACTGGAAGCCAGCCGCACCATCGTCTTCAGGAAGTTGCCACCGTGCAGCGAATACACCCAGCAGGTACGCAGGATCAGGTGTGCGCAGCCGCTCTTCTGGATGGCCTGTTCACCGGCCAGCTTGGTGACGCCATAGACGTTCAGCGGTGCCGTGGCATCGTCTTCCTTCCAGGGACGCGTACCTTCGCCGTTGAACACATAGTCGGTGGAGTAATGCACCAGCAGCGCGCCATGGGCCTTGCACCAGTCGGCCAGCACGGCCGGCACGTCGGCGTTCAGCACCCGGGCCAGCTCCTGCTGCTCGGTCTCGGCCTTGTCCACCGCCGTGTGCGCGGCCGGATTCACCACCACATCGGGCTTCACGCGATCCAGCAGCCGGCGCGTGGCCTCGGCATCGGTCAGGTCCAGGTCGTCGATGGAGACCGGCACCACCTCGCCCAGCGGCTGCAGCGCGCGGATCAGCTCCCAGCCCACCTGCCCGGTGGTTCCCGTCACTACGAATTTCATGGCTGCCCCTCTGCGTAGACATCGGCCTCGGCCAGCGGCTTGCCGATCTTGTCCTTGTCGGACACCAGCACGGCCGACAGACCGCCCACCTGATCCAGCGGCCACTCGATGCCCAGCACCGGGTCGGACCACAGCAGCGAGCGCTCATGCGCCGGCGCGTAGAAATCGCTGGCCTTGTACAGCACCGTGGTGCCGTCTTCCAGCGACAGGAAGCCGTGGGCAAAGCCCGGCGGAATCCAGGCCATGCGCTTGTTCTCGGCCGACAGCACGAAACCGGCCGACTTGCCGAAGGTGGGCGAGCCACGGCGGATGTCCACGGCCACGTCGAAGATGGCGCCTTCCATCACGCGGATGAGCTTGCCCTGTGCCTGCTGGATCTGATAGTGCAGACCGCGCAGCACGCCCTTGGCCGAACGGGACTGGTTGTCCTGCACGAATTCCACGTGCGAACCCGCCATCTCGTCGAAGACCTTCTGGTTGTAGCTTTCGTAGAAATAGCCACGGCTGTCGCCGAACACCTTCGGTTCGATCAGGAAAACGTCCGGCAAGGCGGTATCGATACGCTTCATCAGAAAATCCGTTCATTCAGAATGGTTTGCAGGTACTGGCCATAGCCGCTCTTCTTCAGCGGCTCGGCCAGCTTGGCCAGCTGGTCTGCCGTGATGTAACCCCTGCGGAAGGCCACTTCCTCGGGGCAGCAGATCTTCAGGCCCTGGCGCTTCTCGATGGTGCGCACGAACATCGATGCCTCGATCAGCGACTCCTGCGTGCCGGTGTCCAGCCACGCATAGCCGCGACCCATCGTCTTCACCTTCAGCTGACCCGCCTTCAGGTAGTGCTGGTTCACGTCGGTGATTTCCAGCTCGCCGCGCGGCGACGGCTTCAGGTTGCGGGCGATGTCCACCACCTGGTTGTCGTAGAAGTACAGGCCCGTGACCGCATAGCGGCTCTTGGGCTGCGTGGGCTTCTCTTCCAGGCTGACGGCGCGGCCTTCGGCGTCGAACTCCACCACGCCGTAGCGCTCGGGATCGTGCACGCGGTAGGCAAAGACCGTGGCGCCGCTTTCCTGGCGGCCGGCCTGCGCCAGATCCTCGCCCAGCGCGTGGCCGTAGAAGATGTTGTCGCCCAGCACCAGCGCGCAGCTGTCGTTTCCGATGAAGGACTCACCGATGATGAAGGCCTGCGCCAGGCCGTCCGGCGAGGGCTGCACCGCATAGCTGAGCGACACGCCCCAGCGGCTGCCGTCGCCCAGCAGCTGCTGGAAGCGTGGCGTGTCCTGCGGGGTGGAGATGATCAGGATGTCGCGGATGCCGGCCAGCATCAGGCACGACAGCGGGTAGTAGATCATCGGCTTGTCATAGATGGGCAGCAGCTGCTTGGACACAGCCTGCGTCACCGGGTACAGCCGGGTGCCGGAACCTCCGGCAAGGATGATGCCTTTCATGGGATTTGGCTCGCTAGGTTTGGATTCGTCAGTGCCAGGCTTCGGCCACGCTCACTGCTTCGCGTCGCCCTTGCGATCCTGGTAGTTGTGCTCGATCCACTCGCGGTAGGCGCCCGACTGCACGTTGGCCACCCAGTCCTGGTTGTCCAGGTACCAGCGCACCGTCTTGCGGATGCCCGTCTCGAAGGTTTCGGCCGGCGTCCAGCCCAGCTCGCGGCCGATCTTGGCGGCGTCGATGGCGTAGCGGCGGTCGTGACCGGGACGGTCCTTCACGAAGGTGATGAGACGCTCGTAGGAACCGGCCGCATCGGGCTTCATCTCGTCGAGCAGCTTGCAGATCTGCCGCACGATGTCGATGTTGGTCTTCTCGTTGTGACCGCCCACGTTGTAGGTCTCGCCCGGCTTGCCGGCTTCCAGCACGCGGCGGATGGCGCTGCAGTGGTCCTTCACGAACAGCCAGTCACGCACGTTCTTGCCGTCGCCGTAGATGGGCAGGTTCTTGCCGGCCAGCGCGTTGGTGATCACCAGCGGGATGAGCTTCTCGGGGAAGTGGTAGGGCCCGTAGTTGTTCGAGCAGTTGGTGGTGAGCACCGGCATGCCATAGGTATGGAAATAGGCGCGCACCAGGTGGTCGGACCCGGCCTTGCTGGCCGAGTACGGACTGTTGGGCTGATAGGGCGTGGTCTCGGTGAAGGCCGGATCGTCGGCTTCCAGTGAACCATAGACCTCGTCGGTGGAGACGTGCAGGAAGCGGAAGTTCTCCTTCTCGGCGCCCTGCAGCTGGTTCCAGTACTGACGGGCGGCTTCCAGCAGCGTGAACGTGCCCACCATGTTGGTCTGCACGAAGGCGGCCGGACCGTGGATGGAGCGGTCGACGTGGCTTTCGGCCGCGAAGTGCACCATGGCGCGGGGCTTGTACTTGGCCAGCAGCGCGTCGATGGCCTCGCGATCGCAGATGTCGACCTGCTCGAAGTGGTGCGCCGGGTTGCCTTCCAGCGACGCCAGGTTCTGCCGGTTGCCGGCGTAGGTGAGCTTGTCGACGTTGACCACCGGCTCGTCACTGCCAGCCAGCCAGTCCAGCACGAAGTTCGAGCCGATGAAACCGGCACCACCTGTCACGAGAATCATGTATTCAGTATCCTTCCGATTGAAGCCGGACCGCTGTCCGGCAATGGAACGCGCCCCGGCGGCAACGCTCGGATCAGCCCCGAACAGGCGCATAATTTTTGGAGTATAAGCGGTCCCGGCCCTCGCCCTCATGGCATTCCCCCCATTCCCAGGAAGACTTAGGTGACCTCCATCACGCTTTTGCTGATACTTGCCGCCACCGCCGCCCTCGCCTGGGCAGGCACCGGCCTCATCATCCGGAACGCCGTGGCGTGGGGGCTGGAAGACATCCCCAACGAACGCTCCTCCCACACCCGCGTCACCCCGCGCGGCGGCGGCGCGGCCATCGTGGCCGCCAGCCTGGCGGGCTTCCTGCTGCTGACCCTGGCCGGGGTCACCCTGCCCCATCTGGCAGGTCCGGGCCAGCCCCTCGACCAGGGCACCTTCGCCAGCCTGCTGGCGCAGGACGCGGCCTGGCTCCACGGCCTGGGCCCCCTGGTCTGGATCGCCCTGCCGCTCCTCCTTGCCGCGCTGGTCCTGGGCATCCTGGGCCTGCAGGACGACCGCCAGCCGCTCAGCATCCGTCTGCGGCTGGGCTTTCAGCTCTTCTGCTGCGCCTGGCTGCTGGTGGTGCTCTCCAGCCTGCCCGGTGCGGGCAGCGCCTGGGCCGGCCTGAAAGAGCAGCTCTGGCAACTGCTGTCCGGCTGGGGCCTGCCCGGCATGTCAGAGACCTTCACCCAGGCCGAGGCCCGCGACGCCCTGCTGCCCTCCCTCATGACCCTGGGCCTGGTGGTGGCCCTGATGCTGCTGGGCACCTGGTGGATCAATCTCTACAACTTCATGGACGGCATCGACGGCATCGCCGCCAGCCAGGCCCTCTTCATGCTGCTGGCCGGCGTGCTGCTGCGCAGCCTCGTGCTGGCCGAAAACAGCGCCGACACCGCCTCCGGCCTGCTGGAGCGCCTGCAGCTGCAGTTCCTCATGACCGACCCGTGGTCGGTCGGCAGCCTCATCATCGCCGCCGCCACCGCGGGCTTTCTGGTGCACAACTGGGCGCCGGCCCGCATCTTCATGGGCGATGCCGGCAGCCTCTTCCTGGGCTTTTCCATCCTGGCCGTGGCCGGCCTGGACATCACCGGCCACCTGACCTGGCTGCGCGAGGCCCAGCTGACCGGCGGGACCGATGTCAGCGCAGGCTACGGCATACCCGTTACCAGCTGGATGATCCTGGGTGCCCTCTTCATCACCGATGCAACCGTCACGCTGCTGCGCCGCCTGCTCAGCGGCCAGCGTGTGGGCGATGCGCATCGCAGCCACGCCTACCAGCGCCTCAGCAGGCATTGGAACAGCCATGCACGGGTCACACTTGTATACTGCCTGATCAACGTACTCTGGCTTCTGCCCCTGGCAGCGCTTGCCCGCCTGCAGCCCGGCCAGGCCTGGCATCTGGTTGCCCTGGCCTACCTGCCGCTCGTCATCGCCGCCTACGTGCTGGGCGCCGGCCGCAAGGAGCCCGTTTCCTGACATGAGATTGTTCAACGTCAATCCGCGCACCTTCATTGCCATCGGCCACGACATCATCGTGGCCGCCCTGGTCTGGACCTTCACCTTCTCGCTGCGCTGGAACTTCGAGCTGGACCGCTCCACGCAGATCATCCTCTTCCAGACCCTGCCCGCCGTGCTGGCCGTGCAGGTGGGCTGCTTCGTCTACTTCGGGCTGTACCGGGGCATCTGGCGCTACGCCTCCATCCACGACATGCGGCTCATCGCCATGTCGGTGGGCACCTCGGCACTCATCATCCCCATCCTGCTGCTGCTCTGGCGCAACGGCCTGGGCGTGCCGCGCTCGCTCTACTTCCTCAACCCGCTGCTGCTCATCCTCTTCATGTGCGCCGGGCGCCTGCTCTACCGCTGGTGGAAGGAAAAGGCCATGGGCGCCAAGGGGGTCGAGCCCCAGCCCGTCATCCTGCTGGGAGCGGGCAATGCTGCCCTCTCCCTCATCGACGAGCTCAACCGCAACCCGTACTGGTACGTCATCGGCGTGCTGGACGACAACCCCAACAAGGTTGGCCGCCAGATGGGCGGCGTGCGCATCCTGGGCCACTGGGAACAGCTTGAACAGATCGCCCGCGACAGCAACTGCAAGCACGCCGTGCTGGCCGTCGGCGCCACCAACCACGCCACCCGCCGGCGCGTCTTCGAGCTGTGCGAACGCGCCCACATCAAGCTGCTGGTCATCCCCGACGTGCAGGAACTGATGAGCGGCCAGGTCAAGGTCTCCCAGATCCGCTACGTGGACGTGGACGACCTGCTGGGCCGCGACCCCGTCAGCCTCGACACCGGCGGCCTGCGCCAGATGCTGGAAGGCAAGTCCGTCCTCGTCACCGGCGGCGGCGGCTCCATCGGCTCCGAACTCTGCCGCCAGATCGCCCGCTTCAAGCCCGGCCAGATCATCGTCTACGAGCTGAGCGAGTTCGCCCTCTACCGCGTCACCGAAGACCTCAAGCGCGCCTTCCCCGAACAGCGCCTCGTGCCCATCGTCGGCGACATCAAGGACGCCGCGCGCCTGCAGGAGATCTTCGAGCGCCACCGTCCCACCATCGTCTACCACGCCGCCGCCTACAAGCACGTTCCCATCCTGGAAGAGAACAACGCCTGGCAGGCCGTGCGCAACAACGCCTGGGGCACCCGCGTCCTGGCCGACGTGGCCTCGCGCTTCGACATCGAGCACTTCGTCTACATCTCCAGCGACAAGGCGGTCAACCCCACCAACGTCATGGGCGCCACCAAGCGCCTGGCCGAGATGATCCTGCAGTACCAGCACAGCATGGCCACCCTGCCCATGGTGCTGGTGCGCTTCGGCAACGTGCTGGGCTCCAGCGGCAGCGTCATTCCCAAGTTCCGCGAGCAGATCGCCAACGGCGGCCCCATCACCGTCACCCACCCCGACATCACCCGCTACTTCATGTCCATCCCCGAGGCCACCCAGCTCGTGCTGCAGGCCGGCCTCATGGGACGCGGCGGCGAGACCTTCGTCCTGGACATGGGCCAGCCCATCCGCATCGTCGACCTGGCCCGCACCATGGTGCGCCTGTCCGGCTACACCGAAGCCGACATCCCCATCGCCTTCACCGGCCTGCGCCCGGGCGAGAAACTCTTCGAGGAACTGCTGGCCGACAACGAGAAGACCCTGCCCACCCCGCACGCCAAGCTGCGCGTCTCCCGCCCCATCGATCCCCCGGGCACCAGCTGGGACATCTCCGTCAAACGCTGGCTGGAATCCCCCGGTCCCGTGGGCGACGCCGAAGTGCGCCAGATGCTGACCCTGTGGGTGCCCGAATACAAGCCAGCCCCCCTGTACCCGCCCGTGGCCACCCCGGGCGCCCGTCCGGCTGGCCTGCCGTCGGCCACAGAGACCAAGCCCGCACCGGATGCGGGCGCCACCAAGGCGCCGTCAACCATCACGGCAACCACGGCCACGCCCCGGCAACCCGTCTCGGCACCCGCCACCCCGGCCGCATCCCGGCCGGCGGCTGCCCCCCAGGGCGCGACCACGACTGCCCCGGCCAGCGCGCCTGCCGCAGCCAGCAGCACCCTCACCGCCCGGCTGGCAGGCGCTGCCCTGGCCCCTGCGGCAATCGAGCCTTCCCCGCTTGCCGTCTCCATGCTGCGCGACCCCGTGGCCCAGCCCATTCCGGTCAACCGGCAGACACCCGCGGCCCGCCCTGCCGTGCCTGACACCGCACCGCCCCCCCTGGCAGGAAGCCGCCAGGACGACGCCGTGCAATCCCGGGAAGAACTGGCCGCCCTGCTGCCCGACAACGACGCCCTGCTGGCCCGCCTGAAGCACCTGGCCCAGGTGGCCACCCGGACCGAGCCGGCTGATGAACCTATCGCTGCGCCCACCACGTCGCAGGCCACCGAAGCGGCTGCAACTGAGGCTGCCAAGGCCACGGAAGCCGCACACGCGGAAGCTTCGGTCACCGCCCCGGTAGCAACCCCGGTTGCCGAGGAAGCTGCTGCCCCAGCTGAAATGGACGCCGAACCCGAAACACAAAACGAGGTTCAGGCCAGCCCGGCAGAAGACGAGCCCGCCAAGGCAGACGCCGTTGCCCCTGAACAGGAGTCCACCGCCACGGCCGAAGCCGCCGATGCCGAACCGGCAGCTGCCACCGCCGACGCCCCCGCAGCGGACGCCGACGCCGGCGAACCGACCGACACCACGCCCACCCAGCCCGCTGCCAAGGCTGCCAAAGGCGGCAACCGGCGCGGACGCAAGCGAAAACACTGACACGGGGGACATCGACGTGACACTGGCCTTTGGAGATCTGCAAGGCTGCCGCCAGCCGCTGGAACAACTGCTGAAGAAAATCGGCGCCGCCCCCACCGAACCGCTCTGGTTCTGCGGCGACCTGGTCAACCGCGGCCCCGACTCCCTGGGCACCCTGCGTCAGATCCGCCAACTGGGCCTGCGCGCCCGCACCGTCCTGGGCAACCACGACCTGCACCTGCTGGCCCAGTACGCCGGCATCCGCACCCCGCGTCCCGGCGACACCCTGGAACCCATCCTGCGCGCCCCCGACGCCCCCGAACTCATCGACTGGCTGCGCACCCGCCCCCTGGCCCTGCGCCAGGGCGACTTTCTCATGGTCCACGCCGGCCTGCTGCCCGAATGGGAATTCGAACAGGCCCGCGACCTGGCCCACGAAGTGGAAAAAGTCCTGAGCGGCCCCCACTGGCAGGACTTCCTGTCCGTCATGTACGGCAACACCCCCGACCGCTGGAGCGACAGCCTGCGCGGCGACGACCGCCTGCGCTGCATCGTCAACGGCCTCACCCGCCTGCGCTACCTGCACACCGACGGCCGCATGGACTTCAAATGCACCGAAGCCCCGGCCGACGCCCCCGAAGGCCTCATCCCCTGGTTCCAGGCCCCCAACCGCCGCTCCGCTGGCCGCCCCATCATCTTCGGCCACTGGTCATCCCTGGGCCTGAAACTGCAACCCGACCTCATCGCCCTGGACACCGGCTGCGTCTGGGGCGGCAGCCTCACCGCCATCCGCCTGGAAAACCGTCACGTCTTCCAGCAGCCCTGCCCCGGGCGAAAACGCGGCGGGAAGGATTGAGGCGGGCGACAAACTCCCTGCCAGCACCGCCCTGCGGCAGCCATCGTCGCTGCCGCACGACAGACCGCCCCCTTCGCCCTGCTGCGACTGATGCTTTTTGGCCGAAACATCTGGCACCGCCCAAGGCCAAGAATATGATTTATCCATGGTCCATCTTGTGCAATACGTTGCACCCTGGAGACGCAACATGGCAGCCAAACATCCCCACATCCTTCGCACCACCTGCACCGCAACCGCACTGAGCGTGATGCTCGCCGCCTGCGGTGGCGGTGGCGGCAGCGAACGGGATAAAGCCGTATCGGCCAGCCCCGTGGCCCCCACACCAACC
>ERZ772986.1923-NODE-1923-length-11616-cov-4.165730_pt1 | contig 11616 bp, 12 predicted proteins | sample MGYA00511898_ERZ772986 | MGnify/ENA primary metagenome ERZ772986 (study PRJEB29015, sample SAMEA2737934) | human oral metagenome | biome: human oral; feature: human-associated habitat; material: dental | place: China | collected 2148 ... | reverse complement strand
TCACGGGGCTTGCCAAGAAGGGCTCGTACGAGGAATTCGTCATCGAGTCGTGGCTTGGGCTGCAGGGCACGCAGCCGAAGGCTTCGGGGTCGATCTACAACATCAAGCGTGCCTGAGGGCGCAGAAATGAGGGCTTGTCCATTGGGGGGGCAAGCCCTTTTGTATGGGGGTGATTCGATGATTGTAAAGCAGAAAATCTATGAGGAGGATGGGAAGACGATCCTGCGCAACACGTTCGACTGTTCGGAAGCAGTCGACATGGCAAAGCAGGTGTCGGATGAGGGTGGGCGCGGGAAGAATATTATCCCATTGGGCTTTATCCCGCCCGAATATTGGCAGTTCGACCCGTGGCTCATCGAGGCGCGGAAGGCGCAGTGTGCGGGCGATCAGGCAGAGTTCTTGCGCTTTGTGAAAAAGTTCTTTGAACTGCATCCCGCCTTTGCCGTCAAACAAGACCATGCCCGCAGATATTGGAACGGGGGTGTGACACGTGATTGAGGCGGCGGACATCAAGAATATGGTGCGTTGGAAGGAAAAGGATACGAATGCGGTCAAGTTCTCGGATCACGAGATTTACCACGCCGTGAATGAGGTGCTGCGCTACATCCGCGCCCGCCTTGCCAATCAGCAGAGCGATTTGCTCGAACGTGAGAAGGTCTATGAGTGCGGCGATTTCGCGGACGGTGCCGCACTTCTGCCCGATGACTTTACGTCCGTCAAGGGGGTCTACCGCCTCTCCGATCACTACCGACTGCACGCTGTCGCGGACGATCATGTAACGCCGCATACGTTCCGTCTCTTTGCGGGGCGCATCTATGCGCGGACGGGGATTGTGCTCCACTACTACGGCAGTCTCCTCCCTGTGCGGGACGGGGATACGATTCCGCTGCCGGATACCTACATCGACGCAATTGTAAAGCTCACGCGGATGGTGCTGAACAATGCCGAGGCGGATGTGATGACACAGGCGGTGATGACCGAGACGGACGCGATTGTTCCGCGCCGCAAGTGGAACAACGCACGGGCGAAACTGCCGTTTTTTGTCTGAGGTGATGTGATGACGGTACGAGAGGCGATCACCCGAATGCGCTCTTCGGTGCATGATGTGGCGATGGAGTTTTCGGATGCGGAGCTGCTGCGTTTCCTCAACACGGGGATCGCGGATGTTGCGGCACGCGCCATTGCGGCGAACGGGACGGATTTTGTGCGTACGGTGCGGGTGGCGGACGGCGATGCTCTACCCGAGGGGTTTGTACGGACAGCGGGGTTGTTCCCCGTCCGTATGGAGGCGGGACGTGTGTATCTTTTGGATGGTGCGGCATCGCTTTCGCTGCGCTGTTTCTGCATCCCGCCCCCCGTCGACCTCTCCGATGAGCATCTGCCGCTGCGCAGGGAGGAGACACAGGAGATCGCGGTGCGGACGGCGGTTCTTCTTGTTTTGAACGAACATGAGTTTGATGTAACACAGGACGTGTCCCTTTTGGGGACACTGGCACAGGATGCGGCGGCGGCGGAACAGTCGCCGTAAGAGAGGGAGGAACGTCATGCGGTATCGGTTGGATGGTGAATTTCGGGCACTGATGGAAAAGGAGGGCACGCTTTACGCGGCGGAGGGCGGCGTGGAGGTGGCAGCGGGCGCAGGCAGACCTGAGCGTGGGACGGGGATTCTGCTGCGCATGGGGGAACGGGCGCAGTTTCAGACGGCGCAGACGCTCTATGCGCGGTCTGCGGGGGCATCGGCGGTGCTGAATGTGCAGGATGTGAAGCTGCTATGAGGCTCGGCGCAAAGCACGCGGGGCAGCAGACCGTCCTTTTCTCGGATTTTCGCGGCGGGCTCAATACGTCCTCGACTCCTGAGATGATTGCGGATACGCAGCTGTACGATGTGGTGAACATGGAGCTGGATGCCAATGACGGGCTGCTGCGGACGGTGCACGGGACGAGGAATGTGGAGCGGATTCCAGCAGGGGATACGATTGCGGCGGGGGCGTATGATCTCCTGAACAAACGGCTGATCCTCTTTCTTTCCTCGGGGAATGTGATGGCACAGGACAGAAACGGGAAACTGCGGCCGTTCGGGCATCTCACGGGCAAAGGCCCTGTCACAACGGCGGTCTGGGAGGACGGGCTGCTCATCGCCTCGGGAGGAAAGCTCCAATATGCCAAGAGCTCGGGGATGCTCGAAACGATTGCCGCGTCCCCGCCGGTCTGCAAGGGGGTCTATATCCGCTCGGGGCGGGTGCTGGTCTATGACAACGCCGATGTGATCCGTTTTTCGGGCGTGGGGGATGAGACGCAGTGGCAGCAGAATACGAATGACGCATCTGCCGCTCTTTTTGCCCAGATCGGCTACAAGGTGGGCGGCAAGCTGATGGGCATGGTGAGCATGACGACGGATGTGCTGTTCATCAAGTCCAACGGGATGATCTTCCGTCTGCGCAACGAGTATCCGAACTGGGAGATCAGGGAGCTCGGGCGCAATGTGTACTGTGTCGGCGAGGAGGCGTTCTGCAACATCGGGCAGAGTGTGCTTCTGCTCGGGCAGGGCAGTCTGTTTGAGATCGTGACGACGCAGGACTACGGGGACATGGTGGCAAAGAACATCGGCGCACACGTGGAAAGTGCGCTGTCCAAGCTGCCGCGCACGGCACGGCTGCGCTATGTGCCGTCCCTCAATCAGCTCTGGGGGATCACGGGGGGAAAGTACGTGCTCGTCTATGACGGTCTGTACGGTGCGTTCTTTCAGCGGTACTTCAACGCGGATGTGGTGGATGTCGTCTCCGCGCCGGACGGGGTCTATGTGCTCAAACGGGATGCGGTGTCGCGGCTTGCGCCAAAGACGTTTGCGGACGATGAAAAGCCCCTGATCTTCCGTGCGCGTTTCAGGGACAAGGCATCGCTCTACGGGGCGGTGGCCAAGCGTGGCGTTCTCAGTATTACGCCGCTCGTCGGCTTCTATGAGGACAGCCGCTCGGAAATGGAGGTCGGCGGACGCTTCGAGGTGCGGCTTCCGTTCCCCGCACGGCTCAAAAAGCAGGACGGCGGCATCGGCAATGTGGTCGCGCCGCACATTCCGGCACGGATCATGACCTCCTCCTATGTGGGCGGCAACCGTGAAGATGTGTTCCTGAATCCAGAGTACATATCTCCGAAGGAAGCGATTTTCATGCGCGGGCGCATCTTCTGCCGTGACGCGCACATCGGGCTGCGCATCCACGGCACGGGGTTTCCGTTTCTTTTGAACTATATCGGCTATGAGATGGCGGAGGTGTAGCACATGGGCGAAAAGTATATGCCGATCGCACCGCTCAATACGGGGGTGGGCGAGGATACGGTGAATGATTTCGGCGAGAAGTACAAGCTGGAGATCGATCACATCTACGAGCTTTTGAATACGGTCGCAGAGCACGGCGGCGGCACAGGTGGAGGCGGCGGCACAGGCGGAGGCGGCGGTACAGGCGGAGGCACAGGAGGCGGTACGGGGGGCGGGAGTTCTGCGTGCAGCTGCCCTCCTGTGTTTGACTGTGTGCGTGCGCTTCTGGACAGCGGGACGGCAGGACTGCGGGATGGAGGCGGTCTGACGCTCCTCGGCTACGACAGGAAGGGGGACGGCGGCGGCGCACACTATTATGTCCGATATCTCTGGTCGGCGAGTGCCTATCCGTGGGCAATCGATCTTGGGGCGACGGATGAGACGGCGTACGAGCTCGTCTATCGAAAGGACGGCACGCCGGAGGTGGATGCGGATGGCAACTATGTGTTGAAGAAGGATGCGCAGGGAAAGCCGATACCGCTCTATGAAAGCGACGGGAAGACCCCGAAGAAGAAACACCTGTATGCGCTGATCGCTGAAACGGTGGTGAACTATCGGCAGTTCGGGGCAAAGCTCGACGGTGTGACGGACGATGAAAAGGCACTGCGCCTTTGTCATCAGTACCAAAAGGCGACGTTCACCATCGAGCCGCTGACGGGGCGAAAACACTACGGCGTGCGCGTGGAGAACCACGAGGGGATCATCCGCAAGGACAACAGCGACCCGATCCTCTGCTGCGGGAACATCGATCTTTCGGGGTCAAAGCTCCTCATCAAGGACGATAATGCGACATGGTACGGCTTTTATCTCTGGGGCGACAACGAGGAGGACTATCTGGCGTTCGAACCGCTCAAGGAAACGACGGATACGTTCCTGCGGGACAATTTTGTCATAAAGACGGCGGGCAACTACAGCACGCTCAAGGCGAATGCACTGCTCTTTCTGAAGGAAGATCCCTATGCGGTGCGCGACGACGGCGGCTATCTGTATTCTGAGCCGCGCTATGAGCTCCTGCTGCACACGATGGACGGGCTGCTCACATCTCCTGTGACGTATGACTGGAACAACCCGGGCGGGCTTGAGATCAGCTCCACGGTCTCGGACTACAATTCGCACGCGGTGACGACGCAGACGGTGAACTCTCATTTCAAATGCAGCTATACGATGCTGCCCGCGACGCACTACCATTTTGTCGGCTGCGATGTGGAGCTGCAAACGAGTGCCAATAAATACTGCTGTGTGCTCTGGTGCAAATGCCACAACGCGCACATCCGTGGATTCAATTTCCTCCCCCATGCGAACGAGCTTCATAACACGCGCTTCAAAAATGCCATGATCTATCTCTGGGGCGCGTACAACGTGGAGGTGTCGGATATTGTCGGCTTCAATGCGGCGGGCAAGAAAAAAGGGAGCAAGAACGGCACGTCGGGCTATGTGATCCGCGCAACGAACTGCCTGAACCTGCGCCTCCATGATATATCTGTGCAGGGGTACTGGGGTGCAACGGCGATGAACTGCGTGAAGGATGTGCACGTGACGCGCGTCTCCATCAATCGTCTGGACATTCACAACTATTTCTATAACCTCTACATCGACCAATGCAATCTCTTTAACCACGCCATCCAGATCGGCGAGGGGCGCGGGATTGTGCAGATCACGAACTCCAATTTCTACATCAACAAATTGGAGGCGGACAGCTATCCGAACGCACATCTTTTGGAGTTCAACCTGACGTACGGGCGCATCTTCGAGGGGCGTGTGCTGATCGAGGGCTGCAATGTGTATCTGAAAGACCCCGACGGCAAACAGTTTGATGTATGCAAGATCGACTTTACGCCCGAGGCGGTCTCGACGCTGGATACGTACCGTTTTCCCGATGTGACGATCCGCGACAGCCACATCCACAGCTACAACCCCGATACGTATCTGGTCTATTTCATGATCGCAGGAAAGCGCAGCTGCAGGACATCGACAAAACCGCCGACGGTGGAGCAGGGCTTTTCCCGCGACCTCGGCAATGACATGAAGGGGACACTGGTATGGCGTTATGTGGGGCGCGGGATCGACTGGATGGAGGGGGCGGCAGAGGGCGGTGTGCTCGAGGTTGTTCCGGGGCAGTACATCCGCACCTCCAAGCGGATGTTGGGCGCGGACGGCAAGACGGCGTTCTACGATTTTCGCTATTATCTGGTGACACAGGCGGGGCGGCTGCCCGTACCGACGGCGGACAACGCGCCGTCGGATGAGAGCGGCGCGGAGTTCCCCCTCGGAACGGCAAAGGTGCGCCATGCGGCACGGCATCGCTGGGAGGCGGCAAGGAGCTATGCCGCCGGCGATACGTGCTTTACGGAAAGCTCGGTGTGGCTGCCCGTCTACTGCTATGTCTGTACGGCGGCGGGCACGTCGAACGGGTGGCGTCCGACCCATACGGCGGGCAAGGTGATCGAGGGCGAGGAGGTCTATCCGAAGAATCTGGACGCGTGCTACTGGCAATATGTGAAACGGGCGGATGCGTTCCTCACGAAGCAATTTACGGCGCGGATGGAAGTCGTGGCGGGGGATGTGCTCTATGCCGACCATCGCATCTATCAGGTTGTGGAGAGCGGGACGCTCACGGAAGTACCGCCTCTGGATACGGGATGGCTCGGTTCGTTCCGCGAGGGGACGGCACGTCTTTCCTTCATCGGGAAGGACTGGTCTCCCGTGACATGGTGGGCAAAGGGGGCATATTGCCTTTCCTATGATGCGGCAGGCACGCCGCAGGTCTATCAGCTCGTCGATCAGGACGGCACGACGAGCGGCGAGATCCCTGTGGCAGGAAGCGGACGCTGCATTGACGGGGATATGATCTGGCAGCATACACAGGAGGCGGCGACAAAGGAGTGGAAACCGCAGACGCAGTTCTTCGCGGGGGATGTTGTCTCCTGCGGCGGCAGAAGCTACCGCTGTGTCTTTGACGGGCGATTGGAGCTGCCCAGTCAAATCAACATCGAGAACATCACGACGAACATCAAGGGAACGGGCGACGTGTTCGCGTTCTGGGAAAAGGGGACGGATGTCCCGACAAAGCTCGGTGCTTCAGGGGCTTGGAAGATCAATGTGGACAATGTGGATTGCTGCCGTTTCCGCAGCTTCGCGAGCGGCTATTTCGGTCATGCGGGCAATCCCACGCCGACGATTATCGAGGGCGGGAAAACGGCGGCGGGTGCGGCATCTGTGAACGGGGACGGGGTGAATTTCTGATGCAGGTGCTTGTGACGGACACGCATTTGACGAACATCGCCAATGCGATACGGACAAAGAGCGGCACAACAAAGCGGTACACGCCCGCCGAAATGGCGACGGCGATTCTTTCCCTGACGAGTTCTGCGGCGGGGGAGACGGGCGGCACAACACCGCCCGCACCTCCGCCTGTGCCGCCTCCTGTGCAGCCCCCTTCGAGCAGGACGAAGGTGGGCGGGTTTACCATGACGGCAAAGGAGGACGGGAGTCTTTCGGGCTATACGGCGGGGAAGATCATGATGGCGCTGCCGAACCATCGGATCGCTGCGTTCCGCGCGACGGTGTTCTGTCCGACGGGGGTTACGCTTGAGGTGATGGCCGTGTCGGATTTTGCGGGCGGACGTGCGTGGAATAACCGCAATGCCTACGTGACAAGCCCCGTGCGCACGGATGCTGCGGGTGGGACAAATCACGTGATGGAGTGGGAGGAGCTGGTCAACATTACGGACAGCAAGGACTATCTCTATGACGACGACAAGTCGAACGACAAGCTGACGTACTACTGCTGTTCGGAAACGAAGGTGAAGGCGGCGGACAGCACCGCGCTCACGGGGGCGACGCTCGCGGTGGAGGCGTTTGTGTAGCGGGAGGGGAGTTCATGACACTGGAGGAATGGATTGCGTTCTACAACCGCAAGAATCCCGATGATCCGTTTGCACCGACGGAGGGATGCAGCTTCTTCTTTGTTCCCGATAAGGGCTTTTGTGAGGTGTGCTTTCTCGGGGATATGGTCATCATCGGCCAGCTGGCGGGAGACGCACGCTTTTTCAAGGAGAAGGTGGAGGAAGCGGCGCGTACGCTTGGCATCAAAGAGGGCGGAACGATCTGCATCCGCAAGGAAATCCGTGCCTACATTCGGCTCTTCGGCTATCGGATTACGCGGACGGAGGAGCTTTCGGATGGGCGGAAACGGTACCATGCGGTACATCGGAAGACGGGGAAATGGGCGCTGTATTCGCCCGGGTACATCTATGACAAAACGGGGGCGCTTGCCTATCTCGTGACGTGGGAAATCTAAAGGATGTGATGTGATGCAATGGACACAGGGGAATCCCTATGAAGGGGAAGCGTATTTCGGGCAGGATGAGAGCGATGCCTATGTGGTGCGCCGGTACGGTCGTCTGATCCGCCAAAAAAAGGGCGGGAGCAGTACAACGGTACAAAACTCGTATACACCGACGCCCGGCGAGGTGCAACTGACACAGGCGAGTGCGGACTATGCCAAGAAGGTTGCACCGAACGCCTACTATCTGAACGATCTCGGGCGCAAACTCCTTGAGAACTCGCTCGGGGCGGTGCAGGTGGATTTCAATGCACTCAACCGACAGGCGCAGAATCGGACGGCGGAGGCAATCGCGGGGACGCAGGGGCTCATCGGTTCCAATCAGGCGGCGACACAGGCGGCGAATACGACGCTTGCGGGACTGGGGACGGGGCAGCTTCCTCCGCAGTATCAGACGAATATGGAAAAAAGCATCCGTTCGGCGATGGAGAACACGATGGGCAAGACCATCGCGGGGCTCGGCAGTCGCGGCGTGCTGAACAGCTCGGTCACGACGGAGGCGATGAGCGACATCGGGAAAAATGCCGCCGACGCGCTTGCGCGGCAGTATCGGGAGAACATCAGCCAGGTGGCGGGGCTTGCGCAGCAGCAGCTCGCCAATACGCAGGGGAACAACAACCAAAACAGCGCATTGTACGGGAATCTCTCGAATCTCGCGGGACAGCGGGTTGCGCTCGCCGCCGCCGCCCAGGAGGCGGCACAGAACCCCGCGTTCCGTGCGTGGAATGCGTCGATGGGGCTCAATGGTGCGACGACGAACGCCCTTGCAGGTGTCGCGGGCAAGGGGACGAGTACGCAGACCACAACGCAGTCGGGCGGCGGCGGTTTCTTCGGCGGACTGCTCGGCGGACTGGTCGGCGGTGCGGCACAGGGGCTCGGGATGGGACTATTCTGTTTCCCGCCGGGCACAAAGATCAGGATGGCGGACGGCACGGAAAAGAACATCGAGCACATCGAAGTCGGCGATAAGGTCATGTCCTATGAGAACGGCAAGGAGAAAGCCGCAGAGGTCGTGAGCGTCATGTCGCGACATTATGCGGATGTGTACAACATCCAGTGTCAGCTCGCCCATACCTCGGCAACGCTCACACAGCCCTTCCTGGTGGAGGATGGTACATACAAGACGCTTGGAGATATGCACATCGGCGACGTGCTTCATGGTGTTGGTGCAGTTTACGGGTTGACCTATAGCGGCGAACGTCCTGTGCATGACATTGAGGTCAGTGGAGCGAACACCTATATCGCAGACGGATTTGTGGCAAAGGGCGGCGACCGTGCGACGTGGCGGGAATAGGGGCAAACGAAAAGCACTGTGCGGAATTGTCACAGTGCTTTTGTATTATGCCTTGCTCACACCGAGTTCGCGCATGAGAGCGTTTTGCAGGATATTCGAGAAGTTGATGTTGTGCTCCACCGCAAGGGTATCCAGCCACTTGGGAAGCGAGAGCGTTTTCTTCACGGATTTTGCGTTATACATACGGTCATATGCGAGCTTGTCAAATGGAATCATAACGGCGAACTGGTCATGCGCAAGCGGCAAGTCCTGCGGGAGCGAGGGGGCGGGGTAGTCGGCGGGAGAAACGTCTTCGAGCATCAGCCCGATTGCGTCCTGCGCCATCGTAAGCGCCTCCTCCATCGTCTCCCCCTGCGTCATGCAGCCGTCAATGTCGGGGATAAAGACGGAATAGCCTGTTTCCTCCGTCTGGAAAACAGCGGGGTAGAAATAGATGTGCTTCATGACTTTCCTCCGTTCTGAGAGGGCTTCAGCCCTGCTTCCTTTAGAAGCTGCTGCTCGATGCCCTTCTTGAGTTCCTTTGCGTGCATCGGGACGCTGAGCGTGATGTTGCGCCCGGGATGATGATATTTCTGATGAGAACCGTTGTTGCTCTTGATATAGATAAATCCGTTCTTCTTTAGCAGACGAATCATTTCTTTCGGTGTCATCGGCATAGGCGTTCCCCCTTTCTGTTATTGTACGTTATATTACGTGTTGTTGCAACAAAATTTTATTTGAAGGAGCTGATTTTATGGACTGGGAACAACTTGGATACATGGCGGGCAATGCGCTGGCGATGAATCACGCGCAGAACTATTTTGACCGTGGGGTGGACAAGGCACGCAACCGTCTCGCGGATTTGGTCAACCCGACGGCGGCGGAGCGCAACAAGGCGATGGCACAGGCAGAGGCGCGGTTCGGCGGCGGTTTTGTCGGTCAAAACCCTGCGGTACAGCTGCTCGCGCAAAAGCGGGATTGGGCGCAGGCGGACAATGACGCGCAGTATCTCCTGGACAACGGCTATGCGGAGGACTCTCCCGAGGTGCAGGAGTTCCGCAGGAAACAGGCGGGCGCACACGACAATGCGGAGCTTTTGCGTGCGCTCGGAAAGAGTGCGGGGATGGATCTTACACAGGTTGGTGCGGGGATGGGACTGGATGATCTCAAGAACGCCGTGAACCGTGCGCTTGCGCCGGGGCTGTATCAGAGACCCGATGCGTTGGGTATGCTGACCAAGGACAGGGCGTGGGCGGGCAAGACTGCACGGGATATTTTGGGGGATCAGGTCGCGCAGGGGGCGCAGCGGATTCATACAACCGCGGGCGCACCTGCCGCAGCGGCGCAGCCCGTGACGGGGGCGGAGCCGATGACACCGCCCGCAGCGCAGCTCGGAGGATATAGCCCGCAAGGGAGAAACCTTCTGAACTTTGACCCCAATGCGGGCTTTGGCATGGCGGGCACGGCAAACCCTACCCCGCCCGACCAAAACAGTTCCCTTGGTCGGGCTATTACGGGGGATGATGTCTATAAGTTCCTGCAAGAGCAGGGCGTGATCGCCAAGGAAAGAACCTTTGCCGAGGAGGTGGAGGAGATCGCAAAGCTCTACGCACAGCAGCGTGCGGCAAAGATGAGCGACCGCGAGATACGGCAGTACCTCAAGGAGGGCGGTGTCCCCTCCAATATTGCTAAAATCGTGATGGCAGAGCGCACGCAGCAGATGCAGGAGCAGGCGAAAAAGGAAGCCCTCGCACAGGCGGCGGCAGCGTCCTCTTCGCCGCAGATGGCCGCCCTCATTGCGGCGGCGGCGGCAGACCCGAATACGAAGCTCCCGGAGCTTGCAGGACTTATCAATGCGACGAATCCGGATATGCAGCTGGACAAGATCGACCTCGGCGGCTCGCTGGTGGCCATGACGCACGACCGCAGGGGGCGCGTGGCAGGAGGCGCACAGACGCTCGCGAAGTCGTTTTCGCCGTCGGATATCATGCGTTTGCAGGTGGCGGACACGAACGGACGGTATCGGCTTGCCGGTGCGGCGATGCGGGGCGGCGGACGCAGTGCGGATAGCGGGGAAAAGAAAACGGCTGCGGAGGCAAAACTGGATGCCAAATACGGGAATCAGTTCACCAATGTTATGGAACTCTATACCAAGAGCGGTGAGGTGTCCCGAGAGGATTTCGGAAATGCCGTCGAACGCTTTACGGACACCGTACAGGAGGGGTTCAACAACGGAGAAATCAGCGGGGATAACTGGAACAACTTCCACAACATGGCATATCTTTCGCAGCTTCTCTATGCCGCGCGTTTTGGGGAAAGGGATCGAGCGCGTGAAGCATGGGAGAGCATGGATGAGAACTGGAAGCAAAATACCGACAATCCCTATTACATGGTGATGAACAATATCTATCCGTGGATTTATGGGGGAGACCCCGGGGAAGATGCACACATAAAGAACACCATCCCAGAGCAGGAGAAGGAATATCACCCCGTTTCCTATGAGGATTCGGGGTCATGGATGTACGGCGGTTAAGATAAAGGAGAACGACATGGCACAGGTCAGCTGGGACGGATTTCTGAAAAATACAACGCAGAACTATGTGACACGTACCCCCGAACAATTCGATGCGGGGAAGTACAGCGGCGAAGAACCGCGTGGTTTCTTAGGGTCGATACTTGACAATC
>ERZ772986.1920-NODE-1920-length-11623-cov-2.618603_pt1 | contig 11623 bp, 19 predicted proteins | sample MGYA00511898_ERZ772986 | MGnify/ENA primary metagenome ERZ772986 (study PRJEB29015, sample SAMEA2737934) | human oral metagenome | biome: human oral; feature: human-associated habitat; material: dental | place: China | collected 2148 ... | reverse complement strand
TTTCTCCTTTATCTTTGCTTCTTGGATTGCTTGTTGTTTATCCATTTCTTCTTTTATTTTTGAAAAGAAACCTTTTTTCTCTTTATCCACAATTAATCCCCCTTTATATATTTAGTTCTTTCCTCGCATATTCTATAGTCTAATTTAAATGATTCAGATATGTGAGATATATTATTTATTTCTTTTATTTCCTCATCTGAAATTATAAAATAGCTTGCGAACAGGTCGGCTTCTATTTCTTGTCTTGATAATGGCACTCTTGAAATACGTCTAAGGAAATGTAAATTAGAACCTTTATGTAAAATAAAGTGACCTAATTCATGTGCCATTGTATATCGTTTATCAGTGTCAGATAAGTTGTTATTGATGTGTATGTAGTGATATGTTTTGTTACAAATTTCTAAAGTGTGATATAGCCCGTTGTTTGTTCCTAAATCGTTAAATAGTACTGTTATACCTAATTGTCTAGCGATAGTAAATGGATTAGTTGTTCCGTACTCCTGGATTAAGGAGTAGTAAACATCTTTAATCGTCATTTTCAGTTTTGTGACGTGCCATAGCAATTCTTGCTGCTTGCTCGATTGAAGCACGCACTAATTCTTTTGTTACTTCATCCATTGGTTCCCCGCTATACATTAAGGCTTGATTACTATTTAAATTATCCATTAAATCATTTACCATATTTGCTATATCAATTTCTTTTTGGTTTGCTTTATCTTCTACTAAATCAGATTTATTTATCCCAAAATAATTAGCCATCATTTCTATTTTATCTATTCTAGGATAAGATTTTCCGTTTACCCAATCACTTATTGTTGAATAACTTATTCCTAAACTTTCAGATAGTTGGGTTCTTGAAACTTTATTAATTCTTAAATATCTTTTCAAATTATTGCTCATTGTTTTTTTGTTACCTAAATTACTCATGTTATCACCTCTTTTATGATTTTATTATACGATATTATCGTAAAAAATTCAATCTTTTTTTAAAAAAATACGAAAAAACCGAAAAAAATACTTGACTTTACGGTTTAACCGTAATATAATAAATTCAGGAGGTGAGGAAATGATACCTAATAAAACAAGGTTACCTTTAGCAGAATGGAGAAAAAGAAAATTGAAATTATCTCAATTAGAAGCCTCTAAACTAATAGGTGTAAGCAAAGATACTCTTAGTAATTATGAGCGCGGAACAAGTTTTCCAGATGTACCCATAATAAAAAAAATTGAAAAAGTATACGGGATAAAATATGACCAAATTATTTTTTTAACTTGCGTTAACGATTAAATCGCAATTATTTTTTTAATCATTAGTTACGGTTTAACCGTAATCTTAATAAAAAAAGAAAGGAGAAAATTAATGGTTGAAAAAGAAAAAGTTATAAATAATAAAACATTAAAATCTGAAACAGTAGTGACAGATGGGAAAAATTATTCAAGTGTAAAAATTACCCCCAACTCTATTGAATTGAGGGTGGGAAAGATTAAAAGTTAATATAAACTTTATCTTCTTTTTGAATTAATTCTTTATTTGATTTAAGTATGATCCTATCTTTATGCTGCTCAAAATATAATATTACTTCTTTAGGCAAAAGTTGAAGTTGAGCAATCACATCTTTACTTTGTTCGATAATAATTCTTGTAATTTCACCGTCACCAACGAAAGATGTATCAATATTGATTTTACCCTCAGTCAAAACTAAAGAATAATTTAAACTAATATCATTCATTAATAATTCACCTCCTTTGAGGTAATTATATCACAAAACAGAAAGGAGTGATTAATATGTTCTCTAGTGATTTTATTGACAAACTTATCGACACAATCGCAGAGAAAATTTATCAGATTTTAAAAGAAAAGTTAGTTCTTGATAGAAGGTTTAACCAAAAAGAACTCTGCAGAGAGTTAAATATTGGTCAAGATACCTTAGCTGAACTTAATATTCGAGGACTTAGACCTACTAAGGTTGGTAGACAATACATTTATCTCGAAAGCGAAGTTAATAAGTTTTTAAAAGAAAATACAATTTAAATTTAAGAGATCTAGCACATATCAAAGAAATTAAAAAAAGGAGCATAAATTGGAAATGAGCGTTCAATTTAAATGTATATATGTGATACTTATGTTAATAAATTTATGTTTAAATATTTACGTCCAGAAAACGAAAAATAGAACTTTAGAGATAGTCACCTGGGCGATAGTATTACATGTTCCGTTTATTTATTTCATATTGAGCTATTAACAGTGAAAGAAAGGAGCATAAAAATTGGAAATAAAAAAATTAATCTTCTTAGATGACACTTACTTAGAAAATTGCACCTTATCACATGAGGTCCCAAAAGAAATAGCCGAAATATCGAATAGTTTTGTAAAAATAACTACTGATAAATCGACTATACAATATGTAAATTTAGATTACATACAGGTAATAATACCTAAGAATTTAAAAGTTATTTCTTCTTAGATGTTTTAGTTTGTGATAAAGCACTAGCAGCCACTGATTTAGTATTTTTACTTGATCTACCATCACGTAAAATTTTACTAGCTTTAGATGCAACGCTTTTAGATGTTTGTTTTGTATTTGCCATCTTGAATCTCCTTTCTAAAGTATTAAGTATTTCATTGAAAAGGTTTAGTAGTAGAATTTAATTTCCAGGAAATACTCAAATAAATTATACCAAAATAGTGAAAGAAGGTCAAACATTTATGAAAAAGTTTAATAAGTTAATAAATGAACGTTTAAAAGAATTAAATATGAGTAAATACAAACTAGCAAAGTTAACAGGGATTTTTGAACAAACAATTTATTCCATTTTAAAAGGAGAATCAAAGAATCCTAGATTAGATCATGTAATTAAAATAGCAACAGTATTAGACATAGATTTAAACAAATTGAAAGGAGAAAAGCATGTTTAAACACTTACAGAAAAGAACACTTAATCTTATCTACTGGACGTTTACAATTATATTCTTATGCGCATTAGCAATGACAAAGTTGGAATTTGAACAACTATTTGCAGTGTATTTGTTGATGACTGGTTCAATGTGGGTTGGGTTTGATAAGAGATTTGATAAATATTTTGAATAGGAGGTAAAAATTTGAAATTACAACATTATGATTATTTTGCTCCAATAATAGAATGGGCGGAAGATAGAAATTTGTTTGAAAAAGGAAGGCTTACTAAACAGCTTCTAAAATCATCAGAAGAGTGCTTAGAATTACAAACAGCAATAGAAAGCTATGAAAACGGAAATAAAGCTGCATTAGAGGAAATTAAAGACGCTATTGGCGATATATACGTTACCTTAGTTATTGCAACTCAAATGAGAGTTAAGAATCCATATGAATTGTTTAGAAAGATTGAATTGAGAGAAAATCATCCGATTATAAGATTTAATTACAAACTTTACACAATGGAATTTAAGAAATTTGATTTCAGCATATATGCGTGTTTCATTTCGGAAAATGCTTATAATGTGGATTTGAAACTCGCTAAATACATAGAATTCTTAGATTTTACAGCTAAATCTTACAATTTAGAACTCACGGAGTGCATAGAATTAGCTTACAATACAATTTCAATGCGCAAGGGCAAAATGATAGACGGTAGTTTTGTTAAGGAGAAATAAAAAAGCAACCGTTAAAAAACAGCTGCTTAATTAAAAATTCAATTATAAAATAACATATTTAGGAGGAAAAAGCAAGAAATGAATGACAATGTTAAAAATCCACAACATTATAAATACCCTTTTGGGGAATCTATTGATGTTATCCAACAAGTAGTAGATGACTTTGGGAGCGTATGCCAAGCTAATATACTGAAATACGGAATTAGAGCCAATAAGAAACACGACAATCCAAAAGACGATATTCAAAAAACAATTAGATATGGAGAATTTTGGCTTAATCATTTAGATGGTAAGCCTGCAAGCAGTCCACGAGTTGAAGAAATAGCAACCTTAGACAAGTTAAATGATATGCTGAACGACCAGGAGAAAGAACTTATCCAGGAGAAGAAGATTAAGTGTGTTGTTATTGATGATATGGAAGCTCCAATGGGCATACCAAGAGAGATTGCACAAGATTTATTAGATAGGTTAGGAGGTATGTAGCCAATGGGAAATAGAAGATATTCTGACATTATCGAAGATATCCGTTTTATGAGTAATAAAATATCTGACATACTTGATGAAGTACATTTTGACAGTTTGGAAAGACGAAAAATAAGAGAAGCACAAGATATCTTTGACAACAAAGTATGCGAAATGGAGGACTTCAAAAATGAGGAAGAATGTTGGAGTTAATTTAACTCAAGCAATCAGGAATTACATTTTTAATAATCCTGGATGTAACAAATATGATCTAGTTAATGACTTAGGTTTTCCTTATTCCAAAATGAGGATGGCTATAAGTAAACTAAAAAATAACGGTGAAATTTTAATTGAAAATGGTTGTTATACGGCTCTTGAAAGTTTGGCTTATTTAAAAGAGTATAATCAAACACCCGAAGAGTTCTCAAGAAGAGAATATCTTAAAAAATTAGTAGATGTAGTAATAAACAATATTCAAGAATGTACTGACCACAATATTAAGATTCAGTATATTCAAGAAGGCAGAAGATTATTAAAAGATTTAAAATAAAGGAGATTTTTAAAAATGGAATTAAAAGTAAACGTAAATGTAATTATTGCAAGCAAAGAAGATGTGAATTTGTTGGGAGATGTTCTTTTTAAACTGGGTAATGGTGAATTTAATGTGGGAAGCATTTCTGCCCAAAATATATCATCAGTTCCAACTAATTTAAATCAACCAGCTCAAGAAATTCAAAATGTAGTCCCAATTACCCCGGCGCAAAATACCGCTCCCGTACAAACTCAACCTGTGCAAACAGCAGTACCAACGGCTGCAAAAACTTACACATTAGAAGATTTACAACGCGCTTCGGGTGCTTTAGTGCAGGCTGGAAAAATTCAACAATTGCAAGGCTTATTACAACAATTTAACGCGGTCTCATTGGCACATTTAGCTCAAGAGAACTTTGGAGCTTTTGCACTTAAATTAAGGGAGTTAGGGGCTGATATTTAATGACTGAAATTAATCACAAAGAAAGGGCGCATGCTAAGTTAAGTGCTAGTGGTGCTAGCAGATGGGCGACTTGTCCAGGTAGCGTGCAGATGGAAGATGGTATTCCAGATAGCGAATCTGTCTATGCTAAAGAGGGAACGTTGGCGCACGAGTTAAGCGAACTCAAACTTAAGCATTATTTAGATCCAAAAGGATTTGGGAAAAGAAAATTAAATGCAGCAGTTAAAAAGATTAAAGAAAATGAACTCTATCAAACTGAAATGGATTCTTATACAGATTCTTATGTGGATTTTATCAAAGAAAAAGCCTTGAGTTATTCATCACAACCATATATTGAGATTGAAAAAAGAGTTGATTTTTCTAAATGGGTAGAAGGTGGGTTTGGAACTTGCGACTGTATCATCATTCAAGGCAACACACTTTCTATCGTGGATTTAAAATACGGTAAAGGGGTTCCTGTTTCTGCCGAACAAAATGAACAGCTTATCTTATATGCTTTAGGAGCTTATGAAGCGTTCAGCCTTATCTATCAAATAGAACAGATTGAGATGAATATAGTTCAGCCTAGATTAAATAATGTGTCTAGTTGGACTGCAGATTTAACAGAACTTCTATTATGGGGCGACTATTTCAAATTTCAAGCTGAAAAAGCGTTAAGCGGTGAAGGTGAGTTAGTCCCTTCTGCTAAAGCTTGCAAATTCTGTAAGGCCAGAAACATTTGCACTGCTAGAGCCGAGAATAATCTAACTTTAGAAAAAGAAATACACTTAAATCCCAACGAGATTCCCAAAGATAAGCTTTATGAATACATTGCACGTGGAGAAGACATAGCGAAGTGGGTTAACGATTTAAAAGCTTATGCTCTTAACTTATGCTTGGCTGGTGAAGATGTGAAAGGTCTAAAGGCTGTAGCCGGAAGAACTTCACGCTCTTGGACTAATCAAGATGAAGCACTTAAAAAATTAATAGATGGGGGTATTGATGAAGCAATAATCTATGATAAAGTACCTCTAACTTTGGCTAAGCTAGAAAAAGCATTAGGTAAAGAACAATTTACAGCACTTGTAGGTGATATGGTCGTTACCAGTGAAGGTAAGCCTACTCTAGTGTTTGAAAATGATAAACGACCTGCAATAACAAATACAGTAAATGCAAATAGCATTTTTAAACCAATAAATTAACATATATTAAGGAGATTTTAAAATTATGACAAATGAAACAACAGCAGTAGTACAAAACGTGAGATTAAGTTATGTGAATGTATTTAAACCATATTCAAACAGTCCGGAGCAAGCTCCAAAATATAGTTCAACTATCTTATTACCAAAAAGTGATTTAGTGAGTAAGCAAAATCTAGATGCAGCAATTCAAGCTGCAGTACAAAAAGGCCTTAACGAAAAATGGAATGGTATAATGCCCCCAGTGGTTGCTAATCCAATACATGACGGTGATGGAGTGAAGCAAGATGGAACACCTTTTGGTGATGAATGTAAAGGTTGTTGGGTATTTACAGCTAGCTCAAATGCAGACAGACAACCTCAAGTGGTTGATAGAAATGTTCAGCCTATCCTTGACCAGTCTCAAATATACTCAGGGGTTTACGCAAACGTAGCAATTAATGTTTTCCCTTATATTCATACAGGTAAAAAAGGTGTGGGGTTTGGTTTAACTCACATTCAAAAAGTTAGAGATGGAGAAGTTTTAGGCGGTGCGCCAGTTGCAGCTGATAAAGTATTCAACGCATTAGGTGGCGCTCAACAAGCAGCTAATCCGTTCCCTAATCCTCAACAAGCCCCAGTTCAACAATATCAACAACCAATGCAACAGCAACCTGTTCAACAATATCAACAACCAATGCAACAGCAACCTGTTCAACAAAATACTTTCGGAGTAGATCCAATTACAGGACTTCCGCTTTAAAATTAAAAAATAGGGGGTTATTAAGCCCCTATTAATAGGAGGAAACTATGCAACATTTAAGTATAGATATAGAAACTCGAAGCAGTGTCAATATTGCAAAGAGTGGGGCCTATAAATATGCCCAGTCAGAAGATTTTGAAATCTTAATGTTCTCCTATAAGCTTAATGATTTGCCAGTACAATTAGTTGATTTAAAACAAGGTGAGAAAATCCCCCCTTATATAGTGGGATTGCTTGATGATGAAAATTGTATTAAGCATGCGTATAATGCCGCTTTTGAATGGTATTGCTTAAATCAAGCTGGGTATAAGACAAATATTTCCCAGTGGAGATGTACTATGTTTCACGCTACATATTTAGGACTACCCGCAGGATTAAGCATGACTGGTAACGCAATAGGGATTGCAGAAGATAAAAAGAAATTGACAACTGGAAATAGATTAATTCAATACTTTTCAGTGCCATGTAAACCTACTAAGTCTAATGGAGGTAGAACTTGGAACGACCCTCACCATGACTTAGATAAGTGGAAATTATACTGCGAATATAATATGCAAGACGTTGAGGCGGAATATACAATTTTTCAGTATTTAAAAGCCTTTGAAGTTCCATCAAAAGAACAAAGACTTTGGGAAATGGATATTTTGATGAATGCTAAAGGTGTTAAAATCGATAAAATGTTAGTTGATTCTATTTTAAAAATTGATGCGGAAAGTACAGAGAAACTAACAGAAGAGGCTGTTAAAATTACCGAACTTGAAAATCCTAACAGTATTTCCCAACTTAAATCTTGGGTGGAAAGTCAGCTTGAAGAAGATTTACCAGGTCTAACAAAAGATGTTATTTCCGATTTACTATCAAGAGATAATTTGCCTCTAAAAGTTAAAAGAGTGTTAGAGATTAGACAGCAATTAGGTAAGACAAGCGTTAGTAAATATTCTGCTATGGAAAACGCGATGTGTGAAGATGATAGGGTAAGAGGGTTATTACAATTTTACGGAGCTAATAGGACTGGTCGTTGGGCGGGTAGATTAGTTCAAAACTTACCTAGAAATTACATAAGCACACTAGACACTGCTAGAGAGCTTGCAAAATTAGGAAATTTTGAAGGACTTAAAATTCTTTACAACAATGTTCCTGATACACTTAGTCAGTTGGTAAGGACGGCATTTATAACAAGCAAAGATAAGTTTATAATAAGCGATTTTAGCGCTATCGAAGCACGTGTAATTGCTTGGTTAGCTGGCGAAGAGTGGGTTAACGAAGTATTCGCAACACACGGGAAAATCTATGAAGCAACAGCAAGTCAGATGTTTAATGTTCCAATCGATAAAATCTCAAAAGGTAATCCTGAATATGATTTAAGACAACGTGGTAAAGTGGCCACGCTAGCATTGGGATATCAGGGCGGAGAGTCAGCATTAATTGCAATGGGGGCTGATAGAATGGGGCTGTCTGATGACGAACTTACAGATATTAAAGTTCGTTGGAGAGAGGCTAACAAGAACATTGTTCGCTTGTGGTATGCAGTCGGTGATGCTGTAATTCAAGCTATGAACGGCAATGGCACTCAATATGTAAGAGGTCTTGAGATTCAACGTGAATGGGATATGATGTACGGTTTAGATTTTATTACTATTAAATTACCTAGTGGCCGAAAATTGTATTATCCCAAACCATTTTTACAGACTAATCAATTTGGAAAAGATGCGCTCCATTATTATGGGGTCAATCAAACGACTAAAAAATGGGAAGTCAACTCTACTTACGGAGGTAAGCTTGTCGAAAACATAGTGCAAGCAATAGCTAGAGATTGTTTGGCAGAAACATTATTAAGATTATACGAGAAAAATTATGACGTTGTAATGCACATCCACGACGAAGTGGTAATAGATGCTTACGACGATGAAAAACTAGATGATGTAAATAATATTTTGGCAGAGCCTATTCCTTGGGCTCCAGGATTAATATTAAAAGGTGCTGGATTTGAAACTAAATATTATATGAAAGATTAGAAAGGAGGTTAAAAAGTGCAAGCAAATAGATTATTAGGAATTGCTAAAGCGAATCACAGAAAAGCGACTGTTTGGCAAAATACAGACATTAGCTGGCTTGATTTTGTTGAAACTTTAAAATCTCCAGTTAGAACACAAGAGAAATACGAGGAATTTCTCAAGCTTAAAAAGTCAGAACAAGATGAATTAAAAGATGTTGGTGGCTTCACAGGAGCTAAGCTTTTAGACGGTCGAAGAAAAGCAACTAATATAATCAGTCGTGATGTTGTCTGTTTAGATCTTGATAATATCCAACCTAATATGACTGGCGACATTCTTAAAAGAGTAGGTGCCTTAGGTTGTACTTCTGTTGTTTATTCAACGAGAAAGCACAGCAATTATACTCCTAGGCTTAGGGTACTTATCCCACTTGATGAGAGTTGTACTCCTGATGAATACGAGCCAATTGCTAGAAAGTTAGGTAGCTTGTTAGGAATTGAAAATTGTGACCCGACAACTTTCGAGGTTAACAGATTTATGTATTATCCTTCATGTTCAGTGGATAGTGAGTACATATTCCAATTTTACCCTGGTCAATTTTGTAGTCGTAAAGGCATACTTAACATGTATGCAGACTGGACTAACATTAATACATGGCCACATGTTCCAGGTCAAGACACTAGACAGAAACAACTTTTGGCCAGACAACAAGATCCATTAACTAAAAATGGATTAGTTGGTTCATTTTGTAAGGTGTATGACATTACATCTGCAATACAAACGTTTATTCCTGCTTTGTATGAGTCAACGGCCACTCCTGATAGATACACTTTCACTGGTGGGAGTACTTCTGGTGGTGCTGTGATTTATGATAATAAATTCTTATATTCACATCATGCAACGGATCCATGTTGTGGCCAACTTGTTAATGCTTTTGACCTAATAAGAATACACAAATTTAGCAACCTTGATGATAACGTAAAAGACGGAACACCTGTAAGTAAATATCCGTCTTATACAGCTATGAAAAAACTAGCTCTTGAAGATACTAATGTAGCAGCATTGATGAACAGTGAAATGGTGGCCAACGCTAAAGATATATTTAATGTAGTTGGAGAAGAAACCTCTAAAGATGATGAATTAGACTGGCTTTCTCAATTAGAAAGAAGTGAAGAGGGAAAAATTCAAAAGACTATTAATAATATAGTTCTAATCCTGGAGAACGACCCGAATTTAAAAGATAAAATCGCTATTGATATATTCAGTAATAGAGGTTTAATATTCGGTAAGTTGCCGTGGGATAAGCACTACGACGCAAGTAAAGACCACAGGGACTGGTCAGAGGTGGACGATGCATCTTTTTCAAGATATTTGGAAAGTGTCTATAAAATAACAGGTCAAGATAAGCAAGACAAGGCGCTTTTAATAGTCAGTGATAGCAACAGAATTAATTATGTGGAACAATATCTAACCAATTTAAAATGGGATGGTATACCAAGAATAGACACCTTACTAATAGATTATTTTGGGGCAGAAGACAACGCATTTACAAGAGAAGCTATTCGAAAAAGTTTAGTCGCTGCAGTAGCAAGGGCTATTATTGGCGGTGTGAAATTCGATGTTATGACAATCCTTGCTGGCCCTCAAGGAGTTGGTAAGAGTACATTCTTTTCTATATTAGGCAAAGAATGGTTTAACGATAGCTTACAAACGTTTGAGGGTAAGGATGCTTCTGAACTTATCCAGGGGAGCTGGATTGTTGAGATTGGTGAGCTTACTGCAATGAATAGGCACGATACAAACGCTATTAAGCAGTTCCTGAGTAAAAGAGAAGATATCTACAGGGAAGCTTATGGGAGACGTACTAGCAAATATCCTAGAAGGTGTGTTTTCTACGGGACGTCAAACGACGATGAGTTTTTAAAAGATCCAACGGGAAATAGACGTTTTTGGCCAATTGATATCTGTTTAGGCCCTATTAAAAAAAGTGTTTGGGACGATTTACCAAAAGAAGTTGACCAGATTTGGGCTGAGGCATATTCATTATTTGTGATGGGTGAAAGCTTACAACTTAGTAAGGCGGCGGAAGAGTTGGCCAATATGGCGCGTGAACACCATAGAGAATCCAACGCTAAAGAAGGCCTAATCCGTGATTATCTTGATAAGCCTATTACTGAGAACTGGTATTCTCTTGATATCGGAGCAAGAAAAAATATTTTAGCTGGAAAATTTGAGAATGGAGATAAGCTAGTATCAAGAACAAAAGTATGTGCTGTTGAAGTATACGAGGAATGTTTAAAAGGTGATTTACGATTCATGAAACGTAATGACGCAAAAGAGATTAATCAGATAATTAGTAATATAATTGGGTGGGTTAAGGACGAAAAAACATCTAGATTTGGAGTTTACGGCCCTCAAAAAGGATTTAAAAGGGTGTAACTTTGGGGTGTAACTTTCAAATTCCAAAGTTACAAATTAAAAACCCAAGTGTAACTTTGGTGTAACTTTCAAAAAATACAAAACTTGATTATACCAACGTTTATCTATATCAGGTGTAACTTTAAAAGTGGAAGTTTACACCCAAAGTTACACCTCATAAACCTTGATATAATAACTCTAATT
>ERZ772986.1914-NODE-1914-length-11644-cov-4.715161_pt1 | contig 11644 bp, 9 predicted proteins | sample MGYA00511898_ERZ772986 | MGnify/ENA primary metagenome ERZ772986 (study PRJEB29015, sample SAMEA2737934) | human oral metagenome | biome: human oral; feature: human-associated habitat; material: dental | place: China | collected 2148 ... | reverse complement strand
AAGTTATGTATTGAGCGATGTCGCGAGTGTACGAGGTTAGCTTTATTCTTCAAGAGTTCATTGATGCACTCGATGATATAGCGTTTTCTTAACATTATCTTATCCCACATCGGCATCAGCTTGTTCTTCATTTTAGCCTTTAGGCCATGAACGAGTTGGATACTCAAGAATACACGAGGCATGAGCTCTACAAAGTTTTATCCCGAACTCGCGTATTATTTCTGTCCCTCTGAATTAGAAAAGGCTATTGTCCAATGGGTGAAATACTATAATGAGAGGAGGTTTCATGAATCATTGGACAATTTTACACCAAGAGATGTATATTTAGGGCAAGGGGAGGAAATTAAAAGAATAAGAGAAACTATAAAGCAAAATTCAACCAACAAAAGAATTTTTGAGAATAAAAGAATGAAATTACAGCATAAATAACTATATTTGCAGTTGTGCACTTTCGTTTGACAACGTACATCTCTTAGATAAAGCAAAATAATGATTAAATATGAAAATTAACTACTGGGTACTCTTATTATTCATTATAGTTGTTAACACACAACTTTATGGACAAAAGGTAAAATTATTAGATAATACATATTATAAGGCTTTTGGAGATAGAAGTGATATCGTAAACATTATAGAGCACGAACGCTCTCAGATAATAATGCTTTTAGAGCCATCATTATCATCTATGATAGAAGAAACACTATCCACTGATACAGCTCTTTTTCGATGCGTATTAATTATAAATATAGAAAGAACGAATAACATTTTCAATATCTACAATGATAAGCCATTCTTCTATCAAGATAATAATAAAAGGTATGAGAATCTCAAAATTAGCGATGAGATAACGGCTATAGTACGTTCGATAAAAATCTGCCCATTACTAAATAGAAGAAACAAAAAAAGAATAAGTTTTGGGTTGGTGTTCCATCGAAAGTAACAGGACTACTTCTTCTAACCTGAGATATGGATAAAGAAGACAAGATTCTAAGTATTAGAAAGCGCAATCAGGTAGTGTAATTTCAACTATGTCAAGGCTCTAATCCTTCATATTTTACCTCATTTTAAGGATGAATTGGGAAATGTTATGTTTTGTAAACGTAAGAATGGGACAGGAATCTATAGCATTATAATTAATGATACAGGTTATGGATTTCATATGTTTGTAGATATTGTTAAAAGTGAAAGTACTTACCAGGACTTCAATGATATAAAAAGCTTCTATAAAACAAAATGCAAAGAATTGGGAATCAAAAAAACGATATGGAGAATGATGAGAAATATTGATGAATTTGGCTCAATGGAGAATGTACGAGACAAGACTGCCCCTTGGGGTGAAATACTCAGCCATCTGACTCGTCCGAAGGATGAACGAGGATACGATTTAAGCGAAACCGGAGTTTCCGACATATTCTTCCAAGAGGCTGCTGATGGATTCTGTTCTTGGTTTATCCTCCAATACATGAAAGGATATAAGCCATTCGTAACAATGATGTCAAAAGAAATTGAAATAGAAGGAAGATTATGAATATGAGAAAGTTCTGTTTAGGAGGATTAGTATTTTGCCTTGGAAGTCTTGTCTTTTTTATATCAAGATGTAATATGATTGACAAGAGCAGTTATTATGTCCTTGAATGTCGTACTGGTAATACTGGTAATGACAATGAGAAAAAGATATATGCAGCAAGTATTATTCTTGTGGCGAATGCTCCTTGCTTAAAGAGCTCATTAAAGAGAAACTTAGAAACTTTCTTTTGGGAGAATATAACACTGGATACAATAAATAGATATAACTCTATGTATGGTTATAGGTTTTATAGAGAGACAAAATATCTCACTAAAGACTTTAAAGAGGGGGGACAATATAATCCAGAATTTAGTAGCTGGGATAATACAATGGACTGGAGAAATCATCTAAAAGATAGATTAGGAGAGGTATGTTTTTTTTGCCGAGAGGATAAAACAGGATTTTATGTTTGCAGAATCGCCAAGCAGGCTGTAGTTTTTCATTGGTTTGAACCTTCTTATGAAGATTTTGAGTATAGAGAAGATTTTAATAATATAAATGATTTCTGGAAAAAGAAGCGAAAAGAATTAGGAATTGACAATACGAGACCTCTGCAAAACCTCATATAGATAGCGAAATCATAAATATAACTCGTTGATTATCAATAGTAGCTTTTGAGTGTAAAAAGACTTTTGCAGAGGTCTCCACTTATAATTCGTAATTCGTCGGACTTATGTTATATTAACAAATTGGGGTTACAGCAAAGTGGTTATATTTTTATTTATATAAGAATTTCTTGAGTAGTCCATAAATCACTTTCTTATGGTAATGTTTGGAAAAATAAGGTATTTTTATGTCGTATTATTAGGTATATTCGTGGATAATGCGTAAATTTGCGTCCCGTAATTTGCGAAAACAAAAACATAATATAAAAATAAAACAGCAAGATGAATATTTCATTTGAAATTGCAAACAAGGTGAATGGTCTGTTGACCCTCACCGTAGAAGAGGCCGATTATCAGGAGAACGTTGAAAAAGCGTTGAAAGACTTCCGTAAGAAGGCTAATTATCCTGGTTTCCGTCCAGGCATGGTTCCTATGGGACTGATTAAAAAGCAATATGGTGCATCGGCCAAGATGGATGCCATTAACAAGCTCATTGGTGAGCAGATTTATAAATATGTGCAAGACAACAAAATTCAAATGCTTGGCGAACCTTTGCAACACGAAGGTCAAGAGCCCCAAGATTTGGAAAAGCCTGCACCTTATACGTTCCAGTTTGATATTGCTGTGGCACCCGAATTCAGCATCGAACTCAATGGCCACAACAAGATTGACCATTACACCATCACGGTTGATGATGCGTTGATCGACCGTCAGGTCGACATGTTCGCTTCTCGTTTGGGCAGCTTTGAAAGTGTTGACAGCTATGAAGACAACGACATGTTGAAAGGCGATTTGCGCGAGCTCGATGAGAAGGGCAACACCAAAGAGGGTGGTTTGACCGTTGAAGCTGCATCGGTGATGCCCAATTACATTAAGAACGAAGCACAAAAGGCACTTTTCAATGGGGCAAAGAAGGGTGACATCATCACGATGAATCCTCGTGAGGCTTATGAAAACAATGCTGAGTTGGCTGCCTTCTTAAAAGTGAAGGAAGAAGAGTTGGGCAACTACACGGGCAACTTTAGCTATCAGATTACCGACATTCAGCGCTATAAGAAGCATGCTGTTGACCAAGAATTGTTCGACAGAACGTTTGGTGAAGGCGAAGTTAAGAGCGAGAAAGCATTCCGTGAGCGGATTGCTGAAGGTTTGAAAGAACAGCTTTCGGTCGACGCCGACTACAAGTTTATTCAGGATGTTCGCGCTTATTGCGAAAAGAAAGTGGGTGATTTGCAATTCCCCGATGCTCTTTTGAAGCGCATCATGCTGAACAATAATAAGGAACGCGGTGAGGAATTTGTGGAGAAGAATTATGCCAACAGCCTTAAAGAACTCACTTGGCGCCTGATTAAAGACCAGCTTGTGGCTGCACACAACATCAAAGTTGACGACAAAGACGTGTTGGAAGCTGCCAAAGAAACGGCTCGTGTGCAGTTTGCACAATATGGCATGAACAATGTTCCCGACGATTATGTGGAGAACTATGCCAAGGAAATCATGAAGAAACGTGAGAATGTGGATGGTTTAGTTGACCGCGCTTCAGACATCAAACTTTGTGAAGCATTGAAGAAAGTGGTGAAACTGAACGAGAAAGAAATCTCTCTCGACGACTTCAATAAGATGATGAGCAAATAGTTTTTTCGTAAAAAACTAACCCGATAAGAAAGGTTATCGACTTTTTTTATTATCTTTGTGTGAGTAAAGCACCATGCCGGGGTAAAACCATTGGCATAGTCTTTGCAAAAAGATAAGAGAAAAAGGTGGATAACCTTTATTTTTTTATACAAATAATCGGTAAAGGAAGAAGTATGAACAACGATTTTAGAAAATATGCTACAAAGCATTTAGGCATGAATGGTATGGTGCTTGACGATGTAATGAAGGCGCAGGCACAATATCTTAATCCTTATATTTTGGAAGAGCGTCAGCTCAATGTGACACAGATGGACGTGTTTTCGCGCTTGATGGCCGACAGAATTATTTTCTTAGGCACCGAAATCGACGACTATACGGCCAACACTATTTCGGCACAGTTGCTCTATTTGGACTCGGTAAACGACGCGGGCGACATCTCTATCTACATCAATAGTCCCGGCGGAAGCGTGACAGCCGGTTTAGCGATTTACGATACCATGCAGTTTGTGAGCAGCGATGTTGCTACCATTTGCACGGGTATGGCTGCTTCGATGGCTGCCGTTTTGCTGGTTTCTGGCCAAGAAGGTAAGCGCTCAGCCTTGAAGCATAGCCGCGTGATGATTCACCAACCTTTGGGCGGTGTGCAGGGACAGGCTTCGGATATTGAGATTGAAGCAAAAGAAATTCAAAAGTTTAAGAAAGAGCTCTACACCATTATTTCAGAACATTCGCACACACCTTTTGAAAAGGTTTGGCAAGACAGTGACCGCAATTATTGGATGACTGCTGAAGAGGCCAAGGCCTATGGCATGATTGATCAGTTGTTGGTGCGCAAGAAAGATGGTCCGGTTGGTAACGAAACGACAACAAATGGCGGGGAGAAATAAAAACATGGCAAAGAAAGTATGTAGTTTCTGTGGGCGCGGCGAGAACGAAGTTCCGTTGCTCATTACGGGCGTGAACGGCTATATTTGTGCCGACTGCGCGCGTCAGGCCTACGAGATTGTGCGCTCTGCCACACGCGCTTCGGGTGGCAGAATCGATGATTTCGAAGAGGAAGAAGTGATTGAAAAGCCCATTGACACTTTCGAATGGAAGAAAGTTCCCAAGCCTAAAGAAATCAAAAAATATTTAGACGAATACATCATTGGGCAGGATGAAGCCAAGCGTTTCCTGTCGGTGGCGGTCTACAACCATTACAAACGGTTGCAACAACCCATGGACGATGACGGGGTGGAGATTGAAAAAAGCAACATCATCATGGTGGGAACCACGGGAACAGGCAAGACCTTGTTGGCGCGCACCATTGCAAAATTGCTGCAAGTGCCTTTCACCATTGTCGACGCTACGGTGTTTACCGAAGCGGGTTATGTGGGCGAAGACGTGGAAAGCATCTTGAGCAGGTTGCTGCAAGTGGCCGACTATAATGTTGAAGCCGCGCAACATGGCATTGTGTTTATCGACGAAATCGACAAGATTGCCCGCAAGAGCGACAACCCATCCATCACGCGTGATGTGAGCGGTGAGGGGGTTCAGCAAGGACTTTTAAAGCTGCTCGAAGGCACGATGGTGAATGTTCCGCCCAAGGGTGGCCGCAAACATCCCGATCAGGACTATATTCATGTGGATACACGCAACATTCTTTTCATCTGCGGTGGTGCTTTCGACGGCATCGAACGCAAGATTGCACAGCGCCTGAACACGCGTGTTGTGGGCTACAATGCCGTGCAGAATGTGGCTAAGATTGATAAAGATAATCTCATGAAGTATGTGCAACCTACCGACCTCAAGGCGTTTGGTTTGATACCCGAGATTATCGGTCGTTTGCCCGTGCTGACCTATTTAAACCCGTTAGACCGCGAAGCTTTGCGCCGCATCTTGATAGAACCGAAAAATTCTATCATCAAGCAGTATGTGAAGCTGTTTGAGATGGACGGCATCCGCCTGTCGTTTGACGACGATGCGCTCGATTTCATTGTCGACAAGGCGGTGGAATATAAATTAGGTGCGCGCGGTTTGCGCTCTATTGTGGAATCGGTGATGATGGATGCGATGTTTGAAATTCCGTCCGAACGAAAGAAAAAATTCACCGTTACGTTGGATTATGCTAAGAAGCAAATGAATAAATCGCATTTAAGACAATTAGATGTAACGGCCTAACGGCGGCGTGTGGGGCGATGGTTGCCGCCATTGTCCCCATGCACCCAAGGGCAGCACCCATCAAAGGTAATGAACTTATAGACAAACGCAACCTATGACAACGAACGCTAATCTTGCAAAGCAGTTGAAACATTATTTTGGTTTCGACCAATTTAAAGGTGATCAAGAGGCTATTATTCAAAATTTGATGGCCGGCAACGACACCTTTGTGCTCATGCCGACAGGAGGTGGCAAGAGCCTTTGCTACCAGTTGCCGTCGCTTTTGATGGAAGGCACCGCCATTGTGGTGTCGCCTTTGATTGCTTTGATGAAAAATCAGGTCGACGTGATGAACAGTTTGAGCGACGAACCTTGTTTGGCGCATTGTCTCAACTCGTCGCTTACGAAGACCGCTGTGCAGAAAGTGATGGACGATATTCGCAGTGGTCGCACCAAACTGCTGTATGTAGCGCCCGAGTCTTTGACCAAAGAAGAGACCGTAGCGTTTTTGCAAACCATCAAGATTTCGTTTTATGCCGTAGACGAAGCCCATTGCATTTCGGAATGGGGACACGATTTCCGTCCTGAATATCGCAACATCCGCCCCATCATCAACCGCATAGGCAATGCACCTGTCATTGCGCTCACGGCCACAGCTACCGACAAAGTGCGCAGCGACATCAAGAAAAGCCTCGGCATAGCTGATGCAAAGGAGTTTCGCAGTTCGTTCAACCGTCCCAACCTTTATTATGAGGTGCGGCCCAAAACCAACGACATTGACAAGCAAATCATTAAATTCATTCGGCAAAATGCTGGCAAGAGTGGCATCATCTACTGTTTGTCGCGCAAAAAAGTGGAGGAGTTGGCCGAGATTTTGCGGGCCAACGACATCAAAGCCGCACCTTATCATGCAGGTTTAGAGAGTGGCGTGCGTTCACAGACGCAGGATGATTTTCTCATGGAGCGGCTTGATGTCATCGTGGCTACCATTGCTTTTGGCATGGGCATCGATAAGCCCGACGTGCGCTTTGTCATCCACTATGACATCCCAAAGAGTCTCGAAGGCTACTATCAAGAGACGGGACGCGCAGGCCGAGATGGCGGCGAAGGGCAGTGTATCGCCTTCTATGCGCAGAAAGATTTGAAGAAATTAGAGAAGTTTATGGAAGGGAAGCCCGTGGCCGAGCAAGACATTGGCCGGCAGTTGTTGCAAGAGACGGCCGCCTATGCCGAGTCTTCCGTCTGCCGACGTCGCATGCTGTTGCATTATTTTGGCGAAGAATATCCCTACGACAACTGCCATAATTGCGACAACTGTCTCCATCCCAAGGTGCAGATCGAAGCCGGAAATGCCTTGCTGATTGTCTTGCAGGCGGTGCGCGATTTGAAGGAAAAGTTCCGTCAAGAATATGTCATTGACTATGTGAAAGGGCGTGCCACCGACGACATTGTGTCGCATCATCATGACGAGCTTCCCTCGTTTGGTGCAGGCGAAGACGAAGATGCCAAGCATTGGAATCCCGTCATTCGGCAGGCCATCATTGCGGGCTACCTCCACAAAGATGTTGAGAACTATGGGTTGTTGAAGCTCACGGCCGCCGGAAAACGCTTTCTCAAGGCGCCCACCTCGTTTAAGATTGTCGAAGATGCCGAGTTTAATGGCGAATATGATGAGGAGGCCGACGACCCGACAGTCGTTGCACTCGACCCCGAACTCTATGCCATGCTCAAGGACTTGCGCAAGTCAATGGCCGCCAAATTAGGTGTTCCGTCCTATGTGATTTTCCAAGAAAGTTCGTTAGAGCAGATGGCAACCATCTATCCTGTCACCATCGAAGAGCTGCAACAGGTGCAGGGTGTGGGCGTGGGGAAAGCCAAACGCTATGGCGGCCCGTTCTTAGAACTCATTGCAAAGCATTGCCGCGACAACCAAATTGAGCGTCCGGGCGAGCTGCGTGTGCGCACCGTGGCCAAGAAGAGTGCCACGAAGGTGAAGATTATTCAAAGCATCGACCGCCAATTAGCCTTGGATGACATTGCTGAAAGTTTGGGCATGTCGTTCGACGAACTGTTGGATGAGTTGGAGGCAATCGTGTATAGTGGCACGAAAATCAACATCGAATATTTCATCAGAGACGTCATGGACGACGAACACATCGACGACATCTACGACTATTTCACCGAGAGTGAGACCGACGATTTGCGCGTGGCTGTGCGCGAATTGGGTGGCGATTACACCGACGAAGAGATACGCCTTGTGCGCATCATGTTTATCTCTGAAATGGCCAACTGATGCCTTTCCGCTTTTCATCGCGTGCCATTGTGCACAAGTGGCACGCGATGACGTGGCTGAAAGCCTAAAGCATTTGCTTGGCAACGTCTACGGTTACCGCTAAGACGCTCCTGATGAAAGGATATTTCTGACGCATCATTTCATAATCGGGGCCCGAAGTGAGAAACTTTGCACGCCCTTCTATGCGGAAGCCTGTGCCCTGGTAGCCGTTGAAGCCCTCGACGTCGCGTGTTCCTAATGCAAGAAGAACGCGGTTGTTCACCTCAACATTGGCTTCGGTCTTCTTCATTCCGGCCGCGGGAATGAGAATTCTCTCATCGTCGGTCACCACTAAATAGCTGTTCCAGGTGCACGTCAAGTGGGGTTCTGTATGCCCCCACGACACGATTGAGACGACACCTTCATGGCGAATAACATCGAAAAACTTTTCTGTAAGCATTTTAATTCTTTATTTTGTTAAACAGGTGGGCAAAGGTACGAAATAAAAGGGAGACTCTGCTGCCGTTGCTTTGGTAATTTGCCGGCTGAAGATCGTTTCCGCGCCATGCGGCGACGATAAGGTGATAGCATATAGTTCCTGCGCCGGACGGCGATAGGAAACGCCTTCTTCAAAAGGTAAATGATAAGGTTGTTAACAAAAAAAACAACAGGCTGTTGTGTTTTGTGCCATTTTTCTTTTAACTTTGTGAGGCTTATTGGTCACGCGTGACAGAAGATGCACGACATCTTTTTTGCCGAGCCGCCTATTTTAATATGCTAACACAACATCAACATGCAAAAAATGCTTCTCCTTTTCGTCCTCTTCATGGTGCAGACCATGCACGGACAAACCCTGTCGGGCACCGTTTCTGACACGCATCATGCCCCCATTGCCTTTGCCAACATCGTGGTGTTATCGCCCGACGACTCCACTTTCGTCAGCGGAACCACCAGCCAAGCCGACGGCTCCTTCACACTCACTTCCATTCAGAAGGGGCAACTGCTCAAGGTGTCGTGCATCGGTTACGAGCCGTTCACAACCATTTATGGCGGCACATCGCCACTGCACATCACCCTTGCCGACGCAACGAAGCTGCTCAGCGAAGTGGTTGTGAAATCGAAGCGCCCGCAGACACAATTCAAAGGCGAAGGCATGCTGACCACCATTGCCGGCAGCCTCTTGGCCAAAACAACCTCCATGGAGCAACTGCTCAACAACATTCCGCAGGTTTCGGCACGCAACGGCACCCTTGAAGTGTTTGGACGCGGCACGCCCGAGGTCTATATCAACAATCGAAAAATGCAAGACAACAACGAGCTGACGCGCCTTCAGCCCAGCGAAATCAAAACCATTGAGGTGATTACCAACCCCGGTGTGCGCTACAATGCGCAGGTGAAAAGCGTCATCCGCATCACCACCAAGAAGCTCTATGGCGAGGGGTGGGGCATTGATGCGCAAACCAGCGTGGGCATCAACGACCAAACGCGCACCAGTGGAACCGAGGCTGTGAACCTCAATTATCGGCAAGCCAAGTGGGAACTGAGCGCCACCCTCTCGGGCAACTACACCCACCGACCCGACGACAAAGACTTTTCGCAACACACCTTCTTGGCCGACACGTGGCAACAAGACACGCATCTCACCCAGGAATACACCAACATCAGCCACTACACGCGCTTGGCCGGCAGCTATCTCTTCAGCGTCAACCACACCCTTGGCGCCAGCATCAGCTATTTTCGCTACGCACGCAACCACGGCGAGGGCGACATGGCCACCACCTCGTTGAAAAACCAACTGCCCATCGACCAGACCGCCATGCACTATTCTGCCGCCGAACGTCCGCAAAACGCCTCATCCAACGTCTATTACGTGGGCAAAATCGGCAAAGTCAGCATCGACTTCAACACCGATTTCTTTTGGAGCGGCAGGAAAAGTCAGATGTATAACCACGAGCGCTACACGCCCACCGGCATGCCGACAACCGAGGACTGGGTGAACTCCGACCGTCGCGTCTATGCCCGTTTGCTGGCCTCGAAGCTCGTGGTCGCATGGCCTTTATGCAGCGGCAAATTGACCTTGGGCGGCGAATATTCCACCTCGAAACGCAAGAGCCGATACACCTTGCTGCCCCAACATTTGGTTGACAACGAGCAAAGCCGCATTCGCGAGAACATGACCTCGGCCTTTTTCGACTACAACCGCAACTTCGGCAAGCTCTATCTGCAGGCCGGACTGCGCTACGAATACATCGATTTCAACTACTACGCCCACGGCATCTATCGCCCGGCGCAAAGCAAAAACTATGGCAAATGGTTTCCCTCGTTGACCCTTTCCATGCCCGTGGGCACCACCGAAATGCAACTCACCTATGCCACCGACATCAATCGCCCCACCTATGAGCAGTTGCGCGAGGGCATACAATATGACAACCGCTACACCTACGAGGCGGGCAACCTTTTTTTGCAGCCCACCATCAGCCGCAACGTGGGCTACGCCCTGTCGTGGAAATGGCTTTTGTTCAACGCCCGGTATGCCCACGTGAGCGACGACATCTACGAGTTCTCGCGCATTTATCGCGGCAATCCGCAGCTGCTGCTCAACCAGCCCGAGAACGTTGCGGGCTACAACCGCTTGCAAACCAGCCTCAGCCTGCGCCCGAAATGGGGCATCTGGTCGCCGCGTTTCGAGGCATCGCTCAGCAAGCAATGGATGCACCTCGACATCCACGAGGGCGCGCTGCCCAATCATCCCGTGGCCAGCTTCCGACTCAACAACGTGCTGGATGGAAAATGGGGCACGTTTTCGCTCATCACCACGCTGCGCACCCGCGGAAACGAAGGCAATGTGTTCTATTGCAAACCACGGTGCACCATCGACCTTTCGCTCTACAAAGCGTTGCTCCAGCAGCGCCTCTCCCTGCAATTCTATGCCTCCAACCTCTTCCATACGGGCAAGGACAGCTATGAGTTCTACAGCGGAACGGCAGTCACCACGCGCGTGACCGAATTTCCATCTACCGCCTACTGGCTGACCGTGCGCTATCGCTTCAACACCACCAACAGCCGATATAAAGGCACCGGAGCCGGACAATCGCAGCGCAACCGCATGTAGCGCCCGGTGTTCATCGGCGAAGTTGCCGCCACGAACGGCCTGCCCCGTCACCACCCCTCACGCCATCTTCGCGCTTCACCCCACACACATCGGGGGCGGGAATGCATCACGCACTCCCGCCCCCTTGTTTTCTATGAAATCATATCGATGAAAATACTTGGAAAAGCATTATGCTTTCGGCGTCACCGTGGCATCGCCTTGCCCGCCGTCAGGGCTCTTCTCCTTGTCGGGCGCGTCATCGCCGCCAGCGTCTTTGCCTTTGCCCGACGCGTCGTCGCCTTTGCCACCACTGCCGCCTTTGTATAGTGAGCCGT
>ERZ772986.1911-NODE-1911-length-11647-cov-3.327640_pt1 | contig 11647 bp, 7 predicted proteins | sample MGYA00511898_ERZ772986 | MGnify/ENA primary metagenome ERZ772986 (study PRJEB29015, sample SAMEA2737934) | human oral metagenome | biome: human oral; feature: human-associated habitat; material: dental | place: China | collected 2148 ... | reverse complement strand
AGGTGCATCTCCCTGCCGCACCTGGGGGCCTCTACCAAGGAGGCTGAGCGAAACTGCGCCGTGATGGCGGTGGACTCCCTGCGCGGTTTCCTGGAGGACGGGCAGGTGCACAACTCGGTCAACTTCCCCGAGGCCGTCATGTCGCGCGAGCCCGGCACCCGACGTATTGTCATTGTCAACCGCAACGTACCCAATATGGTGGGTCAGGTCTCCACCATTGTGGCCCAGCACGGGCAGAATATTGCCAACCTGCTCAATAAGTCCCGCGGTGAGCTGGCGGTCACCCTGGTGGACGTCGAGGGGGAGGTGGCCTCCGGGCTCCTGGACGAGCTGTGCGGGATTAACGGCGTCCTGTCCGCCCGTCTGGTCTGAGAGGGGCGCCTGCTCCAGCAGGTCCTGGAAGACAGGCGCCCTGCCCGCCTGGTCTGGGAGGGACCTCCCGCCGTCCTGCCTAATCCGCCCCCGGGCGCCTGCCTGGGGTAGGTATCCGCTACGCCAGTAGCGTCCGCGAACGACTGCCCTGGGCGCGTAGCCTGGGGGCGTGCGACTGCGAGACGACCTGCGGGATCTGGCCGCCTCGCGCGGCCTGCGGATCCTCCTGGCCACCCGCCTCATCTCCCAGACCGGTGACGGCATGGTCCAGGTGGGCCTGGTCACCCTCTTCTTCTTCGCTCCCCAGAACGCCACGAGCACGGGCGACGTCGCCGCCGCCCTGGTCGTCATGCTCCTGCCCTTCAGCGTGGTCGGCCCCTTCACCGGTCCCTTCATTGACCGCTTCCGACGACGCAGCACCCTCATGACCATGAACCTCGTGCGCGCCGGGCTCATCCTCGCCACGGCCGTGGTCATACGGGGCGCGGGCGCCGGGGTGGTGGTCTACCTCCTGGTCCTCGCGGCCCTGGGGGTCAACCGCTTCCTCCTGGCCACCCTCGCCGCGAGCCTGCCCCACGTGGTGGACGCCGACCGGCTCCTGACCGCGAACTCCCTGGTGCCGACCCTCGGTGGGGCGGCCACGGCCGCCGGGGCGGTCACCGGCCTCCTCCTGCGGCTCACGCTGCCAGCGGACGCCCAGGACGTCGCCAGCCTCCTGACCGCCGCGGGGCTCTACGTCGCTTCCGCCGGGGTCGTGAGTCGCCTGGGCCGCGACGAGCTGGGCCCCGACTGGCTCACCAGGGCGCGGTCCACCGAGGGCGGGGCCGAGGCTGCCGGGGCCGAGCCCAGCGGGGCCGAGCGGCGGAGCGAGCCGGAGGGCACTGCCCGGGGGCTCGGTACCACGGGTACTACGGGCACCACAGGCACCGGTACCACGGGTACGGTCCGCGACCTGGCCGACGCCGTCCGGCACCTGCTGTCCCGACGCACCCCGGCGCTCGCCCTGGGGGTCATGGGCGCCTACCGGCTCGTCTACGGCCTGGAGCTCGTGACCATTATCCTGGCCTCCCGCAACCTCCTCGCCGACCCCGCCGACGCCGATGCGGGCCTGGCCGTCTTCAGCACCCTCATGGGGGCGATGCTTGCCGGGCACGGCCTGGCCGTCGTCCTCACCCCGCTGGCCCAGGAGCACGTCAGCCCACCCACCTGGGTGGTGGCCTGCATGCTGGGAGGCAGCCTGGGGCAGGTGCTCCTGGTGGCTGGCCACATCCGTGAGGGTATGGTGGCCGGGCTGTTCGTCTTCGGGGTCGGGGTGCAGGGCGCCAAGATCGCCGTGGACACGATCGTCCAGACGGACACCTCCGACGACTACCGTGGCCGGGCCTTCTCCCTCTACGACGTCCTGTTCAACGCCGCCGAGTGCCTGGCCGCCGGGGTGGCGGTCCTTGTCATGCCCGACGTCGGCTGGTCGCGTGGAGTCCAGGCGGCCCTTGTGGTCGCGGTGTGGGTGGTGGCGCCGGCCTACCGGTGGGGTGTGCACCGGTGCAGTGGGCCCGGGCCGGAGTGCCAGCGTAGACCCGGGCCCGGGCCCTGGTGACATGCCCGCCGTCACCGAGGAGGGGGGTGCCAGCGTAGACCCGGGCCCGGGTACCAGCGCGGGCGCGGACCCGGATCCGGGCCGGGGGCGGTGGTCCGCTAGGAGTCGCCAGCCCTGGTCCCCGCGGGCCCGCGGTCGTGTGCGTCCCTGTTGGCCGCCCGCCGCCACCTGCTCCCCGCGGGCGCCGGGGCGCCGCAGGACCGGCTCGGGGCCAAGGACGTCATAGCTGGCTCCTCACGACGCGCACGTCCCCGGCAGGCAGTGTGACGCTATCCAGCTCCTCGCCGGTGAGGACGTCGGTGCCCGCCAGGGCCGCCGTGTGCGCGACGCCGTCGTGGTTGACCAGGATCGTGTAGGTGGTGCCCTCCCGCTCGCCCACCCCGTAGCGGGTGACCACCTCCAGGCCCGGCACCCGTGCCCCGCCGTCCACCACCGGGCGGTCGGTGGGCAGGTTGAGCAGTGGTTCCAGGACGCGGGCCAGCCCCTGCCCGTCCAGCAGGACCGACACGTAGACGGCCAGCCCCTGCCCGTATCGGTGCGCGGTCACGGCCGGTCCGGGTGTGGGGCCGTCCAGGGCCGTCCACACGGGCTCAGCCCCCTCAAGCCGGAGGTCCTCCGACCACAGCGTCCCGGTGAGCGGTGAGGCGCTGACCGCTCGTCCCTCTCCCCGGGTGGTGGGTGCCAGGTGCACCTCCTGGCCTACGGGCACGGGCCGGATCTCCTCCACGCTCAGGCCCAGGACGTCGCGCAAGGGGCCCGGGGCCCCTCCACGGTGCACGCACTCCTCGGCGTCCACGACGGCGAAGAAGGGCAGGGCCGCCAGGCGCCCGCCCCGTTCCACGAAGGTGGCCAGGTTCTCGCAGGCCCGCTGTGAGACCAGGTAGGAGGCCGGGGCGATGACGACGTCGTAGCCGGACAGGTCGGCCTCGGGGTGGGCTAGGTCGACCGTGGTCCCGCGCTCCCACAGCCAGCGGTAGGTGGTACGGACCTGCTCGCGGTGGCTCATGAGGCTGCTGGGGCGCCACGCGAGATCCTGGGCCCAGAAGGACTCCCAGTCCCAGGTCAGCGCCACCCGCGCCCGGACCCGGGTCCCGCGCAGCTCGGACAGGGCGGCGAGCTCGGCCCCCAGCTCACAGACCTCCCGGAAGACCCGCGTGTCCGCCCCGGCGTGGGGGATCATGGCGGAGTGGAACTTCTCAGCCCCACGTCGTGATGCCCGCCACTGGAAGGCCATGACGCCGTCGGCTCCCCGTGCCACGTGGGCCAGGGCGGTGCGGCGCTCCTGACCGGGGTCCTTGGCACGGTTGTGGGACTGCCAGCTCACCGCGGAGACGGAGTGCTCCATGAGGAGCCAGGGGGCCCCGCCCGCCAAGGAGCGGGTGAGGTCGGACTCCAGGGCCGCCCAGATCTGGGGAACGGGGGAGTCCGCCTCCAGGTAGTAGTCGGTGGACACGACGTCCGTCTGGGACGCCCAGCGCCAGTAGTCGTTGGCCGGGCAGTTCGTGGCCATGAAGTTGGTGGTGACCGGGGCCTGGGGGAAGGCGGCGCGGATAATGTCGCGCTCGACGGTGAAACGGGCCAGGAGGGAGTCGGAGGTGAAACGGGCGTAGTCCAGCTCGCAGGCAGGGTTGAGGGCGGTACCGGAGTGGCGCGGGGTGGTCACCTCCTCCCAGTCGCCGTACACCTGCCCCCAGAAGGTCGTGCCCCAGGCCCGGTTGAGGGCCTCCAGGCTCCCGTAGCGCTCGCGCAACCAGGTACGGAAGGCGGCCTGGGAGCACTCGCAGTGGCAGTCCCCGCCCGGGGCCCCGTACTCGTTGTGGACGTGCCACATGACCGGGGCGGTGCGCGGGCCCTCGTCGGCCGGGGTGGTGCAGCGTCTGGCGACGTGCTCGACCAGGGCGCGTGTGACCCGTTCGGCGGCACGTGCGTAGGCCGGTGAGTGGGGGCAGCAGATGCCGCGTGAGCCGCCGTGGCGCACCGTGCCGTCGGCCTCGACCAGGCACGCCTCGGGATGGGCCCGGTAGAACCAGGCAGGTGGGGCGGCGGTCGGGGTGGCCAGGTCCACGCCGATCCCCGCCCCCTGGAGCAGGTCCAGGATCTCGTCGAGCCACTCGAAGCGGAAGGTCCCTGCTGTCGGTTCGACCAGGGCCCAGGACCAGATTCCCAGGCTCACGGTGTTGACCCCGGCCTGGTGCATGAGGGTGACGTCCTCGCGCCAGACGTGCGGATCCCACTGCTCAGGGTTGTAGTCAGCCCCGTACAGCAGACGGGTGCCGGGCAGGGGCAGGCTCCTGGTGCCGGGGCTGGTCGCGGTGCGGGGTCGCCCGGAGGGGGGCGGGGGCGGGGTCGCCATGGGGACTCCTTGGACTCGTGGGTGGCTGGCGTGGCGGCCGACCGGTGGGCTTACCGGCCGACCTGGGTGGAACCCGTATGGGAACGGTCCCAGAGCTCTGGTCGTTGATTGTCGATGGTGCTGGAGCCTCCCATGTCAGTTGCCCTCAGGAACTGCGACTTGACAGGTGCCAACTCCGGTACTAATACTGGGACCGGTCACAGAACCTGTCAAATCCGCCCAGGCTGTCGCCCTGCCAGGACGCCGTACTCACAGAAGAGGACACCATGACTGCCACCCCCACCCTGTGGACCTCCCCCGCCCTGTCCCGCCGTCGCCTCCTGACGGTCCTCGGCGCCACCGGGCTCACCGCCGCGCTCGCGGCGTGCTCAGCACCTGAGGACGCCGCTGGGCAGGACGACCCGACCGGCCCGGTGTGGGACGCCGGGGCCCGTCAGTACGTCATGGAGGACGCCGTCGCCTCCGGGCAGCAACCCCTGAGGATCTGGGTCGAGTACGCCGCCTACGGGGACGCCCTCAAGGCCGCCTTTCAGAAGGCGCACCCGGGAGCGGTCCTGGACTACGAGGTGGTGGCCAAGGTCGACGCCCTGGACAAGATGTCCCTGGCCGGTGAGGCGGGTACCGGCCCGGACGTCTTTACCACCAACTTCGACGACCTCGCCCAGGCTGTCAGCTCCTCCCTCGCGGCGCCGCTGGGTGAGTACGGTCCGGTCATCGCCGAGCAGTGCGGCCAGGACCTCAGCTCCGTGGTCACCCGTGACGGCCAGGTCTACGGTGTCCCGGTCTCCACGGAGTCCATCGCCCTGTTCTACAACAAGACCCTTCTCAAGGATCTCACCGGCAGTGACCAGCCTGCGCGCACCTGGGAGGAGATCACCTCCCTGGCCTCCACGTACAACGACAAGGCGAGCAACCGCTGGACCATTCGATTCCTGTCCGGCCAGCTCTACTACGCCTACCCCGTCCTGTCCTCGGCGGGCTGGCACCTGTACCCTGACGGCGACCTCGCCCACCCCGGCCTGGACCAGCAGACCCTGACCCAGGGCCTGGAGTCCTACAAGAACCTGCGCAGTGTCTGGGACGTCAACTCCGCGGACGCCACCTACGACTTCATTGAGAACGAGTTCATCAAGGGCCAGACCCCCTACGTCATCACCGGTCCCTGGGTCTTCTCCGACTTCGACGCCGCCGCGCAGGAAAAGGGATTTGAGTACGGTGTCACCACGCTCCCCACGACCGCGGGCGGCCAGAAGGCCGCCTCCCTGGCCGGCATGGCCGTCGGCGTCGTCTCCGGCTACTCCAGGTACCCGGCCGCCGCCCGGATCCTGGCCGCCTTCCTCGCCTCCGACGCCGGTGCCCAGGCCCTCTACAGCTCTGTCAGGGCCGTGCCCGCCCTGGCTCCCGACAGGCTCAGCTCCGTACCCGCCCTGGCCGACGACGACAAGGCGGCCGGCGTCCTGGCCCAGTCCGCCAACGCGGACTTCGTCCAGGAGATTCCTGAGTACATGTACACCGTCGGCAACGAGCTCGTGGCAGGTGTCTGGGACGGGGTCCTGGACGTGCCCGCCGCCCAGAGCAAGGCGGTCACCAGCTACGACCAGCTCCGGAGCATGGTGAGCTGACATGGCGACCAGGATGCGACGCGGGCGGGGCCGCTACCGGGGCGGTGTCCCGGCCCTGTGCTCCGCGGTGGTCTGGGGCAGCGGCCAGATCCTCAACCGGCAGCTCGGAAAAGGCCTGATCTTCCTGACCTCGTTCGTCGGCGTCGTGACGAGCGAGGTCGTCACCGGCCACTACCTCCTGGGAGGCAGGGGCTACTCCCCACGGGCCAACGGAGGCTGGATCGTCCACGGCCTGTGGGGCCTGGTCACCCTGGGAACCCGCCCCCGGACCATGACCACCTCGGGCCTGACCAGCGGGGACAACTCGGTCACCCTCCTGGCTGACGGCATGATCACCCTCTTCGGGGTCCTGCTCCTGGTCGCGCTGTGGTGGTGGAACGTGAGGGACGCGTGGACCACGGCCCGGGAACGAGCCGGTGGCAGGCCCACTGCCTCCACCCGGCAGTGGCTCCGGAGCCTGTGGCAGCGCTCGACGGCGTACGTCATGCTGACCCCCTCGGCACTCCTGGTCCTGTTCGTCTCGGTCCTGCCCATCGTCTTCGGGATCCTCATTGCCTTCACGAGCTACGACCGTGACCACACCCCGCCTGCGCACCTCGTGCGCTGGGTGGGTCTGGACAACTTCACGACTGTCCTGCGGGTGGGCAGCTGGGCGCGGACCTTTGCGGGGGTCCTGACCTGGACGGTGGTCTGGGCGCTCCTGGCGACGCTGACGACCTACTTCCTCGGGTTCGTCCAGGCGGTCCTCCTCACGCGCAGGGACGTCCTGTGGCCCAGGCTCTGGCGCAGCGTCCTCATCCTGCCCTGGGCCGTCCCGGCCATGGTCTCGGCCCTTGTGTTCCGTTCCATGTTCAACGGACAGTTCGGCCCCGTCAGTGGCTTCCTGGTGGACATGGGGATCACGGACCAGAGGGTCAACTGGTTCACCGACCCCAACCAGCCAAACCTGGCCCGTGCCGTGGCCCTCCTGGTGAACCTCTGGCTCGGCTTCCCCTACTTTATGGCCCTTATCTCCGGGACCCTGACGAATATTGACTCCAGCCTGTACGAGGCCGCCCGTATCGACGGGGCCTCGGGCCTCCAGACCTTCAGGGCCATTACCCTCCCCATCGTCTACCGGGCGACCGCCCCCCTGCTGATCATGAGCTTTGTCAGCAACTTCAACAACTTCGGGGTCGTCTACTTCCTCACCCAGGGAGGTCCCGCAGACCCCTCCTGCCAGTACGCCGGTGACACCGACCTCCTTATCACCTGGCTCTACAAGCTGACCCTGGACAACCGTATGTACAACATAGGCTCGGTCATGTCGATCCTCATCTTCGTCGTCGTCGGCAGCTTCTCGGTCTGGAACCTGCGACGCTCCCGCGCCATGGAAGGGGCTGACCTGTCGTGAGCATCCAGAGGGTCCGGCGCCACCTCGCCAGGGCTGCCGTGCACTGCGAGCTGGTCGTAATGGCCGCCGTGGTCGTCTACCCCCTCGTGTGGGTCGTCGGCGCCTCCTTCGGGCCGGACAAGGGCCTGGCCAACGCCTCCGCGATCCCCGCCGGGGCGACTCTTGACAACTACCGTGAGCTGCTGACGGGGACGGACTACCCGCGGCGGTACCTCAACTCCCTCATTGTCGCCACCGCCAACGCCGTCCTCAGCGTGGTCCTCTCCGCCTTCAACGCCTACGTGTTCTCACGCCTGAGGTTCCGGGGCAGGAGCGCGGGGCTCCTGGTCATGCTCGTCCTCCAGGTCTTCCCGTCCTTCCTGACCGCCATCGCCGTCTACATGCTGTTCCTCAACCTTGGTCTGCTGGACTCCCTGGTCGGCCTGGTCGTGGTCAGTGTGGCCGCCCAGCTGCCCTACAACACCTGGCTGCTCAAGGGGTATATGGACAATATCTCCACGAGTTTCGACGAGGCGGCGCTCATGGACGGGGCGTCCCGCCTCCAGGTGTTCCGGATCATTATCCTGCCGCTGACCAAGCCCATGCTCACCTTCGTGGCGATCACCCAGTTCGCCGTCCCCTGGATGGACTTCGTCCTGCCCCAGCTGCTCATCTCCAGCCCAGAGAAGAAGACGATCGCCATCGGCCTGTTCGCCATGGTCAACGACGCCACCCGCAACGACTTCACTCTCTTTGCTGCCGGCGCCGTCCTCGTCGCGGTCCCTATTACGATCCTCTACATTGTGCTCCAGCGCTACCTCATCTCCGGGCTCACCGTCGGCGGGGAGAAAGGATGACACCCGTGAACAACATTTCCCGTGACACCATGACGCCCCGTGACACCGCCAAAGGACTCCCGCCCCTGGACGTCCGTGGTATCGACGTCTCCAGCCTGGCCGAGGTGGAGGCCTGCGGCGGACGCTTCTACCACGACGGGCAGGAGAGCGACCTCCTTGAGATCGCTGCCGGGAACGGGGTCAACCTGGTCCGGCTGCGGTTGTGGGTCAACCCGTACGACGCCGCGGGGCAAGGCTACCTCGGCGGCGGCAACGACCTGGAGACCGACCTCGCCCTGGCCCGGCGTGCCACCAGCCACGGCATGCAGATCATGGTGGATCTTCACTACTCCGACTTCTGGACCGACCCCAGGAAGCAGGTCCTCCCCCGGGAGTGGACGGGTCAGGACCTGTCTGAGCTGGTACTCACCGTCAATCGGTACACCACCGACGTCCTGGGCGCCTTCCTCCGGGCCGGGGTGGTCCCCTCCCGGGTGCAGGTCGGCAACGAGATCACCAACGGCATGCTGTGGCCCCTGGGGCAGCTGCCCCGTCACGACGACCGGGCCCATGTCCGGCCAGGGGCCACGCGCCACCAGGAGGCGGCTGCCTTCGACGCCCTGGCCCTCCTGGTCCGTGCGGGCACGACGGCGGTCCGTCGGACCACCCCGGACGCGCGGGTCTGCGTCCACCTGGACGACGGCGGGGACACCGCCCTCTACCAGCACTGGCTCGACCAGATGCTCCAGCGCGGGCTCGACGTGGACGAGGTGGGCCTGTCCTACTACCCCTACTGGCACGGGAGCCTGGACGACCTGAGCACCACCATGGGCCACATCGCGGGACGCTACGGCCTCGACGTCGTCGTGCTCGAGACCGCCTACGGGGCCAGCACGCGCTCCCACGGGCCCGCCACGGTGCTCAACGAGGAGCTGGTCCAGGCAGGCGGCTACCCGGCCACACCGGAGGGTCAGCTGCGCTACCTGACCGACCTGCGGGACCGTGTCGCCTCCGTCCCGGGAGGGCACGGCCGGGGCCTGGTCTACTGGGAGCCCGCCTGGCTCGCCGTCCCCGGCACCTCCTGGGCGAGCCAGGCCGGCATGCGCTACGGGGACGACGTCGCCCCTGCCGGGCCCTCCTGGGCCAACCAGGCGCTCTTTGACGATAACGGCCAGGCCCTCCCCGCCTGGCAGGTCTTCCGCCCCTGAACCCGTCCCGTGAACAGTCTGTCTACGTTCAAGGAGACAACACATGGAAAGTAGTCACATTCTTAGTCGTCGGTCCTGCCTGGGGATCCTCTCGGGGGCAGCCGCCGTCATAGCTGGCATCGACCTTGCCGGCCCCGCGGCGGCGACAGGACGGGGCGCACCTCGCTGGATTAGCGGGGTCGACCTGGGCATGCTCATGGAGGTTGAGGAGAAGGGCGGCCGCTTCTCCACCAGCGCCTCGTCCTCGACCGACGCCGTGAGGATCCTTGCCGACGCCGGTGCCAATCTGGTCCGGCTGAGGCTGTGGGTAGATCCCTACACCACGAGTGGAGAGGCCTACGGTGGTGGGACGAACGACCTTCCCCGGACCATTGCGCTCGCCAAGCGGGTAAGGGCTCAGGGTATGTCGATCCTCCTTGACTTCCACCTCAGTGACTGGTGGGCGGATCCTGGTACCCAGACCAAGCCAAAGGCCTGGCGCAGCCTGACCGGGACGGCCCTGCAGGAGCAGGTCCGTTCCTACACCAGGGGTGTGATCCAGCAGATGAAGGATTCTGACGTCCTGCCCGCCATGGTCCAAATGGGGAACGAGATCAGCTCCGGGGTCCTCTGGGACGACGGCAAGGTCGGCCACGGTAAGGATGACTTCTCAGGTCTCGCCTCCCTCCTTAAGGCCGGGTTCGCTGGGGTTGACGACGCCTTGTCCGGTGAGACCATTGAGAAGGTCCTCCACCTTGACATGGGAGGGGATAACTCACTGTACCGCTGGTGGTTCGACGGGGTGATCGGCCAGGGAGTGGATTTCAATGTCATCGGACTGTCCTACTACCCTTTCTGGCACCGTTCCATGGGTGAGCTCAAGGCCAACCTCAACGACCTGGCGATCCGCTACAAGAAGGATGTCCTTATTGTCGAGACCGCCTACGGATGGACCCTGGAGGACGGGGACGGGATAACGGACTCCTTCTACACCAAGGAGGAGGCAGCCGGAGGGTACCCGGCGTCGGTAGCGGGACAGACGGCGTACCTGAGGGATCTGCGTGACCTGATTGCCGGCGTGCCCGGAGGCCACGGCCGTGGATATATCTGGTGGGAGCCGGCGTGGCTGCCGGTCGGTGACGCCTACTGGGGCAGCGAGGCAGGGGCGCGTGACAACAATGACACTGGCGTCCGCGGCAACCCCTGGGACAACCAGACCCTGTTTGACTTCCAGGGGCGCGCGCTGGAGACGCAGAAGGTGCTTGCTGAGCCTGTGCCCGACAATCTCCTGCGCAACGGTGACTTTGAGGACGACGGCTACACCACCTCACCGAGCGGCTGGGGAACCTGGAGTCCCGGCTCCGCCCACGACAGGGCTTCGTTCGTCTCAGACCCGGCAGTTCGGGGAACATACAAGCTGACCCACTGGAAGGACAGTGCCTATGTGGTCTCCACCTACCAGGTGCTGACCGGTCTGGCACCGGGCAGCTACCGCGTCCAGGCCTGGGTCCTGAGCTCGGGCGGCCAGGACAGGGCGTACATGTACGCCAAGCGGCACGGTGGCGCTGAGCAGCAGGCCGCGCTGCCGACGTCGAGCAGTATCTGGAAGCTCGTGACGCTAGACGTCCCTGTGTCCTCCGGGACCCTGGAGATCGGGTTCTACTCGGATGCTCCCGGAGGCTGCTGGGTCAACGTCGACGACGTCCGGGTCAGCGCAAGGTGAGCCCGCGCGGGGTGTCACTGCCGCACAGTGGCACCCCGTAACGGTTTCAATAGAGCACGTGACAGGAGACCAGCCCATGCCCAGGCGAGGAGCCAAGCGTCCCACGATCCGCGACGTCGCAGAGAGGGCGGGGGTGTCCCGAGGCACTGTCTCGCGCTACCTCAACGGGGGTACCTTCGTCTCCCCCCAGGCGGCCCGCAAGGTGGAGAAGGCCATTGCCGCTATCGGGTACGTGGCCAACCACTCGGCCCGCTCCCTGGCCACCGGGCGGGCCGGCTCCATCGGTTTCCTCCTCACCGAGCCCCAGCAGCTCCTCTTCGAGGATCCTAACTTCTCCACCCTCTACCGCTGTGCTGCGGCAGCTCTGGCCGAGCACGACCTTCCCCTGGTCCTCATGGTGGCGGGCAGTCCTTCAGAGCGACGGCAGGTTCTGCGCTATATCGAGGCCGGGCACGTCGACGGCGTGCTGCTGGTATCCAGCCACGAGGGCAACCCCGTGGTCAAGGCCCTGCTAGACGCCAGGGTCCCTACGGTGGCCTGCGGTCGACCCCTGGGCTTTGAGGACCGGATGGGCTACGTGGCCGC
>ERZ772986.1905-NODE-1905-length-11659-cov-6.450017_pt1 | contig 11659 bp, 14 predicted proteins | sample MGYA00511898_ERZ772986 | MGnify/ENA primary metagenome ERZ772986 (study PRJEB29015, sample SAMEA2737934) | human oral metagenome | biome: human oral; feature: human-associated habitat; material: dental | place: China | collected 2148 ... | reverse complement strand
TAAATTTGAATTTGTCAAGTAGCTTCATAAATAAATTTTTAGATAAATAATATAAATAGTATAAATAATGTAATAATATATAATGAGGTGGTAAGTATGGCGAATATTTGGAAAAATATCCAAAAAGAAGCAGGGAATTATTTGAAAAAAGAAGGTGGTAGTTTAATCCGAAACGCTATCTCGGGTGGATTGCGTTCAGCGGTCAACGGCGCGTTGGGAGGTTTTCTATCAAAAAATGCTGTTATAACGCTGTCTTGTGGCGAAGAAAGTTTAGTTTTCCCTGTTGTACCGTCTGAATTTGGTGTAAGTGTATCAAATAACAATGGCACGGTAAATATCATCAACGCAGGTGATTATTCAATGATGGGAAAAACTGGCTTGAAGCAAATCACAATTAGTTCTTTCTTCCCTGCACAGAAATACAACTTTAGCACAGGTGACGCTAATCCTTACGAATTGGTTGAAATGATAGAAGGTTGGCGTACTGGAACAGAGCCGCTAAATATATCAGTAGAAGATTCGCCGATAAATTTTGATTGTCTAATTGAATCATTTTCATACAAGGAGAATGACGGCTCGGGAGATGTATATTTTGACTTGCAACTAAAAGAATATCGAAGAATAATTGATAGTGTAATGGACGAGGAGACAGGATTGAAAGAGCGTCCCAATACACTTGAAAAGCTCGGACAAGACACAGCCGCGCAAATTCTACAAGGCAAACCACCATTAAAAGCAATAAAAGAAGCAGGACGGAAAGCACTCGTCGCAGTCGGTGAAGGATATCTTGCAAAATACAAAGATATGATAAAGATTGGTAAAATAAAAGTTGGTGACTATATCAAAATTTCGGATAAGGGAATCAAAATAAATGAAAAAGAAATCCGCAAAGACGCGGAAAAAGAAGTAAGGAAATGGGCGCACGATAAGCTAAAAATCAAGGTGTAAGCTATGTTTGTACTGAAAAAAGAAAATAAAGATATAACAAATTATGTAACAGATATAAAATGGAGTGGCGACTTAAATCAAGCAGGACGAAAACTAAACTTCACGATTGCATATACCACGGATGCTAAAGACAGCACATGGAAAAATGCAGATATAGAACTAGGCAACAGGATGAATCTGTATTACATAGATGATATTTCGCAAGAACAATATTGTATATTTAGTGGTAAAGTATTTTTGCAATCTCGAAATAGCGAATCATACACAATGGAGTTCGTTGCCTATGATAATCTTATATATTTAGCAAAAAGTAAAATGACCTATAAATTTGAAGATGTCATTATCGCAGATGCAATCAAAACAGTTGGTTCAGTGTTAGGGGTAAGCACTGGGGAATTTTGCGATGATGCAAAAAAATATAAAATATCGTGTATCGCAGATGGTATGACAGGTTCAGAAATTATCAATAAATGTTTGGAAACATTGAAAGCATGGACGGGGTGGAAATATCATTGTTACATGGCAGATAATCAAGGTAAACAGCTTTTGAATGTGGTTCGTGCTGATACTGTTATTGATGATTTTATTATCACGGATATGAAAAATTTAACATCTGCTTCTCATTCTGCCTCGGTGGAAGATATGCGAAATCAAATCTGCGTGGTGGACGAAAACGGAAACATAACAGGGTATTTGATTAATCGTGAAGATGTTGAAAAATATGGATGCCTGCAAGATGTGTATAAGACTGACAACAAGCAGGACACGCAGACAATGGCAAGAAGTATGTTAAAGCGCGTAAAGGAAACATCCCAAGTATCAGCGTTGGGAAACTATCAATGTATTTCAGGTTTTGCCGTGGAGATAGAAGAAGAACAAATAAAAGGCAAGTTTTTAATTGAAACTGACGAACATACAATTTCAAATAATAATCACACAATGACATTGACGCTAACATATATTGTTGACCCCGATAATAGCATGGGCGTGGCAAGTGAAGGAAATCCGAATTATCAACCTCCACAAAAAGAAAAGAAAAGCAAAAAGAAATAAAATATAATGTAATAAATGTAGGAAAGTGTTTGCACCTCGGCACTTTCTACATTTAATTGATGGGGAAGGTATGGACTTTCCCCATTATTTTTATATCAATAATTCAGAAGGTGAATACAAATGAAAGAAAATCCATATCAGCAGTTACTAAGTATTATGGCAGGTGTAAGTCAAAATAACCAATCTCCTACATTAGTAATTGGCAAAGTCATTTCTGATTTACCGAATATAAAAATCCAATACAATGGAATTATTTTAGACAAACATAATTTGTGGATTAATGATTATTTATTGACCAATCATACACGCACGCACAAAGGACATATCGTATCAGCAACACAGAATAGAGCAGGTGGCGGTGGATATGCAGAATTTGCTTCCCATAATCATGATATAAATAATCCATATACGGACACGGAAACAACAACAGATAGTGATTTGAAAGTAGGTTTTTATGTTGCGATGTTTCCTATACAAGATTCAACGGATGGAACGAAGCAAAAATATGTTGTTTTATCCCATATCACGAGAGGTTGGACTTTATGAATAATACATTTACACAGCTAAATTATTTGCAGTGGATAGAACTCATGGAAAGTTTTTATAAATTTAAGCGCGAAACTGAAAAGATTACATTTTACCCGAACGAAATTAAAAAGATGGAACAGTCTATTATGGAACTCAACCCAAATGCCAAATTAAATAAATAAGAGGTGGACTAAATGAATCCATTTGTCAAGATGGAAAAACCAAAAGCAAAAACGGAAAATACACTGCCATTGTTAAAAGAATTTGCATGGAGTTTTGATAAAGATAAATTTATTTATAAGAATAACGGTACGATTCAGACGGTAAAAGAAAATGAAGCGTTGAAAGTATGGATATATAAAGCATTGAAAACAGAAAGATACAGATACGAAGCATATATGCACGGTATATACAATCTCGATTCAAATTATGGTGTAGAACTAGAAAAATATATCGGTGCTTATCCTAATAATAGCCGTACTGCAACATTGATTGAGCAGAGAATCAAAGAATGTTTATCAATCAATCCATATATCAAAAATATAAATTACATCCGTATAGACAATTTACACAAAGATAAGCTAACAATCGGATTATCAATAACAAGTATTTATGGTACTTTTGAACAAATAATTAAATAAGAGGTGATATGAAATATGGCTTTTGAGATGCAATACAAAGATAAAATTCAACAACGCATGAAAGAACAATTTAGCAAAATATCGGATAAGGCAGATTACGAAGGTAGTTTTTCAAGAGATTTGATTAACGCGAACAGTATAGAATTTGAAAACGCATATGCCGAAATGAATCTAATTATAGATGCCGCATTTGCTTTTTCATCATGGGGAGAATATCTTACTGCGCGTTGTGCTGAATTTGGCGTTGACAGAAAACCAAGTGTCAAGGCTAAAGGTGAAATCACATTTAGCGGCGGTCAAGGCGTATATATCCCAAAAGGAAGTTTGGTATCTGTAAAAAACGGCGCACAGTTTGAAACGGATATAGATATTATGTTAGATGGAAACGGAAAAGGCACTGTTAAAATTACTTGTACGGATGTCGGAGCAAAAGGCAATGTACAAGCGCATACGATAAATAATCTTCCTGTTTCTATCAGCGGTGTAACATCCGTGGATAACGAAAAACCTACACAAGATGGCGCAGACGAAGAAACAGACGAAGAATTATTGAAGCGTTATAGCGTAATCGTCCGTACACCTGCCACATCTGGCAACAAATACCATTATTATAATTGGGCTATGAGCATTGCAGGTGTAGGAGGATGCCGCGTTGTGCCGTTGTGGAACGGTGCAGGAACGGTAAAAATAATTATTGTAAACGCAAAAATGCAATCAGCAGGGAATGACCTTGTTAAAGCTGTAAAAGATTATATTGAAAGCGTGCGTCCTATCGGCGCAGATGTTACAGTTGTATCTCCTGCACCAAAAACTATAAATATTACTGTTGATGTATTAGGTAAAGTGGATAAAGACGCATTCAAAGCGGCGGTAAATAAATATATTTCAAGCAAAAACCTAGATATGCGGTATATTTCAGCGGCACAAATCGGTAAGTTGTTGATGGAACAGAACATTGCGGACTATAGAAATTTGAAACTAAATGGCGCTGATAAAGTAACAGCAACAGATGCGGAATTACTATCTGTTGGCGATGTAACGGTAAATGAATTTACAGCATTCGAATGAAGGTGATATTCTATGCAATTTATTCGAGAACAAGATGCCAACCTTGCGGAATATCTACCTGCTTTTATATCACAGGACAAAGAAATAAATGCATTATTATCCGTGGAATCTAAAGAACATAACCGCCAACGTGAATTACTTATTGACATTCTTAAACAATTTTTCGTTCATTCAGCTACATGGGGATTAGACCATTGGGAAAAAGTGTTTGCGATTTACAGTAAACCAAATGAAAGCTATGAATTACGTAGAGCGAAGATATACGCAAAGTTACAATCAAAACAAATTTCAACGGTGGAATTTCTTACGCAGTTAGCAAGTAAATTCTTTCCACAAAACGCAGATGTGAAAATAAAAGAAGTGAATCCCAAAAACCTATTCTATCTTATCGCAAATTATACGGCACTAGACAATGATTATTTTGCGTTAAGGGATGCCATAGAAATATATAAACCTGCACATTTAGCGATGATTATTCAGCATTTTTTAGATGGCGTGGGCGGTTTTCGTTTAGGTGGAATGGTTCAGCAAGCAAATGTTATTCACATCTTGCAAGATGGGGCAACAGTAAATTACACAGGCGAATTAGGATTAAAATAGAGGTGTAGACATGGCAAAATATCCGAATATAAAACTAACACAAAAAGGGTTAGATATGGCGATAAACGCCGATAAATCTAAGAAATTGATATATACAAAAATCGGAATCGGTGATGGGCGTTTAGCAAACAACGAAGATGTCCTTGAATTAACAGCGATGAAATCGAGAAAAATATATGCTGACATATCAGATATTAACAACGACACACAGAATCAAGTAATGCTAGAAACGATTGTATCAAACAAAGTGGTAAATGAAGGATTTTATGCTCGTGAAATCGGTATATACGCAAAATTAGGCGAAGATGGGCAAGAAGTGTTATATGGTTACGCTAATGCGGGAGACGAAGCGGATTATATGCCCGATAAGACGCAACCTATTGACGAACTTAAATTAAGAATTACGCTTATTGTTGGTAACATAGATAATGTGACCGCAGTAATCAATAGTTCGATTATTTTTATCACGCTTGCAGATTGTCGGCGTGAAATTGCAAGACATAATATTGACCCGTTAGCGCATGATAATTTAGCGCGAAAGGATGATTACTATACAAAACCCGAAGTAGATATAAAACTAAACGGCAAAGCGAATACCGCGCACGGTAATCACGTCCCAAGCCTTGAATCTGCCAACAATTCGCGATTTTTGAGAAATGATAATACGTGGCAGACAATTACGCCTAACAACATCGGCGCATATTACAAAACGGAAGTAAACAGTCGTGTAAACGCTAAAGTAAGCAAAAGCGGCGATACAATGACGGGTACGTTAAGTTTCGCCAATAACATTGGAACCTGTCTAGGTGGAACAATGGCAGATAATGACGGGTGGCGTATATATGCAGGTAACGCAGGAAGTAATATCGGTTATTTAGCATTAGACACTTGCGATGATGGCGCAGAAGAAATTTGTGTAAGGCAATTTACAGGAAATTTTCAAAATCAAGTACGTATAGCACAGCTTTTAAGACAAGATGGCGCAACAACATTCCCCATTTCTGTTACCGCTCCAACTTTTTACGCAAACGATTGGTTTAGAGCGAAAGGTAATAGCGGATTCTATTTTCAGGACCACGGTGGCGGTTGGTTTATGCAAGATAGTGATTGGATACGCGCACATGGAAAAAAAAACATATACACTGGCGGTAGAATAAAAGCTGATGGCGGTTTTGAAGGTACAGCAGACAATGCTAAAAATTTTGATGGTCGTTCATTATCAAATATTTTAGGATTGATTGACGCGGCAAACACAGGAGCGGTCGAAGCACGGTTAGAAGAAAATGGTTATGTAAAATTACGTAATGGTCTAATAGTTCAATGGGGGTCTATCCGTAATTATGAGTACAATATATTTCCAATAGCACATACGAAGTGGGTTCATGTATTTTTAACAGCTGGTATCTCAAGGATGACACCAACAGATAGAAGTACAACATATGGTGCGACGCTTGTAGGGAAGCCTACGCTTACAAAATTCTATCCTTTAGTCGGTAACACGGAATACGAGGGTGGAGTAACCGATAAAACCGGGGTTGGCAGTTGGTTTTCTATCGGTATTTAACAAGGTGATATACCATGTGTATGTATTTTTTGATTCGTAACGGTTACTGCGTCGGCGTAAGTGAATCACTTGCGGAACTAGAACAGCAAAAGCAAAACGGCGATGTTATCAACGAAATGCAGGACGAGAAGCGAGCAGATGAAATTTTTACATTGGACGCAGAAGGGAATATGATAAAAAGATAAAAAGGTAAGTCCTTTTAGTTAAAAAAGGTGGTAGGCGATGGGGTTTGACATTATATTAGCCGCTATTGGCGGTTTCGTTACAGTATTCATGTTTTTTTATAAACTTGTGATTTTTCCTTTGTCGGAAGCAATTACGGAATTAAAAAATATGATTATTGAACTGCGTGCGGAAATCAAAGCAGAGCGCGAAAAGCGCGTATATATTGATTCACGTGTAATTGTTTTGGAAGAAAAAGTTAGACATATCGAGGATATGATAAAGTGAAAGAATATCTAAGTAAAATATCAGTAAACGGCGTTGTGGCGGTGTCGCTATGCGCCGCTTTATTGATTTGTGTATGTTTTGGCATGATAGATTTAGCACAGTCATTAAGTAGTGGATTGCTAGGATTCTTGTCTCGTTCTGTTATAAAGGAAGGTACAAATGCAAAAAGTGAATATAAAGAAAACTGATTTTAGTTACGATTACAGCAACTTAAATACACGCAAAAAAACTGATACAATTGTCATTCACCACACGGGCAATCCAACAGATGATGATTTATCAGCAAGCGAAATTAATGCAAGTCACCAAGCGCAGGGTTGGACGTGCATTGGTTATCATTATGTCATACGCAAGAATGGCACAGTAGAAGAAGGTAGACCACATTGGACAATCGGAGCGCACGCATACGGGGAAAATTCACATACACTCGGAATCCACGTTTGCGGTAATTTTGAAATCGGTGAGCCAACAGCGAAGCAAATAGAAAGCCTTGCAATGCTATTGGCAAATGTTTGCAGTGACTACGGTTTGCCGATTGACCGCGAACATATTAAAGCACACCGTGAACTAATGCCTACCGCGTGTTGTGGCAGGAATTTATACAAGCAATTAGATGTTGTGGTTGGCAAGGCTAATTGGTATGCCAATCAGTAATTGGTACACCAATAATTGATTTAAGGAGTAGATATATATGTCAAAGTGGACGGATTTTAGAGATGAAGTAGTACGTAGCGTAAAGCTAGACAGTTTAACAGAACAGGTTAAGCAAAATGTAATGGACGCCATTCTAAATGAAGGTGTTCCATTTGTCGAAGCGACCGCGCAAGCGTTCACAGCAAAACTTCAAGAACAGTCGAAAAATGAAGTAGGTTGGTGCATGATTCGTGACCGTTTCGTAATTCCAACAGCATTTAGCGTTGGGCTATTTGCGATGAAGAACATTCTTGAGATTACGGCGAAGAACATTAAATGATATAGTAGGGAAGCAGGGGACAAACACCTGCTTCTTTTTTTATGCAAACATTGACTCTTTAATTATTTCCATATATAATAAAAGAAGCAGGTGTTCTCTTTTTATAGATGGGAGATGTTTCAAAATGAAAACGCCACATAAATATATTAGTTACAACGAAAAACGTAATATGTATACATTTCATTTAGTATTAGAACGTGACAAGCAAGGGAATGTGATACAACAAATAAATAAGACAGCAAAAACGTTAGAAGAAATTTTGAAAATAAAAAATGAATACATGAAGAAAAAAGAAAAATCCATTGACTTGTTGAAAGAACACGATTTTGCAACCTCACCAAAAAAGGAAAAGAAAATAACTATCCCTACATTTTCTATGGGATTTCAAAAATGGATTGATATAGTTATTATACCAAGTATAAAAGCTAGCTCAGTAAGTACATACACAGCCACACTAAAGAAGGTGACTCCTTATATCGGAAATTTTACAATTGATAAAATATCAAAAGATTTGTTGCAAGCTACGTTTTCCGCCATCCAGTTTGAAGATAACATTTCAAGCGGATATATAAACAAAATGGTAAATATTGTTTGTAGATATTACAAATGGGAAATTTCAAAAAGTACCATTTCAGAAAATCCATGCGTTGACATTGTTGTTAAACGAACAAAGAAAAGAACATTGAGAGCGTTTACAGAAAAAGAAAAAATGAAATTTTTACTTGTGGCGAGTCAAAAGCTAGGTTATTTTTGGTATTTGATGTTTTACACTTTGTTTCAGACAGGTTTGCGCCGTGGTGAGCTGTTGGCGTTAAAATGGAGTGACATAGACTTAAAGAAGGGTTTTGTTTATGTAAATAAAACGGTATCAGTGGATAGAATCAACGGAGGCGAAATTATTACATCTCCAAAAACGGAAAATTCGAATAGAATTGTACCGATAAGAAGAAACTTAATAGAAGCATTCAAGCTATTCAAAAAAGACTATGACAAAGACGATTGTGTTTTTTCATTGCATCGTTATAAAGAAAAGACAAGCGGTATGTGGATTAGTACAACGCGAATCAGTCAAAATTTTGCTATTGTGCGCGACCTTGCAGGATTATCAAAAGAATTAACATTACATTCAACACGAAAAACATTTGCTAGCGAGTTATTATTAAAAGGTGTAGACATTGCCACTGTTAAGAAGTTAGGCGGTTGGGAAAGTACAAATGTTTTGTTGAAACATTACGCTTTCAGCGATATCGAACATATGATAAAAGCAATCAGAGGATAATGTTTAATTGACAGTGCAAAAATAGCACTGTCTTTTTTTTACAACTGAAACAAAACATACCGAAACAATATATCGTTTGCGCGTGCGAGTTCTTTTTGATTATGGAACATATGCTAGTTATTTTATAGAAAATAAAACAAGTTTTCTGGTTTACATGGCGGTTTTCTGGTTTACTTTGTCATATGTTCTAAAAATATTGCGTTAAAATAATCGAATATAATATATAATAAATGCAAATAAAAACTAACGATGTTAAAGAATAAATAAATAGTTAAGTTTTGGTTAAAAAATAGCGATTTTCATTGATTTTCTTCTTGTAAAATGTTATATATAAGGAATGCCGAAGTGGCGGAATTGGCAGACGCAGCAGACTCAAAATCTGCCGTTGGCAACAACGTGCCGGTTCGACCCCGGCCTTCGGCACCATAGCAGATGATTTCCCTAAGAGTGAACGCGATGCTCTTAGGGATTTTTTGACAAATGCGGGATTTTTCCCTGTGCGGCGATTTATTGCGTGCGTACGGGTTGACAGTTTCCGTGGAAGCGCGTATATTAGACAGCAATAATTTTGGACGGACACAGAAAGGAAGGTTTCCCTTGGCGCATTATTACACCGAGCCATCGCACACATTTGGAGAGTATCTGCTCATCCCCGGCTACTCCTCCGCTGAGTGCTTCCCTGCGAATGTCTCGCTGCGTACCCCGCTCGTCAAATATCACCGCGATGAAGAGCCGGCACTCACGATGAACATACCGATGACCTCTGCGATCATGCAGGCGGTCTCGAACGATACGATGGCGATTGCCCTCGCAAAGCAGGGCGGCGTTTCCTTCATCTACGGGTCGCAGTCCATCGAGGAAGAAGCGGCGATGGTCTCCCGCGTGAAAAACTACAAGTCAGGATTCGTCAGCAGTGACTCGAACATCAGCCCCGACACCACCCTCGGCGGTGTGCTCGATCTCCTCGCAAAGACGGGGCACTCCACCATGGCGGTCACGGAGGACGGATCGGCGAACGGCAAGCTGGTCGGCATCGTCACGAGCCGCGACTATCGTGTCTCGCGGATGTCACTCGATACGAAGGTCGCAACCTTTATGACACCGTTTGAAAAACTTGTCTGGGCGGATGCGGACTCCACAACCCTCACGCAGGCGAACGATCTGATCTGGGAGCGCAAGCTGAACATGCTCCCGCTCATCGACAAGAACCAGCGTCTGCGCTACATGGTATTCCGCAAGGACTACACGGACAACAAGGAGAATGAGCTTGAGCTGACCGACGACAACAAGAGCTACATCGTCGGCGCGGGTATCAACACGCGCGACTACGCCGAGCGCGTTCCGGCTCTGATCGAAGCGGGTGCCGATGTCCTCTGCATCGACTCCTCCGAGGGATTCTCCGAGTGGCAGCGTCTGACGATCCAGCACATCCGCGAGGAGTACGGTGACACGGTCAAGGTCGGCGCGGGCAACATCGTCGACGGCGAGGGCTTCCGCTTCCTCGCGAATGCGGGTGCAGACTTCATCAAGGTCGGCATTGGCGGCGGCTCCATCTGCATCACGCGCGAGACGAAGGGCATCGGACGCGGACAGGCGACCGCACTCATCGACGTGTGTGCCGAGCGCGACAAGTATTTTAAGGAAACGGGCGTCTACATCCCCATCTGCTCGGACGGCGGCATCGTCTACGACTACCACATGACGCTTGCCCTTGCGATGGGCGCGGACTTCCTCATGCTTGGACGTTACTTCTCTCGGTTTGACGAGAGCCCGACGGATCGTGTCATGGTGAACGGTACGTACTACAAGGAATACTGGGGCGAGGGCTCGAACCGTGCACGCAACTGGCAGCGTTACGACCTCGGTGGCAGCAAGAAGCTGTCCTTCGAGGAGGGTGTGGACTCCTACGTTCCGTATGCGGGCCCGCTCAAGGAGAACGTCGAGACAACCCTCTCCAAGATCCGCTCGACCATGTGCAACTGCGGCGCACTCAGTCTCCCCGAGTTCCGCGACAAGGCGAAGCTCACCCTCGTCTCCTCGACCAGTATCGTCGAGGGCGGTGCACACGATGTCATCCTGCGCGACAAGCTTGGACGGGACTGACGAACACATAGTGATGATAAAACCTCCTCTGCCGAATGCGTGCAGAGAAGGTTTTTCTTTTGTCTGCGACGAATCCCACTGGAAGAAACGCCCGATGTCTGATAAAATAGAAGAAAGTGTAAAACAGCAGGAAGGGCGGTGCGGGATGATTGAGCAGAAGCCGTTTTTTAGGAACTTGGATGAACGGACGTTCAATCCAATGAATGATGTAGCGTTCAAATTTATCTTTGGAAAGGAAGAGCGCAAGCGGATTACGATTGATTTTCTCAATGCGGTTCTGGAAGAATCACTCGGACACGAGATAAAGGACATCACGTTTCGCCAGTCGGAGATGCTGCCCGACAGCGACGAGGGGAAGATGTCACGCCTCGATATTGTCTGTGCGCTCGATACGGGGGAATTGGTCGATGTCGAAGTACAGGTGGTCAATCAGCAGAATATGCAGCGGCGAA
>ERZ772986.1901-NODE-1901-length-11666-cov-4.934200_pt1 | contig 11666 bp, 11 predicted proteins | sample MGYA00511898_ERZ772986 | MGnify/ENA primary metagenome ERZ772986 (study PRJEB29015, sample SAMEA2737934) | human oral metagenome | biome: human oral; feature: human-associated habitat; material: dental | place: China | collected 2148 ... | reverse complement strand
GTGACGACGCTGGAGGTGGTGTCGCAGACGGTGAACATGCTGCTGACCGGCGGCACGGCCGCCATCGGTCTGTGGCTCTGGCACCATGGCCAGGCCAGTCCGGGCGCGGTGGCCGCGGCCACGGCCATGGCGCTGCGCATCAACGGGCTGTCGCAATGGATCATGTGGCAGTCGGCCTCGCTCTTCGAGAACATCGGCACCATCCGCGACGGCATCAACACGCTGACCCGGCCGCACACGGTGCTGGACAAGCCCAACGCCGTGCCGCTGGTGGTGAAGCAGGGCGGCATCCGCTTCGAGCATGTGGACTTCTCGTACAGCGAGAACGCCCGGCGCGAGCATCGGCCGGTGCTGGAGGACTTCTGCCTGGACATCCGTCCCGGCGAGAAGATCGGCCTGGTGGGACGCTCCGGCGCGGGCAAGTCCACCATCGTGAACCTGCTGCTGCGCTTCTATGACGTGCAGAAAGGGGCCATCACCATCGACGGCCAGAACATCGCCGACGTGACGCAGAACTCGCTGCGGGCGCAGATCGGCATGGTGACGCAGGACACGTCGCTGCTGCACCGCACGGTGCGCGACAACATCCTGTATGGCCGTCCGGATGCCACCGACGAAGAGATGCTGGACGCCGCCCGGCGTGCGCAGGCCGATGCCTTTATTGCGGCGCTGGAAGATCCTCAGGGGCACACGGGCTTTGACGTGCAGGTGGGTGAACGTGGCGTGAAGCTCTCGGGTGGGCAGCGCCAGCGCATTGCCATTGCCCGGGTGATGCTGAAGAACGCGCCGATCCTGCTGCTGGACGAAGCCACCAGCGCGCTGGACTCCGAAGTGGAAGTGGCCATTCAGGACAGCCTGAACGAGCTGATGAAGGGCAAGACGGTGATCGCCATTGCGCACCGGCTCTCGACGATTGCGGCCATGGACCGGCTGGTGGTGCTGGACAAGGGGCGCATCGTGGAAGAAGGCACACACGCCGAGCTTCTGGCCCGCGACGGACTGTATGCACGGCTGTGGGCGCACCAGAGCGGCGGCTTCCTGGCCGAGCAGGTGCCCAACGAGTGAGGTGACAAACCGAAAGGCGGAGTGAAGCCGCCGAACGGCGGGTGGCGCCCTTCCGGAAGGGCCCTGAAGGCCAGCGCCCCCGACGTCTCGCTCTACAATACGCGCCCCGTTTCAACCCCCGTATTTCATGAGCGAACATTCCAACCACGCGACCGGCCATGGCCACGCCACGCCAGCGCATTCCGACGCCCAACCCTCTCCGGCCACGCGGGCCATCAACGTACGCCTTCGGCCGCTGCCCGGGCTGATCTTTGCCAGCCGCTGGCTGCAGCTGCCGCTGTATCTGGGCCTGATCGTGGCCCAGGCGGTGTACGTGCAGCATTTCCTGATGGAGCTGTGGCACCTGGTGGAGGCTGCCTTCGGCAACCAGCACGCGCTGCAGGCGCTGGTGGAAAGCATCGGCTACCGCTCGGACAAGCCGGTGACCTCGCTGGACGAGACGGTGATCATGCTGGTGGTGCTGGCACTGATCGACGTGGTGATGATCTCGAACCTGCTGATCATGGTGATCGTGGGCGGCTTCGAGACCTTCGTGAGCCGGATGGACCTGCAGGGCCACCCCGACCAGCCGGAATGGCTGAGCCACGTCAACGCCTCGGTGCTGAAGGTGAAGCTGGCGATGTCGATCATCGGCATCAGCTCCATCCACCTGCTGAAGACCTTCATCAACGCCGACAACTACACCGACCGCACGCTGATCGCGCAGACGGCCATTCACCTGACCTTCCTGCTGTCGGCCATGGCCATTGCCTATACCGACAAGCTGATGTCGGGCGCGTACAAGCAGGACAAGCACTGACAGGCACGCACCAAACGGTGCTGGCCCGGCGGCCCGACAAGTCTCCCATGGCCTGTCGGGCCGTTTGCTTTTTCGGGCGCGGGGCCCCGGCGGCGGATCGCAGCCAGCCCGTTTCCGCCCTGCCTGCTGGCGTTTCCTGGCGGGCTGTCCCTGATTGCGGCATACTGCGGCCGGTTGACCGGCAACGTGCTGCAGACGCAGCCATCCTGCAGATGATCGAGATTATCCTGAACGGCAGTGCCCATCCCGTGGCCCCGGACAGCAGCCTGGCCGACCTGGTTCAGGCCCTGGGCTATGCGGGCAAGCGCATCGCCATCGAGCGCAACGGCGAGATCGTGCCGAAGTCGCAATACGCCCAGACCCGCCTGGCCGCAGGCGACCGGCTGGAAATCGTGGTGGCGGTGGGCGGCGGCTGAGACCCGGCATCCGTCCGTGTTCCGCCTCGCCATGAGGCATGCCCACTGCAGGCCGTCCGTCCGGCCTTCGTTCATTCTTTCAGCATTCAGGAGGCTGTCATGACTTCCATCGCCGATCCCCTGGTCATCGGTTCCCGCACTTTTTCGTCACGGCTGCTGGTGGGTACCGGCAAGTATGTCGATTTCCAGCAGACGCGCGAGGCCATCGACGCCAGTGGCGCCGAGATCGTCACCGTGGCCATCCGGCGCACCAACATCGGCCAGCATGCCGGGCAGCCCAGCCTGCTGGATGCGGTGCCGCCCGATCGCTTCACCATCCTGCCCAACACGGCCGGCTGCTACACGGCCGAGGACGCCGTGCGCACGCTGCGGCTGGCCCGCGAGCTGCTGGACGGCCACACGCTGGTGAAGCTGGAGGTGCTGGGCAACGAGCAGAACCTGTTCCCGAACATGCCCGAGACGCTGGCGGCGGCGCGCACGCTGGTCAAGGAAGGCTTCGAGGTGATGGTGTACTGCAGTGACGACCCCATCCAGGCGAAGATGCTGGAAGACATCGGCTGCGTGGCGATCATGCCGCTGGCCTCGCTGATCGGCTCGGGCATGGGCATTCTCAACCCCTGGAACCTGAAGCTGATCCTGGAACAGGCCCGGGTGCCGGTGATCGTCGATGCCGGCGTGGGCACGGCGTCGGACGCCACGGTGGCCATGGAACTGGGCTGCGCGGCGGTGCTGATGAACACGGCCATTGCCAAGGCGCAGGATCCCGTCATGATGGCGCGGGCGATGAAGGCAGGCGTGGAAGCGGGGCGCATGGCGTATCTGGCCGGACGGATGCCACGCAAGTATTATGCGGCTACGCCGTCGTCGCCCACCGAAGGGCTGCTGCCAAGCGTAAGGGGCTGAGTGGCCCGCCTGACGGTTCTGCCCGATCACCTTCCTGACACTGAAGCCCCATGACTTCAATGCCTGCCGATTCTTCTTCCCTGCCCTCTTCTGCCGGTTCCTCCGAAACGGAGGCTGTCCCGCAGGCTGCCACGGATGCTGCCCCACGGGCTGCCGGAGCGGATGCTCAAGGGGCTGCCGAACCCCCCGGATCCGTCGAAGACGCGGCCCGGCAGGCGGCAGCCGCGCGCGCGCGCTCCATCAGCCCCGACAGCAAAGACACCGGCAGTGAGCCGCGCCGGCGCGGCATCCGCACCTATGTGCTGCGGCGTTCGCACTTCTCGGCCGCGCAGCGTGATGCCTGGGAGCGGCTGATGCCGGTGTTCGGTCTGCCCTTTGCCACGCGGACGCTGGACTATCCGCAGGTGTTCGGCCGCAGCGCACCCGTGGTGCTGGAGATCGGCTTTGGCATGGGAGACACGACGGCCGAGATTGCCGCGGCGGCACCGGACGTGGATTTCATCGCCATCGACGTGCACACGCCGGGCGTGGGCGCGCTGCTGAAGCTGGTGGAGCAGCGGGGGCTGACCAATCTGCGGGTGATCGAACATGATGCGCAACAGGTGCTGCGGCAGATGATTGCGTCGGGGTCGCTGACCGGCATTCATGTGTTCTTCCCGGACCCGTGGCCGAAGGCGCGGCACCACAAGCGCCGGCTGATCCAGACACCCTTCGTGCGCGAGCTGGTGGCAGCGCTGCGGCCGGGGGGCTACATCCATCTGGCCACCGACTGGCAGGATTATGCGGACCAGATGGAGGAGGTGCTGGCGGAGATTTCGGCGCTGGTGGCCGAGCCGGTGCGGCCGTTTGAAACAGCCTCGCTGCCCTGCCCGCGGCCCTCGACGCGCTTCGAGCGGCGCGGGGAGCGGCTGGGGCATGGGATTACGGATTTGATCAGGTATCGGTTAGAGTGAGTGATACCCAAGGTATCGTGGTACCGGAGAAGCCGGATGGTTCATGACAGACTATCCAAGGACACCACAATACCACAATAAAAACGTTAACATCATCATAATCCACGAATTCCCCACCCACGATGCTATTTTCTTTTCGAATTTGTAGGGATACAACCTTCCCGTTCTTTCAATATCTTTCAATAAATTAATCAAAAACCAAATCACGAATACCGGAACAAAAAAATTACGCACTGCAAGCATAGGCAGCACCATAACAACCCCGACGGTTATTGCAATAGATCTATTTACTGGCATAAGCACAACCACCTCCATCAAAAGAAATATAAAATGCTTACAAATAGTTTTTCTAGCCCACAGTCAGGCAATAGACAAAATCCACTGACCTGACTGCGGGCGAACAGACAGGGTTACCAGCCCACTCGCTGGAATACCCCTGTCGCAGCACCTCCACCTATTGCAGAGTTAAATCCCCAAACCACCCCATTCGGGCCAGCAACTGCGCCAGCAGCGGCGCCAAGCGCAGTTGAAGTTAACGCAGCGCCAGGGGACCATCTAGACCCAGAAATCATAGCGTTCAGGGTGTACCCACCCAGCCCTCCCAGCCCACCAATAATCGCGCCTACAGGTCCCCAAGCCCCTTCCGTATCCTTCATCTCCTGCTTCGACAACGCGGCCAGCTGCATCGGCTTGCCTGAAGCCTCGAACATGCTGTTGATATCATCTTGGCTGAAGGCACTCAGCTGGGGCGACAAGGGCGTCGTCTTCACTGCAGATTCGCTAGCGTACGCCTGAGTGGAAACCATACCGACAGCGGCCAGAACAAGGACCATGCGTTTGATCGTGCTCATATAGACTCCATATGGTCGAACACAATAACAAGCCTCGAAAGACTCCCGAGGCACCGATGACGGTGTTGCCTCACCGCCAATCCCTGGGGCTGGTACATGATGAACATCACCATGTACCAGCCTGTTCTTTCCCCTGTCACTACCCATGGCGTCAGGGAATGCTTCTGAAACTCAGTTGCTGCACCGCACCAACACTCTGCCGCCATGGTGCCCTGGAGAAATACGCTTCTGCCCTGCTCACATCCACCGATGCCGGCAGAACCGCCAGAAACTTGCCTGCCAGTTCGGGCTGATCCTTGCCATCACGGGTCTGCCACATGTCCAGAAACTGCGCGCGACTGTAGGTACGATTCCCGAGGCTCGGATCGGCAAGCCACACCGTGTTGCCACTGATGCCACGTAGTACGCTGAAATGATCGTCCTTGCGTACCTTGATGTACACCACCACCGGCATCTTCAACCGGGCCAGTTGCTCCCAGCTGGCAGCAAATCCCTGTGCCCGAAAACCAAACTTTGGCAGAGCGCGGGCCATGTCATCAAAACTCGCCCGGGCATCGCCCTTGTCCATGGCCTTCAGCAACTGCTCCTCGGTCAGCTTCTGGCCGTAGAACCCGTTGAGCAACGTAGCCAACGATGCGGCACCACAGGAGTAATCCTGATCCTGCTTGACGATCTGCCGGTCACGCAAGGTTTTCCAGCTTTTTACCGGAATCTGCCCCTTCACCACTTCGCTGGAGAGAATGAAGGCTTCCGGTCCGGGTTCAGGCTGCTTGCGCTTCGGCAGTAACGGAATGGCCTGCTTCCGCCCTTCTTCCTGCTTCGGGCTTCCGCCGGCCTCTCGTTCCCCAGAAGCCGATGAGCCGTCTTCTGCCCAAACATCCTGGCTTTGCCACGCTGCAAGGCTCACACTCAGACTGACGACCAGAAGCATTCTGTCTGCAGACATTCTCCCGCCCCTTTCACCATCAGAACGTATACAACCAGTTGACCCGCATCTCGGCTCCCTGCCCACCGGACGCATTGGTCTTGAGCGTGACGTTGAGGGTATTACCCGTGGCAAACCCATATCCGAAACCAAGCTGCAGATCTGTAGCGGTCCGATTGATTCCCATTGCGGCACCATTGAAGCGCTCCGCTGTCTGGCGCGTCCATTGCATGCCGGTCGTGAGTGTGACCCGATCATTGACGGCAAAGCCCACGGAGGGCGTCAGTACCAGCAGGTTGCCGCCCCTGGCAGTATCGGCACCATCACGGTAGCTGCGGCTGAAGCGGTAGGCCCCCGTCAGCGAGAACACGACCGGATCCAGTGCCTTGTAGGTAGTGAAGCCCAACATGGCCGACCTGAATGACTTGCTGGATGAGCGCAGGCGCTGGCTGAGGGCCACTTCGGCAAAGCCAAGAAAGGCTGGGTAATCATCCTCCTCGCGGAACTGGTGGTTGACGCCCACCCAGGTGTCTGCAAAATGGTTCTGGCGGTTGCTGCTGCGCCCAGCCGCATCCCGGACCCGTTCACTGTCGTGGAGGTAACTGGTACGCAGCAGCACCTCGGTTTTGCCGGTGATGCCATAACGCAGACCCAGTGTACCGACCAGTGTGTCCCGGTTGCTGGAGCGCTCACCCACGGCGGTGGGTACCTGCACAAACGACGTCGGCCCGGTTTGTACGGAAATGGGCTCGCCGGTAGAGACGCCTGTCTGGTCCACATTGGCGTAGGCAAAGGACAGATCCAGCTTGAATCTGCCCTTGTCGGTAACCAGGTCTTCAACCGTCAGCGGTAACTCGGCGAACACCGATGCAGCATGACAGGAAAGCATGAGCAAAAGGACAAAATGTTGGCTACGCACAACATCTCCTGCAAAAACAACCTGAATGAATCCCATTTTCGCAGGAAAAAACATATTGTCAACATGAAAATATAACTTGTTATTTATCAATTTATTATTTGGATTTTTATCAAATTAGCGGCATTTGACTCCAATCTCCGAATATCATGCTTTGCTCGTCCCGAGCACAGATTGAGGCACTGATCTGCCAGAGAGCGGCCCTGCCCCAAACGAAAACGGCTTCTGCAGGACGGAGCCCGCCCGCAGAAGCCGCATGGTCCTGGGGTTATGCCCCCACGGATTGGGGCAATTGTCCCCTGCAGCGCCAGCGTCAGCCCTGCACCTTGAAGTACGCCTCCAGATCGTCGCTGCCGCCGATGTGACGGCCACCGATGAAGACCTGCGGCACGGTGGTGCGACCGCTGATGGCGCGCACGGCCACGGTGCTGGCGTCACGGCCCAGCACGATCTCCTCGTAGGACAGGCCCTTTTCCTTCAGCAGGGCCTTGGCCTTGGCGCAGAAGGGGCAGCCCGGCTTGGTGAAGATGGCCACGGACGGCGGCTGCTGGTAGTTCGGGTCCAGGTACTTCAGCATGGTGTCGGCATCCGACACCTCGAACGGGTCGCCCGGCTTGTCCGGCTCGATGAACATCTTCTTGACGGTGCCGTCCTCGACCAGCATCGAATAGCGCCACGAGCGCTTGCCGAAGCCCAGGTCGTTCTTGTCCACCAGCATGCCCATGCCGGCGGTGAACTCGCCGTTGCCATCCGGGATGACGCCGATGTTCTCGGCTTCCTGATCGGCCTTCCAGGCGTTCATCACGAAGGTATCGTTGACCGAGACGCACAGGATGCTGTCGATGCCCAGTTTCTTGAACACCGGGGCCAGCTCGTTGTAGCGCGGCAGGTGGGAGGACGAGCAGGTGGGCGTGAAGGCGCCCGGCAGCGAGAACACCACCACGCGCTTGCCGGCGAACAGATCGTCGGTCGTCACGTCCACCCAGGCATCGCCCGAACGGGTATGGAAGACAACGGCAGGAACCTTCCTGCCTTCATGATTGGGGAGCTGCATGTAACGGGTCTCCATGGGAAAAGAGGCCTGGATTTTACCAATGCACCCAGAGGCCATGGGCCAGAAGGCCAATGATGAGGATGCAGGCAATGTTGAGCAGCAGGCCCACGCGCACCATCTCGCCCAGCCGGATCTTGCCGGTGGCATAGACGATGGCGTTGGGCGGGGTGGCAATGGGCAGCATGAAGGCGCACGACGCCCCGCAGGCGATGATGGACGCCAGCGCGATGTCGGGCAGCTGCAGCGTGCGCGCCACCGTGATGAAGATGGGCATGAGCAGCGCCGCCGTGGCCGTGTTGGAGGTGAACTCGGTCAGGAACACCACGAAGGCGGTGAGCGACAGCATGATGATGACCGGGTGCTGATGCCCCACGGCCGCCACGATGCTGTCAGCCAGGATCTTGCTGGCCCCGGTATCCTTCATGACGATGGACAGCACCAGGCCGCCGCCGAAAAGCATCAGCACGCCCCATTCGGTGTGCTCCTGGATCTGCTTCCAGCTGGCCGAACCGCCCACGCACATCACCACCACGGCCATCATGGCAATGACCGAATCGATGTTCTTGATGGGCTCGGGCAGCGCCAGCAGCTGCTGCAGCGGTCCGACCACCAGCTTGCCCAGGATGAGCAGCACCGCCGTGGCGGCGAAGACGACCAGCGTGAACATCCGCCGGCCATCCAGCGGGATGTCCTCGATGTCGACGTTGAACGGCACGTTGAAGTCGGGTCGCAGCACCACCCACAGCGACAGCACCATGGCGGGCATCATCAGCGCCACCACCGGCATGCCGTACTTCAGCCAGTCGGCAAAGCTGATGTCGATCATCGTGGCCAGCAGCGCGTTGGGCGTGCTGCCCACCAGGGTGCCGATGCCACCGATGCTGGCGCTGAAGGCGATGCCCAGCAGCACGAAGGCATAGAGCTTGCGGTTCTTCTTCGCGTCCACCTGCCGCAGGATGCCCAGGGTGAGCGGCAGCATCATGGCGGCCACGGCGGTGTTGTTGACGAAGAGCGACAGGAAGGCCGTGACGGCGAACAGGTAGAAGATGGTGAGCTTCAGGCTGCCACCGGCCAGCCGGATGACGTGCCCGGCAATCCACAGGTCCAGCTTCTGGATGTGCAGCACGGCCGCGATGACGAAGCCGCCAAAGAACATGAAGATGACCGGCTCGGCAAAGGGCGCGAAGGCCGCCTTGGTGGACAGCACCCCCAGCCCGATGGCAAAGAGCGGGATCATCAGCGAGGTGACGGTGATGTGGAAGGCCTCGGTCAGCCACAGCACACCCACGAACACCAGCAGCGCCAGCCCCCGGTTCTCGGTGGGCGAGAACGGCAGCCAGCGCAGCAGCAGGAAGAAGAGGACAAGATCGGCGGCCAGGATCAGCCAGCCGCGCCGATTGGCGACGACCGCGTCGGACACGATGAGAACTCCCGAAGGAAGACGAGAAAGGCCGGAAGTATGTCATGCGTCACCGGGTAGGGACTTTCCCGAATGCGCCAGACCGCCATCAGGGCGCCCACCCATCCGCCCAAAAGAAAGGACCGGCAAGGCCGCGAAGGCCGTGCCGGTCCGGGATGGGAGGAATGTCGTGGAGGCCGGACGATCAGTCCATGGCGCTGCCCCAGTGGAGCACGCCGGTGTAGGTGACCGCCAGGATGAGCAGACCGAAGATCACGCGGTACCAGGCAAACACGCGGAAGCTGTTGCTGGCCACGAAGCGGATGAGCCAGTGCACGCAGGCCAGCGCGCTGAAGAACGCGAAGATGGTGCCCACGGCAAACAGCGGGATGTCGCCGGCGCTCAGCAGGTCGCGGCTCTTCCAGGTGTCATAGACGCTGGCGCCGATGAGCGTGGGGATGGCCAGGTAGAAGGAGAACTCGGTGGCCACCTGACGCGACAGGCCGAAGATCATGCCGCCGATGATGGTGGAGCCGGAACGGCTGGTGCCCGGGATGAGCGCGAAGGCCTGCGCCAGACCCAGCTTCAGCGCATCGACGGCGGTGAGGCTGTCGATGTCGGTGATGCGCGGCTTGATGTTCTCCTGGCGCTTTTCCACCAGGAAGATGATCAGACCGCCCACCACCAGGGCAACGGCCACCGGCACCGGACCGAACAGATAGGTCTTGATGAGCTTGCTGAACAGCACGCCCAGCACCGCCGCCGGGATGAAGGCGATGATGATGTTGAGCGCAAAGCGCTGCTGCACGCGGTCGGACGTGAGGCCGGCCAGCACCTTGCCGATGCGCTCGCGGTAGTACCAGATGACGGCCAGGATGGCGCCCGTCTGGATGGCGATGGCAAAGACGCTGGCCTTTTCGTCATCCCAGCCCAGCAGGGAGCTGGTGAGGATGAGGTGGCCGGTGCTGGAGATGGGGAGGAACTCGGTCAGGCCCTCGACAATGCCGAGGATGACGGCCTTGACCATCAGGGGGAGTGCGTAGAGGGATTCCATGGGGCAGGATGTTAACCCGCATCGTGGCAGGCACTGTGCCAAATCCTGCCACTTTCACCGGCATCACGCCCCCTGGAACAGATTGATACAGAAAAGTCAGCCGCGCGACCACAGCCGATGGAAATGATGCACTGGTCCATGGCCCCGGCCATCCACCCGCCGCCCCACCGTGAGCTGGCTGGAGGCAGCCAGCGCGCCCGTGAGATAGTCGCGCGCGGCACGGGCAGCGGCTGGCATGTCGGCCGACTGCGGGATGAGTGCGGCCAGCGCGGCCGACAGCGTGCAGCCCGTGCCGTGCAGGTTGTCGGTGTCGATGCGCGGGCCATCCAGCTGGATCATCAGGTCGCCATCGAAGAGCAGGTCCACCGGGTTGCCCGGCAGGTGGCCGCCCTTGAGCAGCACCCAGCGCCCGTCGGCATCGGCCAGCAGGCGGCGCAGCCGCTCGGCCATCCGGCGCATGCCCGCCACGTCGTCGGGGGCGGACTGATCCAGCAGCAGCGCGGCCTCGGGCAGATTGGGCGTGATGACGGTAGCCAGCGGCAGAACGGCCTCAGTCAGCATGCGGATGGCGTCGGCAGGCAGCAGCACGTCGCCGCCCTTGGAGACCATCACCGGATCGACCACCAGCGCCGGCAGCTGGCCCGAAGCCAGCAGCGGCCCCAGCGCATCGGCCACCGTGCGCGCGATGACGGCGGTACCCAGCATGCCCAGCTTGGCGCTGTCGATGCGCACGTCATCGAACAGCGTGTCGATCTGCAGCCGGATGAAGTCGGTGGAGACGCCCTCGATACCGGTGACGGCCCGCGTGTTCTGGGCGGTGAGCGCGCAGATGACGGCGCAGCCATAGGCCCCCAGCGCCGAGAAGGTCTTGATGTCGGCCAGCACGCCGGCCCCGCCACTGGGGTCGACGCCAGCGACGGTCAGCAGGTTGGGAATGGTGCGGGCAGCCGCGCCAGGCTGGCCGGCAAGCGCCGCAGGATCGACGTGGCCCGACACGGGGCGGTCGGAACGGGACATGGCAGGACTCCGGAAACGGACACCGAGACGGATGGCATCCTATCACCCCCGGCAGGGGTAGCCGCCTGCCGGGATGCGGGAATGCCCTGAAACGCATGAGTGGCTACCGGCGTTGCTCGGCCTTCATCCCGTCCGGATCCGCGAAGACCGGAAGCCGATACTCCTATCCTTGAGGATTCCGGCAGACAACGCGTCATCTGGATATCCTTGGGGGCCGGCAGGTCGTGCGCCCTTCATTCCCTGTCCCTGGCGCCGCATCGCGGGTGACGGCGCAACCCCGCCGGTTTTCCTCTCCGCCCCCGTTTCCTTTCTTC
>ERZ772986.1893-NODE-1893-length-11693-cov-5.658962_pt1 | contig 11693 bp, 17 predicted proteins | sample MGYA00511898_ERZ772986 | MGnify/ENA primary metagenome ERZ772986 (study PRJEB29015, sample SAMEA2737934) | human oral metagenome | biome: human oral; feature: human-associated habitat; material: dental | place: China | collected 2148 ... | reverse complement strand
TCTTTTTTTGTTCTTTTTCATATATTTTATCTACCTTTTTATAGAAATATTCTTTATCACATACAAGTGATATTGTTCCAATTATTAAATAAAATACGATCTGTATTAAGAAATAATTCATTTCTATATTATAATTATTTATATATTCTAAATTTCTACTACTTATATTTCTTATATGTGTATATAATGGCATTACCATAATTTGTTCTAAATAATTTCCGTGCTCCCCCTATGAATACAAATGTTAATATATACATAATAATATCATATGGAATTAATAAGCAAAAAGTATATATTATATATACATATAATGAATTAATACCTACTAAACAAATAAACTGTTTTATATAATCTACATTATATAACATAGATTCAGCACTTTTTTCTGTAATTCCAATTATATTTAAATTATGTCCCATTATATTATATGTATTTTTTAAAATCTCAATTGTTATTAAATAACCTATAATTCCTATTATAATTGAAGCTATCATAACAATAATTACAGAAAATATCTTAGATATATGAATTTTCAAATGACCATATTTTTTCATTTTCTTCGTTATCTCTTTATTCTTAACATCATATAATGCTATCCCTACAGTATATATTCCTACTAATACAAGTATTGTTGTTGCCATTATGTATAAATATCTATTTATAGCATTTTTCTCAATTAATCCTTGTTTATATTCCTTATATTCTTTAATATCATTTTCTAATATCTTGTAATTTATATTTTCTGTAATTCTTGCAGTACCTATTATATTATTATATGCTTCTTTAACTTTAATAACTTGAAAACATCCTATTAAAATACTAATTAATAATATTACTATTAATAATACTTTTATATATCCTTTTTCCCATTGTCTTTTCATTTCTTCTAAAATAATATTTCCCATTTTAAGACCTCCTTTTTTATCCTATAATCTCATATTATTAATACTTTTAATTTTTCAATCTTAGAAACAAAATATAATCTTTCTTTTTATCTGCAAAATAGCACAAAAAGCCATAAGAAATTTTAAACATTTCCCTGGCTTTTCTTAAATCTATTAATATTCTATTAAACTTAAAATTATTATATCTACACATAGCTTTTCTCCTTTTAGTAAAAGCTTTCTTTATACTTATTCTATAATTAAATATTATAACTTTTTTTATTATTTTTCAATCTATTTATTACAAGCAAAACACTTTTTTAATCAAATTTTTACAATCTAGTAAAAAAACTAATATGAAATAATATCATATTAGTTTTAATATACTTTAATTTTATTGTATTCTATCCTATTTTTCTTCATTTTATTTAATTATCAAATATACTTTCAAAGAAATTCTTTTTCTTTGGAGGAATATCTTCTCCCATTGTTTTAGCAAGTTCTTCTAAAAGTTCTCTTTGATTTTTAGTTAACTTAGTTGGAACATCTATTTCTACTATAAAATATAAATCCCCTTGAGTATTTGAATTTGGATGTTTAAATCCTTTTCCTTTAATCTTATACTTAGATCCATTTTTTGTTCCTTCTTTAATCTTATATCTTTCTTTTTCTCCTGTTACAAGTGGTACTTCTATATCACCTCCGAAGCACTGCCTTTGTATATGATACAGGAATTGTCATATATATATCATTACCTTTTCTTTCAAAAACCCTATCACTTTTAACAGATATTACAACTTCTAGATCTCCGGTTTGGTCCTCCGTTTTTTCCGAACTTCTCCTTTTCCTTTTAGGATTATAATATTTTTATCATCAACACCTGCTGGTATTTCTACTTCAAGTTCTACTTGTTTTCTTATAACCCCATTTCCTGAACATTTATGACAATGTTCATGTATTATTTTACCTTTTCCGATTACATTTTGAACATGTTTTTTGAGTTACTGCATCTCCGAAGTATTGTCCTTGTAACTTCTTGTACTACTCCTTTTCCATTACATTGACTACAAGTTTCTACACTACTTCCTTTTTCTGCTCCTGTTCCATCACATTCATCACATTTTTCCATTCTAGAATATGTTATATTTTTCTTAACTCCTTCATATGCTTCTTTAAATGTAATAGTTATACCTATTTGCATATTTCTTCCAGATTGTGGTGCATTTGGATCTTGTCTACTTGTTCTCCTTGATCCAAATCCTCCTCCGAATATATCAAATATATCTTCTATACCACCAAATCCATTAGTAAATGAAGAAAAATCAAAATCAGAAAATCCGGCTTGCTCCTCCATATGAATAATATCCTCCGAGCTCCTCCTCCGGTCTGTTCCTGCATGTCCGAAATTATCATATTGTTTTCTCTTTGTATCATCTGATAATACTTCATATGCTTCTGCTATTTCTTTAAATTTCTTTTCTGCTTCTTCCTTATTATCACTATTTGCATCTGGGTGATATTTTTTTGCAAGTTTTCTATATGCTTTTTTTATCTCATCTGCTGTTGCTGTTTTTTCAACCCCTAATACTTCATAATAATCTTTCTTACTCATATTAACCTTTCCCTTGCATCTATATTTCTAATACTCATAAAATATAACTATTGGAAGGGAACATCCCTTCCTCTAGTTTTTATCATATATATTTTTATATATTCTAATTCAATTATTAGTTATTATCATCAGATTGTTCAGCATCATAGATTGTTTCTTCTCCAGCATTACCTGCATTTCCTTGATTTGGATTTACTCCTGCATCTTTATATAATTTTTCAGATATTTGGTAAAATGCTTTTGTTAATTTTTCTGTTGCTTCTTTTATTTTTTCAACATCTTCTGTTGCAAGTTCTTTTCTTAAATTAGCTATTTCTGTTTCTACACTTGCTTTTTCTTCTGAAGATATCTTGTCTCCTAATTCTTGAAGTGTTTTTTCACTTGAATATATCAAACTTTCTGCATTATTTTTAGCTTCAATTTGTTCTTTTCTCTTATTATCTTCTGCTTGATGTGCTTCTGCTTCTTTTATAGCTTTATCTATATCTTCTTCACTAAGGTTAGTACTTGAAGTTATAGTTATTTTTTGTTCTGTTCCTGTTCCTTTATCTTTAGCTGAAACATGAACTATACCATTTGCGTCAATATCAAATGTAACTTCGATTTGTGGAACACCTTTTGGTGCTGGTACTATTCCTGATAATTGGAATCTTCCTAATGTTTTATTATTTGCAGCCATTTGTCTTTCACCTTGAAGTACGTGAACATCAACAGATGTTTGTCCATCTTCTGCAGTTGAGAATACTTGTGATTTCTTAGCTGGTATTGTTGTATTTCTTTCAATTAATTTAGTAAATATTCCACCATATGTTTCAATTCCAAGTGATAATGGAGTAACATCTAGAAGTACTAAATCTTTAACTTCTCCTGATAATACACCACCTTGTATTGATGCACCAAGTGATACACATTCATCAGGGTTTATACCTTTATGTGGTTCTTTTCCTGTTATATTTTTAACTTCTTCTTGTACTAATGGTACTCTTGTTGATCCACCAACAAGTAATACTTGATCAATATCTGATGAAGATAGTTTAGCATCTTTTAATGCTTGGTTAACTGGTTCTAATGTTTTTTCTACTAATGGTCTAATTAATTCTTCAAATTTAGCTCTTGTTAAAGTTATATTCATATGTTTTGGACCATTTGCATCTGCTGTTATAAATGGTAGGTTTATTGTTGTTTGACCTGCTTGTGATAATTCTTTTTTAGCATTTTCTGCAGCTTCTTTTAATCTTTGCATTGCCATATTATCTTTTGAAAGATCTATTCCTTGTTCTTTCTTAAATTCTGACACTAAATATTCAATTATCTTTTCATCAAAGTCATCACCACCAAGTTTATTATTACCACTTGTTGCTAAAACTTCAAATACACCATCACCTATTTCTAGTATTGATACGTCAAATGTACCACCACCTAAGTCATAGATTAATACTTTTTGTTCTTTATTTTCTTTATCTACACCATATGCAAGTGCTGCTGCTGTAGGTTCGTTTATTATTCTAAGTACATTTAATCCTGCAATCTTACCTGCATCTTTTGTTGCTTGTCTTTGGCTATCACTAAAATATGCTGGTACTGTTATAACAGCTTCTGTAACTTTTTGTCCTAAATAGTTTTCAGCATCTGTTTTTAATTTTTGAAGTATCATTGCAGATATTTCTTGTGGTGTAAATTCTTCACCATTTATTGTTACTTTTTTATTTGTTCCCATATCTCTTTTTATAGATATTACTGTATTTTCTGGATTTGTAACAGCTTGTCTTTTAGCTATTTGTCCTACAAGTCTTTCTCCATTTTTTGTAAATGCTACTACAGATGGTGTAGTTCTATCTCCTTCAGCATTTGGTATTACTACTGCTTCTCCACCTTCCATAACAGATACACATGAATTTGTTGTTCCTAAGTCTATTCCTATTATTTTTCCCATATTAATTATCTCCTTTTCTTTTTATTTTTGTTTTTATTATTTATTTATCTTATTTTATATCTAGTTTAACATTCTATCTTATTGTTCATATTATATTTATTTATATATCATTTCATTTATCTTTTGTAAATATTTAACAATACATATATATATATACCATATATACATATATTATTATTTAGCTACAATTACCATAGCATGTCTTATTATTCTATCTTTAATCTTATATCCTTTCCTAAATACTGAAATTATCTCTCCTGAATTTGCATCTTCTGTTTCTTGTATTGAAATTGCATCATGAACTTCTGGATCAAACATTTCTCCGCACCTTTCCTATTTCTTCAACTTCATTTTTCTTCAAAAATATCTTAATTTGTTCAAACATAAGACCAATACCTTGTTTTAAGTTTTCATCTTCTGTTTCTATAGATATTGCATTTTCCATTGAATCAATTACAGGAAGGAGCATTTCTAAAACATCTGCTTTTGCATATAATTTAGTATTTTGTTTTTCTTTTTCTGTCCTCTTCTTATAATTTTCGAATTCTGCATACATTCTTAAATATCTTTCTTCTTTTTCTTTAAGAAGTTTATCTTTTTCTTCAAGTTCTGTAAGCATTTCATTTTCTATTTTTTCATCTAGCTCTACCGCCATCTTTTCCTCATCTGTCATCCTTAAACTTTGCCTCCTTCTTCTTCAATCTTCTTTAGTAATTCTTTCATGGTAAGCACAACTTTCTTATAATCCATTCTTTTTGGTGCTATAACAGTAATCTTACCAATATTCTTACCTTCAAGACTTGGTCTTGCTGTTATAATACTAAAATTCTTAAGATCATTTGTACCTTCTCCTGCTATTTTAACTGTTATTTTTCCGAAGTTGTTCATCTTCTAAATATTTATCTATTTCATCAATGTTATTAAGAATATTTAGATATTCATGTTTAACTTCATCATCTGAAAGTTCTGGAAGTTTAAATGATTCTGTTGCACCTTCTATATATATCATATTTTGCAATATAACCTTATTTATCTCTTCTATTATTTTAGATATTATTTCTATTCCTATCTTTACTTCTTCTTTAATATATTCTTCAATAGATTTTGGTATAACTTCTAAAGGTTTTCCAATTATCTTTTTTGAAAATAGCTTTCTTAAATCTGTTAATACATCATCTGAAAGTTCTTTATCAAATTTAATAATCGTTTCTTTTACTCTTCCTTTATCTGTTATTATAAGTACCATAATTGTATCTAAGCCTATCCTTATAAACTCTACAGATGTTATCACCTCTTTTATATCTTTAGATGTTATTGCAATACTTGTATAATGTGTTATCTCAGATATAGTTGCAGTTGTAATCTTCGTAAGTTCTTCCAAATTTATAACCTTTTGTCCTAAATTTTTTCTAATAAGTTTTAAATCTGATGAACTAAGTTTTTCATCAAGTATAAGCTTATCAACATAATACCTATATCCCATCTTTGATGGTACCCTTCCAGAAGAGGAATATGGTTTTTCTAAATATCCCATTTTTTCAAGTTCTAACATTTCATTTCTTACTGTTGCACTTGAAATATTAAGTGGATATTTTGATATAAGGCCTGCAGAGCTTACTGGATCTGCTGTTTCTATATATTCATCTATCAAAGATTTCAGTATTTTTTCTTTCCTATTATCTAGTTCCATTCTCCTCCTTTTAGCAGTCTTCCTTTCTAACTGCTATTATTTTATACCCTAGTTAGCAGTCTGTCAAGTAGTTTGCTAAAAAAAATTGAGTTTTTTTCAAAAAGTCTCTAACACCTTGATATAACTAGATTCAATTGTACAATTTTTCCTAAAAAAGAAAATGATATTTTACCATTAAAATACCATTTAAATACATAAAACACATAAAAAAACAGACATATAGATATCTTAAATATCTATATGTCTGTTTAACACTAACATTTCGCTTTATTAAACCATCTTATTTCTATTGTATTAAACCTTATTATACTAATTGCATAATCAGCAATAATAGTTATTATAGTATAAATGCTCAAATCAATTTTTGTAAGTACAATGCTTATAACTAAGCATATGTTTTTTATTGCCATTAACTTAAAAAAATTATTTATATTCTTTTCTTTTTCTAATCTTTGATGCCGTTTTTTTAAATTTTCCATTTCATACCACCACCTATTTACTTATACAAAAACATGGAGCAGCCGCCCCATGTTTCTATATATAATCATCTAGTATTAGTACTATTGTACATACTAATACTATTACAAGGATAAAATATAACACACCAATGATACATTCAAACAAATCATAAAAATTTATTCTCATATTATCACCACCTTATTTATCATTCCACTACTAAATCCTTATATGTAATGTATTCTAAACTTTGTGAAATAATAATAATTAAAAAGCAAAATATTACTTTTAACACATTTGCAGTACTACAATCTTGCATTAAATCTAATTGTGCTATCGGACCCAATACCCAATAACTTGATATATTCACTACCATTTTTAACATTTTGCTCCTTAAAATCAACAACAATAAAAGATCTATTATGCAGGCTACTAACAATACAATAAGTTCAATTGTATTTATTCCTAATATCGAAGAAACTATAAATACTATCGCCCACTTAAAAATATTTACAATAACATTTCTCCAAATTGCTTTAAGCTTTTCAAATGTTCCCATTGTAATCAACTCCTATTAATATAAATTGAAAAATCAATAATTATGCAAATAGTTGTAATAAGCATGTATAACATACCATTAAACATAGATAATGGATTTTGCATAATTTGTAAAGGAACATATAATATTATTGAGTATAACTCAATCAATATTAATGTCCACTTAATTTTACTCTTCCGATAATTTGTTGCTAATATCTCTATAGCACTAATTATCAACAGCAAATTTGAAATCAATCCATTAATATTTAGTTTTAACACTAAAATTAATGAAAACATGATAAAAACCTTTATTATTGTTAGAATAGGAGTGTAATCTTTCTCTTTATTCTTCATCTTCATCACACTCCATATCTTTGAATTGATTATAATTCTTCATATATTTTTCATTGAAAATATAAATCAGAACTATAACTATTATTGCTTCAACGACGTTTCTAAAGATGAACATCCTTAGATTCAGAATAAATAAGAAAATTACTAATGCGTTTACCAAATATTTGAAATATCTGGACCATTTTATGCTAAATAAATATTCAGTCTGAAATAAATCCCAAACTAATAATAATAACAGCGAATATTTTATATATTTGGCAGCACCAAATATTACTAAGACAAAACTGATAAACAGCCATTTGACTGTCTCCAGTTGAAAACCAGTATTTTTTAAATACCGTCTCTTTTGTTGAAGTTCCTTTGTCTTTCTCTTTCTTGCATTTAATTTTTTCTTCTTGTTACCCATTTTTTATCAGCCCTTTCCTTCTCCTACCACTATTATTAGGTAGAATCTCAAAATAAATTAGTTTACATATATAGTATAACATAATTTTAGTATATTTTCAAAGTTTTCTTTTCCCCTTTTTCCTCTTGTACTTTTTTCTTTTAATTTTTCTTAATGGTATTGTATAGTTTTCTTTTAAATATATTAAAGTAACACCTGGATTTAATGATGGAACAATCTTTTCTATCCTATTATGTTTTAAATCATTTCGTATTCCTTTTAATAATATACTTCCTGTAGAATATCCATGGATTACTACTATTACTCTTATTCCATATTCTAAGTTATCTAATGTATTTTGTATTGTTATTATAGCTTCTTCTAATGTATATGAATGTATATCCATCCTATATCTTTGTTCTTCTGGTATTAATAAAAAATCTATATTCATATCTTTTAATTCTTCTTTTTTATTTCCTTTTCTTTTTCTATATTTTCTTTTCCTTTAAAATATTTTTTTCTCAATATTTTAGCTCTTTTAGTTATATCTTCAAACCATTCTTTAGGATTTATCATACTTGTTATTATTTCTATTTTCCCTTTTTTCTTCTTCTTTCCTTCAATCTTTTCTTCATCTTTTTCATGTGAATATTCTATAATAGAGATATTTTCTATATTTTCATTATTTTTTTCATTATTTGTAATTGTTACAATATTATCAAGTCCAACTCTTGTTTTAATCATAACTGCCCCCATCTCTGTTAACATTGGCCTTAATAATCCTAATATTTGAACAAATGAAAGATTATCTTCTTCTTTTTGGAAATTATATATATGTGTTATAAATCTTCTGTAAAATCCATTAGGTGCTTCCCTATATTCTTCTGGTATATATTTTTCTTTTTCCTTTTCTATTAAAATTGATGACATTGCATGATAAAAATATTTAGAATCTTCAATAGTCATATTTTCTAATATATATGCTAAAAATAATTGTAATGTTCTCATTAACTTACTTTGCTCTGTTTTAGAATTAATAACAAGTACACCATTTTTTTCTTTAAGCATTACATATGGTGAATGCCATGCTCCAAACCTATGTCTTATTATTGCACGTTTTTTTGCAACTTCTCCCAAATTTGTTGTACTTTTTACAAATTTTATCTTGTCTGTTATCTGATTTAATATTACATTAACATAGTCATTATCTGCAGATATATTATATATCTTATCCTTATTTTCTTGTATTTCTTTACTATATTTTTCTATAAATGTCTTATTAAATCCTTGTCCACAAAAAGAAAAACACCTTTTAAGTTTAGTATTTTCTTTACTACCCCTCATTATCATTACAAACTGTGCCTTATTACCACCTTTAGAATGTCCTGTAACATATACTTTTTTAATTGTATTATCAACATATTTTTCATACATTTTATCAAAATATTCTAATGCTTCTTTTTGTGCATCTGTATATACAATTTCTGGATATGCTGCAAATGCATTATCTCTCCATTCTACTCCACCTGCTGTCCCTTTATATGCTATATATAACATATCTTCATATTTTAATGTAATATTAACAATTGGTTCTGATCCATCTGTATATCCTGATTTACTATTATCTATATCTAAAATTTTAATCTTACTATATGTTTTATCTTCTCTAACTGTTTTTAATACTTTTTGCATTTCTGTTTCATTTATTTCAGCAGGAAAATGTCCTAAACTATCTAATTCAAATTTAAATTCTTTTTCCCAATCTCTAATTGTTTTGCCAACTAATTTTTGTCCAACATTAAATTCTGTTGTATATAATATTGTATTTATTATAAGTAGTTGTGTTATTGTTAGTCTTTTCACTATTTTCTCCTTAAAGTTTTTAAATATTCTTTCTTTTCTTTGTCTATTCTATAACTTTCACAAGATTTACTTATTGTTTTATTATGTGTAAATTTATCTAATAATTCTTTTTTAATATATACTATAGCTTCTTTCCATTGTTTTACAAGTGCTACTTGAAATAACCATGCCCTCATCATATTAATATAGTATTCTTCTGTTTTAATTTCTGCAATTATATCAAGATATGATTTTTTTAAATATTCATCTTCTAAATATAACTGCATTATCATTCCAATACCAAACCTACATATATATGTATGATCACTTTTTATCCATGATAATATATTTACTATAGCCTTTTCTCTATTCTTTTTTAATATCTTAGGACTTATAATATCACATACTGCCCAGTTATCTACATATGGTAAAAATTTTTCCAAATTAATTATCACCTTATCATACTCTTTCATATTTGATATTATTATCCCATGCAGCATATTTTCTTCAAAATATTTATGTGGTAAATCCATTAAAAATTTTTCTTTTTCTTCTATATTTAAAGATTTTTCTATCTTCCTTATATCTGGTATTCTTACACCTATCATAGTTTCTTTATCTATATCTGGTATTAATCTACTATTAAATTCTCTATATCCTAAGTCTTGGTATTCAAATAATTTGTCTTGTATCATTATTTCTCCTTATATAACTATATATTACCACCATATTCAAATATTTTGCAACAAACATAACAAAAAGAATGAATAATAAGTATGTAATTATATACTTATATCCATCCTTAATTTTTTTATTATTTACTTTCTTTTATAGGTATTCTAAATTTAAATATCATTCCTATTTTACTTTTTTCAAAACTATAATCAATATTATAGTTTGTTAATATATTTTTTATAATATATAGTCCAAGTCCATTACTATTTTTAGTACTACCTTCTGAATAGAAAAGTTCAAAAGATTTTTCTATCTGTTCTTTATTTAATTTTTTACAACTATTTTCAATATAGAAATATCCATCTTTAACACCTATATTTATCTTACCATTTATGTTTGTATATTTAGTACTATTACTTATTAAATTTACAATTATCTTTTCAAATGCTATCTTAGATATATATATTTCTTCATCTTTTAAATAATTGTTAATTGTTATATTTTTTTCTTTTATAAGGACTTCATAATTTTTTAATATATTATTTACCTCATCTTTAAGTTTTAATATTTCTTTCTTTTCCTTTATTTCTTGGAATGATGATATTGAAAGTATTTCTACAATCATTTTAGTTAAATCATCTACAATCCCTATTGAAACTTCTAGATATTTCTCTTTATCCTTATATTTTCCGCACATTATATTTCATATTTTCTAATATAACCTTAAGACTTGCAAGTGGTGTCTTAAGTTCATGTGATGTACTTCTTAAAAAATCTACTTTTGTTTTTTCAAATTTAATTATTTCTTTATTCTTTTTATCAAGATTATCTATAACCCCTAAAAGTCTTGTATATAATATATTAATTTGTCCTTTAAGATGTCCTATTTCATCTTCAGTATTTACTTTAAGAAGTGCATTTCTATCTAATTTCATCATATTATCTGTAACTTTTGTTATTTCAAATATTGGTGAAATTATTATCTTTGTATAAAAATATGAAATTATTATTGAAAACACAAAACTTAATAATAATGTATATGGTAAGAATTTTAAACTTATATTTTTAGCTTCTTCTTCTATATCTTTAGAAAAGATAAACTGTAATGTTATTTCATCATTTGTTTTTGTTTTAACTGTCTTTTCTTCTATTATAATCGAATTATATTTACTTTTTGAATTTATCCCTACATTTTCATCTATCCTAACATCATCTTTTGAATTACCATTTTTCACAAAAACTTTAACATCATTATTTTTAGAAAATAATTTTAAAGAATTATATATTTCATTTTTTTCAAAATCTAAAATATCTCCAACAGG
>ERZ772986.1887-NODE-1887-length-11719-cov-4.226852_pt1 | contig 11719 bp, 10 predicted proteins | sample MGYA00511898_ERZ772986 | MGnify/ENA primary metagenome ERZ772986 (study PRJEB29015, sample SAMEA2737934) | human oral metagenome | biome: human oral; feature: human-associated habitat; material: dental | place: China | collected 2148 ... | reverse complement strand
TTTCAATCCACGCTCCCGCGAAGGGAGCGACTGTTGAGTTTGACCAATTAGAGTTATCGGATAGATTTCAATCCACGCTCCCGCGAAGGGAGCGACCTTATAATTGTACAAGCTGCGTATCTTAGCATCTATTTCAATCCACGCTCCCGCGAAGGGAGCGACGCATCAAGAATTTAACCAAATCCTCTGGCACGTCAATTTCAATCCACGCTCCCGCGAAGGGAGCGACCGTTTTAAGCTCATTTAAGCCCGTCCAATCCTTAATTTCAATCCACGCTCCCGCGAAGGGAGCGACGCCCTCAGGAGCACCAACACCCGCCAAAACCGATTATTTCAATCCACGCTCCCGCGAAGGGAGCGACTATCAAGTTAAGGATAGCTTGATAAAAAAATAAAATTTCAATCCACGCTCCCGCGAAGGGAGCGACAAGTGATTGTTCTATTTTCAGAGCAAGTGAGGCTATTTCAATCCACGCTCCCGCGAAGGGAGCGACGCGCTACGGATGCTTATAAGTATTTTTCGGGTGGTATTTCAATCCACGCTCCCGCGAAGGGAGCGACGCTTTTTTCAGCGGTAGAAAGTTGAGGTAAAAAATATTTCAATCCACGCTCCCGCGAAGGGAGCGACAGCGCGTAGTTGCACTGTTTTAGGCAAAAATTATCTTTCAAGGAAAGAAAACTCTTCCCGACTTTTGAATTTTCACCTTGTTTTTATTTATTTTTCGCGCGAAAGCCCTACTTTTTTATGAGCAACCACTATTCGCACTAAGCAATTTAAAGGAGTAATACACCTATATCAGGATCATAACTTGTATCACGTCCAATCGTTTCTAGACGATTTTGCCAGTTTTTTCCTAGCAAATAAAAACGAATACTGTCAGACTCAGTGTCAATAATACTCAAAAGCTTAGCCTTTATTTCTACAAATTCTGCAGGAGTTACTGAGCATTCAAAGACTGAATTCTGAACGCGTTGACCGTAATCAACACATAATTTTGCCACATGACGCAATCTTTTCCTGCCTTGCGCAGTTTCAGTATTCACATCATATGTTACTAATACCATCATAAACTGCCTCCTATATTAAAAACGGCGGATAGGATTCCAATTCTCCACGGATTGTCTTGGCCAATAACTGTGCTTGGACATAGGGCAGTAACATCAATTTCACCTTTTCTTTAGTAAAAGGATGTTCTACTTCCTGATGTTTCCGCTTTTGCCAGGCTTCAATAAAGATTGTACGCCCTTTTTCAGTTAATATGATACTTCCATTTTCTTTAAAGTCAAAATGCTTTTTGTTTAACTGAGCTTTATTTATCAAAGAAAATACAAATCTATCAACTATATAAGCACGAAATTCTTCGACTAAATCCAATGCTAAGCTAGCGCGACCTGGCCTATCTGTATGAAAGAAGCCAACATAACTATCCAGCCCTACTGCTTCCAAAGCAGATTGGCACTCATATGTTAACAAACTATAGCCAAATGATAACAGAGCATTAACGCAATCTAACGGAGGCCGCCTGGTCCTCCCGTTAAACTGAAAAGTCTCCTTATCAGTTAATACTAAATCATTAAAAATACGAAAATATTGGTTTGCTGCCTGACCTTCAATTCCTAAAAGAGAATCCTTGTCTTCAGTTGCTTGAACCTGTTCCAAGGCCCAAGTCAATTCCGTATTCACCTCTTCAAAGAGATGGCTATCGATCCGATCCCGATGGTCACGCTTGAAACGTAATAAATATTTCCTAGAATTTGAAATCTTAGCAAGAATAAAGTGTTTTGCATATTCTAGAGATTGTTCTTCATCCGCCAAACGATAATGCTGTCTCCTCAGCAAAACATTCCCATTTGTTTGCCCAACAAATCGACCGCAAAAGCGCCCTTGTGGTGTATGGAAGGACAAATTTATCTGATTTTTGGCACATAGTTCAATCAAAGAAGGAGACGCCCCCAAATAAGAAAAACAAACAATGCCATCAATTATCCGATATGGAAAACGACTGACAACCTTACCTTCTTGCTTGATAACGATATTGTCTCTTTCACGCGTTAAATAAAAATTATCTTGAGTCAAATATAGAGTATTAAGTAGCTTTTTCATAAGCTATCCTCACTTTTTAGTGCTTGGAAAATATAATTGTCAACATTGCGTGCCTTTTTGCTCAGACGCGGCATGCAAATATCAACTAAGGAGCATAACTGACATTTTTTAAAATATTCAGCTTTCGGAATAAGCTTTTTATCATAATATTGATGCATTCGGCAAGCCAGCTCAGCTACTTCTTTTCGTAAATCAGAAGTGATTTCTATTCGCTTCTTTTGATTTACACTATGATAGTAAAGATAACCATACTCGATTTCGCATCCAAGAGTTTCTTCAAGACAAATCGTTTGAGCAACCAACTGAACAATATCACGAGTATCCCTTTTTGGTTTTCCACGCTTATATTCAATAATAACAGGGAGCCATTTGCCACGTTTCCCTTTTAACGAAACTCCTTTTTCATCCTTATGGAATTCAACTACATCCAATATTCCATAGAGACCAAGCTCTCTTGACGAGACATGCATAGCTCGCGAGGTAATGACATCCTTTCGTTTTTCCTTGATATATGGATTGTCTGCTTTTTGATGTAAAATCTGCCCATGAGCTGTCGCTTCGTTTTCAACCCACTGCTGCTCAATATGAATCAAACTCCATTGGCGCTTGCAGAATTGGAAATGCTGAATTCCAGATAACATCAAATAGTCACTTTCAACATAAACCATATTACAGTCCTTCTAAGATATCAACTTTCAATCCTTTAGTTTCATATTCTGCCAATTTCTCTTGATTAAGATGGATAGCATAGTCTTCATAACTATCCTTATCCTGTTTTTCTTTGTCAAATTCAAACAAATCAAAAACACGAGCACTGGAAACATTTCCCAACTTATTAGAATGTGTAAACCAGAAGACTTCCCTTACTCGCATAGAACCTTCAGGACGAGCGGATGACGCATCGTTTTCAAACAGACTGATAAGTGCTTTCTTAATTACCTCAGCATCTTCATCAGAAAATCCTGTTTTTTCAGCAAAATTCGGATTAATCGAACCTTTGATGAGATAGATACCATAATCAACAAAATGCTTAGTTCCCATGGTGTCTGACGAACGACCACTTTCATTTTTTGCTTCCATACCGTTGGTACTTCTAGTAATCTGTAGACTGGAAATCACAATTGGTTCCAAGGATTTAGCCATATTCAGAGAAACTGGACCACGAACACCGATTGACTTTTTTAAATAGGTAAATACTTGACCGAAAGAACGCACATCCAGCCATAATTGATTAGCTTTTTCTTCAATTTCTGCATCTGAATCTTTTGAAGTGAATTGATTAGAAAAACGTTTTTCAAGCGAACGAAACTCGTCCTCAATGCGATCACCTGCCTGTACAAAAGTAGGACAACCAAAATCTTGCATACGATTTCTAATTTTACGTTTAATGGCCACATCTGAAATCAATCCATGACCCTTAGCATCTGTTCTTGGCATATTACCAGATAAAGGATCGCCATTTGCATTTGCCTCACGTACCTCAATCGTCACCATAAAATCAATTTTGTGTTCCAACATATCTTATCCCTCGTTTTCTTTAGTTTGTTTAGTGTAGTAAAATTGTTTTTCAGCATAGTAGCCAAAGATAAATTTATAATCTAAAGGTTGTGTAAACTCTTTATTAGCATATAATGGGGTCAAAAGTTGAATAATTTCTTTTCTTTCTTTCTCCAATTTATGCCAAATACCAGTTCTATTCAATTTCAAAACTTGCTCATAGGGCTTAATTTTATTTTCTAAATGATTCATCATCTTGGCTGGTTGGCCAGTATAAGCATTCCAGTAACGCTCAGCATTCGTGATGCGTTCTTGGCTGCTGCCATCTAGAGCATAGCGCTGCGCCTCGAACAGCTCATAAATTGCAAGTAAGCGTCCAAATAGGTAAGAACGATCTGTTTCTTGATGGTCTAACATTGGTGTGAACTCCCTCCCATATTGTTTGTGTAAAATTGCTAAACTAACTTGTTGTACTTGATACCAGTTCTTAGAATACTTCTGTCTTTGTTTAATGTTATCTTCTAATTTTTTAACAATAGTATTTGGTATTGTTCTTCCATCAATCAAAGCTGTTACTAATTGCTGATATTGTTCGCTCTTAAAACTGTCATTGTCTAATTCCAAATAACGTTCTCTGTCAACACCGTAGGCAACATTAATAATATCATTAAAAGTAGGCGTCCTTAATTTATAATTCCCAGATTTAGTTTTTGCCTCCCAAGAATAGTTTTCCTGCCAAGTTTCCATATTTTTCAATAACTGGGAAACTTGAACCTGACGGAAATATTTTAAAGCGATACGACCATTGCTTGTTTTATTTAGTATTGCAACATAGTAGGTTGCATCATTGCCAAACAATTTTCGCCCCTTAAAAAACGAAGATCCTATTTTCTTGTTTTCTTCGTTCGGTTTAATGAAAACAAGACTATCTTTTTCATCTTCATCATCTTCAAATAAATCATTAAAGGCTGGCTTAACAATATCTAATTGGCTCTCATTCGCTAAATCATCACTAAACCAATTGATGAGATATTGTGACGATTCCAGCCAAGTACTACTATTCTTATTTTCCAGAAGATACTTAATCATTAAATGAATTTTTTCTGAAGTTTCATAGCCAACACTAAAAACATCTTCCCGCTCTTTAAAGCGGCCTTTGTAGGCCTCTCCTTTATTACTAACTGAAATAATTTTAGCATTCCCCATCAATCCTCGATGTTTATTAGTAATTTGCTCCATTCGTCCACTGATATTACATGTTCCCAAATTATCTTGATTAGCTGTTATAAACGAAATAAACGATTGATGCAATGCCTCGTAGCTAGTTACTGATTCATCTTTAAAGCCATGAAATTGTACAATTGAAAACTCTAAGAAATAAGCTGATAAATCAACAGTCTTGTTTTTTCCATCAGAGTCAGAATAGGTGATTTTCAATCCCTTCCTTTGGTAATTATCACCATATAAAGACTGAAGAATACTACTTAGAAAATCTGTTTGGAGAATAAACTGCTGAATTTTCATCAAAAAATCCTTGACTTCACCTTCCTCACAATAAGTAATCCAACTAGCTAATTGTTTATGAAAATCATCATATTGTGATTGACTCAACTCTGGTACATAATAAGAAAACTTATCTACAAGCGGATGTGGAGCTGGATTGCTTCCAGATCTTGCTACAGAATTTGAGGTCACAGGAAATATGATTGTTTGATTCTCAGCATCCATGATTTCTGCTTTATAAAGACTCCCATCCTGTTCTAATTTAACTGAAATAATATTTTTACCATTTGACTTCAAGCTAGTATGATAAAGTGGAAGCAAAACAGGATTGTCCCCATTTTGTTGATCAACTAAGCCAATTTCTTCTGCTTTTTCATAAGCTTTTAAGAGAGAAGTAAAAAAATCCATTAGCCTTCTCCTTTCTCCATAGCATCGTATTCCTTAAGTTCATCATCAACGGACTTAACTTGGCCAGGTGTCTTAAAGGTATAACTAGACAAAGTATTTACAATTTCACACTCAGGCTGAGGCTTAAACTTAATCACCCCATTATCCATAACTATTTTTGTGAAATAAGATTTTAATGGTGTCTTTTCGTCTTTGGGATAAGCAAAAGAATGGAACATGATGCCTAAATCAATAATAACGCCATCGTAGTAAGAAGGGATGTTCTCATACTCTTCTTGACTAATCTCTTCGACTAAGCCAAAGCATTCCGTCGTACCAAGGAAAATATGTCGCCGACCACCTTTCCGAATAGAACGTTCCATAATAGCCTCATGCTTTTTAGGTAGCCTATCTTGCATCAAATCTTCACGATTCTCATTCCAAATGAAATGGAATTTTACTAAGTACTCTACATCACTCAAATAGGACACGTAGCTTAAATCTGCACTATAATCATGTAGCAAAGCACGAACGCCGTGTAGCTCTGTCTGAATTTGATTGATGACTTTAACTTCAGTAACAACATTTGTGATAGTCGGCTTGTGATAAATACTATCAACTATGCCTTGCAGAGCTTGTCTAGTAGGAACTGAGTACGATGATCTCTCGCTTCCACCTTTAGTTGCAGGATTCGTAAAAAGTGCTCGATCTCCACGCACTCTCGCATAGAAATTTCTTGATCTGTACAAGGTTAAAACCTCCTTCTGTGATTCTATAAACCTATCTTAGCACTTGAAACTTCAAAAGTCAATTATTTTCTTTCTATATTTAGTGTTTATAATATAGCTGTTGATTATATGAGTCAATTTTGATATAATCTAGCCATCATAGTGCTATCTATGTGGATTGAAATTATATTTAGTGCTTATTTATACTGAATTACAGGTCAACGAAGTCCTCTACTGACTCTCGTTGGCCTGTTTTCTTTTAATTTTTACATCAGGAAACTTCCTGACTCTAAGGTGATCCCCTTTTTATCATTATAATAACCATCTGACAATATCTGAATTTGCCCATTCAAATACGGTTTTGTCGCTTCAAGCACTTGATCGTGCTTACGAACGTTTACCGTAAAGGGCTGCAATTCCTTTAAAAGGGCTTTTATTGTTTGATAGTCTTCAACAGATGGGTAATCATATTCACACAATTCTTCTAAAACCAACAACTTCTCAATAGCGTCTCCATACGGAACCAACACCCCTATTGTGTCATTGTTTATTAAATTCATCTTCAAACCAGCAGTTTTAAAGGCTTGTTTTAACTTTCCTTTAAAATTATTTCTGTCTTGATATGAATTTATACTTAAATAATCGTAAACTGATTCACCATGCGATAAAGGATAATCCATTGAACCTTGATTATTAGCATAATAATATTCAAAAAAATCCCGATTTAAAAGTGACATTTCAATAGGCGATGAGATCTTATGGATAATATGCTCTGTGGCGTCTTTCTTAGCTTTTATTTCTTTCAAGCGTGATAGATTTTCCTCTTCAGCGGTAAGATTGACTAAGGTAACTTGACCTTTATCACGTTTACCTTCACGATTGCATCGTCCACTAGCTTGCACAATTGAATCAACTCCTGCATAAGATCTGATGACGCGATTAAAATCAATGTCAACTCCAGCTTCAATTAGTTGCGTACTAATACAAATAATAGGTATTCTCTTTTTTAGATGCTGTTTAATTTCTGATATAATATCTAATCTGTGCTGAGCACACATATTAGTCGAAAGTTGATAAATAGGTCTATCAGTCAATCCTTCAAGCATCATATAGAATTTATCAACTGTCTTCTTGGTGTTAAAAATCGCAAGAATAGACTCGTCATTTTCCAGTACAAAATCTACTAAATCTGACAGGTTCGAATGTTGATTATTTTCATCAAATTTTCTAAGTTCTGTTCTAGAAAAGACTTCTTTTTCGTCATGAGTTAACTCGACTATATCAGTAGCTTCACCATTTTTTCCACCATAAGAAAGTTTATGTTTAATTGCAGTAGAATCATAAGCAGGTTGTGTAGCTGTACATAAGATGATAGTCGTGTTCATAACTTTATTTAAGAAATTCATGGTTAAATTAAATAAAGTTGTCACCTCAATAGGCAACGATTGTACTTCATCTAAAATCAAAACACTATTAGCTAAACTGGAAAAACGACGGATATTTGCTGACTTTGTCTTAAATAATGTTTGAAAAAATTGTACCATTGACGTAAGAACAGTCTGACTATCCCAACTTTCAATTAGATAGTCAGACATTGCAACTTCTTTCTCATCATTGTCGGCAGTCTGTTTAACAACATTAGAATGGTGCTCTAGAACACCTACCTCGCCAATTACTTTTCTAATTTCAGAAGCATTCTGTTCCAGGACAGATAAAAATGGTGTGATATAGAAAAATCTTGATTTATTTTGATCAAGTAACTGATGAAAGGCATATCTCATACTAAGATTCGTTTTTCCAGCGCCAGTTGGCAGATCCAAACGATATATTCCCGTTGAATCTTTTTCACCCCTACTCTTAACTCGTTCACCAATTTGTGAACGAATCTCATTAAGTCTTGTAGTGGGATGACTAAAGCTACGATATTTTCGCTCAATAGCTTCAAGATAAGACTCATTTAATTTTTGTTTTTCTTCATCTTTTAAAGGCTCAATGAGTAATCCATAAGCATTGATAGTATCTAAGATGTCCGCATTCTTCAAAAAAGATAAATACATCCTAATAAAACAACCACTATAGTATTCTTTCTCACTTTCATCAGAACAACTAAGTTTCGACCAGGCTTGCTGGTAATTCCCAAAAGCTTTTTCTATTAAATCGTTTAAATCTCTGTAACCATAGGCACTTAATTCATCTTCTAATTTTTGAGCAAAGGGTAGAATATCTTTTTGATAAGGCTCGTTCGCTATGCCTCCTATAATTCGATGTCTCAACTTGTTAAATGCAAATCGCTCTGCTTGAATACCTTCATCTTGCAGTGGAATGTCATACATGCCGTGATGAGCTGAGATAACATAGGCACTAATCTCTTGAAACAGTATTCTGTCTTTTGTCTGAATAAATGAGTCCTTTAAAAAGGTTTGTATTTTTTGAAAAAGATACCTAGCTCCAGCAGAAGAGTGATCAACATGTTTATTCGGGTACATCTCTAATTTATCTTGAAAAGCTATACTCGCCTTGCCTAAATCATGAAACAATCCGAATAAAAACAAAATGTCTCCTTGCTCAATAACTTGTGCACTTTCCCTTGCTTGAACAGCAACGTTAAAAGAATGTTTTTCTAGAGATTGTTTATTCCCTCTGTTATCTTTATGTGCTAATATCATAATTTACCTTATCTACCCCAAAGAAGAGATTATTATATTAAGTCTATTTTATAACTAAATCCAAAAAAACTCAACTAAAAATGCAACGCTTTTTTTAATTATTTACTATGGAGTATTAGGCAGTAGAAGAGTAGGAATAGTTATTTCTATCTTAAGATTTAAAATACTACACTAAATAATCCCTATCGTGAGACTTTCGATAGGGACTATTCTTTCTTTATTTAATATTCTAAATACTCCGTCCAAAACTGACGTTAACGACTCAGTCAGGATCAAGAGAAAATGACAACCCATCTCTTTTCCTCCTGAGAGTATTGAAAAAAGCCTTAGACAGGCTTTTAGAATGTCCCCTGCCGGAATCGAACCAGCAACTACTCCTTAGGAGGGAGTTGTTATATCCATTGAACTAAGGGGACTAGAGAAAAACTCTGCCAAGTGACAGAGTCATTTCTGATATTAACGACGGATTTCTTTGATACGCGCTGCCTTACCTTGCAATGCACGAAGGTAGTACAATTTAGCACGACGAACTTTACCGTAACGAACGACTTCAATCTTGTCAACACGTGGAGTGTGGATTGGGAAAGTACGTTCAACACCGATACCGTTAGAAATCTTACGAACGGTGTAAGTTTCTGAGATACCAGCACCTTTACGAGCGATAACCACACCTTCAAAAATCTGGATACGTTCGCGAGTTCCTTCGACAACTTTCGCGTGAACACGAACAGTGTCACCAGGACGGAATGCAGGGATGTCAGTACGAAGTTGACCTTCAGTCAAGCTTTGGATTAATGGATTCATTTTTTCTACTCCTATCTTACTAATCTTAAGGTTCAAGACCGCAGCGGATTAGCCGTTTTTTGTGCTTCCATTAGGCACAAACTATATTATATCAAAATTTCTAAAAATGTAAAGATGTTTAAATGAAAATTCCCAAAAGAATCGCTAAAAATCCGAGGATATAGGTCAAAGCCAAATAGAGAACAAATTTCTTTCGCTCCGAAAAGAGCTCTGCCAGCTCAGCATTCAAGGTGGAAAAGGTCGTCAGTCCACCACAGAAGCCTGTTGCTAAAATCACATAAAGCTGCTTGTCTTCTATATGATTATAAAAATAACCAATTAGAAAAGCACCTAGAATGTTTGCCAATAAAGTCCCAATCGGCAGATATGCTCTGCTATTGACCTTGGAGAAAACATAACGCACAAGAGAACCAGCGCCGCAGCAGATTAATATCGCCCACATCATGACTTCACCTGCTTCCCAGCCCATAGGGCGATTGCAAGTCCACCACCTACACTTAAGACTAGATAGATAAGAAGCTCCATATAGCGCCCTGAATCTGCTAGTTTGATACTGTCTAGCAGAAGACCAGAAAAAGTCGTCAAACCTCCGCAAAAACCAGTCGAAAGCCCTAGAATTAGGCGCTGAGACTTAACTTTACTGCTAAGATAGCCCTTGATGATATAGACCAGCAAAAAAGTTCCCAAATAATTGACCAGTAAGGTAGCCAGCGGAAATGAATCATCAAACACTGATATGAGCGCTACTTGGTAACGTAGCCAACCGCCTGCCATCGCAGATAAAGCCACAGCTATCGAGTTCTGTACTTCTTTCATTAGAGCTTTTTATTCTGAAATTCACGCGAACGTTTTAAAATGTCAGAAAAGGTCGCAATAACAGTTTCCTTGTAGTCTTTGTTTTCAACCTTATCCGCCACTCTGGCAAAAATCACATCTTCTCTCTTGCTATCCAAGACAGCTGTGCCTGTTAATTTCTTTAAAGCCACGACTTGGCCAACCAGATTCATGCGTTGCTCCAACAGGGCAACGATTGCATCATCAACTTGATCAATTTCCTGTCTGATTTCTTCTAATGTCATCTACTTCCTCCTTGTATCCCATCTATCATAACAAAAAATAGTAAAATTTTCTAGTTTAATTCTAAATAAAAAGCTCCAAGTCCCGTGATTAAAAGAAAACTCGCAAAGGCGAGTCCCTATCTACAGATTAAAAAGGTTCCCCAAACCTTATTAAAGAGCACTTGCTTAACCGAGTGCTTATCCGCAACCTAAAACAGTCCCCCGGACCTTAGATTAAAGGGAACTCGCAGGGCCGAGTCCCTATCTACAGATTAAAAAGGATCCCCGAACCTTATTAAAGAGCACTCGCTCAACCGAGTGCTTATTCGCAACCTAAAACAGTCCCCCGAACCTTATTAAAGGGAACTCGCTTTTGCGAGTTCTCATCAGCAGATTAAAAAGGTCCACTGGACCTTTTTAACCAACCGATCCTTCCATACTCATGTTGATGAGTTGGTTGAGTTCGACGGCGTATTCCATTGGAAGTTCTTTGGTAATAGGTTCCATAAATCCATTGATAATCATAGCTGTGGCTTCTTCTTCGCTGATGCCTCGGCTCATCAGATAGTAGAGCTGGTCCTCAGATACTTTGGAAACCTTGGCTTCATGCTCTAGCGCGACATTTGAATTATGGATTTCATTAAAAGGAATGGTGTCAGAACTGGACTCACCATCCATCAGAATGGTATCACACTCGATATGAGATTTGGAGCCAGCACTATTCTTACCAAAGCGAACCTGACCACGATAGTCGGTCTTACCACCATCCTTAGCCACTGATTTAGAAATCAAGGTACTGGAAGTCTTGGGTGCATTATGAAAGACCTTACAGCCCGCATCCAAGTGCTGGCCATAGTTGGCAAAAGACATGGATAGAACAGAAGTTCTTGCATTGCGACCATTAAGAATGCTACAAGGATATTTCATATTGACCTTGCTGCCTAAGTTCCCATCAATCCACTCTAAGGTACC
>ERZ772986.1881-NODE-1881-length-11732-cov-3.122292_pt1 | contig 11732 bp, 14 predicted proteins | sample MGYA00511898_ERZ772986 | MGnify/ENA primary metagenome ERZ772986 (study PRJEB29015, sample SAMEA2737934) | human oral metagenome | biome: human oral; feature: human-associated habitat; material: dental | place: China | collected 2148 ... | reverse complement strand
CCTTCGTCATGCCCGGCAGATCGGCGGTCAACTCGTAATGGTCACCGCTGTCCTTCACGTCCACCTTGATGGGCTACTGAATTTGTCAAAATGAAAAGGAGGACAAAGACGATGACAAAAGATGTGGCCGGCATCCGTGAAGACATCGAAAACCATCCCGCTCGCTCTGCTTGGAGCGAAGGTGTTCGTAACTTCGCAGTGGATTTGTTTGACGAATATGTTCGTGATCACAAAGGTCTTGCGGAATGGGATGTTCTGACAGAGAAGATCACGGAGGTGGATCTTCTGAATGGCGCGGAGGATTGGAGCCAGTACAGCTGGGGTGGATGTGCTCTTATTTATGACGGAGACATCTGCAAAGCGTTGTGCAGTCTGAGCGAGCAAAAGAGATACAACAACGGAGAACTGCGATACAAGCATGGTGAAGAATGGCTGGACGTTCAGGCACGCGCTTTGGCTGAAGCGTCTCGCTTGGTCCGCAAGTACGCCAACCGTGTAGTGAGGAGGAATTCAGATGATTACAGGGTTTAACCCACCGCCATACACGCGAGAGAATCCGCTCCCGACGTATGTGACGGATATTCAGCACTACAAGCTGCTCGGTCGAGTACCGGGTGGATACACCATCACACTTGCGGAAATGGTTATCGGAGAATCGCTCAGTGCGGGCACTGAGTTGACTCACGTTTTGTTCCGGAGCTATACGGATCACGGAGAACGGATGGCGGAGATTCGCACCCGGGCGAGTGGGTTTGAGCGACAGGCGAATGCGATGCTTTCTGCAATGTCACAAGCAGGCGTTAAATTCAACTCTGTCACTTTTTGTGATTGCACAAAACTCATGGAAGCGCTTGCCGACTGGTTTTGCGGGGCAAATCCAGAGATTGAAGAATGTCATCTCGTGTCACAAAGTCGTCATTGACCGGGCATTATAAGGAGTGGTAAAATGGTATCGTCCAAGATTATACCCGAGCCTATGCGACTTCGTTTAGAGATTCTAAAGCGGTGTAATTTCTTCTGGCTTCGCGCTATCACGGATGTTAATATCCACGAGTGCTGCGCGAAGTGCTTCATTGGGAAAAAAGACAATCGCGTGTACTACGGAACACTGCACAAAGATCGTGCTGTCGTAGACATAGACGTTGAACCGCTGAAAAATGTGAAAGCTTATTACTTGTGTGGTTTGAGCGCAGGCTTTGATTGGACACAAAATACGCACGTAGCGTTTGTACCGGATGCGGGGCATGAAGTCCGAATTGAGAACGACCGAATATTGCTCACGATCACAAACGCGCGGCGTATCCATTTTTGGGGATACACGCCGAATCCCCCCGGAGAGTTTACCAAAGAACAGCGTTCATGTCGTAATTGGATTTTCGCGAATTATCTCCGGGACGGGATGCCGTTATGATTATCAGTGCGAGCAGACGAACAGATATACCGGCGTTGTTCTCAGATTGGTTTTACAATCGCGTATGGGAAAGGTTTGTCCTCCTAAAAAATCCATACAACCCGCTACAAGTCGGGCGATTAACTCTGTCGCCCGACAAAGTAGATGGGATCGTGTTTTGGACAAAGAATGCCGCGCCAATGTTGCCGCGCATTCATGAGTTGGACACTTTCAAGTATTATTTTCAGTTCACGATAACGCCGTATGGGAAAGATGTTGAGCGGAACATACCAGACAAGAGAGAAGTGGTTATACCGGCGTTTCAGAAACTGGCAGGTCGCGCTATCTGGCGCTATGATCCAATCTTTATCAATGCGCGATATTCGCGGGCGTATCACGTAAGAGCGTTTGCCGAAATTGCAGAGGCTCTGGAAGGAAGCACGGACAGAGTTGTAACGAGTTTCGTAGACAGCTATCGCACCGCAGACCTTTCGCTGCTCGGAATTGAGCCCCAAACGGAAGATCAGAAGCGCGAACTTGCACAAGAACTTTCAGAGATTGCGAAATCGCATGGCATGACACTTTACTCATGTGCAGAGGAACTGGGCTTACCACCCTCGTGCTGCATTGACGGCTCGATGTTCGGTGTGAAGTTGCCGAAAGACCGAAACCAAAGAGGCGCTTGTACTTGCGTTGAGAGCATTGACATCGGCGCCTACAGTACCTGCGGGAATGGTTGCGTGTATTGCTACGCTAATCATTACGGGTATGTGATGCCGCGCCCAGATCCGAAAGCAGAGCTGCTCGGATCCCCGCTGACAGGCAAAGAGAAAATTAAACAACGGAATTAAACAAAGCCTCCGTAACTGTGCGGAGGCTTTTGTGTGTTCAAAAATAAAAGGAGGACTGCTTATGGAAATCGTCTATAAGAAAATCGACGAAGTGAAAGAGTATGAAGAAAACGCTCGTCGGAATGATGCCGGTGTCGCCAAGGTTGCAGAAAGCATCAAGGAGTTTGGCTTTCTCAACCCGATCACCGTTGACAAAAAGGATGTTATCATTTCGGGACACACGCGTCTGAAGGCCGCTATCCAGCTTGGTATGGAGGAGGTTCCCTGCATCGTACAGGATATGTCTGAGGAGGATGCAAAGCTCGCGCGCATTGTTGATAACAAGAGCCACGAGTATTCTACGTGGGATGTCGGCAAACTTCAGCAGGAGCTGTCTGGAATCGGCATGGATTTCAAGACCACATTCTTCACTCCGAATCGTGATCGAAAGTTCTATCAGGAGAACAAGGTTCTCATCTTTGGGAACAATGAACTGCCAATCACTGAAGATGAGTACGCTCGTCTAAAGGCGATCTATGATGCGTACATTGAGAAGAACAAGACGTATCTTGGCTTTGTGATGTATCTCGTGGGAGGTGAGGCAGAATGAATATCCGTGAAGTATCTATCTCGCGCTTGCGTGAGTATGAAAACAATCCGCGCAACAACGATCTCGCGGTCGAGAAGGTAAAGCACAGCATTGAACGCTTTGGCTTCCTATTCCCAGTTGTAGTTGATGTCAACTTTGTCATTGTTTGTGGACACACGCGTGTTCGTGCATGCCGCGAGATGGGGATCACCTCTGTTCCGTGCATCATTGCAGACGAACTTACAGAAGAACAGATCAATCTGTTTCGCCTCGTTGACAATAAAACGAGCGAGTACAGTGACTGGGATTTCGAGAAGCTCAAGAAAGAGCTGTCTCTCGTAGACCTTACGCTTGAGAAGAACCAGCTTCTGTTGGAGCGATTTGAACTCAGCTCAGAAGCGTTTGACATTGAGCCGGAGCAAGCTGAGATCAAGATCCCCGCATTCAACTTCATGGGAGTCAACGACCGGAAGCCTCGTGTGGAGACCATCAAGGGAGAGACGCCCGTCGCCATAAGCGAGGAGCCGGTTGCCGAATCTTTTGTTGCGGAGGAGATCGTGACGCATGAATATCCTGTTTCTGAGGACTGTGATTCTGACGACAGCGCTGCGGTGGCTCCTGTGGCGGGAGTGGATTCTAGCAAATCTGCGGAGGCAGAAGAAACGCCGAAGAAGAAAGCTCCGACGACGTTCTGTCAGTTCCGTTTCGGAGATGTAGCGTTCTTCATCTCGCAGGTCGAACTTGACAAGATGAACGAGAAGTATGCGGAGTACATTGACTCAGGGGCTTGCCTGAAGGGCAGCTTTGCGAGCTATCTGTTGGAGGGAGTCGAGTGATAAACTTTACCGAGAGCGTTCCAATCGACGCAGTGACCGGGTCGGAGTACAACCCGCGCGTCATTACGCCAGAGGCGCTGGCTTCTTTGCAGCACAGTATCCGTCGATTCGGGATGGTAAAACCGCTGATTGTAAACTCTGACGATAACGTCATCACGGCAGGGCATCAGCGCAAAAAGGCGGCGAAGGCGATCGGACTGACGCATCTGCCGTGCATCCATATTCGCACGCCAAGCTTGCAGGATGAGATTCTGTTCAACTTGATGCACAATTCCATTGAGACGAGCAAGACATCGGTGCGGCTCAAGCAGTTTGCTGTCAATGAGTACAGTTACTGCGATTCGCAGGACATTCAGATCGAGGGCGAGCCTCAGAACGTCATTGTGTGCTCTGAGATCACAAAACTTCTTTCTCGTTACGGTGAGTGGGGTAGTGTTGTGACAGATGGCGATGGAAACGTCATCCTCAACGCTGAATACGCCTACTGCGCGAAGAAGATGGGCTATGGCGTTCTCACGTATGGAATCCCGAATGAGGATGTTGCCGAGTTCCTGAAGTGTATGGGCGTTGAGTATGGCAAATACAACTTTGACAATCTGGGCATTGAAACATATCATCAGTTTCTTGCGCAGCCCAAGCGCCTGAGCACGGACGGACGACAGTCAAACACGTCCATCCTGTATGAGAAACATCTGATCCCGCGCCTTCAGAAGTCGGATTCGATCATCGACATCGGCGCGGGGCGTATGGCGTATGTGAAACTGCTCAAGTCAAAGGGGTTTAACATCCACGCTTATGAACCTTCGCTTATGGTGAAGGGCGCCAATAAGCTCGACATGAAGGGGATCATCGCAAATATCCTGAACGCGGAGAAGCAGATCAGGCTGAACGGTCTGTTTAATTACTGCGTTTTGGAGGCGGTCATCAATTCGGTTGTTGATGACGAATTTGAGAAAGCGGTTCTTACGGCTTGCAATGCCGTGCTTCGCGCAGACGGTGTGCTGATTACGTGTACGCGTAATATCGCCTATGTGGAAAAGGCTTACGAAAAGACGAAGCTCTCTGCCGGCGCAGGTGACTGCTTGTGGTATCTTGACGATAAGAACTACACGCTCGGTGTCACGAACGGCATCGTGTTCAAGCAGAAGTTCCACACAAAGGAAAGCTTTCTCGATCTTCTCGGCAACTACTTTGAGAAAGTCGAAGTGCTGTCCAATACGGTCGGCTATATCTACTGTGCTTGTACGGAGCCGAAGCAGCTCCCGCTTGAAGTCTATGAGGAGTATCTCGAAAAAGAGCTGAACATCGAGTACCCCGGCGGCTTTAAGCACAACAAGCACAAAGGCCTGATGGACGTACTTATCGAGAAGGTATTTGAGAGGTATGGCTGAGCGAAAGCCATCGAAGGACTTGTTCGACAAATGGGTTGAAGCCGGTGAGGTTGAAAGCAAACTCGCCATCGTCCAGTCGTTGTCTATGCAGGGGCGCTCCGCAGCTCAAATTGGAGAGGCCTTTGGGGTTACGAGGCGAACGATTGTTAATCTGCAAAAGAAACACCCAGCATTGAAAAAAGCGATTGAGACAGGGCGGCTTTCTGTTGTTGCCATGTGCCAAAATAAACTCATGGAGCGCGTATCGAGTGGCGATACAACCGCCATCATATACGCGCTCAAAGTTTATGGCGGGGACTTCTTTAACGATAGGCGCGCGGTAGAGGCTAAAATCTCAAGCGCACCCATTTCTGTTCAGCCGAACGTCCAAGTGTACTTGCCTTCGATTGACACGAAAGCGAGTGACAAGAATGAAACGAAAGACCGATGAGGTTGTAATACGTCCTCAAGAGGGGAAGCAAGAACTTTTCCTGCGTTCTCCTGCTGACATCTGCATTTATGGCGGTGCAGCGGGGGGCGGGAAAACGTACGCGCTCCTTTTGGAGTGCTTGCGCCACGTCGATAATCCGCAATTTGAAGCTGTTGTATTCCGTCAGTCTCGCCCACAAATACTTGCGGCAGGCGGACTTTTTGCGACGAGCCTAGGGATCTATCCACACATGGGTGCAAACTACGTGCTTACGCCGAATGTGCAGTGGCGCTTTCAGTCCGGGGCGAAAATCACGTTTACCCATATGTTCTACGAGAAGGAGAAGTACAACTTTCAGGGATCACAGATTCCTCTGCTCATGTTTGATGAGCTGACACACTTTTCAGAGGCGCAGTTTTTTTATATGCTCTCGCGTAATCGCTCCACGTGTGGAGTCAGACCTTACGTAAGAGCGACTTGCAACCCCGACACGGATTCTTGGGTTGCCGATTTCATAGAATGGTGGATCAACCAAGAGACCGGGTACGCGATCCCGGAGCGGCTGGGCGTTCTTCGGTATTTCTACCGAATCGAAGGCGAGCTGATCTGGGGGGACTCTATCAAAGAACTCTCTGAGAAGTGTAAAAATGTGGAGGGGTTCAGTCCCGATCTTTGCAAGTCGGTTACGTTTATCGCATCGTCTGTCTTTGACAACGAGGCACTGCTTCGCATCGATCCGGGTTATCTGGCAAATCTACACGGCTTGCCGTTGGTAGAAAAAGAGCGCTTGTTGATGGGGAACTGGAAGATACGGCCCGCCGCCGGACTGTACTTCAAGCATTCGCAAACACGAATTGTCAAAGAGGTTCCGGACAAGATTGAGGTCGTATGCAGGGCGTGGGATCTCGCGGCGACAGAAGCCACACACGAAAACAAGAGTCCTGATAGGACGGCCGGATGCCTTATGGCACGACTGCAAAACGGTCAGTATATCATCCTTGATATGAAATGTGTAGCAGCTAACGCGTCTCACGTCCGCGAGCTTGTGCGAAACACGGCTATCACAGACAAAGCTGTGGTTGGACGAACACGAATTTCTATTCCGCAAGACCCGGGGCAAGCAGGGAAAGAGCAAGCGGAGAGCTATCAAAAAGAGCTTGCGGGATTTAATGTGACGATTACGCCGATCTCAAAGGATAAAGTGCTGCGCGCGGAACCGTTCGCGGCGCAATGGCAGATTGGAAATGTGCTGCTCCTCGAAGGAGATTGGAATACAAAGCTGCTCGATGAGCTAGAGGGGTTTCCGGATGCGGCGCATGACGATCAAGTAGACGCTTGCAGCGACGCTTTCGCGATTGTGGCAAAGGCCTCGAACGCCAAGCTACCCAAACTTGATTCGCTACTCATGAAAGACAGCTATTGGTTATAGGAGGTGAGAGCCTGTGGTAAAACCAGAGATCGGTCGTACCGGTCAACACCGTTATGGCGGCGTGTTCTACGAGGAGTTCCTGCCAGAACTGCGTGGACAGCGCGGTATAAAAGCATACCGCGAGATGTCTGAGAATGATGACATTATCGGCTCAATCCTTTTTGCCATAAAAATGCTCATACGTGGCGTTCATTGGAATGTGCAGCCCGCGAGTGCTGATGAGCCGGACACGAGGTGCGCGGAATTTATCGATTCATGTCTTTACGACATGGAGGATTCATGGACGGGAACACTTTCAGAGATCCTGTCGTTCCTTGTTTACGGGTGGAGTGCCCATGAGATCGTCTACAAACGCCGAATGGGGCGAAACCGAAATGCTCAGCTCAACAGTAAATACAACGACGGGCTGGTCGGATGGCAAAAACTGCCGATTCGTGCGCAGGACACGCTGTACCAATGGGAGTATGGTGCACGAGATGATCTCACGGGTATGACACAGATGCCGCCACCAGACTTCGGACTTATCACGATCCCGATGGAAAAGCTGCTCCTGTTCCGCACAGAGAGCCGTAAAGGCAACCCCGAGGGGCGCAGCATTCTTCGTAATGCCTATCGCTCGTGGTATTTCAAAAAGAGATTCCAAGAGATCGAGGGTGTCGGAATCGAGCGTGATCTTGCGGGTCTTCCCGTGCTTGTCGCGCCTGAAGGGACGGATATTTGGAGTGATGATCCCGATATCGTACGCACACGAGCACTGGCAGAGGCGCTTGTCAAGAATATCCGCCGAGACAGCATGGAAGGCATTGTTCTTCCCGCGGGCTGGGATTTGAAACTCCTCAGCACTGGTGGAAAGCGCAATTTCGACACGAACGCAACGATCGATCGCTACGACACTCGTATGGCGATGACGGTGCTTGCGGATTTCGTTCTGCTCGGGCACCAGAATGTCGGTAGTTTTGGCAGCTTTGCTCTGTCGGATAATAAAACAGAGATCTTTGCGCTTGCGGTGGGGACGTTTCTCGATGTTATTTGCGAGGAGTTCAACAAGAAGGCAATTCCGATGCTCGTTGATCTGAACGCGGATCGTTTTGCCGACATTGTTGACTATCCAGAACTCACGCATGGCGACATCGAGACGCAGGATCTCTTAAAACTGGGCGACTTTATCCAGAAGATGACGGGGATTGGTGTGCTCCAACCCGATAGCGGTCTTGAAGATTTCGTGCGTCAACAGGCGGGACTCCCGGAGCGGCTTGAGGAATACCAAGCACCTCGTATGAATCCCGCACAGGATGAAGATGATCGCGCGGATAAGGCGCGGAAGCGTTTAGGGAGGAAGTAGCGATATGCTGGTATTCTCTCCTGCTTGTATTTTGCGCAAGCGAAAGAGCATCGATTCAGCGACGGCGACACTTCACAGGCTTGCCAGTTTTCTCAATCCTGAAACGCCGCAGCTCACTGAGTGGCTCTATTCCGTATTTCAGGATCAGCAAAACGTAGTGACCTACAAAGAGTTGCGCGAAGCGGTGATGGGTGGCTATGAAGCGCAGATACTCCAGTGGCAAGATGATTATGCCCACCTTATCAATGAGCACTTCGCGCCAGTATATCTAGCGGCTATGAAGGCTGGTGCACGAAGCTGGGAGGAGAAACTGGGCGGTGTTTTGCTCGATGACTCAGACCGGGAAGTGCAAAACTGGATTCGTGAGCGCACAGCAGGGGTTATTACGAATATCGGCGAGGAGACACGCGCGGCAGTCAAGACAATCCTATGGAAGGGACAGCAGGAGAATTGGACGGCCGATCAAATAGCGCGATATATACGTCCCTGTATTGGGCTGACAAAAAGCGATGCGGCCGCAAACGCGCGGTATCAGCAGAGTGTCTACGATAGCTTTCTCAAAGCGCACCCGCGCATGACCGAGGCGAGCGCAGCGAAGAAGGCGCAGGAAGCGGCGCTTAAATACGCAGCACGACAGCATCGGGCACGGGCTGACATGATTGCCAACACGGAGCTTGCCTTTGCCTACAATCGCGGTGAGAACATGAGCATACGGAACGCGATGCGGGACGGGCTTATGGGACCGTGCGTCAAGATATGGCGCACGGCGGGCTCGGAGCGTGTCTGTCCGCGCTGCGGTGCGCTCAACGGAAAGGAAATTGGATTTGATGAATCGTTTGACATCAAGGGGAAAGAGCTGTTTCCCGGAATGCACGAGACACCCCCTGCGCATCCTCGTTGCCGCTGCGTGGTTCAGTACAAAGAGATTGCAGCACCAGCACGAGGCTTGAGATCGGGAGAAGGACAAAAGAAAGCCCCTGACCATCCTGTGCCACAGGAACTCGGCAGGATTGATTTCAAGAATAAGGACGTGGTACAATCCACAGTAGAATACTTCGAGCCGCAGATTGCAAAACAGGCGGTCGAGAACGCCATTGTTATCACACAAGAGGGGCGTGTTGTTCGCTGCGTCGGGCATCTCAACGGGGTGTACCCGGATGAAGACATTGGCGATGAACTGCGCGGGGCAGTAGTGACACATAACCATCCTACCGGGTCGAACAACGAGTGGTCATTCAGCAAAGCGGATATAGATTTGTTCACGCTTTATGAACTGTCTGTGCTTCGAGGAATTGATGAACAGTATGTCTATGAACTGAATCGAAACCCGCAGGATATAGACAAAGTCGCTACGTTTGCTGAAGCGGGGGAATTTGTGTTTCGGCACAGTATGGTAATTCAAGAAGCCAAGCGGCGCGGATTCGGCTATAGGAGGTGGAAGCGGTGACGGAAGGCGATGCACAGAGAGAGTTTGAGGCAATTCTGGATTGGGCGATTGCTGAGGAGGATAAAATCAGTGAGGAGCTGAGAGCCGAAGGAAAACTGTTCGGTCTGGATACAAACTCTGAACGCTATAAGCCAATCGCTGAGGAACGTAACCGCCGTATCCGAGAATTACAGAAGCGGTATGAAGAGGAAAAGGAATAAGCACTTTGCCGATGCGCGGAGTGCTTTTCTTATGTAGAAAAGGAGGCTTCCATGCTGCAAGAAAAGGATGTCCTTGCTTCCCTCGACCGATTGGAAGCAGGCTATAAGGGAACGGGAAGCGTTACGTGGCTCTTTACTCCTGTGCGGGAGGCGGTTGAAGGCTACTTCAAGCAGGGGGATGAAAAGCTGACGGTTGCGGTTCAGTATACGTTGCATCAGTTCGCTTTAGATTTTACGAATCGTGCAACGGTTTATGAACACAGCACTCTCCTTCCTCCGTTTCCGACGAATTATCCGCTTGGGTATACTGGTGTCGCGGAGCTGTTCACGGGCGGCGGAGCGGTTCCTGAGATGTGCGGTATCAGCGTGGAGGAGTTCAAAAAGGGCTATCAGGATATTTCGGGACTCCTTCCGCCAAAGTCGAACACGCACCTGACAAAATGGGCGGAGCTTCTGAGTACCGCACGCACGGGCGAGCTATCTGCACTCTCTGCGATTGCGTCCTTTTGTGAATCGGGGAGCTATAATATTGGGCTTTCCATGATGTTCGAGAATCTGGGAAGCGTTATTTCAAGCGTTGGTAAAGATGAGATGGCAAAGGGAATCTATCAAGACTGCGGGTATCTGGACGTGATTCGGACGTTCGGTCTGAACGTGCACATTCCGACCTGCATCAAGGAGGGGCATGGATGAGACCGTTTCAGAGAGAGCAGACGGTACACGGGTGCTTCCACATTCAGAAGTCGAGCGATGAGAAGCGGCTTGCGTTCGGCTGGGCGAGCATTTCTGAGGATGAGAGCGGAACGGCGCTTGTTGATCTTTCCGAGGATGTGATTGACCCTGAGACGCTAGAGAATGCCGCTTACGAGTTCGTGAAACTTTACCGTGAGGGCGGCGAGATGCACGAACGCGGTGACTGTGCCGTGCTTGTGGAGTCCGTCGTGTTCACGAAAGAGAAGATGGCGGCGATGGGGATTCCTGACGGCACACTGCCGACGGGATGGTGGATTGGGTTCTACGTCACAGATGATGGGGTGTGGGAGAAGGTCAAATCGGGCGAATACCCGATGTTCTCGATTGAGGGGACGGCGATCCCCGAAACTGTATAAAAAGCGACTGGGCGCTCAGTGATGGGCGTCTTTTTCGTGGAGAAAAAGGAGCTGAGGCTATGCCGACAAAGTTGACCGACCTCAAGATCACGAAGGTGGATTTTGTGGACGCGGGGGCAAATCAAAGGGCGCACATCGCGCTCTTTAAGCACGCACCGAAAGGGGGTGAGGAAGTGGGAGAGAGCAAGATCAAGAACCTCATCCGCGCCATCGCAAAGCGGTTCGGCTTGGAAGAGGAGGAAGTCGCGGATGTGGCAAAGTCTGAGGGCGGAGCAAAGACATTCGGAGCAGCAAATTCCGAGCTGAATCAGCAGCGCATTTGCGAGGAGATTTGGAATGTCACAGATGTGTTGCGGTGCAGCCTCATTTCCATCATGCGGGATGACACCGTGACGGATAAGACAGCACTCCTCAAGCAGAGCTTGTCGGAGTTTAACACTGCTGCGCTGGGATTCGCGAATCAGTGGGGCAGCGGTAACGTCGCAGAAGTGCAGAAGCACTTGAATCCGATCGCGATGACCGCCGAAGACATTGAGATCATGAAAAGCCGTATTGCGGTGCTGGGGGAGGATGAAACGCCTCCTGTAGAGGAAACTGAACCTGTTGGAAAAGCAGAGGAGGATGCAGAGATGAAGATTGACAAGAGCAAGATGACCGCCGAGGAACGGGCGTTTATGGAGGATATCGAGAAGCGCTATGGGGCGCCCGCACCCGCAGTGCCGATTGAGAACGCGACATTGCCCGCCGCACCCGCAGTGCC
>ERZ772986.1879-NODE-1879-length-11735-cov-10.933647_pt1 | contig 11735 bp, 13 predicted proteins | sample MGYA00511898_ERZ772986 | MGnify/ENA primary metagenome ERZ772986 (study PRJEB29015, sample SAMEA2737934) | human oral metagenome | biome: human oral; feature: human-associated habitat; material: dental | place: China | collected 2148 ... | reverse complement strand
AGATTTCATATTGGTCAAACAATTCTGGAGAAATCTGTTGAATCGCTGCATCCAAAGGTTCTTGGGCAAAGGCAGTCACACATTTATTATACGTCATCTGACTAGATAGATCTTCAAAAGCGACAGGCACAAAAGTCAGGGCTGGGTTGAACTTGGCATAGAGACTTTCTTGGTCCGACTGGATTTGATAGACTGTTCCTTCTGAAATGGCATCTAACGGAAGTCCGAGTTTTTCAGTTTCCTCGTATAATCGTGAAACATCATCGATTGAAAAGACTGTTTTATCGAGAATCTCTCCCGTGTTTTTCTGCACCAGACCACCATTAAAGGTGATGGTGTACTCATCCTCCTGACCGTCAGTACCTAGCTCATGGAGAAAGAAATCCATAGCCTTTAGAGGACGTCCCGTTGTCAGTACGACCTTGATGCCACGGTCACGCGCAGCTTTGAGGACCGCCTTAGTTCGATCTGTCAGCTTTTTATCCGTTGTCAGCAAGGTGCCATCTAAGTCCAATGCAATCAATTTAATAACTGCCATTACAAGCCCTCCATATAAGCCATCACTGACTGGTCCTTATGGTGGCCAATCACTGTCTCTGCTAATTCTAAAATCTCTGGTCGCGCATTTTCAGGAGCGATTGGATGCCCCACAACCTGCATCATATGAAGGTCATTAAGATTATCGCCAAACGCCATAACCTGATCCATGGTCAGATTCAGTTTTTTTGCCAGCTCAACAATAGCCACACCCTTATCAACATAGTCCAAGACAATATCGATGGATTCAAAACCTGTGGTCATGGCTTTCACACCAGGAACGTTTTCATTGACCCAGGCCTCTCCAGCTTCTATCGTATCTTCTGTAAAGTTGGTGGTGAATTTAAAAATCTCATCCGTGATATCTTCCAAACTCGCTACTTTTTGAATATTTTCATTGTAGTGACGACTAAACATGAGATAGGTCTCATCCACTGTATCTAATACGTAACAAGCTTCTTTCCCAGTCAAGAGCATTTTGTTTTCATCAAAATAGGGCGATTTCTTTAAAGCTTCAAAAGTGCTCAAGTAAAAATCCCGAGACATAGTAGCCTCGTACATATCCTCACCATGAAACTCAACATAGCTCCCATTTTCAGCTATAAAAATCACTTCATCACGTACATCCGCAAACAGCTTTTTCAGCGACAAGATACCGCGACCTGAAGCCACAGCAAAATAAATCCCCTTTTCCTTGTAGGAAACAAGCAAGTTTTTGAGGCGTTCCATATCAAACCGACCCTCTCCATCTAGAAAGGTTCCATCCATATCGGTTGCTACAAGTTTAATCATAAAATCCTTCATACTCCAATTGATAAATCTATCTCTTATTATACCATAGATAAGCTGAAAAAGGACTAGTACAGAAGGAGTGGCTGCTGGATAGTAGGTCTTTTTCGGTAAAGATTCTCCACTATCATAATCAAAAGTTGTCTCCTGAAATGATGGTCAAGGCTAAGGGCGTTACAGTGGGAATTTCAACCATCTACTACTGGATTCATCATGGAAAATCGGGATTGACCAAACAGAGTCTCCTTTATCCTAGAAAAGGAAAAACTGTCAAGAAACAAGCTAGCCTCAACTTTAAACCTGCTGGTCAATCTATCGAACAGCGTCCCAAGGCTATCAATCTTCGATTGGAGAATGGGCATTATGAGATTGATACGGTTCTACTGACAAGAGCGAAAAACTACTGCTTGCTTGTCTTGACGGATCAAAGGAGCAGACATCAAATTATCCGATTAATTCCAAATAAAAGCGCTGAGTCCGTCAATCAGGCTCTAAAACTCATCTTAAGACAACATCACATTCTTTCCATCACGGCAGATAATAGAGCCGAATTCAACCGCTTGTCTGATGTGTTTTCTAAGGAACATATCAACTATGCACACCCCTATGCCTCTTGGGAAAGGGGAACCAATGAGAATCACAACAGGCTCATTCGTAGATGGTTGCCTAAAGGAACCAAGAAAACGACTCCTAAAGAAGTCGCCTTCATCGAAAATTGGATCAACAACTATCCTAAAAAATGCTTGGACTACAAGTCTCCCAGAGAAGACTGTTTGCTGGCTAACTTGAACTTGAAATTTAGCTTTAAACTAATAATAGACTTTTATCCCTAAAATTGATAAAATGGTTAGGAGAATAATAGAAAAGGAAATTGTAAACCGCCATGATGAATATGCAAAAATTGAACATACTGTTTTTAATTTTTGTAAACATCAAAAAGGTTGATTTAAAAGAATTTTAAGTCCTTAGGATTTTTTATCCAACACTACTATTCACGCATCCAAGACAAAATCTTGGCAAAAAGATAAAGTAGCAAAGAGTACACCAAACTACCACTCATTATGGGCGGTAGTTTTCTTTTCGTCTAAAATAGAGATAAAAAGATAGGTGGTAGCCTTATGCGTTATGGTTATGTACGAGTATCCACTAAGGAGCAAAATATCGATAGACAAATGTCTGCTTTGTCATTAGAAAATATCCCCCAAAATAAAATTTTTATAGATAGGGCCTCTGGAAATGGTTTTGACAGGACGGAATACAAAAAATTACTAACAGTTCTACAAGCAGATGATGAGATAGTTATTAAATCAATTGACAGACTCGGACGGAACTACGATGATATTTTAGAACAATGGCAGTTACTCACCAAGACAAAAAAGGTACATATCAGCGTTTTAGATTTTCCACTCTTAAATACTAAAAATACCAGCGATACAATCACTGCTAAACTAATTTCTGATTTGGTTTTACAAGTTCTGTCCTATGTGTCGCAAATGGAAAGAGAACAAATCAAGCAAAGACAACTAGAAGGAATTCGAGAAGCCCAAAAAAGAGGGAAACAGTTCGGAAGACCTAAGCTAAATATTCCACCAAATTTTTATGATTTAGCAAAAAAACACAGACAAAAAGAAATAACTATTCGTGAAGGAGCAGAAATCTTAGGAGTTTCAAAAAGTACTTTTCATAATTGGCTAAAAAACTATAGTCTTTGTCAAAAAAAGTAGGAAATTTTGGACAACTAATATTTCACAATTTTTAATTCAAAATAATGAAAAATTTAGTATTTTGATGGATTATATCTTCTTTATTCATTCTATCAATTTTGTCCATAAAAGTCTACATTGTTGGACAAGGGATTGCTTCAAAATAATAGGAGGTCTCTTTTAATGAAGACAAAATCGACAATCAAACTTTTTGCTACTGCTATCTTGGCTACTTCAACAATTGGTGCTAACACCATATACGCGGATGCTCAAATCAATCGAGATACTGCAAATGATTCAGTAGAGATTATTTCAGATCCATACAAAACTTATGAAGAAGCTGATAAAGCTCTCAATGACGTCAAGGATAAATATCTTGAAGAGTACGGAAGTTATCGTGCTGGAGTAGTACCAACAGAAGACTTGAAAAATTACGAAGTCTATGCAATCATCAGAAAAGTTTCATTGGATGAGGCTTCTGAGAAGACGGTTCAAAACGTAGCTAAAGCCCTATCTAATTCTAAATCTACTGAACCTGTAAAGCCAGTAGAAGAGGAAAAACCTGCTACTCCTGCTAAACCTGTAGAAGAGGTCAAACCTGTTGCTCCTACTAAACCTGCGGAAGAAGTGAAACCCGAAACTCCAGCTAAGCCTGTGGAAGAGGTCAAACCGGTTACTCCTGCTAAGCCTGTGGAAGAGGTCAAACCGGTTACTCCTGCTAAGCCTGTAGAAGAAGTCAAACCCGAAACTCCTACTAAACCTGTAGAAGAAGTCAAACCCGAAACTCCTACTAAACCTGTAGAAGAGGTCAAACCGGTTACTCCTGCTAAACCTGTTGAAGAGGTGAAACCTGAAACTCCAGCTAAGCCTGTGGAAGAAGTGAAACCTGTTACTCCTACTAAACCTACGGAAGAGGTCAAACCGGTTACTCCTGCTAAGCCTGTGGAAGAGATTAAACCTGAAACTCCGGCTAAACCTGTGGAAGAAGTTAAACCTGTTACCCCAGCTAAACCTGTTGAAGATGTTAAACCTGTTACCCCATCTAAGCCTGTTGAAGATATCAAACCTGTCACTCCTACTAAACCAGAAAAAGATGTTAAATCTGAAATTCCGGCTAAACCAGAAAACAACAAAAACAACGACAAGAAGACTTTACCAAATACAGGTGAATCAACATCTATTCTTGGTATTATCGGTAGCGTCCTTTCAATTACTGGCTTAGGATTTATCGTAAAACGTAAGCGTTGGTAGAGATCTTAAACGACTGTAGAAAACTAGTCTACAAACTTAAACAGTTCTAACATTACAAAATTAGCTATGATTAAAAAAACAACTTTATTAACTATTCTTGCTTTAACTAGTTTGACTCTTGTAGCCTGCCAACAAAAGCAAGAAGCTACTATTTCAGCCAGTACAGAACAGACGAGTTCTACGAGCACGGAATCCTCCAATTCCTCTTCAGAAGTGAAGAAAACGGATTATAGTTTATATAACGAGGTAATAGAAAAATATTCTCAACCACAAAATAAACCATCCAAGGATATTAATCCCAAAGCTAACCTAAAAGATAACTATCCACAAGTATATTCAGATATTGACTACTGCCTATATGATTTTGATAAAAATGGGACGGACGAACTCATCATTGCTCTGAAAATTAAGTCAGGTAAACATGACATTCTAGACATCAGAACAATTCAAAATGATAAAATCATTCAACTCACTAATGCAGAAAATCATTTAGATTTTATCGGAGAAAAAGTGATTTTTGTCCCTCTTGAAGATGGATATTTTCAACTTTCAAGTGCATCTGGCGGTAAACAATCTCATAAACTCTATAAACTAAATACAAATACCTTAGACTTGGAATTGCTTACTGAGTCAGATACAGAAGATGGCTTAGGAACTAGAACTCCACTACTTAACCAAGATACATTTTCTTGGAAATCTGTAGCAAATCCAATATCAGGAGAAACAACACCTTCACAAGAAATTAAAGGAATGAATATTTCTTCTATCCAAAACGGTGATTTTTCAAGTATCTCTGGTACATGGCGCAATAGTGCTGGTGTAGAACTTGTATTTGATGAACATGGACTGGTTAGTGATAATTCGCAAGTTTCAATTGAATATGCTAAAGAAATCGACCACTATCTTAAAGCAAATTTACTTCCTAAAAATGGAGGTGCTGGTGGTTCTGCTATTGCCTTTTTACCTGCAGGAATTCCTTTGACAATGGCTATCACTTCTTCACCCGAAAACGGATATAAGGACCCGTCTGATATTAGCCAAGAACGACTATGGACAGGACAACAACTTATAGAAGGAAATAGCTCAGGATTTTTCTATAAGGTTCAATAATTAAATTAACTACTGAATCGCTCATAAGCGATTCTTTTTGATAAGGAGGAAATCATGGATTTTACAGAATATTTATATAAAAATATCGGAGAACGTATCAGACTAGACAGACAAACAAAAAAAATGAATTTGTCAACTTATTCTAGGCATATCTCTGACTGTACTTTTGATAAAAAGGTTAAAGAAACAGGAGATACACAAAAAAATCCTATAACTGGCATCACAGAAAGGAACATTGGCAAAATAGAAAAAGGAGTGCATGATAATTTTAGGAGTTTTTTATCAGATAATCAAATTAAAGCATTAACTGCTACCCTTGATTGTAATCAAGATGAATTACTTTTAGGAAATAAAGAACAGAAACAAGAAATCATAAAAATTTTACTTTTAGGATGTCTTTTAAATAATATAGATGTTCAAATTGACTCTGTTTCATCTGAGACATGGCGAGATTTATACCATAAATCTCAATCTCTCGGTATCAAACCAAATAAAAAAACTGAACGTTTAGGTAATATAGTATTAAAATTTCTACTAAGCTATACTGCTTTCCAAAAGCACTTCATAAATTCCGTCTTTTATTATTCAGATAACTATCCTGATAAATATACTCCTTTTAAATCAAAAGATGAACAACACAGTGATTCTTTTAACTTTAAATTAAAAACTAAATATACTAGAGACTTGGAAAAAATCAATTCTGAACTTCAAACTTGGTACACTACCGATTTAGGAGATATTACTTCTGTTCTACTTCATAAGTCTGAAAATATCATCTATATATTTGAAGCATTCGAACATACTATATATAAAATAATTGATTTAATTATTGATCAATTTATAGAAATATTTAACAATAGCTTGAATACCAGAGGTAAAAATAATGCTCCTAGCAAAATAATATACTATCTAGACTCCGATGTTCTTTTAAACATTTTATTGGAAGATAATATATACTATCTTTTAGTGAATGAGCTAAAAAGAGAACAGGTAGATAAAAATAATAGTCTATTTCATATTCAATTTTTACAGTTACTCCAGTATCAAAATTTATTCTTGGAAAAAATACATAATAAATATGAGGATACTAGTGAGAACTATGATGCATTTAAACTCTATTCTGACTTAAGTCAACTTATCAAATTTTATGAAAAAACAAAAGATAATCATCTAGCTCTCTACGTAAATAATTTCATAGACAATCAAGATTACGAGTAAAAATTATGACTTTACGACTAAAATCGTGAAGTCTTTTTTTATTGCATATCATATATTCTTTCTTACAATGTATACAATTTTATTTCTAAATTTTATTCTAGTGTATACAAAGTCGTTGGGAAATCAGAATACAATAGATAATGTGAGGAACAAAAAAGGCGCCTAGTTCATTACACAAAAAATTTTTTTTAGAAATCAGCAAATTCTAGGTATGCTGATTATGGAGGAATAGCACATGAGTGCATTTAAATACAAGAATCCAGTTTATGGATATAACGTGGCTCTTTTCAATGAAATATTTGGAGAAAACCCTATTTTTAGTTCATTATCCGTCGAAGAAGAAATTAAGTGGGTCTATAAAGATAATAGGCGGACTGACGAAGTAGATGGATTTAGTCGATATTTCATTATCCCTGGTCAGAATCCTTTTCTTGTCAAATTCCCCACTTCTCAAGAAATTGAACAATTCGCAGAGGTGGAGTTAATCAATCCTGTTGCTTGTAAAGTGAAAAACAATGTTTATTTTAAAGCTGAATCTGTAAAAATTATCAAAGAAGGAGGTAAGTAACCAATGGCATTTCCGTTTATTCAATCAGAAAATAAACGGAAATTAGTAGTTGATACTGAATATCTAGTTCAGTGTGTAGAAATAGGGTTGGGAAACAGCTCTATTTCTTCAACTACTAATTCCTTCCAATTCATCTATGGTGATAATTATCTAGACTTTGTTCCTCGTTTTCCTTGTGCATATATTTTGGATAATACTCTATACCAACAGATTTTTCAAATTTTGTCCACAAGTGCTTATCCTTTGTTGACATTTCTAAAACAGCCTTCTGCCTATATCGTCAAACGTGATAGTGTAAGCATTAACACTAGTCGTGCTTTTCGATTTCCATTCTTTAAGGGAATACCTGAAAGATTGACGTATCAAAAGCTATCTGATGTCTCTGTTCAAAACGAGAGTTTTGAACTCATGAAAAACTATCGAATTGATTTTAATCGCATCGTTCATTGTTTGATTGCTGGTTCTTCTGGTTCTGGAAAGAGCTACGCTTTGACCTATCTAATCTCTGTTATTAATCAATTTGCTCATGTAACAGTTGTAGACCCTAAATGCGATTCTATCTCTCGTTACTGCTTAAAACAGAACATACAAGTTCTTTATCAAGAGAGAGACTTCTCAGCGGATGAGTTTTTGTCTAAGGTGAACACCCTGCTAAAAGTAGAACTAGATACTATCTATCAAAGACAAGCAGAGCTTCTTGAAAATCCTGCTAAAAAATTTCAACATCGTTGTCTTGTGATTGATGAATTGCTTGCTTTAACATCTTTGGTTTCCAAAAATGTTAAAGAGACCTTTTTTGCACTATTATCCAATATTGCACTACTTGGACGAGCAACGTCTGTCCATCTAATCCTAGTTAGTCAGCGGATGGACACAAACGCTTTACCGATTGCCGTTAGAGAGCAGTGTAATTTCTTGATACAACTGGGGTTAATCAACAGAAAAACGACAACATTTTTATTCCCAGACTTGGATTCAGAGACTGGAATTGTCATTCCTAACGGAAAAGGAACTGGTATTATTCAAGTTATTGATGGTGTAACAGCACCTAATGTTATGCCATTGCTCGTACCAACATTTAAAGGAGAAAATATATGAAAAACATTAACAATAGAATTATAAGAAATAGCACTGTCATTACCGATAAACTCTACTACTTACTGCCTTTAGAGTTACTCTTGAGCTTTCTGTGGAGTTTATCTCTAGCAGGTATATGGTTTGTTAACCAAGTTAGCACCATTATCTCTTGGGACGTTTGGAGCCAAATTTTAGATAATTTTCAAATAGCACAATCTATGCTACTTCAAGCAATGACTATCGTCCTTACCATCTATCTTTTAGCGCATATCCTTCTTTGCATCGTATGGATAAAAGAAGATACGTTTTTGAACTTTTTCCAAACAGTAGATCTATTAAGGATAGTACGAAAACAAATGAAAATGAAAGGCAGCAAAAGCGATAGTGAAATTGTAAAAGAGTACAAATCTATTGTTCAATCTATCAGATGTACTATAACTCAGGAATGTATCCTAGTTATTATACCACAGGCAGAAAGTTCAGATATTGATACAATTTTACAAAATAAATTAGATTTTTTGTACAACTATCTGACAAGATTCTATCATAAACTATATACATTCTCGCCCTTAGATAGTACTTCACCTAATCATATAATACAAGGGACGAGAAAACATAATTGATTAAAATACCAGCGGAGCTTGCCATAAGGCAAGAGCTCCAAGCTGGTTTTGTTTCAATTCATTTTAGAGCTTTATTATACTGCTTCAGGGCTCGTTATTGAAGCAGTATAATTTTGTTCCATTGTTCCAAAAAAAGAGAGGAGTTCAAAATGGTAAAAGCCAGAAACATTATGTTTGTCCAACAGATTGAGTATTTTCAATCTTCAAATTTACAAGATATCATCGAGTATATGACGAATACTCTGAAACCGATTCGTTTTGCAGGAATTTTACATGATAAGGATATTGGGCAAGATGGAAACCTTGTGACACCACATATACACCTTGTTCTACAGTTTGAAAGTGCTAGAAGTTTAAACAATCTTGCTAAGTTGACTAAACAACCAATACAGTGTTTTGAGCAATGGAGAGGTTCAGTTAACAATGCTTATTCATATCTCGTTCATCACACGGAGTCCAATCAAGATAAATACCAATATTCTCCTAAGGAAGTTATTGCGAATTTTGACTATTTACTCCTATTAGACACTATCGAAAAAAATGTATCCAAACGATATGAAATAAATGACACTATGATTATAGATAATCTACTGGATCTACTCTATACAGGTGATATTACAAAATCAGAAATTGAACAACGACTTACTGGTTCACAATATGCCAAAGCAAAGCAAAAAATAGAAACTATCTATCTAAAACGACTAGAAACACAAGCTGAACTATGGAGACAAGAAATGATTAGCAAGAATGAAATTGTTACGATTATTTGGCTTTTTGGAAAAGCAGGAACAGGGAAGACTCGTCTAGCACGTCAATACGCAGAACAGTATGACCTTAACTATTTTATTACGGGCTCAATCCGTGACCCCTTTCAACAATACAATTTAGAACACGTGATTATCTTAGACGAATTACGCCCCCATCAATTTGACTACTCAGACTTACTCAAAATGTTTGACCCCTACAATGTTAAAGCGATGGCAAGTAGTCGTTATTTTGATAAACCGTTACTAGCCAATATTTATATCATCACTAGCCCCTACTCCCCCTACGATTTCTTTTTAGAATTAACTAAGAAAAGAAAAACAAGTCATATCGATTCTTGGGGCCAGCTAATGCGAAGATTATCCTTGGTAGTCGAAGTCAAAAAAGAATATCTGCAATTTTACAAGTACGAACCAATAGACCAGATGTTTTATATAGACCATGGCAATAAATTACCAAACCCATTTAAAAATCAAACTGATACAGAAGAAACTATTCAAGACAAGTCGTACCAGTTATTTTTAGAATTAAATAAGAAAAAGGAAAGGAATGAATAAATGCAAGAAATTCAAACAGTTACTCACATAGATATCGCAAATCAAGGATTTCCAGAAGGCACGGCTAGACGTGTTATACGAGAGGGTAAAAAACTACTTGTCGAAAGAGGTTTCAAACTTTATAAAAACAAAAGGATTGGAAGAATACCAAAGACTATTGCCGAAGAAATTCTTGGATTCAAAATCATCTCAAAACATGATATAATAGATACTGTACTCTTAGCTACTGACATAGAAAGAGGAAAATGATATGTCAGTTCTCAAAGGATACAAGGGAAAATGGAAAGTAGATATTACCGATGGAATAGACCCATTGACTGGTGAAATCAAACGACATAGAAAGTCAGGATTTACCACTCGTAAAGAAGCTGTTCAATATGAGGCAGATTATCGCTTAAACAAACTTCATCAAGTTCAGATTAAAGATAAAATATCTGTCTCTCACCTTTACTCTTTAGTTCAACAAGAAGATGAACTCCGTGGGAATAAACGTGGCACTATTGATACACAGATATCCTACTATAACCAATATGTCTCTAAGTTTTTTGAGCATGCAGATATGTCTGCCATTACTATCCATGAAGTAAAAAAATTTAGAGATTGGTTGGTAAAACAACCAAGTGTTAAAGGTGGAACACTATCAAGCACGACTGTTAATCAGCAAATGATTTTTCTGCATAAAATGTTTGATGTTGCTGTTGCTAATCGTCTTAGACAAGATAATCCATGCAATGGACTAAGAAAACTTCCTGATAAACACAAGGAGATGTCTTATTTCACTCCTGAAGAATTCAAGCTATTTGATTCTCTGTTCACAAAAGATGAATACATGTTTCAGCTATTCTATCGACTGCTAATGTTTACAGGTGTTCGAGTCGGCGAAGCATTGGCCTTAACTTGGGAACAGATTAATTTATCAGAGGGTTATATCGATATCAAGTATTCAGCTTACTTTCGTAATAACAAGGTCCATATCGGAACAGTAAAAACTACCCAATCCAATCGTCGAATTTACATTCATAAGGCATTCGTTCAAGAACTAACGGAATGGAAAGAAAAACAAGCTCACCTATTAGCAGAGTTTACGGACAATACAGAAGACTTACAAATCTTTCAAGACAGTCCTTTACAACTTACTGCTCCAATGGTTTCTAATCAAAAGATTAAATTGAAAAAAAGAATGCCTGCATCATTAAAAATGATTCGTAATCACGATTTCCGACACTCACATGCAGCGTTTCTAGTTTCAAAAGGACTCAGAAACGGTGAGGGAAAAGATTATATATTTTTTACACTTATGAAACGACTCGGACATAGTAGCATTAATACAACTATCAACATCTACTCGCATTTATTCCCAACTCAACAAAAAGAAGTCGCCAATGCTTTTGACAACTTCTAGGGCAAAAAATGGCAAAAAAATTTATTAAACAAGGCTCAAAGCCTTGATACGAAAGGAATCTTAAAAATCTTATGATGAATATGCAAAACATGATGCGCCAAGCACAAAAACTTCAAAAACAAATGGAACAAAGTC
>ERZ772986.1874-NODE-1874-length-11750-cov-2.899615_pt1 | contig 11750 bp, 10 predicted proteins | sample MGYA00511898_ERZ772986 | MGnify/ENA primary metagenome ERZ772986 (study PRJEB29015, sample SAMEA2737934) | human oral metagenome | biome: human oral; feature: human-associated habitat; material: dental | place: China | collected 2148 ... | reverse complement strand
GCCCCATCACCAACACCCGCATGCTGCTGGCTCGCTGCCGGGAATTCGCGCTGACACCGGAAGCTGCGCAGAAGGTACTGGATGAAGTGCGAGCAGCAGTAGCCGGATGGCGTGAGGTGGCGATGTCACCCGAGGTGGGATTGACGCAGAAGGAGTTGCGGGGGTTTGAGGGGGCGTTTGTGGCGGAATAGGGGTGTGGGTGGAGAGGCTGCCGTACAAGAAGAGAAAGCTACCGCGCATGACCTGAAATCGACCGCCTGTCGGAGGGGCAAGAACCGTTTGTCGGGAGAAAACAGCACTATCCCGGCAGCGGTGGACACACAATATTGCGTTTCGTATCGTAGTGGCAGTGTCCATCTGCACCTGAATGTAGATTTCTCTCGTCCAGTTGGCGGGTTGAATACCTTGGTAGCCATCGCAGGAGACAAGGCATCCAAGGCAGAGTCATTGGAGGAGGGGGCTGACGCAGAGGGCTGTTCATATGCGCCATGAAAAGGGCTCGGAATGGCTGAATCGTACTTTTCCTACTGGGGTAAAGCCTCTTCTCAGGAGAAGGAGGGAGACGCGTACCACCTGCTGCCATTCCACGCTCTGGACGTCGCGGCATGTGCCAGAAAGCTTCTGGACCTCCCTCATTTTTCTCTGCGTCTGCTTGCTGAAGAACTCGGCTGGCCCCAGCGGCAGGTCGAAGCCCTGTTCATCTTCTTCATGGCCCTGCATGATCAGGGCAAGTTCGCCCGGGCATTTCAAGGGCTGTTGCCAGAGCCCATCCCGGGGCTGGTTCCTCCCAACCCCGTCAAAAGATATAACCAGCGCCATGACACACTGGGGTGGTGGCTGTGGATGGAGCTTGTCGATACGGAGGCTGTCCCTGAGGGAATACCGTCGCCAGACCATGGTTTCTGGGAGATCTGGATGCGGGCAGCAGCTGGCCACCACGGCAAGCCGCCGCTGGACAGCGAGGACGGAGGGACCGCTCCAGCAAATGTGGACACAGCCTTCATGGCAGTCGACCTGGAAGTTGCAGAGCATTTCATGTCGGATGTGAAGGACCTGATCCTGCAAGATGTCCTTCCCCTGCCGAAACCCGGCAGTGAGCATACGAAGATACTGAAGAAGCACTCGTGGCGTCTGGCAGGGCTGGGCGTTCTGGCAGACTGGCTGGGCTCCAACCAGAGCTTCTTCCCTTATCGCAGTCAGCCCCTGGCACTGTCCGAGTATTGGCCAAAGGCGCTTGAATTTGCAGACAAGGCAGTTGCCAGTACGGGCCTGGCCTGGAGTCCGGTCAAGGATTGGGATGATCCCTCCAAGCTGTTCGACTATCTGAAGTCACCCACGCCCTTGCAGAACTACGCTGCAACCGTCGAACTGGAGGACGGGCCACAGCTCTTCCTGCTTGAAGACGTGACCGGTGCGGGCAAGACCGAAGCAGCGTTGATTCTGACCCAGAGGCTGATGCAGGCCGGTCGCGCGCAGGGCCTGTACTTTGCCTTGCCCAGCATGGCAACCTCCAACCAGATGTACCGGCGGGTGGGAGAGGTCTATCAGCGTCTCTACAGGGAAGGCAGCAATCCATCGCTGGTGCTCTCTCACGGTGCCCGGCAGCTGGTCAGGGAGTTCAAGGAAAGCGTACTGCAATCCGAGGATCAACCCGGCGACCGTAGCTACCAGCCGGATGAGAGCAGCGCCAGTGCACAATGCAACGCCTGGTTGGCGGACAACCGCAAGAAAGCGCTGCTGGCAGAGGTGGGCGTCGGTACGCTGGACCAGGCGTTATTGGCTGTTCTGCCTGCTCGTCACCAGTCATTGCGCCTTATAGGCCTGAGCGGCAAAGTGCTTCTGGTGGATGAGGTGCATGCCTACGACGACTACATGATGTCGTTGCTGCAGAAGTTGCTGATGGCCCATGCCAGTCAGGGTGGCAGTGTCATCCTGCTGTCTGCCACCCTTCCGCTGGAGACACGGAAGAGGCTCATCGAGGCTTATCGGCGCGGCTTGGGAATCAACGAAGACTGTGAACTGGATGACAACAGGTATCCCCTGGCAACGCAGATCGGCAAGGAGATTCGGGTCCATGCGTGCGAGACGCGTCCACAACTGAAGCGTCGCGTGCAGGTCAGCATGGTTCATGACGAGAACGCCGTACTGGCAAGGATCTCGGAAGTTACCCAAAAGGGGGGATGCGTCGCCTGGATAAGAAACACGGTGGCCGATGCGCGCAAGGCGTACAGCTTGTTGCAGGAAGCATCGCCCGACCAGAAGCTCATGCTGTTCCATAGCCGATACGCCATGGGCGACCGGCTGGAGATCGAAGACCGTGTGCTGAACAGGTTTGGCAAGCACTCCGGAAGCCAGGATCGCGCAGGTTGGGTGCTGGTAGGTACGCAGGTTCTGGAGCAGAGTCTGGACTTCGATGTCGATCTGATGATCTCCGATCTGGCGCCCATCGACCTGATCATCCAGCGGGCTGGCCGTCTGCATCGTCACCTCCGTCAGGCAAACGGGGACCTCTCCCTGGACGGCCGGGAAGGCAGGCCAGAGCCCGAGCTGATCATTCTCTCCCCTTCACTGGAGGGAAGTCCGGATGCCTCCTGGTACAAAACGCTCTTCCCCACGGCGGCCTATGTGTATCCCGACGCTGGCCAGCTTTGGCTGGGGGCGAATGCGCTGAAGGAAGCCGGAAACATTACCACACCGGGTGAGCAAGGTGAGCCCGGTGCTGTGCGCCATCTGGTGGAGGCCGTCTACGGTGTCGATCTGGACCGTGTTCCGGACGAACTGCGAGCGTTGAGCCTGAAACAGATCGGTCAGGACATGGCCATGCAGAGCCAGGCCAACTTCAATGCCCTGGAAATCGGGAAGGGTTACTGCATGGGCAGCAGTGCCCGCTGGTACGAGGACGACCGGGTGCCCACCCGACTCGGCGACGAGACTCTGAACATCTACCTGGCAGTATGGCAGGACGGTGTGCTGCGCCCCCTGCGCGCTAAAGACAGCAACCCCTGGGAACAGTCCGCTGTCCGCGTTCGGGCAAGTGTTGCCCAAAGGCTTGCTGATTCCTGGCAGGCAAGATTTGCCAGCGCCATTGAAACATTGAGAGCGAAGACCCCGTTGCTACGGGATCATGCGTTCATCCTTCCCTTGGTTTCCGAGAGCGGAGAGCTTGTTGGCAGGGTGGTCGATGAAAGGGGGCAGGAGCGAGCCATGCGCTACAGCAGCAAGGAGGGGCTAAGTTGGTGATGACTAACTTATTCCAGAGAAAGCCCCGCAGGCGCGGGGAACGGTGTGCAACTACGCCGCTCTCACGGCTACTAAGATGGTGCATCCCCTAGGAAAGAGGAACGTAAACATTGTACAGCAGATAGGCAGGCAGCCTCCCCGAGAGCATATCGACATAGATGATGGATGAGCAGGCGTCACGACCATGGCTATTAAGACTTGCCAAATCTATCTTTGCGTGGTTCAATGCTATCCGTCGCCAATCAATCTTGATCGGGAGGGTGCGATATGAAGATGTTCAAATTTCTGAATGCTCTGGTGGATCTGGTCACTGCTGTGGAGGGGCTGCCCGATATACGGGTAGGGATGTTCCTAAGGATGTTGTTCGTGTGGCTTGTCATCTTGTGGCCTGTCGTACTCGCAAGAGTTGACGTAACTATTTTCATTTCTTTTTGAGCTAGTACGATGAATCTCATCTCGGATCCTTGGCTTCCCGCCCAGCTCAAGTCGGGTAATGCGCGCAAGATCTCGCTTGCTGACCTGGCAGACAGTGATTTGGTAGACATCAACACTCCACGTCCGGATTTCAGGGGCGGGATCTATCAGCTACTGATTGGTCTTCTTCAGCTTTCCATGGCACCTGAAGATGAGGATGAGTGGAAAGATCTGTACCAAGATCCACCGAGTCGTGATGACCTTGCCAAGGCGTTCAGCCCATACCAGAACGCCTTCGAGCTGGGGGCGGATGGTCCTGCCTTCATGCAGGATCTTCTGCTTTTAAAGACAGCCGGTCTGGAGCCGAATCAGAACTCGGTACGTGATCTCTTGATCGATGCTGGGTCCGACAGCAATCTGTATTTCAACAAGTACAAGGAAGACTTCGCGCTGTGTGAAAGCTGCTTTGCTCAGGCCCTGTTCACGCTACAGGTCAATGCGCCGTCGGGGGGCAGGGGCGTCAGGACCTCACTGCGGGGTGGCGGCCCCATTACCACCTTGGTCGTACCCGTCGATGAAAGCCCCGATAAGCCGTCCACGCTGTGGCAGAAGCTCTGGCTCAATGTGCTGCCCAAGGAGGCTGTGAATGACAGCTATTCTGATATCAAGAAGATCGGCGACGTGTTGCCCTGGATGGCTGCGACCCGGGCCAGTGACGGTAGCGATGGCGTAGAGACGACGCCGGAATCGGTTCATCCGTTCCAGGCTTACTGGAGCATGCCCCGTCGTATCCGTATCGACATATCGACCATTGACGATCACGGAAACTGCTCCATCTGCGCGGCCAAGGGTGTCCGGACGATTCGTCACTATCTGACCCGGCATGGCGGAACGAACTATACCGGGAACTGGCTGCATCCCCTGACACCGTACAGTCTTGACCCCAAGGGGGAGAAACCGCCTATTTCCATCAAGGGAAGGCAGGCCGGAAAAGGCTACCGCGAGTGGTTGGGGCTGGTTCTGGGGAATGATGATCATCAGCCAGACGCTGCAAAGGTTGTCCGCTACCTTACTGAACAACGTTCAAGGAAGGAAAGGCGAAAAGGTTGCAGGTTATGGTGCTTCGGCTATGACATGTCGAACATGAAGGCCATTTGCTGGTATGACAGCACATTACCCATTCATGAGGTTGATATCAGCAGGAGGACAACGTTCATCGGTCGAGTGAAGGACGTTCTGGACTCGGCTGATGCCATGAGTAAGGAACTGCATAAGCAGGTCAAGTCGGCCTGGTTCAAAAGACCGGGGAATGTCGGTTCTGAACCCGCCGTATTCGACAGCTTCTGGGAGGAAACCGAGCCTTTGTTCTACAGGGTGTTGAACAGCCTGTCGGATCTGTACGGGAGCGTGTCAGTACAAGGTGGTGCCAAGGACGAAGCTGCTGAGGCAGACAAGCTTTCCGATGTGTACAAGGCCTGGCTCAACGAAACGAGGTGCGTGGCACTGCAGCTGTTCGACCATTGGGTGCTCAGCGCTCCCATTGAGGAACAGGACATGAGGCGGGTTGTCGAGGCACGGGCAAACCTTGGAAGGGGTCTGAATCTTGCCAAGGAGTTGAAGCCGTTGTGGGACATCGTGGATCCGAATCGGGGCAAGAAGAGCAAAACGAAAGGGAAATCGAAATCATGAAACCCAGAGAGTTCAGGATGAGCGAGAAGCAGCGTCAATGGGTTCGAGACTGGTGGAGGTCTCTGCACCCCAGAGATCAGGACCAGGACGCCCTGCCTGGTGAACTTCGCGGCCAAGGCAGGGCAGACCGTGCCCGTTTGCGGCGTTGCATGACCGCAGAAGAGTTGTTGTCCAACAGTGCGACGCTACTGTTCGCCCGTCGGCTGATTGCCTTGGGAGGCGACAGCAAGACGTTCTCTGATGAGTCCCGAGTCTATGAGCAGCTTGCCTGGGTCGCAGGGGCGTTGGCGCATGTCAAAGAGGATCTGGACGACGACAAGACATTGGCTTCGCATCTTGGGAAAGCCTCCGGCGGAGAGCGTCCTGCAATGAGCGAGCTGCGCTTCCAGTCACTGCAGGCTGCGGCCACGACGGAAGACTTCTTCCTTCAGATACGCCGCGCCATCCAGCTGGCAGACAGGAAGACCGACGTTGCACGGCTTGCCGATGACCTGTTTGTCTGGCAGCTGGAACAAGGTAAATCGGCTTCACGTGCCAGCAGCGGCGTCAAGTTTCACTGGGCGTATGACTACTACCTGAGCGGTGGCCAGAAGGCTGACGCCGATAAACCGGAATCGATCAAGGAGAATCTGCAATGACTCACTTCATCCAACTGCACTTCCTCACCTCCTACCCGCCCGCCAACCTGAACAGGGATGATCTGGGCGACCCCAAGACGGCGCGTCTGGGAGGCGTGGAGCGTCTGCGGGTATCCTCGCAGAGTCTCAAGCGTGCATGGCGTACCTCAGAGACCTTCCAGCAGGAATTGGCCGGCACCATCGGAACCCGCACGAAGAGGCTGGGGGTCGAGGTGTTCGAGACACTGAAGGCAAAGGGTGTGGCAGAGAAGAAAGCCAAGGATTGGGCGGAAGAGATTGCCAAAGAGTATGGCTCATTGAAGAAAGATGTGCCTCTCGAAATCGAGCAGCTTGTCCATGTGGCCCCCGAGGAGCGCAAGACGTTGGACGATCTGGTCAGCAAGCTGGCCGATGAGAAGCGTGGCCCCAAGAAGGAAGAGCTTGACTCGCTGCTGCATGATCATACGGCAGTGGACATCGCCATGTTTGGCAGGATGTTGGCATCCAAGACGGAGTTCAACGGAGAGGCTGCCGTCCAGGTGGCGCATGCCATTGGTGTCCATGCCTCGGCTGTGGAAGACGACTACTTCACTGCCGTGGATGATCTGAACCGGAATGACCCGGGGGCCGCGCACATTGGTGAGACCGGTTTTGCGGCTGCGGTGTTCTATCAGTACGTTTGCATCGACAGGGATCTGCTCAAGAAGAATCTTGGCAATGATGAAGCACTGACTGAGAAAGCCATCAAGGCATTGGTCAAGACCGCACTGACGGTCGGTCCTACGGGCAAGCAGAACAGCTTTGCCAGCCGTGCCTATGCCCATTACGCCCTGGTCGAAAAAGGCACGCAGCAGCCGCGCTCTCTGTCACTGGCATTCGTTAGGCCGGTCAATGGCGCTGACTATGCACAGGAAGCCGTTACGGCGCTGTCCACGGTACGCAAGAACATGGACACGGTGTATGGCGCTTGCTCGGATGCGCATGAGGAATTCAATGTTCTGACGGGCCAGGGCTCGCTTGAGGCGCTTCTGCAGTTTGCCGCCAAGGAGTAAGCCGTCATGGCTGAATACTTGATGATGAGGCTCTACGGCCCCATGGCCAGCTGGGGGGAGATTGCCGTGGGCGAGACACGGCGATCTTCCGTCCAGCCCTCTCGATCGGCATTGCTTGGTTTGCTTGGTGCCGCGTTGGGAGTCGACCGTAATGATGAGAGCAAACAGAAGAGCTTGTCGGACGCCTATCGTTTTGGTGTGAAGCTGGAGGCGGCGGGAATACCGCTGCGTGACTATCACACCATTCAGGTCGGTAGGCCACCTCGCAAAGTCACGTTTCGATCGAGACGCCAGGAGCTGATGGCAGATAAGATCGACACCATGCTTTCATCGCGTGACTATCGGTGCGACAGCTTGGCTATCGTTGCCGTGGAGCGAGTTGATCAGGCAGGCGAAGAGCTGAAGCGTCTGGCCGAAGCGCTGCGTCGTCCGGTCTATCCTCTCTACCTGGGAAGGAAGTCCTGCCCGCTGGCATTGCCCGTCGATCCCAAAGTGGTTCAGGCCAACGGACTTCTGAATGCGTTTCAGAGCGTCCAGTTTCCCTCGTTGGCCGAGATGAGCCGCAAGCATGAGTTCGACAAGCCATGGCCTTCCAAGGGCGACCAATGGATGTTCAGGCTTGGTCAGGTTCGCTACTACTGGGAGGAAGGCATGGAGCCTGGCATGGCGGCAAGCTTTGAGGCAATGCGGACAGACCAGCCGGTGTCCAGGAGCAGGTGGCAGTTCGAGCGTAGAAAGGAGTGGGTGGCACTTGAGGAGAGGCAGGAATGAGCCATTATTTTTCAAAAGTGCGCCTGAGGGCCATGGGAAGCCGGGATCTCTGGCTTATCAGGAATGAGTCGCAGGGGGATGCGTATCGGGATCATCAGATCATCTGGAGATTGTTTGTCTCCGATGGCGGTAAGCGTGATTTCATCTTCCGGCGTCTGGATGACATGCGAACCTACTATGTTGTCTCCGAACGACCTCCGCATGATGAAGATGGCCGGTTCGACATTCAGAGCAAGGCTTACGATCCATCCTTCGACCTGGGGGATACCCTACGTTTCGACTTGAGGGCCAATCCCGTGGTCAGCCGCCGTGTTGCTGAAGGCGGAAAGTCCCGGCGGCATGACATGCTGATGAATGCCAAGAAAGAGGCGCGTCAGCTGGGGCATGATGCGGCCGTTGCCATGGATGAGGCAGGGCTCAAGTGGATACTGGAGCGCGCTGCTCACTGGGGGCTTCGGGTCGATGAGCGCAGTGTCCTTCAGAAAGGGTACTGTCAACATGCGCTCAGGCCTGGGAGATGGAGAGAGACTGGCGAGAAGCACAAGGCCATTCAGTTCTCCAGTCTTGATTATCAAGGTGTAGCAGAGGTGGTAGATCCAGAAGCATTGAGGAAGGCATTGTTTGACGGAGTGGGTCACGCCAGGAGCTTTGGCTGTGGCCTCTTGCTGGTTCGTCCACTGTGCTGATCCATGGGCATGTCAACGCTGCTTCCGCCCATCAGGCCGCTGCCCATGAAAGATCGTGTATCGATGATCTTTGTCCAGTACGGACAGATCGACGTGCAGGACGGGGCGTTTGTCGTCATTGATCAGAAAGGCGTCCGCATGCATATTCCTGTGGGCTCCATCGCATGCATCATGCTGGAGCCTGGTACCCGGATCTCTCATGCGGCCGTACACCTGGCGTCCACTGCGGGAACCTTGCTGGTGTGGGTTGGTGAATCTGGTGTCCGCTTGTACGCCAGTGGTCAACCCGGTGGCGCTCGCGCCGATCGATTGCTCTATCAGGCCAAGCTTGCGTTGGATGATGATCTCCGCCTCAAGGTGGTACGGAAGATGTACGAGGTCCGTTTTGGAGAGCCCTCGCCAAAGCGGCGTAGCGTCGAGCAGCTGAGAGGTATCGAAGGCGCCAGGGTCAGGGAAACCTATAAGCTTCTGGCACAGCAGTACGGCGTTGACTGGAAGTCCAGGAACTACGATCAGAAAACCTGGGATGCGGCCGACATACCCAACAGATGCCTATCAGCGGCCACCTCCTGTCTGTATGGCATCACCGAAGCAGCAGTGCTGGCAGCTGGCTATGCACCGGCAGTCGGATTCATCCACACAGGAAAACCGCTGTCCTTTGTCTATGACATTGCGGACCTGTTCAAGTTCGATACAGTCGTTCCCATAGCTTTCAGAGTTGCAGCGCAGTCTCCCGGAAATCCTGAAAGGCAGGTACGGCTGGCATGTCGTGACCTGTTTCGTAGCGACAAGCTTCTTGGCAAGATCATCCCCACCATCGAGGAGGTTCTGGCCGCCGGCGAGATCTCTCCACCTGAAGCGCCGCCGGAATCCATTCCGCCTGCGATTCCCAACCCGGTATCCATAGGGGATGCAGGACATCGTTCGTCCTGAAGACTGTAGTGATGAACGCGAGGAATGACCAGTGAGCTTTGTCGTTGTTGTCACCGAAGACGTTCCTCCCAGACTGCGGGGAAGAATGGCCATCTGGCTGCTTGAGGTGCGTGCCGGCGTCTATATTGGAGACGTGTCCAAGAGAACCCGAGAGATGATATGGGAGCATCTTCAGGCGGGGTACGAGCAGGGTAGCGTCGTCATGGCGTGGGCCAGCAGTCATGAATCCGGATACGAGTTTCAGACCCTTGGTGCCAACCGACGCTTACCCGTAGAGTTTGATGGGCTGCATCTTGTGGCGTTTCACCCCACCGAGCAGTCCCCCGCTCTTTAACAACCAGAATGTTCGGTAGAATCCGAGGGCTCGCTTTTCCGTCGGTAGATCAATAACTTATTGGAAGTGCGTTCCCCGCGTATGCGGGGATGAACCGGAGCCGCCGAAGCTGCAAGAGCAGCTGATTCCGCGTTCCCCGCGTATGCGGGGATGAACCGCGGGAGCCGTCGTCAACCTGCTGCGCATGATCGCGTTCCCCGCGTATGCGGGGATGAACCGACGTGCTCGACATCGCCAACGGCGCCCGTACTGCGTTCCCCGCGTATGCGGGGATGAACCGTAGGAAGAGACGTTTGCGTCCCCGCCCGCGGCGTGTTCCCCGCGTATGCGGGGATGAACCGGTTTCGGAAGTTCCGGACCGTGCCCAGATCCAGCGTTCCCCGCGTATGCGGGGATGAACCGCAGCAGGACGAGTTTTTCCAGCGCGCCCGGAAGCGTTCCCCGCGTATGCGGGGATGAACCTGCAGCACCCCGCTATACCCGCCACCGCCACCGGCGTTCCCCGCGTATGCGGGGATGAACCGCGCGCATCGATCCGTGATGCCGTGATGATCCAGCGTTCCCCGCGTATGCGGGGATGAACCGATCGACGTGAACCCGGATGACGTTCTTTGTATGCGTTCCCCGCGTATGCGGGGATGAACCGTTCGACCGCGCTCCGTCCTCGCCCGCCGAGCTGCGTTCCCCGCGTATGCGGGGATGAACCGGCACGCGGCGCTGACGCAGTGTATCCTGAGCTGCGTTCCCCGCGCATGCGGGGATGAACCGGGGATGCAGACATCCATCGTGTTTTCCGATCAGCGTTCCCCGCGCATGCGGGGATGAACCGTGGAGAAGGTAGGGGAGTCGGTGTGCAGGGGCTCCCGCCATGGCTCATGAGCCCCAAATCTTGCTACGCATCCCTTCCAGAACCCAATAGTGCGAGCATGAGAGCGACCTACCTCACCCCCTCAAACCTCAAATAAAACTCCCGCACGCTCAGGTTCTCCGGCGTGGGTTCGCCGCTGATGCTGGCCAGGTAGTCGGCGGCGTAGCGTCGGGTGGCGGCGTCGAAGCTGCCATTCAGGGGGACGGGGTAGCCCTGGTGGCGCAGCACGCGCTGCATTTCCATGACCTTGTCGGTGATGGTCAGTGCGGGGCCCCGGCTTTGGGCAGGGGCGGTGTCATCGGTCTTGTCCTGCGGCTTGCGTGTTGCGTGCGCTGGGGGCTGGCTGTCGTCCGGGCTCTCTGACTGCCAGAGTCCCTTGATCCATTTGCCAGTCGTGGACAGGTCCGGCAGGGCCTCCTTGGCGCTGTCGACCCAGTGCTGGCCTTGCTGGCGTGCTGCGTCCAGTTTGGGTTGCAGTTTCTGGTGGGTGCCGGTCACCCAGGTGGGGAGGTGCTGTTTGGCCTGGTTGGCCAGTATCTGGGTGGGGGACAGGCTGGCCAGGTAGCTGGCGGCCAGGTGGTAGAGGCCCAGCGCCACGGCGGCGGTGATTGCCAGCCTCATGATGAAGCGTCGGGGGCGTTTGCTCCGGAAGCGCTTCTGGGTCAGGTTGGCCGGTGCAGGGGCGGTTTGGGCGGTGGGGCTGACCTGGCCCGGGCGCGGAAACAGTTGGTTGCCTAGTTGTTCTTCCATCTGGCACCAGGGGCAGGTGGTGGATTCGTGGGGGTAGTGGTGGCGGCGGTCTGTGCGGCAGCGGCGCAGGGTTTTCTCGAAGTGTTCCAGCGCCGTCACCCATTGTAGGGCGTCGGGGCGTGGGGTGTTGCCCTGGGTGGTGAAGGCGCGGGCAAACAGGTCGGCCAGTGTGCCTGAAAATTCCGTCAGGGCGGGCAGGCCGGGTGGGGGCTGCATGCCGGTGGGGCGCTCCGGGATGTGCGGGTAGAGGCGTCTCTGGATGCGCTCGCCCATGGGCGGGGCTTCGCCGGTGTCGGGGACGCCGTCAAAGGGGTGGCGCCCCATCATCAGTACCTGGAAGAGTATGACAGCCAGGCCGAAGGCGTCGTGCTGCTGGGTGCGCACCACGCCGTGAAA
>ERZ772986.1873-NODE-1873-length-11752-cov-8.028469_pt1 | contig 11752 bp, 9 predicted proteins | sample MGYA00511898_ERZ772986 | MGnify/ENA primary metagenome ERZ772986 (study PRJEB29015, sample SAMEA2737934) | human oral metagenome | biome: human oral; feature: human-associated habitat; material: dental | place: China | collected 2148 ... | reverse complement strand
TTGACACTTAAAATTATACCAAATGGATGTCGCTCATGCTATTTTATTTGCCAAGGCGATAGATATTTCAAGGGTTACAGCAGATTATTCATCTGCGAATTTTGAGTAAAGAACACAACAAGAAAGAAGGTTTTTCTCCGATGTCATCCTAGCTGCTCTACGCACTCCTCTCCGCACTTTCTGCTGCCTTTGTTTCCATCTTCGGCAAGATGGGACTCGAAGGCTCGACAGCAGCGCCGCCACCGCCATGCGCGGCGTCATCATGGCAATCTTCCTCGTCACGGTCATGATCGTGCAGGGACACGCCTCTCATCTGCCCGAGGTGTTCGCCGATCGCCGCGCTCTGGCATGCGTTGCCCTGAGCGGCATTGCCGGCGCCACGTCCTGGCTCTTCTACTTCATGGCCTTGAAGACTGGCGACGTTTCACGCGTCGCCCCCATCGATAAGTTCAGCGTCGTCTTCGCCGTCCTTCTCGCCATCCTTATCTTCGAGAAAGAAGTCACTCTCTCGCACGGCATCGGCATCTTCCTCATCGCGATCGGCAGCCTGATGATCGCGATATTGTAAGACAGCGCTGATAAAAGAGCCGCCCCCCGACCGAAACAGCGGCTGAGGGCGTCTCTTTTCCTATTTTCATATTCGTGCGCATGTCAGCCCATTTGCCCCTGCAGCAGGAAATCCGCTACATGCATGCTCCTGATCCCCTCGTAATTCCCGCCGGCAAATGCATCGGCGCGCAGGACATACTTCGGGTAGTTGTCGCGGATTTCCAACAGGCGCTCATATTCTCTGCGCTCCGTCTTTTCCGAGCGGATTTCCTGCGTGACCTGCACATAGATTTTCTCGCCTTGCCGTTCCCCGACAAAATCCACCTCACCGTCCGCAGTCTTGCCGATACAGACCGCGTAACCGCGGCGGCAAAGCTCAAGATAGACGACGTTTTCGAGGCTAGCCGCCACACTGTCCGGCGTATAGCCGAGCACACTGTAACGAAGCGCCGTATCTGCCGGATAAAACTTTTCCTGCGTCTTCAGTATTTCCTTGCCTGCGAGATCATAGCGCGCACATCGATGCAGGAGATATGCCTTTTCCAACTGACTCAGATACCTGTATACCGTTTCATTGTCGAGTTTGCGCTGTTCCGCTTTCAAGTAAGCGGAAATCGACTTTGCCGAGAAGGTATTCCCTACATTGGCAAACGTATAGCGAACGACGCGCTCCAACAGATCGATCTTGCGGATATTGCTGCGCCGTACGATGTCGGAAAAGATCGTGGAATTATAGATATCGCGCACGATCGTATAAATCTCATCGGCTGTATACTCGCGCAGATGCGTGGCGGGAAAACCGCCAAGACGGATATACGCCGCCAGCTCCGTGCGAACATCGAGAAGCTCTGCATAGCGCTTCTTGAATGTCAGATATTCGGCAAAGGAAAGCGTAAAGATGCGAAAAGAAACATAGCGCCCCGTCAGATATGTGGCGATTTCCGAAGACATCATGCGGGAATTGGAGCCTGTCACATAGATATCGACATCGCCTTCTGCGGCAAGGGAATTGACGACGCGCTCCCAGCCTTCGATCTCCTGAACTTCATCAAAGAAGAAGTATGTCTTGCCGACGGAACGAAGCCGGGCTTTCGCGGCGGCGAACATCTCCCGCGCCGTCATCATTTCGTACTCCATCGAATCAAAACGCATGCTGACGATGTTCTCTGACGGAACACCGCGCTCCTGCAATTTCTCCATGAGCATATTCAGTATCGTAGACTTGCCCGAGCGGCGAATCCCCGTGAGCACTTTTACAAAAGGCGTGTCCGCATACGCCATGATTTTATCTACATACAGCGGCCGTGGAATCATCGCTGTCACCCCCTTCAAGAATATTACCGCAAAACTTATGAAAAAGCAAAAGTTTTAGGATTATAACCGCAAAACTTACGAAGTTAGATAAACTTGCGAACATAGCCGGAAACGAAGCCGCCCCCGACCGAGACATCGGCTGAGGGCGGCTTTTTCATACTTCAAAACAGCGATTCCATGTGTGCCTCATCGTCCGCGACTTCGATCCTTGCGAAGGAAAGCGCGGTGTCGGGGGCTTTTCCGGCGAGCTGTTGGCTCTTCAGGTATTGAACGCGGTTCAGTCTAGATTCTACGAGGTTGAGGATGTAGATATTGTCGAAGCGGTTGTAGATGGACTCACCGCCGAGACCCGTGAGGCAAATGAGCTGCGTGTTGTTCTTCTTCGCCACTTCCATCAGCGGCTTCAGGAGATGCGAGGCGTTCGTCTGCGCGAAGGGATTGTCCATGAGGAGAACCTTGCCTTCGTTGCGCTCGGCGAAGATGTCGGTTTCGTCGCGCCGCATGTAGTGGAGCAGGCTCGCGAGGATGACGAAGGCAGACAGGAAGCCTTCGCCGCCCGAGTTGCTTGCGACCTCGTTCCATGTGATGCGGCGCTCGCGCTGCGCTTCGACCTTGAAAAGTTCGATGTGGATGTTGGCGATGCCGATGACGTCATCGTAAAGCTCCCGCGTCGTCAGTCGCTTGCCGATGAAATCGTGCAGGGTGTCCTCCTTTTCGAGCAGATCGATGCCGCGCCGCGTGAGCGCCTCGACCTTCTCCTCGATGCGCGTGCGGTAGGCGCTTTCGTTCTCGCTCCACAGGGGCAGCTCGATGCGCAGCATTTTGATGGCGCGGCCGCGCACGCGGATGCTCGAATTGCTGTCGATCTTGCCCATCTGCGCGTGAACCTCGCGCACATACTCCTGCAGGAGGGCGACGATCTGCTGCTTTTCGTCCTCCACCATGGCGATGTCGACGAGCAGCTTTGCCATGAGGTCGCGATACGACTGGCGTATGACGGCGAGCTGGCGCAGCACCTTCTCCGCCTCCTCGACGCACGCGAGCAAAGTTTCGAGCGGCTTCTTGAAGAAGTCCTCCTGAAACGTCTCAATGCGCGCCGCGCTGTTGAGCGCCTGCGTCAGCTTCTCGCGCGAGCGTGTCCTCTCCTCGCAGCCCTTTCGATAACTTTGCTGCAGGCGTCCCGTGAAGCTGCGCAGGAATGCCGCGTCGGCATGGGCGAAGTCTTCCTCGAAGGCGACTTCCGCCTGCGGCTCCTCCGCCTCGTACTCCGCCAGACTCGTCAGTATGCTGTCGTAGCAGCGCTGCCGTTCCTGCCATGCCGCCAGAGTCTTCTCATGGCGGCGCTTTTGCTGCAGCAGCTCCTCCTTTCGCGCCTCGTGGTCGAGGACGGGGATCGCCTCGCGCTCCAGCGGCTCTTCCTTGCCGCAGGCGCGCTTCATCTCGCGCCTGTTCTGCTCGATGCGCTGCTCCGCGAGGGCGATTTCCTTGTCGGCGGCGTTCTTCTCGCGCTCCTCGTCGCGCCGCTTCTTTTCGCACGCTGCCTCCTCGCGCTCCGCCTGCTCCTCCTCCGCCTCGCTGTAGAGGACGCCGCGCCACGCCTCGGGCTCCATCTCATACTTGCGCGCCAGACGCTGCAACTCCTTCTGCGCCTGCCGCACGCGCTCCGCCGCGAGCTTCTGCTGCGCTTCGAGCGCCTGCTCGCGCGCGGAGACCTTTTCCGTGATCGCCTGATAGCGTGTCAGCAATGCGGTGAAGTCGTCCACCGGCGTCTTGATGGCGGCAGGCTTCGCCGCCTCTTCGTAATGGGCAAAGGCAAGCTGCGCGCGCTGCAGCTCTTCCAGACGGCGCAGAACCTCCTCGCGCCCGCGCTCCTCCGTGCGAACGGCGAGCGCCAGCTGCGCCAGCGAGGCGCGCACCTCCTCCTTCTTCTTTTCCAGCGCCGCCAGCCGCGCGTGGCAGTCTGCCAGCCGCGCCTTTTCTTCCAGATATCTGCCGTAGGCGTCCGTCAGCTCGCCGAGCTCCCTCTGCTGCTGCTCGCGCCGCGCCGCTTCCCTTTCCAGCGCGCGCAGCTCTTCCGCCAGCGTCTTTTCCTCCTGCCGCAGCGCCTGCAAGTCCGCCTTCGCCTGCACGAGGGCGGCGGCGAGTGCCGCGCATACATCTTCTAGCTCCTCGATCTCCTTCTCTGCCGCACGGTAGAGCGGCTCCGTCACCGCCTGCTCACGCAATTTGTCGCGCAGCTTCACATAGTTCTCGTGCTCCTTGCGCCGCTCTTGCAGCTCCTTTTGCAGGCGCGCCGCTGCCACTTCCTTCTCTTCGAGCAGGCGGCGCAGCTTTTCTTCGTTCAGAAGGTTCTTGTTGAACAGCATGTAGAAGTGGACATTGCCGACAGGCTGTGCGCCGAGCTCTTCGCTGCGTTCCAGACTCTCGCGCGTCACGAGCGGCACGGGCGCGGCGGTGAAGACCGTCGGCGGCTCCGCTTGAAGTCGCTGCAGCTGCACTTCCGACAGGATGAGCGCGTACGGCAGGAAGGGATTCTTCTCGCAGAGCGAGAGGTTTTCCTCCTCCGAAAGCCCGTTGCGCTTCAGCCACTCCATACCGTAGACGAGGGGAATGCCGAGATTCTCGAACATCTTCCGCAAGCCCGGTGGCAGGCTGATGTTGCGCCCCGTGCGGAGATTTTCCAGCTCATCCCTGCACTTCTTCTCCTCCACCGTCAGCTTCTGCAGGATCTCCGCCATCTCCTTCAGCTTGCCTGCGGCAGCTGCGAGGAGCCCTTCCCCATCGAAGAGCGCCGCGTCCGTCTCGCTTCGGTCGAGGTACTTGAGCGCCCGCCTGCGGTAGGCAAGCTCCTCATCGTAGCCCTGCAGGATCTGCCGCGCTCGCACGAGCGCCGTCTGCTTCTCCGCCTCCTCCTGCCGCTGCATCTCTGCGGCACGCTCCGTGCGCACGATCTCCGTGCCGACCTCCGCCTGACGCGCCTTCTTGCTGCGCTCCTTCGCCGCCGCTGCGGCAGCGGCGTCGTCGAGCGCCGCCGCCAGCGCCTGCAGCTTCCCCGACTCGTACTCGCCGACGATGTTGCGCACGAGAGGCGCCTGCCAGCGCTCGGCATAGCGATCCTCGACGCGGCCGTAGGCCGCCGTCGCCGCCTCCAAGGCGCCCTCCTGCTGCGCGCGCTCGACGCGCTCCTGCTCCATCGCCTCCGCCTCTTGCCGCGCCGCCGCCTCGCGCGCCGAAAGCTCATCCAAACGCTTCTCCGTGCTCCTTACGCGCTGCTCCTCTGCCCCGATCTGCTGCTCGTAGTGCAGGCGCAGCCGATAGCCGAGGTAGTCGCGCTCCGGCCCCAGCTCGCGCTCCTCATGGCGGCAGACATCCAGGAGCTGCACGATCTTTTCCAGCTCCGTCTGCTCTTTCGAGAGTCCTTCCTGCTGCTGGGCAAGCTGCAGCAGCTGCCGCCGCTTCTGCCAGGCGGCGCGCTCTTCCTCGCACGCCGCCATGCGCTCCTGCGCCGCTCGCAGGCGCTGCCGCAAAGCCTCGCACGCAGCGGCTTCCTCGTAGTGCCGCGCCGAATAGCGCTGGTACTCGACCTCGCGGATCGCTCCTTCGAGCTGCGCCCGTACGCCTCGGCACGCTCCTCGATCTTCAGCGCTTCCTCCTCGAAGTGCTGGATCTTTGCCTTGCGCTCGATCTTCGAACGGTTGCCCTGATAGAGGCGCACATACTTCTCCAGTATGCTGCGGAACTCACCCATGCGGTTCTGCTCTTTGTTCAGCTTGCTCTCGATGGCATCGAGGAACCACTTCTCGACGAGCCCTTTCTCATCCTTGCAGTCAGAGAAAAGCTTCGACAGCCCCGACTCCTCCTCGTTGACCTTGCGGATGATGTTCTGCCATTCGCGATAGTCAATGCCGTATTCCATGAGCTTCGTGAAGTATTGCTTCGCCTGCGCGGCGCTGTTCATATCGTAGCTCAGAAACTTCTTCTGCGGCTGCCTGCGCAGCGTCTCGAAGAGCTGCCGGCACGCGGCATAGCTCTTGAGCCGCACCTCCGTGCGCGTCTTCTCGACGACGGGCAGATGATGTATGTCCTCCGTGCACGGCGCCCTGTACTCGCTGAGGAAGTTGACGATCTCAAGCGCCTCGCCCGCGTCGACATCCTGGCTGCGGCGCACCATCATGCCCGTCAGCAGGCAGCCGCCGCCCTGCTCCAGCTGCCATTCGACGAGGATGAAGGACGGCTGCGGCGTGCGGAAGTAGCCGGCGAACGGCCTGTCCTTCACATTGCGGAAGCGCTTCTGCACGAAGGGCGCGCAGAGCATCTGCACGAGGACGGACTTGCCGCCGCCATTCTGCAGGGAGATCAGCGTGCTCTCGCCGTTGAAGTGCATCGTTTCGTCGCTGATGCGGATCGCGTCATGGTTGTAATTGATATTGATCAGCCGCACCGCGCGGATCTTGCTCATCGGCTTCCACCCCCAGCACCTTGAGAACGCGCGAATGATTGTTCTCGTTCAATAAATTCCATGCCATGAAACGATCGAGCTTGCGCCGCGTCTTGATCATCTCATCCTGCTCCACATACTCGATGAGCCCCTGTGCCTGCAAAAAGCGCAGGATGCGGTAGAGGAAGCCCTCCTTTGTCGTGCGCTGGCGCGTGCCGCGGTCGTCGGAGCGCAGCGATTCGTAGGCTTCGAGCATATCCTGATAGGCGAGCCCCTGCGCCTCCTGCTCCTCCGCCGCAAGCTCCGCGCCCTCCCGGAGGCGTTCCGAGATGGAATTTTGCAGCTCGCCGACGCGGATGTAGTCGCGCGTCTTGCTGCTCGCGCCCTGCCCGTCATAAAATTCGAGCAGCAGCACGAGGATGGCAAACTGGGCGAGATAGTAGTCCTTGTCCGTCGCGTTGCTGCGGCAAGGCTCCTTCTTCAGATGCGCACGCGTGTAGCCGAGGAAGTCATTGTCCGGCTCGGGAATCAGGTAAACAGCGTCGCCGTAGCGCTTCACGCGGCTCGCCGCGATCCGTCCCTGCGCCTTGACCATCTCCTGCACGGGCTCGGACTCCGTATAGGCGCGGTAAAGCTCGCGCGCCTCCTCCTCGCGCAGCTCATGATGTTCGAGCAGGTAGTAGAATATCTCCTGACTGAGTCGCACCTCTTCTCTTTCATACGCCATCTTCGTTCCCCTCCTGCACGCGCAAGACCACCTCCGAGCAGCGCACGACGCGCTCGCTGCCCGCACCGTCCGGCACGCCGCGAAAAATCACGGGCGGCGCCTCGTAGAGCTTCTGCGCCTCGATACGGCGGATCCTCCCCCAGGCGGGATGCTCGTCCAGGATGTCGAGCACCATCGCGCTCAAGCGAAAGTCCTTCGCCTCCTCGCGGATGTAGGCGGCGCGCTCCCGGCGCAATGCCTCGACGTCAAGCGATGCCGCCTTCAAGAGCTCGACCATGACCTCCTTGAAGATATGGACGTCGGGCAGGAGCGCCGCGCGCTTCGCCTCGTCTTCTGCCGCCGCCTCGGCGAGCGCCGAGAGGCGCACCTCGCCCCGCGCTGCCAGAGCGCCGAGCAGGAAGGTGAGGCAGGCGGCGTACTTCGCGAGCTTCTCCTGCTGCAGGCGCGCCTGCTCCTCTCGCCACTCCGCCTCGTCGAAGTCCACGTCCTCCGTCGTCTCTTCGTCCTCTGCCGTCCGGCGGGCGCGCTGCTCCTCCGTGACCTTGCGCAGGTTGAAGATCTTCGCGGGCGCGCGGTTGAAGAGCGGCGCGAGGAAGATGTCGAGCCGGCCGAGCGCAGCAGGATTCGCCAGCACCTTGTCGAAAAGCTCCGTGCGCAGGCTGAAGCGCCGCACGAGGGACATCTCCGCCATCTTTTCGAGCTCCGACGTATAGAGCGCCTTCAAGTCGAAGTGGCTGCCAAGGATGCGCTGGTGCTCGTCGATGACGCGCCCCAGATAGCGCTCGATCTCGCGCAGGTTTCTGAGCTTCTCTGCCTCCTCGGGCAGAAGCGCCTGCACATCAACGCTGCCCGCCTCCATCTCGCGCACGCGCGACTGCACGAGCTCGCGGTAGTGGCGAAACTTCTCCTTCGTCTCGTCGATCGTCGCGAGGTCGTCGCGCAGGAGCCGCTCGTAGTCGCCGACGCGGTAATCAAGCACGTTGCGGCGGATGCGCAGCATTGACTCGCGAATCTTCTGCAGCTGGATCTGCATGAGGTTGAAGACATTCTTGATGTCATCGAGCGCCTTGTCGTAGCTCTGCTTCTCCAAATGCATCTGGAAGATGAGTTCCTGAATCGTCAGCTTCAGATTGCTCTCGACCTCCAACGTGCCGAGCAGCAGATTGTAGCCGTCGTCCGTCAGATAATACGAGGTGCGCCGCACCTCGCGCTCGACGTAGACAATCCGGTTCGCCACATAGCTGATATGGATCGCCTCGAAGCCGCCCTGTTCGAAATCGCAGCCGGAAAAGTACATGGCGCGCCCCTCGTTCGACAGGACGATGTTGACGATGAAGTCGGCGAGGCGCTGACAGTCGTCGAACGACATCGCCTTGCGGAAATGCTCTGCGTTGACGGCGTCGACGAAGACGCTGATGTCGTCCATCGTGCAGGCCTCTTCCTTCAGCGACTGCTCCATGATGTAAAGCAGCACGGCGAAGATCATGTTGAGCTGCTCCGCCAGAGTCTCGAAGCCGCACTCGCGCCAAAGCGCCTTCTGGCTGCTGTTCGCGAAGAGCAGGGCGTAGAGCCCCACCGTCTTCATGCGCTTTGGGAAAGCCTTGAGAAAATCATACTGCATTGCGCCACCCCGCCTGAACCTGCACACATTCCATGCTCAAAAATCTTCCAAGTGCAATATCTCCTGCGGGATGTAGCGCCCCGCCTCCAGGATCTGCTGCATGGCGAGGACGTCCGCCGCTGCGAAATGCGCGAAAAAGCCGCCCGCGATATGCCGGTTCTGCTTCTCCTTCGTCTGCGGCAGAGCGATGCCCGCCGCCTTTTCGAGCATGGCGCGGTACGCCGCCAAAAAAGGCCGCACTGTCCATGGCGCGGCGAGAGCCTCGGCGAGATTTTCGTAAATGCCGATGCCCTCGTAATCGAGATCGCCGAAGTAGAGGAGCTCGTTCGCCTCCTCCTTCATATACGGCTCCGCGCTGACAGAAAACTCGCGAAAGCTGCTCACGACGCGCTTGCCCGCACCGTAGATCAAGCTGCCGACCGCCTCGCCCAGAAGAGACGATGCCCCTGCCAGCAAGTGGCGCCGCATGCTGAAAAACGTGTCCTTGTTCTCGACGATGAGTATCTTCTGCGGCGTTTCCCTGTGCTGTGCGTAATAGGAAAAAGGCTCCGCCGTCCTGTAGCAGTTGAGCTGCGCCAGTTCGAAGCCGCAGTGCTTCAAGACGCTCCTGCCCGCGCCCTGCAGCAGGAACTTCTCCTCGCCCCAGATCTGGAAGCTGCGCTCGTTGCAGGAAATCTCCTGCCCGAGCTTTGCCGCGTGCAGCTGCAGGAAATCGTGCAGCGCGCGCACCGCCGCCCGCTCCTTCTCATAGACGGCGAGGTGGCGCAGGTAATAGTCGACCGAGAGGCGCGGCGTCGTGCGGTAGAGAAGCTCTTCCCGATACGCCGCATAATCGGGCGCTTCCTCGCTGAGCCAATATTCGAGGTGCAGCGCCGGCCGCTTGCCGTTCGTGCCCGCACTCTTCAGCGGCTTGATGCGCCCCTCTGCCAGAAGCCCCATGATGAAGCGGTACTGCTCCTCGTAAGGAGCCGCCGACCGTCCCTTGAGCAGCTGCTCCAAAGATACACGCTTCAAAAGACTCCGCCCCCTTTTCTCCTGCTACAGCAAAAGCTTGGCGGTGGATGCAGGCATATCACCGGCACTGCCGAATCCGCTTTTGAAGATAATACCGCAATATTCCACAATAAGAACGCAGCCGCCCATCTTTACCTTCCTGGTAGAATTTCAGTCTTTTTTCCAGATAGGCTTTGGACGCAGATTTCGCCTTGTTCTCTTTATACAAGACTGCGCACAAACCATCCAATGCAGCTTTTCTTCCGGCTTGAAGTTCGGGGCAATTAAGATTCAATACATCGTCCAAATCTGCCTGCCACTCTTTATTCTTTATGTAGATTTTCCCATTTCCACGACTTCCTTCGGACGCACCTCAGTGTGCATGACATCGCGCAAAATGGCAGTAACATCGCGACCATAGGTATATTTTTCCGATGAAACGACCTTTCCATGTGAAAAAATCATGATATGCTCGTTTTCCGCATTGGCAAGTACAGCGGGTGCATGTGTCGTGACGATGAATTGAATTTTCGGGAATGATTTCCGCAGAGCCGTCAGGATTTTCCTTTGCCACGATGGATGCAGGTGCATATCGATTTCATCAATAAGGACAATCCCCGGTGTTTCCGCTATCGCTTCCCCACCCAACTGCGGATTCAATGTCACCATGCGATAGGCAATATCCGCAGTCATGGACAGCATAGCCTTGATTCCATCGCTAAAATACCGAAGCGGCAGGGATACGTTCGTCCCGGCTTTATCCGCTACACGAATCTCAATCTCCCACTCGTTGAAGTCGTAGGACACCTGTACCACCTCAGCAGTATCATCCATTTCAGCATACAGCTTCTCCATTGTACGCTTCACTGCCTGAAATATCGGAAGAGATACTCCTTTTTGCACCTCCATGAGTGCCGTCCTCTGAAACCATTGCAGCATCAGCTTTTCATTCGTCGCTGCATCCAGCGCATCAACATAGCCATGCAGGCGCGAAGGCACGCCTCGCATCACGGCATCTTTTTTTGTCCGTTTTGGCAGCCATAGACGTCCCGTCCCATAGTAGGCAAGAAACGGCAACGTCACCGGGAGATTCTTTTTGACTCTTTGGCAAAGAGCATCTGCATGGTTCATTATAGGACGCGCTTCTCCCACAGTCGTACGCCCGCGTTCGGAGTTCAACGCCCGAGTCCATGCTATGCATTCCTGGTTTTCCGTCTCTGCTTGTGCTGAAATGCGCACAGGATATTGCGCTTCTCTGTTAAAGCCTCCTTTTTCATAGGTGTATGTCAAGAATCTTACATCAGTTTTATGGAAATTTGCTGCCTGAATGCCGCAGCCGGCGAGAAAACTTGCCATCGCAATAGCAACGGCGTCCAAAATCGATGATTTCCCTGCCCCATTCCCGCCAATGAGCACTGTATAATCTTTCGGAAAGTCTATCGTCAACTGCTCAAAGCAGCGAAAGTTTTCCAGCTGGAGTCTTTTGATATACACCGTTGCCCACCTCGCTCATTTCAACTGAACCGCATCACAATCTTCCATATACATCATCGACTGTTTCCGTATTTCGCCAAATATGCAGCCACGTCCTCCTAACCTGCAAGAGTTTTTGCAGGAACCAGCCTTAGCGAGAATATTTCTTGCATCCTCACGCTTCCTTCGCCACAGGCTCCTTCTGTCCCAGTGAGACGAAGAAGCCGAGGACGGCGCCGAGGGCGGCGGGGCAGACCCAGCCCATCATGACGCCGTAGAACGGAACATGCGCGGCAAGCATTTCGTAGAGGGCGGCAGAGCCGAAGCCGGCGGCGTGCATCGCATCCGTCAGAGAAAAGGCGAGCGTAACGAGCATCGCACCCTGGTAGATGCTCTTTCGCCAGCCGATGAAGCGATCGAAGAGAGAGAGCATGACGAAGACGATGACGAGCGGATAGATCGCCACGAGGAATGGCACGGCGAGCGCGATGATCTGCGTGAGGCCGATGTTCGACGCGCCGAAGCTGAAGAGCGTGGAGAAAAGCAGCAGGCGCTCGTAGGAAATCTTCTTCTTGAAGAGCTTGTGGAAGAACATCGCTGCGCTCGACGTGATGCCGCAGCACGTCGTGATGCACGC
>ERZ772986.1871-NODE-1871-length-11765-cov-5.235525_pt1 | contig 11765 bp, 5 predicted proteins | sample MGYA00511898_ERZ772986 | MGnify/ENA primary metagenome ERZ772986 (study PRJEB29015, sample SAMEA2737934) | human oral metagenome | biome: human oral; feature: human-associated habitat; material: dental | place: China | collected 2148 ... | reverse complement strand
GGCGGGCAGCAACACGCTGTCCCTGAAGGCGCTGGCGACCGGACCGGAAGGCGACGCCATCCAGAAGGCCCAGGCCTCGACCGGTGATGCGCTCTCGTTGCCGCTGGCACAGACCGAGCCCTCGTCGACGCCGCTGCCGGCCACCGCCAGTGCTGCACCGTCGATCGCGCCCAGCAGCGCACAGCAGCTCTCCTTGCTGCTTTCGCAGGACGAGCTGCAGCAGGGGCTGGCGCACCTCTGAACCCTGATGCCCGGCGCTTTCTGCCGCCGGGCTGCCGGGCACGTGCCGTGACGTAAAAGGAGACCGTGATCCTGCCCGCAGGTGCGCACACGTAACAAGCCGTCACGAGATGCACACAAAAAATGCGGTTTGTGCATGCCACAATGACCTGTTTCAATACACCTTTTTTTGACGAATGGTCGAATCCGGCCGCCGGACTGCGCCCGATGTCTCATTGAAGCGTCGGTTTGCATGACACTCGGCGACACCGGGCCATATATTCGCCCCCTGGGCACCTCATGAACAGGTGCCAGGCGGCCATGTCGGAACCGCCCGGCCCGGCCTTCGTCAGACCACAGGACGGAAGACAGGATCATGGCAGCAAGACTGAACATCCAGCGCACGGGTGACGGCGGGGTCGAGCAGCTCCAGCTCAAGCCCGGCAACAACAAGCTCAGGGTCGTGCCCGGGCGCACCTTCAACCTGCAGGATCCGGACGGCCAGCCGATCGATCCGTCCCAGCTTCGCGTGCTGCAGGTGGACAACGACCTGATCATCGAGAACATCCCGGTGGAAGGCAGCACCGAGACGGCCTCGGTGACACTGGAAGGCTACTACCAGGTGTGCAGCGCCACCGACCGTTGCACGGTCAGCGTGGGCGGTGAAGACGCCGCCGTCGCCCAGGGTGCCGAAGGCCAGGAGAATCTGGGCACCACCGAGAACAGCCAGGCCACGGTGCTGGCAGATGTGAGCACCAAGCCCCTGGGCGCGCTCTCGGACGGCACCTTCGTGCTGTACGACACCGGCTTCCAGGCCCCCGAGCAACCGGCCACCGAGGAATTCCCCATTCGTCCCGTGCTGTACGGTGCAGGCGGTCTGGCCGTGGTGGCCCTGGCCGCCGGCGGCGGTGGCGGTGGCGGTGATCCCTCCGGCGCCCCCAACCTGGGCGACGTGCCGCTGGCGCTGAAGTCGGCCACCTCGTTCAACAACCGCTTCCCCACCATTTCCGGAACGGCCAAGCCCGGCACCGTAGTGACGCTGCGCCTGGACACCGACAACGACCAGCGCGAGAACGTCACCTATTCCGCTACGGCCGACGCCAACGGCAACTGGAGCGTGAACCTGCAGTCCGCCAAGCCCGCCACCGGCAACCTGCCGGCCACCGGCCTGTCGGACAGCAACACGCTGGAAGTGTCCGGCGCACTGGATGGCGTGCAGGGTGCCGCGCTGCCCGTGGTGACGCTCACCTATGACAACACCCCGCCGGCCAGTGCCGAGATCGCCGCAGTGAGCGGTGACAACATCATCACCGCCGCCGAGAAGACGGCGGGTGTGGCGGTTTCCGGCACGGCCGAAGCCAACGGCACGGTCGAACTCAAGCTCGGCGGCACCACCAAGCTGGTGGCCGTGGATGCCGAGGGCAAGTGGAACACCACGCTGTCTGCCGCTGAACTGCCGGCCGCCGACGGCCAATACGCGCTGACGGCCACCGCCATCGATGCGGCCGGCAACCGCGGTCCGGCAGCCACGTCCTCGGTCACGCTGCACACCAACAGCACCGCCCCCGTCATCGGCAACATTGCCAACGACGACATCATCAATGCCGCCGAGGCGGCTGCCGGCGTGAAGCTGCAGGGCTCGGCCGAGGCCGGCTCGAAAGTGGAGCTGACCTTCGGCACCAACAAGGTGGCGGCCACCGCCGACGCCAACGGCCACTGGGAAGTGACGGCACCAGCCACCGGCATCGCCGACGGCAAGTACACGCTGACGGCCGCCGTGACCTCGCCAGCCGGCGGCACGGCTTCGGCCACCCGCGCCTTCACCGTGGACAAGACGGCACCGGCCAAGGCCACCAACATCAAGCTGGACGGTGGCGACAACGTCATCACCGCCGCCGAGGCACGGGACGGCGTGCACTTCACCGGCAACGCCGAAGCGGGCTCCAAGGTCTCGGTGACCTGGAACGGCCACACCCACACCGGTACTGTCGGCAGCAACGGCAGCTGGGACGTGCAGTTCGTGCCCTCCGAGCTGCCCAAGCCCGCCGCCGGTGCCACCGCCAGCAGCACCTACCAGGTGACGGTGACGGACGCTGCCGGCAACACCAGCGGGGCCGATAGCCACGCCGTGACGGTGCAGGGTGCCCCGGCGCCGACCATCGCGCCGTCGCCGACCACGCCGACCACACCAGCGCCGACGACGCCGACCCCGACGCCAAACCCCACGCCTACACCGAATCCGGGGGACGACAACACCACGCCAACGCCGAGCCCGACTCCTACACCGAGCCCAACGCCGACTCCCACACCGACGCCCACCCCTACACCAACGCCGACCCCCACGCCGAATCCGGGGGACGACAACACCACGCCGACGCCGAGCCCGACTCCCACACCGAGCCCGACGCCTACGCCCGCACCTTCCCCGACGCCGACACCCGACCCAGGGGACAACACCACCACACCGACACCAAACCCGACACCGACACCCTCGCCAACACCTGCACCAGCCGGCGACACGGATTCCGGCACATCGGGAAGTGGCACGGCCACCCCGACGACGACTAGCCCCACCACGACGACGGGGACCCCAGCCACCGGCGCTGCCGCCGGCAGCAGCACCTCGGCACGCTCACTGGCCACCAAGTCGCTGACCGATACGGACCAGGATCACTCCACGGACACGTCAAGCACGTCGCAGAAGAGCCTGACCCTGGACGATCTGACCAACAGCAGTGCCGAGGAGTCGCACTCCAGCGCACCCGCGGCCACCCCCACGCCGACGGCGCCGCCGCCGGCACCGGTCAGCACCACGGCCACCGTGGATTCGCTGGTGGGCACCAATCAGCCCTGGGAGCATCACCCCACGGTATGACGCCAACGGGAACGGCCCGGGCCGTTCCCTCACCGTCTCACCAGGCCCGCCTCATGGCGGGCTTTTTTCTGTCTGCCATTCCGCTGTCTGGCATTCCGCCGATGATGACTGGCCGGCCCGCTCGGCCCGACGGCTCACCCGACATGTGACATCGTCTGTAAAAAGCAACGACTGCCGCTTTGCCTGACACTCGAACTCGCAATCTGTCCCTGTCGGTGCGTAGGACATGTGGGCGGATGTAAACCATTTTGATAGGCTTGCAAGATAAGGATACATCCCTACGGAACGAGCATCATGGCAGCACGATTCGAGATTTACCGGACACAGGACGGCGGTGTGGAACAACTGCGGCTCAAGCCCGGCGAGAACCGGGTGCGAGTGCTGCCCGGACGCCAGTTCCGACTGCAGGATCCCAACCTGGATGCCGAACAGCTGCGGGTCCTGCAGGTGGACAGCGATCTGGTGATCGAGAACGTGCCGCTGGATGGCGATGCCGGCACCGCCTCGGTGATTCTGGAAGGCTACTACCGCATCTGCAGCGCCTCGGACCAGTGTGCCGTGACGGCCGGTGGCGACGAGACCGTCAGCATTCCGGATTCGGTGGACGGAGCCGGTGGCGCCGTGCTGCTGGCCGACGTGAACACCAAGCCGCTGGGCGCGCTGAACGACGGCACCTTCGTGCTGTATGACCCCAAGTTCGAGACGCCCATCCTGCCCGCGCTGGGTGACGTGCCCACCAAGCCGCTGCTGTACGGCCTGGGCGGCGCAGCCGTGCTGGGCCTAGCCGCGGCCGGCGGTGGGGGCGGCGGAGACAGCGATGGTCAGGCGCCGCAGGGCAACATCTCGCTCACGCTGAAATCTTCCACCTACTTCAACACGCGCTTCCCCGTGCTGAACGGCACGGCCCAACCCGGTTCCGAAGTGCAGGTGCGCATCGATACCGACGGCGACCAGCACGCCAACGTCACCTACACCACCACGGCCGATGCCAACGGCAACTGGGCGGTGGACCTGAAGACCGCCACGCCCAGCAGCGGCGCACTGCCCGCTACCGGTCTGTCGGACACCAACAGCCTGGAAGTGGTGGGCTCCAACAAGGGCGTGCAGAGCACCCTGCCGCTGACCACGCTGCACTTCGACGACACGCCGCCGGCCAGCGCCGAAGTGGCGTCCGTGGCCGGTGACAACATCATCACCGGCCCGGAAAAGGCCGCGGGCGTGACCATCAGCGGCACGGCCGAAGCCAACGGTTCGGTGGAACTCAAGCTGGGTACGGTAACCCGCCTGGTGGCCGTGGACGCCAACGGCAACTGGAGCACCACGCTGCAGGCCGATGACCTGCCCGCTGCCGATGGATCCTACACGCTGAGCGCGACCGCCATCGATGCCGCCGGCAACCGCGCGCCGGAAGTGACCAGCAAGGTCATCATGAACACCACCGGCACCGCCGCCATCATCGGCACCATCAGCGAGGACGGCTACGTCAACGCCAAGGAAGCGGCCGCCCCGGTGAAGGTGATGGGTACGGCCGAGCCCAACAGCAAGGTTGCACTGTGGCTGACCGACGAGAAGAACCCGCTGGCCGAGGTCCAGGCTGATGCCAACGGCAAGTGGGAAGCAGGCGTGCCGCTGCCAGCAGGCCTGGCCGACGGCAAGCATGCGCTGTCGGTCACCACCACCAACGCCCAAGGCAACACCGCCACCAGCAAGGCCGAGTTCACGCTGGACAAGACACCGCCCGCACCGGCTGCCAACCTGAAGCTGGAAGGCAACGACACCACCATCACCAGCACCGAAGCCAAGAACGGCGTGAGCCTGAGCGGCACGGGCGAAGCCGGCGCCAAGGTGACGGTCTCCATCGCCGGTGGCAAGACTCAGACGGCCACGGTGGGTGCCAACGGCGGCTGGAAGGTGGAGTTCAAGGAAGGCGATCTGCCCATGCCCGGCCAGGGGAACAACACCAGCACGGCCTTCAACGTGGTGCTGCAGGACAAGGCCGGCAACGACAGCGCCGTTGTCACCCAGACCGTGACGTTGCAGGGGCCTCTGATTCCGCTGGGCAAGCCCATCATCGGCCCGATTGCCGGCGATGACATCATCAACGCTGCCGAGGCTCAGGGGGCCGTGTCGGTATCCGGCATTGCCGACGCGGGCTCGATCGTCCATGTCAAGCTGGGAAATACCCCTGTCCCGGACGTCACCGCCGACGCGAATGGCCGCTGGACCGCCCAGCTGACGAACCTGTCCAAGGTGCCCGACGGCAGCTATGACGTGACGGCAACCGCCACCTTGCCGGGACGCTCGGCCTCGGCAGCTGCCGTGCACAAGATCACCCTCGACAAGACGCCCCCGGGTCAGCCCACCAACATCAAGACCAACGGTGGCGACACCACCATCAGCGCCGAAGAGGCCAAGACCGGCAAGATCACCTTCACGGGCGATACGCCGACCGGAGCCCAGAATGCCGATACGGTGACCGTGACCTGGAACGGTGTGTCGAAACCGGGCACCGTCACCAACGGCAAATGGAGCGTGGACTTCGATTCGGTGCCCCCGGTACCGGCCGGCCAGGCCAGCACCAATTCCAATGTGACCGTGGTGGCCCACGACAAGGCGGGCAACAACAGCACCACCGCCACGCAGGCCATCACGGTGCAGAACAGCGCCTTGCCATCCTCGGCCCCGACGATTGACCCCGTCACCGCAGACAACGTCGTCAACAAGGCCGAGTCGGGTGCCGTGACCATCACGGGCACGGCGGCCCCCGGCGCCTCCATGCTGGTCAAGGTCGATACCTGGACAGCGCCACCGGGAATCGTGGCCGATGCTCAGGGCAAGTGGAGTGTCCAGAACGTCGATATGGGCAACTTTGCCGATAGCTTGACTCACACGGTAACCGCCGTTGCCACCGCTCCAGGAGGCACGGCTTCCAGCCCAGAGACCCGTACGTTCTCGGTCGACAAGACACCGCCCAGTTTGCATTTCTCCGGTTTCGCAAAGACTCAGACCATCGCACCTGCAGCTGCGAAGAACGACGTGACCTTCCGTGGCTCGTCGGGGGAAGCTGACACCACACTGTCGGCCACCTGGAACGGCAAGCCCGTCCCCATCAGCCACACGGTGGGCTCATTCTGGAAGGTCACTGTCCCTGCCGCCGACATTCCCCCCGCGCCCGCCAATGGCACGGCCAAAGCCGCGCTGGTCGTATCCGCCACCGACAAGGCCGGCAACACGGCCGAGACCACGCTGAACGTGACGATCCAGGGCGCACCGGCCGTCACGCGCCAGACCACCGTGAACGGCAAGGTCGCAAATGACGACGTGATCAATGCCGTGGAAGCCGATCGCGTGGAAGTGTCGGGCACGGCCGAGCCCAACTCCGACATCCGCGTGCAGGTGCCGGGCACGAAGGTTGCGACCACCGTCCGGTCCGGCGCCGATGGCCTCTGGAAAGCGGCCCTGAACTTCACAGGTCTGCAGGATGGCCAACATACCATCGAGGCCACCGCCTCCCAGCCTGGCAGCACCTCGACATCCGTGGGCACCCACACGGTCGCGCTGGCTCAGAAGCTTCCGGGCAAACCGGCCAACCTGCAGTTCGACGGCCACGCCAGCAAGGTCATCACAGCGGCGGAAGCCACCGATGGCGTCACCGTCACGGGCGATGTAGCACCGGGATCGAAGGTGCAGGTCCAGCTGGGTACAACCATTCGGCCGGCAGACATCGACGCTGCTGGGCACTTCTCGGCCACGCTGCCGGCCCCAGCCGTCACCCCGGGTGGCAAGCAGCCCTATTCGGTCACCGTAACAGTGGCCGATGCCGCCGGCAATAAGCCGCAAAGCTGGGCCGAAGAGATCCAGGTGCAGGGCCCCGCCCTCAAGCCGGCAACGCCGGTGCCCGCCTCCGTCACAACGGCAGCAGTCACGCACGCCACCCCGGACGCGGATGCCGACGCGGCAGGCGGTGCCGTAGCGCAACCTGCTACACCCACCGCGCCTGCAGCCAACGCGCCCGCAGCAGATGCGGCCGCCCAGCCTGCTACCCCATCGGCGGCGCAGCCGTCCGCCCTCGGCATCGCCGCGGGGGATACCCTGGGCAAATCGCTGGCCACGGCCAAGGCGTTGCCCAGCCATCAGGGCAGCCGCCTGTCTCTGAACGAGCTGCTGGATCAGGGTGAGACGCTGTCGCTGCCGGGTGAGGCATCCAGCGCCGGGTCGAATGCCGCCACGTCGGCGGCCGGCAGCGCGGCAGGCACGGGGACGGCCCCCGCCGCAGCGGCCGCTACGGACGTGGCGACGGCCGTGGAGTCCAGCGCCACCGCACTGAGCAGCACGGCCACGGTGAACACGCTGCTGGGTACCCAGCAGCCGTGGGAAACGACGCACCCCGCGCTCTGAAGGCCCTGAAAAGCCCAGAAAAAAGCCCCCCGCCCGGTAGCAACAGGCGGGGGGCTTCTTGCGTTCAGCGTGTCGTGCGCTCTGGGCGTGTCGCTTGCTCTGGTGCAGACCAGCTTCTTTCGCTTGGAGCGCGTTCTCGTCCGAGTGCCGTTCCAGCCCCCTGATTCGGAGCCGCTTTCATGTGCGTGTCGGCACTCTCAGGTCAGGGGCGGCGCCCGCCGCCCCTGACCTTCCTGTCTCAACCTACCAGAATATCCACCCGACGGGCGCGCTGCAGCGTGGCCTTGTCGGCGCGGGCCTTGTTGGTGCGGGCGGAGGTCTTGCCGGCACCCACCACCGTAATGCGGGCCGAGGAAAAGCCCCCTTCGCTGATGGCACCCGCCACGGCGCGTGCACGGCGCTCGGACAGGGTCTTGTTGTAGGCAGCGGAGTAGCGCGGATCGGCGTAGCCGGTGACGCGCACCCAGGCCGTGCGGCCCAGGCAGGCACCCAGCTGCTGCAGGCGGCGCGTCTCGGCCGGCGACAGGCTTGAGCTGCCCGACTTGAAGAAGATCGGCGCGGACAGTTGCTTCAGCGACCGCGGGCAGTTTCCGGCTGCGGCGGTGCGCAGGTTGCGGCTGTCGGCAGCGGCCTGGCGGGTATCGCGTGCGTTGCGGCTGTCGCGGCTGTTGCGGGCATCACGTGCCTTGGTGGCGGCATTGCGCGCATCGGCAGCCTTCTGCGCCTCGGCCTGGGCACGGGCGTCCCGTCCTGCCAGGCGGTTGGCATCGGCCAGACGCTGGGCACCCTGGGCTGCTGCACCGGCGGCGGCCAGACGGGATGCACCGGCAGCGCCTGCCTCATCACGGGCCAGCACGCGGTAACCGTTGGGAACCTGGGCACGGATCAGCTCCAGCGTCTCGCGGCCCTGGGCGGGCGTCTGGGCACCACCAAACACTTCCACCACGTCACCACGCACGCGCAGTTCGCTGATGTTGCGTTCACGGACCAGGGCCACCAGGGCCGTCAGCTGCGGCTCCCAGCGGGCAGCCGCATGACCATCGATGTGGCGCAGGCGCAGGCTGCCTTCGACGGACTCGCCCCGGGCGCCCAGGCGGATGGCATTCATCCACTGGTTGCGGGTGTCGTCATCGGGCACCTCGCCCGCCAGGCGGATGCCGCCCGCCGGATCGTGCGTCAGCGAAAAGCTCGGCGGACCGGGCAGCTCGATCATCGCGTCGCCCGTGGCGGGCTGGTGCGGCTGATCATCGTCCTCGGGGGCCATCACCGATTCCCCAGCGGGAACGGCCGGGCCTGCCTGGCTGTCGGCCATGGCATCGGCCGGTGCCCCATTCGGGCCGGCAGTGCCTGCCGACGATGCGGCAGCCTTGCCCTGCGAGGCGTTACCCGTCGAGACATCGGCCGGGGCCACCCGGCGGTCATCCGACGGGGCAGCACCCTGAGCATTGGCCTGCCGGCCTGCGCCCTGCCCTTCCTGGCCCTGCGCCGACCCGGCTGCCTGGGCAGCCTGCCTGCCCAGAGGCAGCTCGATGGATTCCGTATGCGTGTTGCCGGAGGCGGAGGCAAGCTGCTGCTGCGCCTCGTGCTGGGCATCGCCCTCGCCCTCCTGCACGCCGAACAGCGTCAGCAGCAGGACGAACAGCAACAGGACGCCCACTTTCAGCGAGGTGAAGCGGCGCACGGACTCGGGCGGATGCAGTGGCGAAGGTGATGACATGGCGTTCCTGCGTCAGGGGCGAGTCGAGGGCGGACAGATCGGAGCGGTCAGGGCCTGTGGGCCTGTCCGTACGGGTGGCTTTCCGGCGAGGTTCCGGCGGGATCGGCCGCAGCCGAGTGTCCGGCGGTGCCGGCCGCATGCTCGGACAGCACGTGGGCATCGGAGACATCGTCACCTGAGCGCCAGCCCTGCTCGTGCTGCTCGGCGTCGACCACTTCGGCCACGACGTGCTCGACCGTCCGCTCGCGGCGCGGGTTGACGAAGACGGAAGCCAGTCCCTCGTCGGCTTCGGCCTCGTATTCATCACCGGCGTCCGATGCCCAGACCATGGCTTCCTGGTCCAGCGTGGACTCGGCGGTCTCGGCGCCCTCGTCGTCGGCAGCGTGCGCGTCCGTCTCGTACTCCGTGGATTCCACGGACGACGAAGCGTCGTCAGCAGCCTGCGCATCATGTGCGGTCTGTGCATCGCCGGCGGCTGCATCGTCATCCGACTGCGCCGCAGCTTCGGAAGCTTCCGTCGAAACGGTCTCGGCAGCCTCATCGGCCGATGAGTCCTGCGCGGTGGCGCCCATGGCCGCCACGGCTGCACCAGCCACCGCAGCGGCTCCAGCGGCAGCCGTTTCAGCCACTGGTGCTTCGGCGGCAGGCGCCTCAGCCGCCTGCTGGGCAGCTTCCTGCGTGTCAGTGGTCTGGGCGCCCGGCCGGCGGCGCATGGCAGCCAGCAGGCCTGCGGCCACGTTCTCGCGCTTCTCGCCCTTCAGCTCAGCCTGCAGCTCGTCCAGCGCCACCCAGTCCTCGGCCAGGAACAGGCCGGCCTGCTCGGCCCAGCTGAGCGGGTTGGCCAGCGCATAGCGCGGACCAGCAGCTTCCATCAGGCGGGTGAGTTCGCCCATGGAGGTCTCGGCCAGGCGCTCGAAGGTGCGGATGCCGGCCTGGTTGAGCAGCTCGACGGTACGGTCGTCGATACCCACCAGCGCCTGCAGGCGGTCACGCCCTTCGGCGGTGCGATAGTGCTGCTTCAGCAGGTTCTTGACGGCCTCGTAGCCGGCCGCGTCATTGGCAATGCGGTTGGCGTGGTAATTGACGGAAGCCTCGCGGTCGGCCACGTCATGCTCGCGGGACAGGATGCGCCCTTCCCAGCTCTGCATGGCTTCCTCGCGGTTGCTGACCACTGCCACCCGGCGCGCCAGCTCGGCCTCGGTGCTTTCCAGCGTGTCCAGACGACGGTTGTAATTCACTTCCTTGGAACGCAGCTGCTCGCCACGTGCCGCGATTTCCTTTTCGCGCTCGTTCAGCGTCAGGCCCATGCGGTCCAGGTCGGCGCGGCGCTTCTCGATGGCCTGCTCCACGCGGGACAGATCGTCGGAGCGCTCTTCCACACGACGGGCCTGCTGCAGCAGCTCGGCATCACGGCTGGCCAGCGAGGCCTGCAGATCGGCCATTTCCTTCTCGCGCAGGCGCAGCGTGGCCTGGCGGTGCCCCAGCTCGGTCTGCTGGGCCAGCAGCACGCTTTCCTGCTGGGCCAGGGCCTCGGCCTCTTCTTGCGCCTTCTTGCGCCAGTACAGGAAGTCGATGGCGAATTCGATGGCCCAGCCGATCAGCAGACCAAGGACAAGCCAACCCAGTGCGTTCATGCGAAAGAGCCTCCGGACCCGTGCAATGCGTGTGGCACGGGCTTCAGGTGGAAACGAAACGGTCGAGGGGACGCCGGCATCAGGCCGCCAGCAACTGCTTCAGGTCACTGACCACGTTATCGACGGGATCAGTGTAGCGCACCAGCAGGCGCAGCTTGCCGGTCTTGTCGATGACATAGGACGCGGCCGTATGATCGAGCGTGTAGCTGGAACCGTCCTGATTGGGCACCTTCTGGAAGAAGACGCGAAACTCGCGCGCCACCTTCTTGGTGGCCGCCATGTCGCCGCGCAGGGCGATGAAGGACGGGTCAAACGAGTGCACGTAGGCCGGCAGCACCTCGGCCGTGTCGCGCTCGGGATCCAGCGTGACGAACACCACGTCCAGCCGCTTGCCGTCCGCACCCAGCGCATCCTTGATTTCCTTGGCCTTCAGCAGCGTGGTGGGGCAGATGTCCGGGCACTGCGTGAAGCCGAAGAACAGCAGCACCACATGGTCCTTGAAGCTGGCCAGCGTCACGGGCTTGCCGGTGCTGACATCGGTCAACGACAGCTCGTTGCCGTAGTCGGCGCCGCCCAGATCGGTGGACTTGAACGTCATGCTCTTCTCTTTCGAGCAGCCAGCCAGTCCCCCCAGCAGGGCGCTGCCCCCCAGCCACAGGGCTGCGGCCGGTACGGACGACAGCACACGCCGCCGCGACAGGTGCGGCGTGCCAAGGGCTTGATCGACGGATAGGGGAAGACGACCGGGGGAAGACTCAGGTGTTTTCATGACCATGGAGGGTGACCAGGCGGCTTGCGAAGGAAAGGGATGCCCGGGCACGGACACGCGTCCATGCCGGCACGATGCAGCCCCTGTCGACTCACGGTACAGGGGCCGGATGCGAACCGTCAGCCACCTCGACGCTGCAAGCGACAAATATTA
>ERZ772986.1866-NODE-1866-length-11779-cov-2.448055_pt1 | contig 11779 bp, 9 predicted proteins | sample MGYA00511898_ERZ772986 | MGnify/ENA primary metagenome ERZ772986 (study PRJEB29015, sample SAMEA2737934) | human oral metagenome | biome: human oral; feature: human-associated habitat; material: dental | place: China | collected 2148 ... | reverse complement strand
CGTGGCGCAGGAGGCAATCCATCTTCTGGTGATGGGGACGCAGGCGGCAACGCGCTGGGTGCCGTGGTTGCTGGTGATCAACGCTTTTGCCGCGCACCTGGGTTACGCCTGGGCGCGCCCCGTATCAGTACCCTGGTGGCTGTTGTTGCTGGTTGTTCTTGTTTTTCTCACCCCACTGGGCAGGCTTCCCCTGTCGGCGCTAGCAGCGCGGGTACTCACCGCGGGTATCACGCCGGGCGACTACCCACGCGGCGGCGCTACGCATCTGCGGCTGTGGGCAGCGGAACGCCTCAGCGACACCCTTGGGGGACGCGATGTCTCTAGCGCCACGTGGGTGCTGTATTACGCCAGGCTTCTTGGCGTGCAGGTAGGCAGCGGCGTGAATCTGCATTCCCTACCGCCGGTGACGGGCCTGCTCACACTGGGTGACTACTGCTCCGTGGAACCGGAAGTTGACTTATCAGGCTACTGGCTGGAGGGAGACATCGTGCACGTGGGGGCGATTTACATTGGCCACGGTGCCCGCATCGGCGCGAGATCCGTGCTGTTGCCCGGCACACGCGTGGGCAACAACGCCCATGTGGAGGCTGGATCCTGCGTGACCGGGCGGAAGAAAGTGAAAGATCAGGCCCGCTGGTCAGGATCCCCGGCAGCGAAGGTGGGTCGTGCCCGGCACCGATTCCCCACCGACCCACCGCCCCGCGCTACCTATTGGGTTCCGATATTCGGGCTGACATCCCTGCTGCTCAGTGCGCTGCCGCTGGCGGCCGTGGCGGCAGGCGCGACGTCGATAAGCGGAGCCCGGAGTTTCCTGCAGTTGGTGGCGCTGACACCGCTGGGGGTGCTGGTGGCGATGGCAACCTACGCTGGGTTGACGTGGCTGCTGGTGCGGCTACTCGCCATCGGCTTGCGACCAGGGATTACGCCCGTGCGCTCGCGCCGGGGATGGCAGGCGTGGGCGACGCAGCGCCTCATGGACGACGCACGCAGGCACCTGTTTCCCCTGTATGCCGCGCTGCTTACCCCGCTGTGGCTGCGGAGCCTGGGCGCACAGGTGGGCCGTAATGTGGAGATTTCCACGGCGGTCATGATTCCGCGGTTCACGGTGGTGCGCGATGGCGCGTTCCTGGCCGATGACACGATGGTCGGCGGCTACGAGCTGGGCGGCGGGTGGATGCTCACGGGAGTGTCGAAAATTGGCAAGCGCTCCTTCCTGGGCAATTCCGGTATGACTGGCCCCACCCGCAAACTATCAAAGAATTCCCTGGTTGCGGTGCTGTCTTCCACCCCCAAGAAGTCCCAGTCGGGTAGCAATTGGTGGGGGTCGCCCCCTGAACGCCTGCGCCGAGTTGTGGTGCAGTCTGCGGCAGGTGAATCCAGCACCTACGAGCCGAGCTGGCGGGTCAAAGCCGCCCGTGGCTGCGTGGAAACTGTGCGTCTGTGCGCGCCCATGACCTCTGCTGTGCTGGGAGTCTGTGTGCTTGGCGCGCTGCAGTGGGTGTATGTGCGGCACGGACTTGGGTGGACAATACTTTCCGGCGGTCCGCTCCTCATGGCTGCGGGTGCCTGCGCCGCGGCGATCACTGTAGCCATGAAATGGATCTGTGTGGGCCGGATACGTGCAGGATCGCACCCGCTGTGGTCGCGGTTTGTATGGCTGAACGAGCTACAAGACACCTTCATCGAAGTCGTGGCTGCGCCCTGGCTACTCAATCACGTGGCCGGGTCAAGTGCAATGAACGTTTTCCTGCGTTTTCTCGGCGCGCGCATCGGCAGAGGTGCCTGGCTGGAAAGCTATTGGCTCCCCGAAGCCGACCTGTGCCGCATCGGTGTCGGTGCCACCATCGGACGGGGTTGCGTCGTGCAAACCCACCTATTCCAGGACCGCGTGATGAGCCTCGACCAGGTGCGTATCGACGCCGCCGCAACCCTCGCCCCGCATTCCGTTGCGCTTCCCGGCAGTGTCCTCGGCACGGGGGCTGTGGTAGGGCCAAGTTCCCTAGTAATGCGCGGTGACCATGTTCCCTCGGCAACGCGCTGGCAGGGCAATCCGATTGAAATATGGGGATGAAACAGCGTTGGGTAGTTATCCTGTTTAGTCGCCGATTTGGTCCCTGCCGCGGTGCACAATCTTCGGGTCAGGATCCCCTACTAGGTCATGATCCTTGCCGGTGTACTCGAACTTGCTGAGCACATACTTCATGGCGTTGATGCGCGCCCGCTTCTTGTCATTCGATTTAATGGTGATCCATGGGGACTCGTCTGTGTCTGTGTAGCGGAACTGTTCCTCCTTGGCACGGGTGTAGTCATCCCAGCGGTCCAACGATGCCAGGTCCATAGGCGACAGCTTCCACTGACGCACCGGGTCTACCTGGCGGATGGCGAAACGAGTACGCTGTTCCTTCTGGGTGACAGAGAACCAGAACTTAGTCAAAGAGATACCCGACCCCATGATCATGTTCTCGAGCATGGGCACTTCCCGCAGAAACTCCGCGTGCTGCGACTCCGTGCAGAACCCCATGACGCGCTCCACCCCCGAGCGGTTGTACCACGAGCGGTCAAAGAACACGATCTCACCCGCAGCAGGGAAATGCTGGATATAGCGCTGAAAATACCACGAGGTGGACTCTCTAGGCGAGGGCTTCTCCAACGCCACCGTGCGCGCGCCACGGGGATTCAGGTGTTCGTTGAAGCGTTTAATGGTACCGCCTTTTCCTGCGGCATCGCGACCTTCGAAAAGAATGATATGGCGTTGACCCGTGTCCTTTGTCCAGTTCTGCCACTTCAGCAGCTCAATTTGCAGAGCACGCTTGATGTGCTCGTACTCATCGCGGCTCATGCGTTCCTGGTACGGGTAGTTTTCCCGCCACGTTTGCACAGGCTCACCGTTCGGTTGGATAAGGACGGGGTCATCCTCATCCGAATCATCAACGATGTAACCCTGAGTTGCCGCTAGGTCAACAACGGGCAAATCCTGCTCATTCGTTTCATCCATAGGTTAAGTCTACCCCGCATAATGGTGCCCTGTTAGGGGAAATGATTAACCACATGTGGTTTTTGACCACACCACCACATACCCCCCATCCCCCCATCCTCATATATGCAGCACCATGCAGTGAGGCAGACAGAAAGAAAACCCCGGCGCGCACCTTGCACGGCCGGGGTTGTACATCTTTGAAAGATGACCGAATTAGGCCTTCGGAAGCAGACCGAGGAGGTCACCAACGGCGTCTGCAACCTTGCCGAAGGGGTGCAGGAAGCCTGCGAGGGTGTTCAGGAAGGAACCTTCGGTGGAGAAACCTGCAATGCTGTGTACAGCGTCTGCCTTGCTCATGAAACTACTCCTAGTGGTTTAAAAAGTTGGTATGGATGATTATCGACCGATAGAGGCTACTTGCCCATCAGGGAAGAACCCTGGAAGGCTTCAGCGGAGAAGAACACATTGTGTGTTGCCTTCGGGAAGAAAGTAACAAGGTCACCGAAAGCGCTCACGAAGGTAGCAAAGTTGTCGAACTGAGTCTTCAGGACTGAAAGGTCCATGTTGTATCTCCTTGAGAGGCACCAGCAATGAAGCTGGTTGTGTTTCCAGTTGCTGACGCCGCTCACGACGTCCTAGAGCAAATTTAAGCACATTTCAGCGCTGAGTCAACCTGTTTTGAAATTTCTCACGTTTGCGTGTCCCACTTATTTCAACAAAAGTGCCACCTTCACTGCCCTGGGATTTTGCGTCACTCACCTGCATTTTTCCATTTCAGAGCGTGGATAGTTTTGCACACATGGCAGGCAGTCAAGGGTTTTAAGGAAAAAATTTTCATAATTCCGTAACATCGCGTTCGGGACGCGCGATTAGGGGGAATCTGTATCAGAATCGTTATCCAATATACCCTATTAAGGGGGTAAAGAACGTGCTGCAAGCGCCTCTGAGCGCCGAATCGGACGTCTCTACACAGCCGCAATAAAGAAGCATGCCCCGCAACAGCCTGCTCAGAATCCTGAGCAGAATCTGTCACGGGGCATACGAAACCCTGTGCCGCACCAAGCAATTGGCGGGCGACACCAAGCATGTGAGGCCGATTAGAAGCCGCCCATGCCGCCCATCTCGTCGGCACCCGGGGTTGCGGCACCGGCGGGCTGCGGCTTGTCAGCCACCACAGCCTCGGTGGTCAGGAACAGTGCCGCGATGGAGGCTGCGTTCTGCAGGGCAGAACGGGTCACCTTCACCGGATCGTTGATGCCAGCGGCCATGAGGTCCACGTAGTCACCGGTAGCGGCGTTCAGACCCTCGCCTGCGGGCAGGGAGGCAACCTTGTCAGCCACTACGCCGGGTTCGAAGCCAGCGTTCAGGGCGATCTGCTTCAGCGGAGCGGACAGTGCGGTACGCACGATCTTCACGCCGGTTGCCTCGTCGCCGGTGAGGCCAAGGTCGTCGTTAAGCACGTGAGCAGCCTGCAGGAGGGCGACGCCACCACCAGCAACGATGCCTTCTTCAACGGCGGCCTTGGCGTTACGCACGGCGTCCTCAATGCGGTGCTTGCGCTCCTTCAGTTCCACCTCGGTGGCAGCACCAACCTTGATCACTGCCACGCCGCCGGCCAACTTGGCCAAGCGTTCCTGCAGCTTCTCGCGGTCGTACTCGGAGTCGGAGTTGTCAATCTCAGCGCGGATCTGGTTCACGCGGCCTTCGATCTGCTGGGCGTCGCCAGCGCCTTCGACGATGGTGGTGTCGTCTTTGGTCACCACGACCTTGCGGGCGCGGCCCAGCATCGGCAGGTCAGCGGTTTCGAGGGACAGGCCAACTTCTTCGGAGATGACCTGGCCACCGGTGAGGATGGCAATGTCCTGCAGCTGTGCCTTGCGGCGCTCACCAAAGCCAGGAGCTTTGACGGCCACAGACTTGAAGGTGCCGCGGATCTTGTTCACCACGAGGGTGGACAGTGCTTCACCTTCCACGTCTTCCGCAATAATCAGCAGCGGCTTGCCGGTCTGCATGACCTTCTCCAGCAGCGGAAGCAGGTCCTTGATGTTGGAGATCTTGGAGGAAACGAGGAGGACGTAGGGATCCTCCAGCACAGCCTCAAGGCGCTCCATGTCGGTGGCAAAGTAACCGGAGATGTAGCCCTTGTCAAAGCGCATACCCTCGGTGACTTCCAGTTCAACACCGAAGGTGTTGGACTCTTCGACGGTGATTACGGATTCTTTGTTCAGCTGACCGTTGCCCACGGCATACATGGCCTCGGCGATCTTCTTGCCGATGGCCGGATCGGCAGCAGAAATACCAGCGGTAGCGGCAATCTGCTCTTCGGTTTCTACTTCCTTAGCGCCGGAGAGCAGCTGGTCGGTCACCTTGGACACAGCCTGCTCGATGCCGCGCTTGATGCCCATGGGGTTGGAGCCAGCGGCGACGTTGCGCAGGCCTTCGCGAACTAGGGCCTGCGCCAGCACGGTGGCGGTGGTGGTGCCGTCACCAGCGACATCGTCGGTCTTCTTGGCTACTTCTTTAACCAGTTCTGCGCCGATTTTTTCGTAGGGGTCTTCCAGCTCAATTTCGCGAGCGATGGACACGCCATCGTTGGTGATGGTGGGGGCGCCCCATGACTTTTCCAACACAACGTTACGACCCTTGGGGCCGAGGGTAACCTTCACTGCATCGGCCAGGGTGTTCAGGCCGTTTTCAAGGCCACGGCGTGCTTCTTCATCGAAGGCGATGATTTTTGCCATAGTCGGTGTTTTCTCCTTGTTATTAGAGGACGACACTCGCGTCTTCTTCAGCGGGCGCCCGCGACGGCATGGTTGGTGAGTGTGGTGCCAACCTCACCCGCATCCGATGTTTCATTTCCTGGCACTCTCACGTATCAAGTGCTAAATCCGTTCTAGCAGTCTCCCCCGTCGAGTGCAAGGCACGTGCTCTAAAATTGAGACGCATGAGCGACCATATAACTACAGCAAAGATACCTGCGGACGCGGTGCGCGCGAGCGTCGAAAAGCAAAGGGACCGTATCAAGCAGGACCTCACCGAGCTTGTGTCCTTTAATTCCGTACACGGCGACCGATCCACGAAGGCCGATACGCAGGCCGCCAAGGAGTGGGTGAAAAATGCGCTCCAGGCTGCGGATTTCGCCGTCGATGAACATGTGACCGACGACGGTTCGGTAACGCTGATCGGCAATCGCGCGGGGTCGCCCGACGCACCAACAGTGCTGCTCTATTCGCACTATGATGTCGTGCCCGCCGGGGACTCCAGCCTGTGGACCACCGACCCGTTCGCTCTGAGCGAGCGCGACGGCCGCTGGTATGGTCGCGGCGCCGCCGACTGCAAAGGCAACCTAGTGATGCACCTGGCCACGCTGCGCACCGTTCAGGAGCTGGGCGGGACCCAACTGAACCTAAAGGCGGTCATTGAAGGCTCGGAGGAGCAGGGCGGCGAGGGGCTAGAAAAGCTCATCCGCACCCAGCCCGAACTGTTCCAGGCTGACGTCATCTTCATCGCCGATACCGGAAACGTCGCCGCAGGTACCCCCACCCTGACCATCACCCTCCGCGGAACCGTACAGGCCACCGTGACCGTGGACACCTTGCGCGCACCCGTGCATTCAGGTGGTTTCGGTGGCCCCGCACCCGATGCCGTCGCCGCGCTGGTCCGGCTCCTGGACACGCTGCGCGACGACCACGGCCGCACCACCATCGATAACGTGGACTTTTCCGCCACCTGGGAGGGCGAACCCTACCCGCCCGAGGTCTTCCGTACCGACGCCGGGGTACTTGACGGCGTTGACCTCATGGGCTACACCTGGTGGGGACCCATCGACGTGGTCTCTGCCGGTACCGGTGAGATGCGCAAGCGCTATGGCTTCATCTATGTGGACAAGCACGATGACGGCACGGGCGACCTGCACCGCGCTCGCAAGGACTCCTTCTTCTACTACCAGAAGGTCATCGCCAGTAACGGGGAGGACCTGGACTAGGATTTTCGACCTACGCTGAAACGTGAGGCTTGGGGCCGTGGTATCAGCTGGCTGACACGAAAGGGGCACGAATCGCGCAGCTAGGGATGCCACGGTCTCTCGTTATGCGAGTGCGCTCGCCAACACGTCCACTGCCTGGCGTGTAGCGTATAGGTTGATGTGGGTGTATATCTTCACGTTAGCCTTCTTCTCCGATGCGGTGGGTGCGGTGGGCATCACCTTTGACGCGCTGATCAGAGATGCGGGCGTCTCGAAGGTGCGCGTGCTTCTCAGCGATGTGCTCTTTGATAGGAAAGAGCTGATTAATAGCGTCTCTGCAATCGTTTGCGCAGTTCATGAGCTTGCAAAAGTGGCGATTTGGGCGATAATCAGTGCTTCCCTAGGGTTCCTTCACGCCCTTGGTCGAGGCGTAGAACTTTGCCGAGTCGAACACGTCCTTGATGGTCTTACCGTGCACGAAGGGAAGCGAGAGGAACTCGCTGACGGTCGGAACGAGCTCGCTGCAGTCGATGAAGTGGTTCTTCGAGTTGCGCCTGCTGGTGTCCTGCGCGCGCCATGCCTCGAAGTTGACATCGGTGAGGTAGTAGACGTTGTTGTCGACCCTCATGTAGACCGAATGGTTCTTGTGCAGGTACTCGTCGAGCTCGTCGTAATTTATTTCGAGTGCCTCGGCAGCCTTCTTACCCATAAGTCCGTCCTTTCTCTAAAGGATCTGCCTCCTCAGCGCAGGAAGAATTTCCTACACCCTGATTCTACCCCTATCCTGCGACGGACCCCCAACGGTTAGGCCAGCGTTATCCTGTGAGGTCCTGACGTGCATCCCTGCACGCAAAATACAGCAGGATTCACGTAAGCTATAGTAGGATGGCCTCCGCGAGCTCCTCGGTGCTGTCTGCGATTACTTTGGCGCCTTGCTTGACGAGGAAGTCACGGTCACGAAATCCCCAAGACACCGCTATGCAATCGCAGCCCACGTTTGCCGCCGTCTCGATGTCAACTTCGGAATCACCAATGTAGACGCTCGTGGTGGTATCAACCCTCAGCTCTGCCATGACCTTGAGGACCGTGTCGGGGGCAGGCTTGCGGCGGACGTCCTCTCGCTCGCCGACGGCAATGTTCAAGAGTCCTGGGAAATAGCTTGCAACGAGGTCCTGGACTGCTGAGTCCCCCTTGTTGGAGACCACACCGCGCAGGACACCCTCGCCAGAGAGGATCTCGAGCAGCTTCTTGATCTGTGGGTACGGGGTGGTGCGCTCGGCATCGTGGTGTGCGTAATGTTCCCTGAAGTCAAGATAGACCCTCGTCTCGAGCGTCTTGTCGGTCTGCGCGGGAACGCTCAGGTGGATGAGACGACGCATGCCGTTTCCCAGAAAGGCACGGACCTCACTGCGCCTGCGCCTGGGCATCCCATTCTTGTCGAGGGCGACATTGACGGAGTTCCAGAGGTCATCCAAGGTATCCAGAAGTGTTCCGTCCAGGTCAAAGATAGCTGCCTTGTACACGCGCGCCTCCCTGTCTCGGTCCGCCTATCGCCATGGCCTGGCTTGCGTCGCAAGAGCCCGTCATCTGTCGATGATGTTGCTCGTCGCGATCTTAGCGGCCTCGTCCGGGTCGTCGGTGACGGTGACTGTCGAGTTGTCTCCCTTGGATATGTTACCGCTCGCGAGCATGGAGCTGTCGATCCAATCGGTGAGGCCGCGCCAATAGTCCCTCCCAAAGAGGACGATGGGGATCGAGGGGGACTTTCCCGTCTGCACGAGGGTGAGGAGTTCGAACATCTCGTCCATCGTGCCGAATCCCCCGGGGAAGAAGACGGCGCCTTGAGAGTACTTGACGAACATCGTCTTGCGTACGAAGAAGTAGCGGAAGGTCATGCCGAGGTTCACCCAGCGGTTGACGGCCTCCTCGAAGGGGAGCTCGATGCCAAGGCCGACCGAGATGCCGCCGCGCTCGGACGCTCCCTGGTTAGCTGCCTCCATGATGCCGGGGCCGCCCCCGGTGATGATGGCGGCGCCCTTCTCTGCGATGAGGCTGGCCGTACGACGAGCGAGTCCAAAGAGGGGGTCATCCTGCCTCGTGCGTGCCGACCCATAGATAGAGACGGCCGGCCCCAACTTGGCGAGGGCGTTGAAGCCGTCCACGAACTCAGACTGTATGCGGAGGACCCGCCACGGATCACCATGCAGCCAGTCAGTGTCCTCGCCCGTGGCAAGGAGGTTTGCGCCCGCATTTGAGTGGGGGATCATCTTGCCTCGAAGCAGCACGGACCCGCTTCTGAAGGTGGGGCCGAGGGGAGCTGTTGGGTTGGGGCCAGGGGCGTCTGCGCTACCCAAGGTGTTGTCATTATCGTGCATGGTCGTCCTTTCTCTGCGATCCTTCCATGGTACCCGTAAGTCTTGACCTATCGCCTCGCTGTAAGTTGCTGCCCGCCAGAAGGCCTCTATGGTGGTTACTTTTCACGGACAGGCCAGCGGTGCTCTCTCAGGCTGTTGTGCCGAACCCCGCCTGCGGCCCTGTCGAAGATGGCGGACGACTCCCCAGCCACGCTCTTCCCGCGACCCGCACGCCCCCTGTCGCTACGATACCCTCGCGGGCGTGGCCGTCGCAGTGTCGTCCGGGCGGCCCGCACGCCACCTCCCGCCCGGGCAGCGGGGCTGTGCGGCTCGGCCGTGCCACTCGGTGGCGTCGAATGCGCGATGTGCGTGCCACTCGGTGGCGTCGAGTGGTGCGATATTTCCTGGCAACTGCGCATATGCTGACCCTTGTGCCACTCGGTGGCGCTGAGTGCGCGATGTGCGTGCCACTCGGTGGCGTCGAGTGGTGCGCCCGTGATACAGCGCGGCTCAGGAGCCATCAAAGAGGTAGACGGCACCGGAGGGCAGCACAGCGGCCAAGGGCAGCTGGCCTACCCGTGAAAAGTAACCCATGGCGGTGCAGGGCCGTGCCGGTGGTGCAGAGCCGTATTGCACACGTGTCGCCCATCTCGTACAAGAACTTTCTTTTTATGTTGGAATTACAACGACAATTCGCAAGGTCCTCGTTCATCATGGACGGTGCGTCATGGAAAGGGGAGGGACGAAGGCCTCGCGGCAAGGTTGACCCGAGGTGGCGTCCACAGGAGAGGAGAGACCATGGATCAGAAGATGTTTTGTTTTCAGTGCGAGCAGACTGCCAAAGGAATTGGTTGCACAGGCAATGCCGGCGTATGTGGCAAGTCGTTTGAGGTGGCGATTGACCAAGATGAGCTGACGGGTGCCCTCGTGGGTTTGTCCCGTACCTGCAAGGCCGCTGGCAGGCGCAGCAAGCGTGCCGATGAGCTCATCGTTGACAGCCTGTTTACCTGTGTCACTAACGTTGACTTCAATGAGCTTACCGTCAGGGCCCTCGTCGAGCAGGTTCGTGCCGAGAAGGAGCGCCTTGCTGCGACCGCAGGCATGTCCGCTGCAGACGATCTGCTGCTTGGTACCGTCTGGACAGATGACGAGGATATTCGTTCGCTCAAGTCGCTCGTCCTCTTTGGCTTGCGGGGCATGGCCGCCTATGCCTTCCATGCCCGCGTGCTTGGTCGCACGGACGAGGGAGTGCAACAGTTCTTCGTAGACGCGCTCGCTGCCCTCGGCGAAACGGGCAGCGTTGATACGCTGTTGCCGCTCGTGCTCAAGGTAGGTGAGGTCAACTATACGGTCATGGCGATGCTCGATGAGGCAAATACTGGAACCTACGGTACCCCTGAGCCCACTGAGGTCTCTCTCACCATCGAGAAGGGTCCCTTTATCGTCGTGACTGGGCACGACCTCCATGACCTTGAGCTCTTGCTCAAGCAAACCGAGGGTACAGGCGTCAGCGTATACACGCACGGCGAGATGCTGCCTGCCAATGCCTATCCTGGTCTCAAGAAGTACGCACATCTCAAGGGCAACTTTGGCACTGCCTGGCAGAACCAGCGAAAGGAGTTTGATGGCGTTCCGGGCGCCTTCCTCTTTACGACTAACTGCCTCATGCCACCTAAGCGCTCCTATGCGGATCGCATCTTCACGACCGAGCAGGTCTCCTTCCCCGAGATGGTGCACATCTCTGCCAACGAGGACGGCTCAAAGGACTTCTCTCCCGTTATCGAGAAGGCCAAGGAGCTCGGTGGTTACGCCGAGAATCATACGATGAGCGGCATCAACGGTGGCCATACCGTCACGACGGGCTTCGGCCATGGCGCGGTCCTCTCTGTGGCCGACAAGATCGTCGAGGCTGTAAAGAGCGGGCAGATCAAGCACTTCTTCTTGGTTGGCGGCTGCGACGGTGCCAAGCCTGGCCGCAACTACTACACCAAGCTCGTGGAGCAGGCACCTGCCGACACCGTCATCCTGACCCTCGCCTGCGGCAAGTATCGTTTCAATGACCTCGATCTTGGCACGATCGGCGGTATCCCCCGCCTGCTTGACGTCGGACAGTGCAATGACGCCTACGGGGCTATCCAAATCGCGCTTGCGCTGTCCAAGGCCTTCGATTGCGCCGTCAATGACCTGCCCCTCTCCTTCGTTCTCTCCTGGTATGAGCAGAAGGCCGTGTGCGTGCTGCTCACCTTGCTCTACCTGGGGATCACAGACATCAAGCTCGGGCCGACGCTTCCCGCCTTCGTGAGTCCTGGTGTACTCGAGGTGCTTGTGGAGAAGTTTGGTATCGGACCCATAGCCTCGCCCGAGGCCGATCTCGCCCAACTGTTGGCATAGCAAAGCTCGTGCCCCGTAGGCTTCCGGGCACGAGGGACTGGATCCAACCGGGCAAACGCCACTACAGGTGTGCCCCGTAGGCTTCGGGATACC
>ERZ772986.1862-NODE-1862-length-11802-cov-4.008172_pt1 | contig 11802 bp, 7 predicted proteins | sample MGYA00511898_ERZ772986 | MGnify/ENA primary metagenome ERZ772986 (study PRJEB29015, sample SAMEA2737934) | human oral metagenome | biome: human oral; feature: human-associated habitat; material: dental | place: China | collected 2148 ... | reverse complement strand
AGATACCGATGAACAAAGAACTACTGGCTATGGTGAAACCACTGAAAAAAGTGGTAAATGCAAGTTTCTATGTGCTAACCAACGAAGAGAAACCCACAGAGCCACGAACCTACCGAAACTATTATCATCGGTTGATGGAACATTTGGATATTCCTCGGCTGAAATATCACGGACTGCGCCACAGTTTTGCTACGCGCTGCATTGAAAGCAACTGCGACTATAAAACAGTAAGCGTGTTGCTTGGGCATGCGAACATCACAACAACCCTCAATCTCTACGTTCACCCCAACATGGATCAGAAGAAACGGTGTATCACAAAAATGCTTAAATACCTCAATAAGTAAGTCTGTTTTTGCGATAGCCAGTGGCTAAAGGCTGGTTCTAAAAATCGCCTTTGTCTGTTTTTGGGGGGACTTATCTGGCATCTTTCGCCTGCATTTTGAGTGAGCATCGTTGGGCTATGCCATCGAAAAGGCAAGTGAAAGATACCAGACAAAAACAGAAAGACAGCAAAAGATGTTGCTTTAAGCGCGGTTCAATGACAGCGTATATTTTTGGGTCTTTTGGAATTTGGAGTGATGGTATGATATTTTTTTGCCGACAGTAGATAAGGAAGTTTTGTAAACCCATTAATTATAAGGGTTTTGTTGTGTATGAATTTCATGTAACATGACAATACATTTCGTAACCTTTAAATTAGCACCTTATATTCTTTAATAGCAGTAAATAAAGGGGGTATAAAAGTATAGAACTAACAAAGGTTGTTGATTATCAGAAATTAGACACTACCACTCCAAATTCCAGATGAACCATAAAAGGAGTATGAAAAGATAGGTTTAATAACTTAAGGGCCCATGGCCTTAGACTTAACTACTCATAAACTGAATGTATCGACAACCCATGAACTAACAAACCCATAACCTCTTAAAGTTAAAATAAGTAGTAATATTTTACAAAACACACGCTGTTCGCCACCCCATTCTAGCGAAAACAATGGGCTAAAAGTAGGCAAACAGCCGCTTTTTTCAATCTTCCACCGCCCATTATATGTCCAGTTTTAAGAATACAGGCTGCATTTAGCACCATTTTGCCCTTCTAGTTGGTCACCAATTTATATTTTCTCCACCTCCAATTACCTGCATTTTGCACCTAAAAGCCCACTACTTAAAGTGTATTTTGCCCTTATTTCACACTATTTACCGTCGAAATAAATGCGCTAAGTGCCAATGCTCGCCGTATTTTATTGCATTTTGTTGTGCATTTTGTTGCATTTAGCCTTGCGTTTTTTAGCATATTGGTCTGCGTTTTGCGGCATTTTGCAGTGCATTTTGCTGCTAATTAGCGTGCATTTTGGTGCTAAATGAACGGTGTTTTGATGCTAAATAGCGCGCGTTTTGGTGCTAAACGCACGGTATTTTGGTGCAAATCGCACGCAATTGGGTGATGTTTGCATATTCATACTACTTCAAATGGGATGACCACCACTATAAACCCTGCGCCATTCTGCACCAAAACAAACTCGCGCGAGAATCGAATATTTGCGACTGGTTGGGCGATTGGTGAAGAAAATGGCACTCATAATGTTAAAATTTGCACTGAAAAGAAGACAAAAAGATTGAGTTGACAAGTTGACAAACTGACGAGTTAATATGTTCTTATATCGTGCTTCTACACAAGCTGGGGCCTATATTTGACATAAGAACATAAGGGACATAAAACAAATCAATGGATATTTTTTCTGGGTTAGATAGCCAACATGTTATTAGGCGCATCCATTTTTCAACTTTAGGAGTTAAGGAGTTAAGCCAAATGTATGGGTGGCGTTGGCCATCTTTTCACCCTTTCACCTTTTCACCTTTCTCAGATAGTTTCCATTTTAAACTAGGTAAGTTTGCAAATAAAGGGGATGTGCCACAGCAGGCACATCCCCTTATGTTGCGTTCGAAGGCCATCCGTAAGGCCTTAATCCATCATCATTGAGCCGCCTTCGGCAAGGTGATGGGGAACAGCGGACTGTCTACATGTTCCTTATAAACGATGTTCACCATCTTCTTCACCACATCGGGATGTTGGGCGGCAACGTCATTGTCCTCGTGTAAGTCGGTTGCGAGGTTGTAAAGGTGTGGCGTGCCCTTAATAACAATCAGTTTCCAATCGCCCATGCGCACGGCAATTTGGTTGGTTTCGGCAAACTCCCAATAAAGGTGGGGGTGGCGTTGCTGTGCCTTATCGTTGCCCAAGAGCGTGGGAAGGATGGAGAGACCATCGAAAAAGTCGGTGGTTAGGCGCTTGTTTCGATAGCGTTGCACATAGTTCTTTACGCCTGCCAGTTCGCAGAAAGTGGGCATAAGGTCGTAGAAGGCGAAGGGCAAGTCGCTCTCTTTGCCGGCCTCGACGCGGCCTTTCCAGCGCGCAATGAAAGGAATTCTGATGCCCCCTTCGTAACACTGGCGCTTAATGCCGCGCAACTTTCCGTCGCGATTGAAGAACGAAGGGTCGGCACCGCCTTCCTCGTGCGGTCCGTTGTCGCTCGTGAAAATCACCAGCGTGTTGTCGTCTAGCCCCTTTTGCTTTAACACCTTCAATATCTCACCAACATACAAGTCGAGCCTTGTTATCATGGCTGCAAACTGCGCATGGGTGTGTTCTACGGCGTTGTATCGCGATGCCTCTTGCCCACCCCACGTCTTGTCTACAAAGAATTTCTTCTTATAGAAAGCCACAAGCGAGTCGTTGGGTTGCGCCAACTCGGCATGAGGGAGGGTGTAGGTGAACACGCCAAAGAAGGGTTTGTCGGCCGATTGCGTTTCAAGCCACTGCAAAGCACGGCGGTGAATGAGGTCGGCCGAGTATGCCGTTCGCTTAAAATAGTCGTCGCCAAACATCGGATGCGCAATATTGTCGTCCAAAACCACGCGCTGCACGCCCTTATCTCCTCGCGACCTGCTATACGAATTGAGGAAATTGGGGTAGTAGAGGTGGGCTTGGAACTGGCAGATATAACCAAAGAACTCGTCAACGCCACGCTTGTCGGGCGTTGATGCCGACCCCTCGTAGCCGCCAGCCCACTTGCCAAACATGCCCGTTTGGTAGCCGTTGGCCTTCATAATCTCGGGAATGATTACGTGATTGGCATCGTAGGGATGTTGCCCCACGATGCTGAAATCTCGGTTTTGGCCGTAAAACACGGGCTTGCTATCGGCCCAATACTCCTTGTTTCCGCGCACTTCGGTGTGGCCCGAATGCTGCCCCGTCATGAAACATGCCCTCGACGGCGCGCTAACGGGTGCCCCCGCATAGGCCTGCGTAAAGCGCATGCCCTCTGCGGCCATGCGGTCGATGTTGGGCGTTAGGATGTGTTGTTGGCCATAACAGCCCAAATCGCCGTACCCCATATCATCACACATGATGTAAATGATGTTGGGTTTGGTGTTTTTTGCGGCCAAAGCAGGGGTTAGGGCCAACCATGCAGCCTGCGAAAGCAGGATAGATGATGTTGTTTTCATCGTTTTTAATTGCCTAATCCAAATAGTTTATTGTAACCTGGGTTTTGTGTTAGCTGCTTATTCAGCACGATTTGACTGGTGGGAACCATGCTTAACCCCAATCATTCACAGCTAGAACCACAGACGGACGTTTTCGTTAAGCCAAATGAACAATGCCGAGCTTGTTCGGACATTGTCATGGCGAGAAAACGCACTTTTCGAGGAACGAAAAGAACCTTTCTTCTGTAACCGAAAAGCTGAATGAGGCAAAAAGCGTGCTGAGCCACAACAGAAGAAGCGCCCAGGCACCACATATCATGATGCCCGGGCAAAAAGAAGGAAAACTGTGTAAAGCCCATTTGCAGGGCAGATACCCGCTACTTGGCGTAGCCTGGGTTTTGTTCTAGCTTGGGATTGTCAGAAATATTCTTCTGTGGAATGGGCAGATACCTGTTGTAGGCGTGGAAAGTACGCTCCTCCACCGCACTGGTTCCATTTACAATGGCGCGCCTGGTTGGGTCAACCACAGTAGTGTCCACGGTTCCTATTATGCGTGTCAGTATGCCGTTCAACACCGTCTCGGCCACCATCTTGCCACTGGGGGTGGTCCAACGCAAAATGTCTGCACGGCGAAGTCCCTCACCGGCGAACTCCGAACCGCGTTCACGGCGGATTAACTCGCGCAGTTTCTCCTTGCTGTTGTACTTAGCTTGGTCCACATCGGGCATCCCCACACGCTTGCGCACCATGTTAATCTTGGAATAAACATCTGCCGAGGGGCCATTCAGTTCGTTCTCTGCCTCGGCCCACGTCAATAGCACATCCGCATAGCGGAACACTATCGGGCAACACTCGGTGTCCCAAACGTCGGCGTACTGACTCATCGGGTCCAGATACTTTCGCCACGTGAGCGCAGTTTTAGAAGAGTTGGCAGCATTCGAAGGATAGTTCGGGTTTTTTCCACCGTTCCAGTCCTCGTCCAGCGTATTGTACACCTTTTTGTTCCAGTTGGCACCGGGAAAGAGTATCGTCATCGCCATACGAGGGTCGCGTGCGTGGAAGGGATGGGTTGCATCATAGCCCGAACCCGCTTCATCGATGGCCATTCCGTTGCTCATTTCGTAGTTGTCTACACATTTCTGCGTAGGAACAACCGACGACCATCCCCCGTCGCCATTGTTATACAACTGTCCGATGGTGCCCAACGAGTGCGTACCCGTTTTGTATTGCACGGCAAGGATAATCTCTTTCGAGTCTCTCCCATCCAACTTAAAGAGGTTGGTATAGTCTTTGTCGAGCTCATACTGCCCCAAGTCGATGATGGCCTGTGCTGCATCCTTCGCTTTCTGGTAGTCGGCCCAATACAGGGCGGCGCGCATCTTCATGGCCAATGCAGCTCCCTTTGCAATATATCCACGCGCTGCGGGCTTGTCGCTAATATCGGCAATGGCCTCCTCCAAGTCTTTAAACACGAGGTCTTTCACTTCCTGTTCGGTATTGCGTGGAACCTGTGCTTCCTTTGCACTGGTAAAGGGCCTAACGATAGGTACGCCCCCATAAAGGAAACCCATACGGAAGTAGTTGTAAGCGCGAATGGCCTTCGCCTGCGCCACAAGGTTCTTCTTAACGGCCTCGCTGCTAAATGCACACTTGTCTACATTCTCGAGAAAGGTGTTGCATCGGCCAATAATGGTGTAGTCGTAGAACGACCACCCCGGAGAAGACGGCGACAACGAGCCGTTACCGATGTTGGTAAAGCCTTCCCATGGGAAGTTGTTGTAGCCGAAATCGGAGCCGGCATCCCAATATAGCAAGGCTGCACCTCCTTCCCAACCATCGTAGCAGCCAACGAGAAACTTCTCTGCATCGTCACTTGTCTTCCATGTTGTAGGTGGCGACATGGCATCTTTCGGTAATGTGTTGAGGAAATCATCGCAAGACGACAGTGCCAACGCTGCCGCACCTGCCAATATGTATGTTTTTATTGCTTTCATAATGTATAGTGGGCTTTTACTGTTTAGAATGTGATGTTGATACCTATGGCGTGAGAACGCAACAAGGGATAAGACGAACCGCGCTCACTGGTTATCTCGGGGTCGATGTTGAACGGCAGACTGTGGAATGTCAACAGGTTCTCGCCTGCATAGTAGATGCGCACCCGCTCAACACCAATGGCTTTGAGCACGTTCTCTGGAAGAGAGTAGCCCAGCTGCAAAGTTTTCAAGCGCAGGTAAGCGGTGTTCCACAACCAGAAGGTAGACATGGCACGGGTCATGTCGCTCGGACTGTTGCCCGTCTCGAACACGCGGGGCATTTTTGCATTGTGATTGCTCTCCGTCCACGAGTCTTTCCACATGGTTGATGGGTGACTTGCATCGCCAGAGAACTCGCCCAGCACCTCACGATTGAATATATGCGACACGCTGCCAACGCCTTGCCACGTCATCGACAGGTCGAATCCCTTCCATGTAGCACCGAGATTGATGCTGTAAGTGATGGCTGGGACGTCTGTATGCTTAGTATAGATGCGGTCGTTCGAGTCTAGCTTGCCGTCACCATTGGTGTCTTCGTAGATAATGTCGCCGGCCATGAACTTCTTTCCAAACGGATTGCCGTATTTTGCCGTAAAGGCATCGGCCTCTTCCTGCGAATTGAAGAACTTGCCCGTTGCCTTATACATGTAATAGCTGTTGTATTGCTGTCCTAGGGCTGTTCGGCGGTTTCCCTTTTCAATATATTCTGTTCCTTCTCCCAAGTTCAATATCTTGTTCTTGTTGTAGGCGAAGTTCACACCGGCATTGATTGCCCAGTCTTTGTTCAGCTGTTTGGCATAGGCCAGCGAAATTTCTACGCCCTCATTGCGCAACGCACCGATGTTGTCCTTATATTTTCCGAGTGCAAACTCTGCCGGAGCAGACACGTCCATGATGATATCCGTTGTTTTTCGGTTGTAGTAGTCTATCGAACCCGTCAACCCGCCGAAGAGCGTGAAGTCGATGCCGATGCCCCATGTGGTTGAACGCTCCCACGATATGGTAGACAGGTGGTAGTCTCCCTGGTAATAGCCCTGCATTAGCTGTCCGCCGAAGGGATAACTGCCATCAAGCTTATAGGTGTTCATCCAGGGATAGTAATCTGATGTGCCGTCTTGTTTGCCCGATAAAGCATCTTGGTTGCCTAGTTGTCCCCACGAGGCGCGCAATTTCAGGTCGTCGAGCCACGATTTCGAACGTTCCATAAACGGTTCTTCGGAGATACGCCACGCAGCAGAGAAAGATGGGAAGAAACCTCAACGATGTTCCTTGGCAAAGCGCGAGGAGGCATCTGAACGGAAGTTGGCCTCAAAGAGGTAACGCCCGGCATAATCGTAGTTCAAACGACCGAAATAAGACACCATCGTCAACTCGCGCGTGTACCCCGAATTCTTTTGTGTCGAGGCATCGCCTGCATTCATGTCGGTAAGGTCGTTGTTGGGGAAGTTCTTACGGTACATCCAGTCGGGCAAGTACTTGTAACGCTCGGTGTGCCATCCAAGCATGGCCTTGAAATTATGTTTGGCAACCGACTTGTCGTAGTTCAAAAAGGCGTCGAATGTGGTTCGGTGCCAGTCGTAGTGGCCTATTTCCAACTTGTTGGGGTCGGTAGCCTTGTTGGCGTTGTACTGGATAAACTTCTGGAAGTAAGAGTAACGCTGCGAAGCATCGACGTATGCCCCTTGAAGCGTCAGCTTTAAGTCTTTAAACACCTGATAGTCTATGCCAATCATGCCCGTAAAGTTGCGGTTGTTGCGATTTACGGTCATGCCCGACTCGAGCCAGGCCATCGGGTTGCCGTCCGAAACGGTGCCATAGCTGCCGTCTTCTTTCTTATAAGCTATCCACGGCGCAATGATGTTAAGCTGGCGGATAATCTGGTCGCTGCTGCCGCCTGCGTATGCGCTGCTGGCATCGCGGTAGTTGTTTTGGATATAAGCCAGGTTAAGATGTGCCGTAATGCGTTTAGACAACACCATATCGAGGTTTGCTCTAGCATTAAATTGCTCGCGCCCGGCGTTGGGCAGAATACTGCTCTGTTTGAGGTAGCCCGCAGAAGCCAAATACTTCATAAACTCGTTACCGCCCGTTACGTTCACGTTGTGGCGGTTTTGCCAAGCCGTCTTAAATGCCAGCTTATACCAGTCGGTATTGGGGTAGTTGTATGGGTCTGAGCCGTCGCGGAACTTCTGAATGGCCTCTTCGGAGAAACGCGGAGCTTTGCCGCTGCGCTCCAAAGCCTTGTTGTAATAGTAAGCGGCATCGGCAGAGTTCATCCGTTCCATCAGGGCCGTGGCGTTCTGTATGCCAAAAAAGCCCGAATAGTTCACCTTCGGCGCACCGTTCTGCCCGCGTTTTGTGGTTACCAAAATTACACCGTTAGAAGCTTTCGACCCATAGATGGCTGCCGAGGAGGCATCTTTCAGCACGGAGATGCTTGCGATGTCCTGTGGGTCCAGCGAATTCAGCGTTCCTGCCTCCACCCCGTCGATAAGGATGTAAGGCGAAGCAGAGTTGAGCGTGCCGACACCACGCACCAGTATCAAACCGCCGTCAAGACCTGGAGCACCGCTTGCCCCAGTCACCGTGATGCCTGGAAGTAGCCCCTGCAAACCCGAAGAAACATTCGCTATGGGTCGGTTTCCAAGCGTCTTCCCATCGAGTTGGGCAACAGAACCAGAGAGGTTTGCCTTCTTCTGCGTACCATAACCCACCACAACAACCTCGTTGAGGGCGCGACTGTCGTCGCTCAACGTCACGTCGTAGTTGCTTACTCCGTTTCTCACCATCACTGCTTTCGTGGCAAAGCCAACATAACTAATCTGCAACTCCGTGCCCGGAGCCACCGAAACAGAGAAACGACCATCGGCACCTGTCACAGCCAAGGCTGCTCCACCGGCCTGTACAGAGGCACCGATGATGGGGTCGCCATTGGCATCTGTCACCATACCGGTGATACTTTGCTTTTGTTGTTGAATACTTGCAAACGTATTCGCATCAGCCTTTGCCGAAACCGAGGGCGAGGCAAAGGCCATTAACCCGAGAACTAAAGAAAATGCCATGCTGCCCGCAACAAAAGGCGGGTGCTTTCTGCGCATCTGTTCTTCTTCCATAAAATTAGACATACTTTTTTTGATTTAGGTTTTCGGGCACAAATATAACACTTTATCCGTAATTCAGCAAAACTTTGATTTGGATTTATTTTGAAAGACGGGGATGGCAAACGGCAGTGCAGTCTGGCGAAAAAGTGAAGCTTACAGTACAAGTAAAATCTTAACGCTTCAAAAGTAACGACTCCGCGAGTCTAGCAAAGAGCTCGAGGAGTCCCAAAATAATTTACGAAACCTAGAACTTACCACCTAAGGCCTGGTAGAATTCGTAAGTTTTCTTTATATATTCAAGTTCCTTACTTGTCATATCACGAGTTCTAAAATACTGTCGACCACAGAATTTAACCTTTACCGATTTCGAATACGCCAAAGCAGAAATTAAAGACTCATTTTTATCATCTATCTGTTCATCACACCATTCCCATATACTGGTTTCATTATCTCTCTGCATCTCTTCCGGTTCGAATGTAAGAATTTTATCATTCCCTAGATTAAACATAATTGTCTTAATAAAAAGCCAATCATCAGCAGCGTATTGAATTCTAAATCGGAAGTCTGATGCCGTTTTATCACGCAAAAGAAAGTAACAATATATTCTATTCACGTTTGTATACTTCGGAGCATTCTTAGGTTCAACCCAAATCTTGTTCTCAAACTCATCTTTTCTGAAGGTGAAGTCTGAACGGTGAGCAGCTATTACTGAATCTACGTTAATCACCATGTCTCCTTTTTCACTGGACTCATCAGAATCTGTTGATACAGAATCTTTATCCGAAGAACCTTTCATGTAGGAACATGTTACCACACCGACCATTAGGATACTAAACACTGTTAATCCACCAAAAAAGAGGAGGATTCCTTTGATTAATTTTTTCATTGTCTAACGTTTTATTTGTTGTCATGTATTTTAATTATCTCGCACAGTTCATCTTCGAAACTAAAGATTTCATTAAGGCCCGCTATCTCGTGCTTTGTTTCTGTCTTATCTGCCTTAAAAGTAGAAATATACTTCTTATTTTTCCCATTGAAGTATAATCTACAAATAGGTTTACGATTATTATCGTCGAGTAGGATGGAAAAATAAGTGAGTGCATCTCTGTAAACGACACGTGATACGTCGACCGACTTGCGCACAATGGCTCTAACTATATTAAAGCCGTCAAGTTCTTCTTGAGTAGTAACGACTCCGTCCTTCAACCCTATTGCAGATTCTACCGGTTCACTTTCCGCATGCGCAGAAATCGTTTCTGTTGCTTCACGTTGCTCTTCCGAATTAAGTGCCGTCTTCAACCGCTTAGATATAAGTTCATTAATGTAACTATTAAAAGCACGTTTTACCAACTCAGAAAATTGGTCTTGCACTTTAGATGTTATAACTCCATCATACACCTTCTTTGCAAAATACTTCACGAACTCGGGCGTTGGGTTAACAAGTTCCTCCGCAAATATCTTCTTCAACTCGGTAGAATATTTCAAACCACTTGCAGAACTCAAAATGTCATCAATGTTGAAATACGATTTATGGAACTTCTTAAGCTCTACAAGCTGGTAGTCTTTCACATCAGTAATATCCAATTCAAGGAAAGGCTTGTCATCCATGATATTTTGGTTCTCCAAGTCGGTATAGAAGAGATACCTTATGCCATTTGTAAGCACACCAAACTTAGCCTTGGAGGCTACAAAATACTTTTTCAATTGTGTATCATGCAACAACAAATCTTGATGCCAGTGCTTACATTCGATAAGAATGATTGGTGCTCCATCTTTCATAATGGCATAATCGATCTTTTCACCTTTCTTCTTAACAAGGTCGCAATCCATTTCAGGTACAACTTCTAATGGGTTGAAAACATCATAACCCAACGCATTAATGAACGGCATAATGAATGCATTCTTTGTCGCTTCTTCGGTTAGGATGTTAGCTTTTTGCTGATTAATTTTTTCAGCTAGCTGTTTAATCAAGTCCTTTAAGTCCATAGTCTCTTTTAAAAGTCGTTTTAGATATTATTTATGGTAGTTGTATGTATCTGTTTATTTCTAAACGGTTTTTCAAGCACAAAGTTAATCGATAATCCTATTAAATCCAAGCATCTTATACTTTAATTTATCCGAAGTACATAGAATTTATATAAATTGGAAGGAGTTTGTAGTCTTTATTATGCCAATACTAGATGAATACTCCTCTCAGATACGAAGCGCAGGACTAGTCAACTCACCTGTTTACAAACTCACAAATAACGACCCCCCGTATACATCACCTCAATGTAACTATTCAGCAATAAGGCGTACAAACTATTATTGATTACCAACAAGTTACACAAACGGACACATACAAATTTTGGTAAAGTAATGTCATTTCGAGCTTTTTTCCGCAATATCACGTTTATAAGTTCTTGATAATCAACGTTCATTATTGCTGAATAGTTACCACCTCAATAACAAAAAGATCACAAACCATAAATTTGCAAGCTCATCACATTACAAACTTACAAATCCATCAATTAACAGGCTCGTCAACCAACCAACTCAAAAACTCATCAACATTCAAACTCAAAACCTTAAAATTATTGTTTTTATTTTACAACACCCCTCAGATTTTCACTTCATTCTAGCGAGAAAACAGGTTAAAAAGTAGGCAAATCACTACCATTTCTAGCCTTCCACGCCTTTCTCTATGTCCATTTTTAAGAACAAAGCCTGCATTTTGCACCTTTTTAGCTTTCTAGATTGGTTGCCAACTCATTATTATCCACACCCAATTACCCGCATTTTACCCCTAAAAACCCACTGTTTAACGAGCATTTTGCCCTTTTGAGCCATGTGTTTCATGGATGGGAAAGGTTTTATTTATACCATTGCAGTGTATATTTATGCTTTTCGCATCGCATTTAGCACCATTTTGCCTTGCGTTTAGCACCATTTTACCATGCGTTTTGCACCAAAACGCAAGGCATTTAGCGGCAAATTGCACTGCATTTAGCACCAAAACGCAGGGTATTTAGCACCATATTGCACCACATTTTGCTAAAAACGGCCTAAAATATGGTGCAAATGGCAGCTTCTTTAAATAAAAATTCATTCTGTAGTGTTCATGGACTAACCTCTTTTTGCACCAACAACAACCTTCGCGAGAATCGATTTTTTGCGGCAAGGTTGGCAATTGGTGGCCGAAAA
>ERZ772986.1856-NODE-1856-length-11837-cov-3.888559_pt1 | contig 11837 bp, 10 predicted proteins | sample MGYA00511898_ERZ772986 | MGnify/ENA primary metagenome ERZ772986 (study PRJEB29015, sample SAMEA2737934) | human oral metagenome | biome: human oral; feature: human-associated habitat; material: dental | place: China | collected 2148 ... | reverse complement strand
CCCCGTCTCTCCCGCCCTGCGGGAGAATGCCTCACGCCTCGGGCGTGGCCTCGGGAGCGTTCTCCGGCTTGCCCTTCAGGGCGGCCAGGCGCGCCTCGATCTCCAGCTGCGAGGAGTCGGTCTCGAGCTCGGCGAACTGCGCGTCCAGGGAGGACGCGGCCAGCTCGATCTTGCCCTGGGCGAGGGCCTCCTGGCGGCGCACACGGTCCTCGAAGCGCCCGAGTTCGCTCGTGGGATCCAGGATGTTGATGGAACCGAGCGCGTCGGTGACCTGGGCCTGCGCCTTCGCGGTCTTCTCGCGGGCAATCAGCTGGTCGCGGCGCGACTTGAGCTCGGAGAGCTTGTCCTTCATCTGCGACAGGCCGCGCTTGAGGCGCTCGGCGACGTCGCGCTGCGCCTGGAGGGAGGGCTCCTCGGCCTTGATCTCGTTCTCAAACTGGATCTGCTTGCCGAGCGCGACCTTGGCCAGGTCATCCCACTTGGTGGCGCCAGCCTCGTCACCGGCTGCCCGCAGGGAGTCGGCCTTCGCGGAGGCCGCGGCAGCCTTCTGACCCCAGTCAGCGGCGGCCTTGACGTCCTCCTCGTAGTCCTTCTCCGCCATGCGCAGGTTACCCAGGGTCTGTGCGATGGCGTTCTCGGCTTCGATGATCGAGTTGGTGTAGTCGCGAACCAGCTGGTCGATCATCTTCTGCGGGTCCTCGGCCTTGTCGAGAAGGGCGTTGATGTTCGCCTTCGCGAGCTGGGCGATGCGACCCATGATCGTCTGCTTTTCAGCCATGTTGTTCTCCTTTGGTGGTGGTGCGCGTGGTGCGCGGGTTGTGCGCGAGGCGGTTGTCTCGCAGGCCGGTGGGTGGGTTAGAAACTCCCGGAGGAGGAGGACCAGCCCGAGGATCCTCCCCAGTCGGAGCCCGAGGAGGAGGACCAGCCCGAGGACCCTCCCCAGTCGGAGCCGGAGCCGGAGAAGAAGGACCAGCCCGAGCCGGAGCTTCGGCTTCCGCTGTGGAACGGGTCGAAGTCACTGTCCCAGCTCCGATTGCGGTGGTGGGAGCCGGAGTTGGAGAAGAGGGTTGACCACAGGAGGAAGTCACCGAGGGAGGATCCCGTGAACGATCCGTTCCCGGAGCCTCTCATCCCCCAGGAGGTGCCCGTCCCCCAGGATGCGCCGGCTGCGGGCTGGATGGGAGTGGCCATGACGCGGTCGGCGAAGGCGCGGGCGTTGGACGCGTGGGTGATCGCCGCCGTCGGGTCAGTCTCGATCGCCTCGCGGGCGGCGCGCAGGGCCTGCTCCGCATCGTTGAGGGTGGAACGCACCTGCAGGTCGATGGCGCCCCTGCGCCCCTGCACGTAGCGCTCGGCCTGCGCGACAGCGGATTCGGCGAGGGAGAGCTGCGCCTGGGCGCTCGAGCGGGCCCTGTTGTAGGTCTCCTCCTCGCTGCGCAGGGGAGCAAGGGCGGCGTCGAGGGTCGCCTCGGCGGCGCGCAGGTGTTCCAAGGCCGCGAGGGGATCGCCATTGTTGGCGAGAGCGGCCTGGGCCTCGGTGATGGCCGCGCGAGCGTCGGCGACCATCGGATCGAAGGTGGCGGGATCGGTGTCCAGTCGCTCAACGTCGGAAATGTCGGAGGAGATGGAGCCGATTGCGGCGCCGAGGCGGTCACGTATGGCGTCCAGATCGGACTTGGCAGAGAAGATCGCATCGGTCTGGTGATTCGCCATGGCCAGCGCTCGCTGCGCCGTGTCCAGCGCGCTCAGCGCTCGAGCTCGGTCCGTCTCGGCCGCGGCGTCGGCTGCGTCCAGGGCGGTGCGAGCCGAGGTGAGCAGCGCCGCGGCCTGCTCGGGATTGTCCTGGAGGGAGGCGAGCATCTGAGCGGGGTAGATGCCGGCGATGCTCTCCAGCTCAGCCTTGGCTCGCTCCAGGTCGCTCAGTTCCTCGGCGAGGCGTTCGCGCGCCTCCGCGATGTGGGTGGGCAGCGTCGCCTGCTCTGCGCGCCTGGACGCGATGGCGGCCTGAGCGGCGCTCAGCGGATTCATGTGCGCCGCGAGATCACGCATCATGCTCTTGGCGAGCTGTGCTTGCGCGGCGGGCGTGGGGGCATCGGTCATCTGTGGCTGCGCGTCGAAGGCGCGTCCGACGGCGGCCTTTGCGGCCTCCAACAGGCTCTCGAACTCGTCGGTTCCCGCCCTGCCGAACTGGGCCTGCGCGAAGTGCAGCTCGTCGGCGGCCGTGCGCACCTGTTCGTCGGCTGCGAGAAGCTGGCGATTTGCTTCCTTGACGAGGTTCGCCGTGGCCTCCGCGTCGATCGTGGCGGAGCGCTTGGCCGCCTTCTTGTTGCGGTGCGACGTGATGCCCATGGCAATGGCGATCAAGAGGAAGCCGCCGACAACAATCCCCAGGAGGATGATGAAGGGCAGGAAACTCGCCTGGGAGGACGACGTCGACGAGCCGGTGGAGGAGCCTGACGGCGCCGAGGTCCGAGCGCCCGATACGACCGTGTTGGCGAAGGCAGTTGCCGCCTGCGCCGCGTCGGGCGAGGTCAGCGGGTTGGACGTGAGCTTTTTCTCGGCGGCGCGCCTGGCAGCATCCAAGGAGGAGGACTGACCGCCGTTCGCGCACGTCACATCAACGCGCTGGGAGTAGGCGATGACGTAGAGGATCTCACCGGAGTCGAGGGAGGAACTCGTTGCGGTCTGCTGGCACCACTGGTCGGCATTTGCACCGGACAAGTCGGAGACAAACACGAAGTGAATGCTCTTGCCGCGGGCGGCGGCATCGCTGGCCGCCGTCTCGATGGCGGCGCGGTCGGAGTCCTCCAGCCAACCGTCCGGATCCGTCACCGTTGCGCTCGCGTTCAGCGGGGCAGCGGCGAAAGCCGGCAAGCCAAGCGCAAGCAGCATCACTGACACGACAGTGACGAGACTGAAGCGGCGGAATCGTGACACGGGGTCCTCCTGCAGTGTGGCGAACAGGTAAACATACACCATCTTTCGCGTGCGCGCCCCCGATAGGGGTCGGCTCGCTCGAATCGGTGGTTTCCGTGAGGTCAGTCTACGTGATAGTCGGTGTGCCTTGGGGCGCGTGGTGCTGTTCGCTACAGGCATCCGTGCGTTGGCGACGCAGCGCAAGCGAGCGCCCTATGATAGGGGTAAGCCCTTGGGGCTCTCAGACGATCAACAGAAGGAGGGGACCATGCCCACCGGCAAGGTGAGGTTCTTCGACGCTGACCGCGGTTTTGGCTTTATCGCGGGGGACGACGGCGCGGATGTCTTCCTCCACTCGTCCGCGCTGCCGGCCGACCACCCCAATCCCCGCGTGGGATCGCGCGTGGAGTACTCGGTGGCCGACGGGCGCAAGGGGCCGCAGGCGCTGAGCGTGCGGTTCCTGAAGGAAACAGCTTCCGTTGCCCGCGCGAAGCGCCGCAAACCGCAGGCGATGGTGCCGGTTGTGGAGGATCTCATCAAGCTCCTCGACTCATCCAGTGCGTCCCTGCGCCGCGGCTCCTACCCGGACAACGCGACCAAGATTGCGAAGGTCCTGCGGGCCGTCGCAGAGGAATTTGATGCCTAAAACACAAGCCCGGAGTCGGGCGATCAAGAAGGACGCCGTCCTCGAGGCTGCCGTTGACGTGGCCAGGGCGGGAGCGGAGGCTGTCGCCCACCCGCGTCCCGTCGGCGAACACGTCGGTTTCGAGATGGTCTCGGACCGCCTCGCCACGCACTACTTTGCGTCCACCGACGCGGGCTACGTTGGCTGGTGCTGGTCGGTGACCATCGCGCGTGTTCCGCGCGGCCGCGTGGCGACCGTCTGCGAGGTCGACATGACGCCTCGCGACGGCGCGCTGCTTGCTCCCGAGTGGGTGCCGTGGGAGGACCGCCTGCGCCCGTCGGATATTTCCCGCGAGGACACCCTTCCGTACGTGGCCGACGACGTGCGCCTGGAGCACAGCTACGAAGACACCAGCTCCGATCCCGACCTGCCGATTGTGCGCGAGCCGGGCGTGGGGCGCCCGCGAGTCCTCTCCCCGGAGGGGCGCAGCCAGGCCGCCACGCGTTGGTATCAATCCGAGCGCGGCCCGAAGTCGGGGCGCCGCCCGCGCAACACGTGCTCAACGTGCGGCTTCCTCATGAAGATGAGCGGCGACATGCGCACCATGTTCGGCGTGTGTGCAAACGAGTGGGCCACCGATGACGGTGCCGTGGTGTCGCTCGACCACACCTGCGGCTCGCATTCGGAAACCGACGTGCCGAAGAACTCCACGGCGTGGCCCGTGCGCCCCTCGCGTGTGAACGAGGGGGCGCTGGAGGCCGAACCGATGCCTCGGCCGGCCTTGGACGCGGACCGTGACGACGCTGGGGAGGAAGGCGCCGACTAGCGCCGGAGCCGACCGACGCAGGGACGAGGATTCACCGCCGACTCCCGCATGCTTTCTCAACAAGTGGAAAGTCGGTGAGTGTGTTTGCGCCAGCGACTCCGACCAGGCACGATTGAGCGGTGAGCACACAAGAAAAGACCGCCGCGTCCCACGGCGGCTTCGCACAGTCAATCGATTCGTTCTTCCAGATTTCCGCGCGCGGCTCGACCGTCGGCCACGAGATTCGCGGAGGCATCGTGACCTTCTTCGCGATGGCTTACATCCTGGTTGTCAACCCGGCGATCCTCGGCAACGCGGTCCCCGCTGACGGCTCCATCACCACCCAGGGGATTGCCGCCGGCACCGCCCTCGTCGCAGGCGTCATGACGATCCTCATGGGTGTTGTCGCCAACTATCCTCTGGCGCTCGCCGCCGGCCTGGGCCTGAACGCGGTCGTCGCCTTCACGCTCGTCCTCAGCTCCGGACTGAGCTACGGCGAGGCCATGGGAGTCATCGCCTGGGAAGGCATCCTCATCTTCCTCCTGGTCCTCACGGGATTCCGCGAGGCCGTGTTCCGCGCGGTGCCGCCCGCGCTCAAGACCGCGATCACGGTGGGTCTGGGCCTCTTCGTTGCCCTCATCGGACTGGTCAACGCAGGCATCGTCCGCACGGGTGCGACCCCCGTCCAGTTCGGCATCTCCGGTTCCCTTGACGGCTGGCCGGCCCTTGTGTTCGTGTTCGGGCTCTTCCTGATGTTTGTCCTCTACGTGCGCGGCGTGAAGGGCGCGGTGCTGATCTCGATCGTCGCGGCGACCGTGCTGGCGGTCATCGTCCAGGCGTTCGCCCACGTGGATCGGATCTCCGAGACCAACCCGACCGGATGGGGACAGACAGTCCCCGAACTCAAGGGTTCCCCGATTGCCGTCCCGGTCTTCGATACGCTCGGCAAGGTTGACCTCTTCGGAGGCTTCGGTAAGCTCGGCGTCGTCTCGGTCATCCTTCTCGTGTTTTCGCTGATGCTCGCCGACTTCTTCGACACCATGGGCACGATGGTGGCTGTCGGATCCGAGGGCAAGCTTCTGGATGAGGAGGGCAATCCGCCCAGGACCCGCCAGATCCTGATCATCGACTCGCTCGCTGCCGTGGCGGGAGGCGTCGGCGGCGTCTCCTCCACCTCCTACGTGGAGTCGGCCTCGGGGGTTGCAGAGGGGGCCCGCACCGGCCTGGCGTCGGTGGTCACCGGCGTCCTCTTCCTCCTGTCGACCTTCCTGGCCCCCCTCGTCGAGCTGGTTCCGACCGAGGCCGCCTCCACGGCGCTCGTCTTCGTCGGATTCCTCATGATGACCCAGGTGACCGACATCGACTGGAGTGCCCCGCAGATCGCGATCCCGGCGTTCATGACGATCGCTCTCATGCCCTTCGGGTACTCCGTGTCCGTCGGCATCGGCGTCGGCTTCGTCGTCTACGCGCTGATCCAGCTGGTCACGGGCAAGGCGCGCAAGGTTCACCCGCTCATGTGGCTTGTGTCCGCCCTCTTCGTCATCTACTTCCTGCTGGGACCCATCCAGCGTCTCCTCGGCGTCGGCTGATTCGTCACCCTTCGTCTTACGACCGCCCCGCCGCAGCCTCATCGCGGCGGGGCGGTCGTATCCTGGTTCGATACCGCCGAGGCGCGGACGTCCGGCTCGCCGGGCCGCGCGGGGTAGGACGAGTGGAATGGGAGGAAAGGCGTGTCAAAGACCTTCGCATCACTGCGCTATGTCAACTACCGCTACTGGTTCGCGGCGACCCTCGTCGCCTCGACCGGCACGTGGCTGCAGCGCGTCGCGCAAGACTGGTACGTGCTCACCGTCCTCACCGACCACGACTCCACCCAGGTTGGCGTGGTCACGGCCCTGCAGTTCCTGCCGATCATCCTCTTCTCCGCCTCCGCCGGCGTTCTCGCCGATCGGGTCCCGGGCAAGCGCCTCCTGCAGGCGACACAGGCGGGGATCGGCCTGGTGTCCCTGGTCATCGGCATCGTCGTCGTGACCGGAACCGGAGAGCTGTGGCACCAGTATGCTCTGGCCTTCGTCTCGGGAACGATCTCCGCGTTCGACACCCCGGCACGACAGGCGTTCGTGGGGGAGCTGGTTCCCCGAGAGAAGATGGCAAACGCCGTCGCCCTCAACGCTACCGCCTTCCACGCAGCTCGCCTCATCGGCCCCGCCTCGGCCGGACTCTTCATCGAATGGTGGGGCGTGGGACCCGTCTTCCTCATAGACGCGGGCATGTTCGCCGCCCCCGTCATCGCCCTCGCCCTCATGCGCGCCGACCGTTTCTATCCGCGCACCCTCGCCCCGCGCGCCCGCGGTCAGCTGCGCGAGTCGCTCGCCTACGTGAGGGGACGCACCGACATCCGCATCATCCTGGTCCTCATCTTCGTCGTGAGCGCACTGGGCATGAACTTTCAGATGACGAGCGCCCTCATGGCCACCACGGTGTTTGGGAAAGACGCCGGATCCTTCGGCATCCTCTCCTCGTTCATGGCCGTCGGCTCGATCATGGGGGCAACCGGGGCCGCGCGACGCACTCCCCGGCTGCGCACGATCGTCCTCGGCGCCGCCTTCTACGGCGCGGCCGAAATTGCCCTGGGCCTGTCGCCCTCGTACTGGTTCTTTGCGCTCATGTCGATTCCTACCGGGTTTGGGATGCTCACGATGAATACGAGCGCCAATGCACTGATCCAGACGCGCGCGGACCCGGACAAGCGCGGGCGGGTCATGGCCCTGTACTCCCTGGTCTTCCTGGGGGCAACGCCGATCGGCTCGCCGCTCATCGGATGGGTGGGGCGCGCCATGGGTGCCCGATGGGCGCTTCTTGTCGGAGGCATCGCATCCTTCGGCGTTGCTGCGGTGTGCGCCCTGTGGGCGGCGCGTCACTGGAGGGCGCGCCTCTTGCGTCGCCCCTCATTTCCGTGGCTTGGCCTTGATGTTGACTCCTCGGTGGACGCCCCGCCCCGCTCGGTGGGGCGAGACGAGGCAGAAGGGTCCTCGTCACGCTGACCGGGCAGCGGGCGCGCGGCCTCGCGACACGAGGAGGCGCGCTCGCCCCGGTTCCTTCGTCAGCGCCAGGCCGGGAGGCTCACAGGACGCGCTCCAGGCAGTAGTCGATGCACTCCAGGAGGGCCTCAACATCGCTGGCTTCCACGCTCGGCCACGTCCCGATGCGCAGCTGGTTGGCGCCGACACCTCGATAGGCGCCGATGTCGAGGATCCCGCTGCCGCGCAGGTGGTTCGCGAGCGCGCTCGCGAACACATCCGCGTCGATCTCTATCGTTGCCGTCACCGGCGAGCGCCACGCCGGGTTGGCGACGAAGGGGTGGGCGGCCATGTGAGAGTCTGCCCACCGGTAGATGAGGGAGGAGGAATGCGCGCAGCGCGCGTGTACCTGCGCCATGCCGCCCAGCGCGTTGAGCCAGCACACCTGCTGCTCGGCCATGACGATCGTGGCGATCGCCGGGGTGTTGAGGGTCTGGTCCTTCCGGGAGTTGTCGATAGCCGCGCCGAGGGAGAGGAACTGCGGGATCCATCGGCCGTCGGGGGATGCCTCGATGGAGCGGGCGCGTTCGATGGCCTCGGGGGAGAGGATGGCCACCCAGAGACCGCCGTCGGAACCGATGGCCTTCTGTAGTGAGAAGTAGTAGGCATCGACCTGCCTGAGATCGACCGGTGAGGCTCCCGCGATCGACGTGGCGTCCACGAGGGTCAGCGATCCCGGAGAGGGCACCCGATAGACGGGGGAGGCGACCCCCGTCGAGGTCTCGTTGTGCGGGTAGGCGTAGGTGTCGACGCCGTCGGCGGGTGGGCGTGGGGATAGCGTGGCGAGCGAGCCGGGGGGTGCCTCGTCGAGAAGGGGAGAGCGCAGGTGAGGGGCGCGCGAGGCCTCGTCGGCAAACTTGGCGCCGAAAGCCCCCCATGATCCGAGCGATGCCTGTGAGCGGATAAGGGTGGCGCACGCGACGGCCCAAAATGCCGACGCCCCTCCGTTGCCCAAGACGATCTCGTAGTCCTCGGGAACGTCGAGGAGGGCGCGCAGGCCTTCCGTGAGGGATGAGACGACGTGACGTACGGGGGCGCCGCGATGAGAGGTGCCCATGAGGCCCGCGGAGAGCGCCTCAAGCTGCGCCTGGCGCACCTTGGAGGGGCCGCAGCCGAAGCGTCCGTCGGCGGGCAGGAGAGCCGGGGGAATGTCGGGGAAAGCCACCATGATTCCAGCCTAGCGCCCCGGGACGGCCTATTTCCATCACGCTCATTGATCGAATTGCCTTGTGAGAACAGAGGAGGGCGAGTCTACTTTTTCGCGTCATCGTGTCACTGCGTGTTACTTCAAGAAAGGTCGTCCTATCCTGAGGGGGCGATATGTCGTATGAAGGAGGACGTCGTGGCAGACCTGATCGACACCACCGAGATGTACCTCAAGACCATTCTCGAGCTTGAGGAGGACGGGGTGACGCCTCTGCGCGCGCGCATCGTCGACCGCCTCGGGCATTCGGGGCCGACGGTTTCCCAGACGGTCGCGCGCATGGAGCGTGACGGGCTCCTGCATGTGATGGGTGATCGGCGCCTGGAGCTGACCGACGAGGGGCGCTCGCGGGCGACCGAGGTCCTGCGCAAGCATCGCCTGGCCGAACGCCTGCTCCTCGATGTTGTGGGCTTGGAATGGGCGCAGGTGCACGACGAGGCGTGCCGCTGGGAGCATGTGATGAGCGATACCGTTGAGGCTCGCCTCATTGAGCTCCTGAAGGATCCCAGCGTGGACCCCTACGGCAATCCGATGCCGGGCGTGGGGGGCAGCGTCGCGCACTCCGCCGAGCTTGCTGTGCGCTCCCTTGAGGCGGGGGCGCTCACCATCGAACGCATCGGCGAGCCGATTCAAGCCGACGCGGAATTGCTGGCGGCCTTTGACGAGCTTGGGTTGCGTCCCGGCGCTCGCGTCGGGCTCTCGGCTCACGGCAACGTGGTGAGGGTCGCCGCCCTGGATGAGGCCGGTGACGTGAGCGGCTATCTGACGATCCCGATGGCGTTGGCGGCCCACCTCTTCGTCTCCGGACAGTAGGGGGAGCGTCGAACCGATCGACGAGTCGAGGCCGGGGCCCTATGGGGTCTCGGCCTTCGTCGTGCGACGGGCTGATGTCTCGGATTCTGGACCGGTATCGGGCGAGGTGAGGGCCGTGGTTGGCATGAAAATGTGGGGAAAAGGTTACGGAAACGTCACGGTGAATGTGAGTGATGTTATCAGAACGTGACACTGACCGGGCGTGCGGGGTATAGTTGGCAACGGTCATCAGACCGCCCGCCCATTCGGTGCCCGAAGTGAGACGACGAATGGTGCGGAAATACCGTCTCACGCGGGGAACCCACATGCGGCTCCTCGGAGCCTCGGGGTGAAGCTCGCATTGCGAGCCGGGCCTCCCGCCCGAACCCGACAGCTAACCTCGCAGGGAAACTGGGAGAACATGAGTGAAGACTACTAAGCCTGCTCCGCGTCACCGCCTGGCGCGTCGCCCCCTGACCGATTCGATGGTCGACGGTGTGAACACCGCTGGGGCCGTCCGACCCATTGCTTTCGCGTCGGCCGCCGGTGTTGCGCTGACCGCCATTGCCGCGGGCGTTGCGAACGCAGCCCCGGCCACCCCTCAGTCCGAGCCGCAGAGCACGGACCAGAACACGACGACCGTCGCCGTTGATAACGTGACGACCGTTGAGGTCCCGGACATCGCGTGGACCGCCGACGATGATGCCGCTTCAACGACGACCGCCGAGGCCCCCCAGGCGCCGGCCCCGGCCGCCACCTCCGCCGCAGACGAGTCTGGCTCGGCCGCCTCCCGATCCGAGACGCGCGGCGACGCGACCTCGACGGACAACTCCGCTCGCCAGGCCGCGCTGAACGCGGCCGGCGGTGACATCGTCTCGGTCGCCCTGGGCCTGACCGGCATCCCCTACGTCTACGGCGGCGAGTCCCTCGCTGGTCTCGACTGCTCCGGGCTGGTGAAGTACGCCTACGCGGCTGCCGGCATCAACCTGCCGCACTCCTCGTCGGCTCAGGCCGCCGGCGGCACCATCGTGTCCAACCCGCAGCCCGGCGACATCGTGTCCTACCCCGGTCACGTCGCCATCTACATTGGCGGCGGCCAGATGGTCGAGGCCACGGTTCCCGGCCGCCTGTCGCAGATTTCTCCGGTGCGCGCTGGCGCAACCTACGTGCGCTACTGAGCAACGACTCGACATTCGACTGTCGCCGCGGTCCCTTGGGCTGCGGCGACAGTCGTTTTCTGTGCCGGTTGGGCTTTCGCCGGTCGTTAAAATACGGCACAATAATAGGTGACTGCCACCACGAGGAGGACACCATGAGTTCTACCGAAGTCATTCTGGTCGGTGTCGATGGCTCGACGGAGAGCCTGGCCGCCGTCACCTGGGCCGCTGATCGCGGCGCGCGCACCGGGGCGCGCATTCACTGCCTGTGCACCTACGCGCTGGCCTCCTACTCCGCCGCCGCGCTGGACGGCGGATACGCGGTACTTGATGACGAGGCCCTGAAGGCGGGAGCCGAGCAGGTCGTCGAGGAGGCGCAGGCGCTGGCCCGCAAGCGGGGAGCGACCCACGTGTCCGGCTCCACCGAGCCTGGAGATCCGGCCGGAGTCCTCATCGACTTTTCCGCCGAGGTCGATCTCATCGTCGTCGGGTCGCGAGGCGGTGGAGGTTTCGCCGATCGACTCCTGGGGACCGTCTCCTCCGCCCTGCCGGCACACTCGAAGTGCCCGGTCGTGGTGGTCCCCCGTCACACGTCGGGCAAGAAGTTCACCCCCATTGAGCGCATCGTCGTCGGCGTGGACGGTACCGATCAGCCCTCCAGCGCCCTGAGGCGGTCCATCGCAGAGGCTCGCCTGTGGGGAGCCAGGCTCACCGCGGTCTCCGCCGTTCCGATTGCCGTCGGCCCCTCCGTGATGACGTGGACCCCGACGGGTGTGGATCATTCCGCCCTGCTCGCTCAGGTGCGCGAGGGGATGGACGCGGCCATCAAGGCAGCGCTTGACGGCGAGGACGTGCACGTGTCGAGGCACGCCCTTGACGGCTCCGCTGCGTCCCTCCTCATCGAGTTCTCAACGGCCGTCGACCTGGTCGTTGTGGGCACGCGCGGGCGTGGTGGCCTGGCGGGCGTCCTCCTCGGCTCGACCTCTCAGAACGTCCTGGGGCATTCCACGTGCCCCGTCATGGTTGTTCCATCCGCCCACCTCGGGGAGGCGGAAGCGTCGGTGCACACCCCCTGGGAGCGTCGCTGATCGCACCCGGTGAGGCGGCCGGAACCTCACCCGAGGTTCCGGCCGCTGACGCGTCCGGCGCCGCCCGAGGTTGCTCCGTGCTCGACGTGACGCCCACAGGCGACGGTGAGGGGGCGCTCGCGCGCTCACTTTGCTACAGTGGGCGCGGACAGCTTGTCACGCCCTCGTAG
>ERZ772986.1855-NODE-1855-length-11837-cov-6.413852_pt1 | contig 11837 bp, 9 predicted proteins | sample MGYA00511898_ERZ772986 | MGnify/ENA primary metagenome ERZ772986 (study PRJEB29015, sample SAMEA2737934) | human oral metagenome | biome: human oral; feature: human-associated habitat; material: dental | place: China | collected 2148 ... | reverse complement strand
TGCAGGCAGAAACAGGTAAGAAGAAAGGCGCTGTGCGAAAGCACAGCGCCTTTTTCGTGCGGATGCCGGAAGAGCTTGAAAGGACAAATAAAAGAGGCCGCGCGTGCGCACGACCCCTGAAACATTGGTTCTTACAGTCGCTTGATAAAGTGGCCCTCGATGCTGACCTTCTCATTGATGACGACAAAAGCCTGCGGATCGATGCTGTAAATCACAGTCTTCAGCTGGCGCACTTCGTACTTCGAGACGGCGCAGAAGAGAACACGGGTCTCTTCATGCGTGTAAGCGCCGTGCGCGCCCCAGGTGGTGACACCGCGTCCGAGCTGCTTCAGAATCGCTTCTTCGAGCGAAGCGTCCTTGCTCTTCGTGATAATCGTGACCAGAACATTGATGTTCTGGGTGTGCATTCTGTCCTCGGCGACCGTGCAGACTGCCGTGCAGATCAGAGAATAGATGACAATCTGGGCGTTGAAGAGGAAGAGGCAGATGCCGTACAGCACGATATTGACGCCGATACCGACCTTGGCGACGCTGAAGTCCTTTTTCCACTTGATGAGCAGAAGCGCAATGACATCCATGCCGCCGGCGGAAGCGCCGTTACGGAGCATAACACCGAGGCCGAAACCGGAGACCAGACCGCCCACAATACAGGTCGAGAGCATGTCATCCATGACATGGACAATCGGAATCACGGAGAGGAAGAAGGAAATCAGGCTGGTCGTAAATAAGGTTTTCCAGAAAAACTTTTTGCCGATGGCGCGCATTGAAATCAAGATGACCGGGAAGTTGACGCAGTAGTAGATGATACCGGCGATATCAAAGTTACCGGTGTTCAGGTGCAGAAGAGAGACCAGACCGGTGCGGATTAACTGGCACATACCGAAGAGGCCGCCGGAGTACAGTTTTGCCGGGACAATAAACCAGTTTGTCGCTGCGGCATAAATCAGAGCGCCTACGGTTGCGCCGAGCAGCTGCGAGAGCAACGCCTTTTGTTCCGCGCGTTTTTTATCGAGTTCCATGAGTTGCTTCCCCCTTTTTGTTCGTGGAAGTATCATATCATAAGAGTTCTTGTAAAGATACAGCGGAAGCGGCTTTTTCTCTTGCAAAAGCGGTGGTTCGAAGATTGTTTTTTCCAAAGGGCAAAGCAGCTTTTTTCTTGAAATGAAAAAGACAGAATGTTATAGTTTCAGTGTATGTCTTAATAAGAGTAACAGTTATAACGAACTATAGAAGAGAAGGAGGTGACCGGGATGAGTGACAGTGATGGTGGAGGTCGAAGTAAGATCGCAGCGGACAGGATGTTCGCCGGAATGTGCCTCGCGCGATATTCCGGGAACCTTTTGCATGTTCAGAAGTAGAGGAAGGCTTTTGCCGCTCTCTCCTGTTCGCCGCGCCTCCGGTTTGACTGTCAGTGCGCAACCAGTCAACGAGCTACCTGAGCAGCTTAGAAGAACAGAGAGGAGAGAGTATGGGAGATAAGGGCATGAAGACCCGTGAAGAAATCCAGCAGGAAATTCTGGAAATTCTCCGCGGGCGCAAATCACCGAAGATTATGCGCGATGAGCTCGACGAATATCATGCGGGCGATCTCGCGGCAGCGCTGGATCAGATTACGATTGAAGAGAGAGAGCGCTTTTATCGCCTGGAGAGCGATGAAGATCTCGCGGAAGTGCTGGAGCACTGCGACGAGGCGGATAAGTACCTGGAAGAGATGAGTCTGCACCGCGCGGCCAGCGTGCTCGCAAAGATGGAGCCGGACGTCGCGGTTGACCTCATGAAAGAGACCGACTCCGTCAAGAAAAAAGAATGGCTCGAGCTCATGGATGCCGAGTCGAGAAGCAGACTGCAGAGTCTCGCATCCTTCGATGAGGATTTAATCGCGAGCCGCATGACGACGAACTTCGTCTGGCTGTACAGCAATATGACCGTGCGGGAGGGCATGAAGTCTCTTGTCGAGCAGGCGGAGGAGCACGACAACATTTCGGTGCTCTATGTGCTGGACCCGCAGGGTGTCTTTTACGGTGCAATCAACTTAAAGGATTTAATCATTGCCCGCAGGGACACCGAACTCTCGGACATCATCATGACACAGTTCCCGTATGTCTACGCCGATGAGCGCATCGAGGACTGCATCTGGATTATCCGGGATTATTCCGAGGAGAGTATTCCGGTCCTTTCTTCCGACAACCACATCCTCGGCGCAATCACCTCGCAGGAAATCGCAGAGGTGGTCGGCGATGAGATGGGAGAGGACTACGCAAAGTTGGCAGGTCTCTCCGCGGAGGAAGATCTGAACGAACCGCTGCAGCAGAGCGTCAAGAAGCGTCTGCCATGGCTTATTCTGCTCCTTGGCCTTGGCATGGTCGTCTCGACCGTAGTGGGTCTCTTCGAAGGTGTGGTGGCGCGCCTCACGATTGTCATGGCCTTCCAGTCCCTGATTCTGGACATGGCCGGAAATGTCGGTACCCAGTCGCTCGCTGTCACGATTCGCGCCCTGATGGACGATCAGCTCACGCCGAAACAAAAGTTGAAGCTGATTCTCAAAGAGATCAATGTCGGAACACTGAACGGTGCGGTCCTCGGAGTGCTCGCCTTTGTCGGCGTCGGTGTCTACATCGCGTTCTTCAAAGGCATGCCGATTCACTACGGCTTTGCAATTTCCGGCTGTATCGGCATCTCCCTCGTTGTCGCAATGTTGATTTCGAGTCTGGTCGGCACGGCCGTCCCGATTTTCTTCAAGCACATTCATGTAGACCCGGCAGCGGCTTCCGGTCCGTTGATTACGACCATCACCGACTTGGTCGGTGTCGTGACCTACTACGGTCTTGCGTGGCTCCTCCTGCTGGAGTTTATGCATCTTTGAACATAAGATAATAAACAGAAAAGAGCTGTTCTCCCTTTGCCTGGAGAGAGGCTCTTTTCTTTGCTCTGTTTACATCTTCCGGTGACTCTGCAATACCTGCACGATGATTGCTGTACCAATTCCTTTGTCCGCTTAGCCGCTTTTTCAAACGATAACAGTATGTTGAGAAAATGTGAAAACAGCCGTAAGTTCTTAGACTTATCAGAAGATATATGCTAAACTGTAGTTATTACAAACCGTATCAGGGTTTCTTGGGAGGTGCTTATGAAAGTGTGGAGGAGATTTGTGTGTGCGCTGTCCGTGGCCGCAGTTTCCGCGGCGCTGGCTGTCCCGGCGCTCGCCGACGGCGCGCAGTGGAAGCGAAATGACCGCGGCTGGTGGTATGAGGAGGCAAATGGTGCCTATCCGACCGATGCGTGGCGTCTCATCAACGGCAAGTGGTACTATTTTGATGCCATCGGCTATATGGCGGAAAGCCGCTGGATCGGCAACTACTATGTCGGCGCCGACGGCGCAATGCTTGCAGGAACCTGGACGCCGGACGGCTACTATGTGGATGCGAGCGGCAAATGGGTCGAGGGTCTTCGCCACCCGGTTGTAGAGGCAGAGCCTGTCCGGCGGGCGAGTAGCGGGGGTAACCGAAGCACCGGCAGAAGCGGCGGTGGCGGCGGCGGAAGCAGAAGCGGCGGCAGAAGACGCGGCGGTTCCGGCGGCGGAAGTACGGCGGGCACGACTGTGACGGCATCGACGCAGGGACAGGAAAGCGGCAATTCTTCGAATACGATGGTGAATGCAAACACAGGCGCTCAGAATGCCGCAAATACAGCTACGGCGGCGGCACAGACCGAAAGCGAAGAGACGAGAGTCATTGCAGCTCTCCAGGCGCAGGGACTTACCGAGAAAGAAGCGAAGCTCTATTATGATATCAATGCCTACCGCGAGAGTCTCGGCCTGCAGAAATTATCGTTCTCGAAATCGCTGACCACGGTTGCGAGAACGCATGTGGTGGATGCCAATGCTTACAACCCGAAAGATCAGGTCGATGCGAGAGGCGTGCAGGGCAATCTGCACAGCTGGTCTTCGCACGGCAACTGGACACCTGTGGTTTACACCGGCGACCACCTGTATGCGTCCGCCATGTGGAGTAAGCCGAGAGAACTGACTTCTTATCAGGGCAACGGCTATGAGAATTCAGCGTGGTCCGGCGGACTTCTTACCCCCGAGGAGGCTTTGGATCTCTGGCAGCACTCGGAGGGGCACAATGCCGTCATGACAACCCAGGGCGCGTGGTCCGACTTAAAGACCATGGGTGTCGGCATCGACGGCAACTATGCCTTTGTGTGGTTTGGCAAAGACGCGGATCCGGCCGGGTACTACGATGTTCCGGATTACCAGGTGCTTCGCCCGTAACAAAAACAACTTGCTTTCTGAGCCCGCTCTGCTATAATAAAATGCGTGTTGCGGGGCGTGGCTCAGTTTGGCTAGAGCGCACGGCTGGGGGCCGTGAGGTCGCAGGTTCAAATCCTGTCGCCCCGAGTTGGATCAAACAGGAGATTCCCGAATCTCCTGTTTTTTTGTTACAAGTCGCAATGTCCGTGCGGTTATTTTTATTTGCGATAGCTAAGTTCGCGGGCGCATCTCTGTATTTTTGCGGGAACACATGGTATAATTGCACATGTGTCAGCGCGATAAAGGATTTTTTTCTATGAAAAAGATGGTAGCCTTTGATTTTGACAAGACACTCTATGACCACAAGGCGCTGGAGATTCCCGCGAGCGCAAGGAGAGCGCTGCGGGAACTGCGGGAGCGAGGGCAGCTCGTAGTGCTTGCGACAGGAAGAGATATGTCAACGCATTACTCTCGCCCGTTTCTGGATCTGGTCAATGCGGACGCCCGCGTGGAGCAGAACGGCGCCAAGGTGGTTGCCGACGGCAGAGTGCTCTTTGAGCACTTCATTGACCGCGCGCTTCTTCGGCGCATGCTGGACTACGCAGAGGAGACCGGCATCGGTTTCGGTGTCACCATAGAAGATGAGGACTACTACATAAACCCCGAGCGCATCCGCGAAGCGGAGATGAAGCGCTGGGGGCAGTGCGGTCGGCAGTTCAAGGACGCGTGGGCGCTCCTTGACAAAAAGATACGCACGGTCAACTTTATCGGCACGGAAGAAGAGGCGAGAGCCATGGAGCGGGCATTCCCGACTTTACAGCTTCGCATGTTCTCCGTGAACTACGGCGCGGACATCATTGAAAAAGGCATCAGCAAGGCAGAGGGATTAAAGAAACTCTGCGCGTATTACGGCTTGGAAATGCGCGATGTCTATGCGTTCGGCGATTCCTTTAACGACAGCGAGATGCTCGAAGAGGCCGGTGTCGGCATTGCGATGGGCAATGCGAAGGAGGAGCTGAAGGCCATTGCGGACTATGTCACAAGCCCGATTGACGAAGACGGTATTTGGAATGCCTGTAAGCACTTTCAGCTGGTGTGAGTGCCCGGGGAAAAAACAAGGAGGCCGATATGAGAGAAGAACTGAAACAGTTTCGCGAGGCGATGAAGAAGCGTGGAGTCACGGTCTATTATCAGCCGTATTCCGATGCACACGGCAGTGAGGACATCAGTGCCCGCGATCAGAGCGTGCGTGAAATCAGCGGTTTTACCGGAGATTCCTGCACCTTGGTTGTTCTGGAGAAAGAAGCATACATCTGGACCGACAGCAGATTCTTTGTGCAGGCGGAAATAGAATTGAAAGACAGCGGCGTCGGCCTCATGAAAGCGGGCGTCCCGGGCACCCCGTCGATTACCGCTTATCTCGAAGAGAAGTTCCCGGAGGGCGGGACGCTCGCTTTTTATGCGCCGCTGCTCGGAACTAAGACCGGCAAGGAGTTGAAGGAACTCGTTGAGAAGAAGAAAGGCAAGCTGATCACCGACCTTGACCTCGTCGATGATATCTGGAAGGATCGCCCGGAGAGAAGCCATGGGCCGATCTGGGTGCATGAGCTGAAGTACACCGGCGAAGAAGCGAAGAGCAAGATTGATCGCGTGCAGGAGGCTATGAAGAAGCTCGACAGCACAGTCTTCCTGACCGGCAGATTGGATGAGATTTCCTGGGTCACGAACCTGCACGGCTCCGACATTGCCTGCAACCCGGTCTTCCTGTCCTATCTGATGGTGAAGCCGCGCTCCGCAAAGCTCTTCTGCCAGGAGAACGCTCTCACGGAGGAGGCGAAGAAGTATCTCGCGGACCAGGGTATCAAGAGCGGTTCCTATGACGATTTCCTCGCTGAGGTCGGCAAGCTGAAGGACGAGCGCGTCCTGACCGATCTTCGCGATTTGAACTATGCGGTCTACAATGCGGTTGCCGACAAGAATACGATTGTCGATGCGCTGAGCCCGATTTCTCTGATGAAGATTGTCAAGAACGAGACCGAGCTGCAGGGCTTCCGCGACTGCCACGTCCGCGACGGTGTGCACCTCACCAAGTTCCTCTATTGGCTGAAGAAGACCGTCAAAGAGGGCAAGGCGGACAACTATACGGAGTACGATCTCGGCGAGAAGCTGGATTCGTTCCGCGCAGCGGACCCGAAGTACATCGAGCTCAGCTTCCCGACCATTCCGGCTTATCAGGCCAATGCGGCAATGGCACACTATATGCCCTCCAAGGAGCAGAGTTCGGTTGTGAAGCCAGAGGGACTGTTCCTCGTGGACTCCGGCGCACACTATCTGGACGGCACGACGGATGTCACGAGAACCATTGCACTCGGCGATATTACGCCGGAGCAGAGCCGCGACTATACGCTCGCGGTGGTCGGCATGCTGAATCTGATGTTTGCGGTATTCCCGTACTACGCGACCGCACCGAACCTCGACACCTATGCGCGTCAGACCATGTGGAGATACGGCAGAGACTTTGGCCACGGCACCGGTCACGGCGTCGGCTTCGTGAACAATGTCCATGAGCTTCCGGTCTCGGTGCGCCCGTGGGTACATCCGGACTACAGAAGAGAGGTCGCTTTTGAGCCGGGTATGGTGACGAGTGACGAGCCGGGCGTCTATGTTGACGGCGGTTACGGCATCCGCATCGAGAACATGCTGATTTGCGTGAAGGATACGGAGCATGAGGGCTTTAACCGCTTCGAGAACCTGACTTGGGCACCGCTCGATCCGGACGCTCTGGATTTCAGCGTCATGTCGAAGGATGATATCCGCCGCTTTAACAAGTATCAGAAGCGCGTCCGCAAGACCATTGCGCCGCTGCTTCCGGAAGAAGAGAGAGAATGGCTCATTCATGAGACAAGAAAAATTCGCCGCGAGAAAAAGCACTGAGCGGCACAGTAATCCCGAAACAAAGGCGCTTTTGAAAAAAAACGGCGCAGCGAAATCAGCTGCGCCGCTTCGCGCTGTCTCCGAGACGGCGCGCTGTCCCCATGAGAAGCGCTGCGGCGGCTGTTCTTACAGCCACTTGCCCTACGAGGAACAGCTTCGCAAAAAGCAGAGAGAGGCAGAGAAACTGCTCGGCAAGTTCTGTAAGGTAGAGCCCATCGTGGCGGCACCCGAGCCGCTGCATTACCGAAACAAGGTGACGGCGAGCTTCGGGTTTCAGAATAAGAAGCTCGTGGTCGGTGTGTACGAGCGGGACAGCCACAGGGTTGTTCCGATTGACCACTGCCGCATCCAGAACCGAACGGCGGACCGTATCATCCACATCATCCGCGATTTGGCGGTCTCTTTCCGTCTGAAGTCCTATGACGAGGATTTTAGAATCGGTACGCTCCGCCATGTTCTGGTTCGTACTTCCGAGGCGACAGGGCAAATCATGGTGGTGATCGTGACCGGTACGCCCATCTTCCCGGGCAGCAAGAACTTTGTCACTGCCCTCAGAAAGCAGTGTCCCGAGATTACGACCGTCATCCAGAACATCAACCCGCAGAAAACCAGCATGATACTCGGAGAGCGCGACAAGCTGCTCTACGGCAAGGGCTATATTGAAGATGAACTCATGGGGCTTACGTTCCGCCTCTCGCCGGCCTCCTTCTATCAGGTGAATGCGAAGATGACGGAGAAACTATACGAGACCGCGCTTTCGTTTGCGAATCTGACTGCAAACGATACGGTGCTCGATGCCTACTGCGGTGTGGGCACCATAGGAATGGCGGCATCCCGCAGCGCGGGACAGGTGATCGGTGTGGAGCTTAACAAGGCGGCCGTTCGGGACGCGATTGCGAATGCGAAGCGGAACGGCATCGAGAACATACGCTTCTTCGCGGACGATGCGAGCGATTTTTTGCTGCGCGTCGCCGAGAGCGGAGAGAAGCTCGATGTCGTGATTATGGACCCGCCGCGAAGCGGCAGCACCGAGCGCTTTTTGCAGAGCGCCTGCAAAGTGAAGCCGAAGCGCATTGTCTATGTCTCCTGCAACCCGGAGACCCTCGCGCGGGACTTGCAGCTCTTCAAGCGCTGGAACTACCACTGCGAGCGCCTTGTGCCGATCGATAACTTTCCGCTAACGGAACATCTGGAGACAGTGTGCCTCTTGAGCAACCGAAAACCAGATGCGAGAGTAAAGATCGATGTGGATCTGGAAGATTACTACCGTATCAAGGACAAACAGAAGAAAAACAAAGCCTCAGAATAGAATAAAACACCGAACTTAAAGCAAGAGAGCTGCTGATGCAAACAAACAATAGCGGCTCTTTTCGCATCAAGGGAGGTGGTGCCCATGATCTGACTCATGTGATGACGGAAGGCGAAGACAATCAATGACAATCACGAAACGGAGGAAATCATAATGGCAAAGAAAAGAAGTATTAAGCTATATGGCCAGAGCGGCTATAAGTATGCTATAAGTATCAGGAAACGCCCACAATCATGCTGAAGGGCATGTGGCTCAAAGAACTGGGCTTTGATATCGAGGATTATATCTCCGTCAACTGCGAGGACGGCAGACTGGTGATTACACCGGATGGCGAGAGGGTGGCTATTGGATAATCTGGCGGATACGCTACAGGTGTGCCTGGATTCAGGAGCGAAGAAGGCGCTACTTCCGCAGACATCGTTTGTAGATTTTGCAACGGTGCCGCCGGAACTGATGAGCGCTTTCCAACTGATCCCGTATCAGAGTGTGGAGGATGCGGTGTTTAAGGCGCTGGGGGTAGAGTAAGGAGATTTATGAAGGTAGTAGAGTCTGGATATAAAATTGATTTGCATATCCACTCCGTTTGTTCTCGTGCAAAGGACAAAGGGAAGGTGGCCTTCAATACTAAAGATAACATTGGCGTTCTGGCAGAGAAGCTGAACGCCAATGGTGTTCAGATGTGCGCAATTACGGATCATGATGCGTTCGGATTCGATATGTACAAGGCACTGAAGGCTTATGAAAATGATGATCAGTACTCTGTTATTAAAGTGTTTCCCGGTATTGAATTTACAGTTGAGTTTATCGGAGAAAAAGGCCCGACCGTGCTACATGTAATTGCTGTATTTAATGATGAGGATGAAGCCAAAGTAGCGAAGATCGCCGCTTGTTTGTTAGATGATAAGGGTAAAACTGCATATGACAAGAATGGCGCTTTTTCAGAGGGAAAGTTCCTTTCCGTTCTGAGAAACATTGATCTGGATACAGTCCTTATCGTTCATCAGAAGAGTTCTCTGACATCATCTCATCCGTATAAAAATGATGCGAAGACTGTTGGAGAAGAAAAATTCCAAGAGTTCGTTTACACTGATTATTTCGAGGCGTTTGAATTCAAAAACCGTAAGAACGAGGTGTTCAATAAGAATTTCCTGAATGCCCATGATCTGACTGAGGATATCCGATTCATTACGGGTTCCGATTGTCATGATTGGCGGTATTATCCTAAAGAGACAGAAAAAGATAATACGGATTTCGTCTATACTTATGTGAAATGCCTGCCTTGTTTTAGAGGGCTGGTTATGGCAATAACAGATCACAGAAGAATAAAGACAGTTAACAGCTTTTTCAATCCGACCGAGACCTATACCAAAAGTATTCAGATTACAATTGAGGGGGTAGGATATGATATTCCTCTTTCACGAGGAATAAATGTTATCATCGGAGATAATTCGATAGGAAAGTCCTTGTTGCTGCACAAACTGACAGAATACAGGAAGCAGCAAGACGGTCCACTTAATAAGACCGTGGTTCGAGGATATGACAAATATCTGAAAAAGCATAATATTGAGATTGGTACATCAATTCCTGCGGCAGAGATATTTGCTTTTGATATGCAGGGTGAGATCCGTGAAAAGTTTGAACAGGAAAAAATCAAGTCTGACGATTTCCTAAGACCTTATTATCCGGCCCCAATTAAGTCAGGGGCATACAAAGAAAAGATCCAGAGAAAACTGAACGTTATTTTTACATTCCTGGAAGAAAAATTCGCATTGGAGCTTTTGGAAGCTCAGTTGGGCAGATTTAAAATACTTGATGAAGACATTGAACAGGCGGAGAGCATAACGTTTGTTGGATCTGTCTCAAAGAATAATCCGCGTGTAGAAGGCTACAATTATATCAGCGCCGATCTGGATAATGTTGTCGAAAAGATAGAAACGATAAAGGAAAGCATCTGGCTTGAACAGGATGACTTGAAAAAGCTGGAGTATATTATTGAACAGCTGGAAAGTATGTCAATGCATTATGAGAAGAAAAAGAAAAGAGCTGAAAGAGAGAATACCAAAATTGCCCTTTTCCAAAACGCCGTCAGTAAGTTCAAGCAGAAATACCAGTCTTCTGTTTCAGATACGCAAAAGAAGATGTCAACATACAATGAGAATATTGATAACGCAGCCGAAGCGATTACTGCAATCATCGGACGGAGAGAGAAGCTGACAGTACCAGATTTCCGCATCGAGAAGGAATCGATTCAGATACAGACGGAACGTGTCCACGATTATGAATTTAATAGCAGACTGGGCATAACAGAAATCGATGAAGAGTACGTCAAAGGTCTTTTCGCATCTGAAATGAAAAAGGGCACTAAGAAATCTGTTCTGGAAATTAGTCAGGATGAACTGTCAGAACGGCTTTCCTATTTTACCGGTGCTCCATCAGAAGCACTGAATGAGTTGAAATCAAAAATATGGAAAAAGCTGGATGCCGATCTGGAGAATAAATTTACGATAACACAGGCAGGAAAAGACCGGACACAGGAATTGTCATCTGGGCTGGATGCTCAAATTTATTTTGATATTTTATCCTATGAAACGAGTCATGATGGCATGTATATCATCGATCAGCCGGAAGATAATATTTCACAGAAGGCTGTCCGGGATTATCTGCTTGACCGTTTTAAGATCATGGGTGAGCATCGTCAGGTTTTAATGGTGACTCACAGACCGCAGTTTATTGTAAATCTTGATGTTGATAATGTTATCTTTATCGGGAAGGATGATGACAAAATATATATTCAATCAGGGGCACTGGAATATCGGGATGCGGATTACAACATACTTGATATTATTTCTGACCATATCGAGGGCGGTCTTGATACACTGAGAAGGAGATGGAAACGTTATGAAAAGAATGCTTCAGTTTAAGAAGACGGATGCAGGTTATGCCTGTTTTGAAAATGAAGAGAATGTATTTGAGATAGCGAAGTCCAATCTCCAGTTTGATGTGAGGGCTTTCTACCAGGCTTTTTACAGCGAGGACAAGGACTTCGAGGACATTGAGGTGGAAAACTGTATTCCAGATGATAAGGACGGAAAGCGTGTATATGATTGCATTGTTCTTTTGATGAGCAAGATAAAGGAAAAGCTTGCTGAACTGCCACCAGAGGATAGTGATGAATCGTCACCAGAGGATGATGATCCTGCTGAGGAATAGCCGGATTATGAAATGATAACAGAATAGAAATTGATAACGACAGGGTGCGGAAATGATCTGCATCCTGTTTTTATTTGCTAGATTGCAAGATCAAGTAGGACAGTCTGAAATAATTCCTCCGGCGAACTGTAA
>ERZ772986.1849-NODE-1849-length-11870-cov-3.118240_pt1 | contig 11870 bp, 8 predicted proteins | sample MGYA00511898_ERZ772986 | MGnify/ENA primary metagenome ERZ772986 (study PRJEB29015, sample SAMEA2737934) | human oral metagenome | biome: human oral; feature: human-associated habitat; material: dental | place: China | collected 2148 ... | reverse complement strand
AAAGTGGCGATTTGGGCGATAATCAGTGCTTCCATAGGGAGAAGGGGGCAACAGGAAGTGGCGTGGGCTTCGTGCGGGCCTCCTTCGCAGGCTGCCTACTGCAAATCTTGCAAAACGCTCCCCAGCATGCCTCATGGCTGCGGGATGCCAGGCCCGCGCCCGGGCCACCCCTAGGCCGGCGTAGCCAAGGGCCAGGGTCCCCGCGTGAAAGGGCGCGTACTCCCTAACAGCCCGAAAAGTGCGCCCCTGACGGGTGGTCGTTTCCGGCGACCTGCGAAAACCCACGAGGGTACCCCATCAGGGGCGCACTTTTCGCACTGCTGTCGGGTATGGCGGCTGGCCGGGGGGGTCGGGGCGGCGCCGGGGCGCAGGTTGCGTGTACGGGAGTCCCCCTGCGTGACAGGATGCGGCCGCGCGGGGCCGATCCGTGTCAGGCGCCGGCGCCGCGTGACAGGCCCCCGCCGGCGGCGATGCGCCGGGGGGCGTGCGGGACGGCGCCGCGCAAACGGGAGGCCATCAAGCACAGCGCGCGCCGCGCGTCCCATGACGGGCCGCCGCGCGGAGCCCGTCGCCGATGTTCCCCCGGGCGTGGGCTTGGTGTGGGAAGACACCCGACGTCCTTCGACTATGAGGCACATTGGGGAGCATTTCGCAAGATTAGTACCCAATTTTCTCAAGAAGTGCCTTCAAGCCCTCGATGGGCGGAAGGGCGTCGCGGAGCTTTTGGGGCATATCCTGCGTCATCTTGTAGGTGGCGACTCCCATCGGCTTGTCAAAATCGCGCACGACGTAGTCAACGAACGCCCTGTTTGCATCCTTGCAGAGGACAATGCCTATGGAGTCGTTCTCGTGGGGCTTCTTCACGTAGCCGTCGAGGACGCTCAGGTACCCGCTCAGCTGACCGAGATATGCGGTCTTGAAGGGGCCAGCCTTCAGTTCCACCGCAACGAGGCAGTTCAGCTCACGATTGAAGAAAAGCAGGTCGATGTACTGGTCTTCACCAAAGGCCTCGAGATGGTACTGGTTGCCCACGAAGGCGAAGTCGCGTCCGAACTCGATGATGAAGTTCTTGATGTTGTGGATGATACCCTGTTCCACCACGCGCTCGTCGACGTCCGCACCATCACGTGCACCGAGCTCCTCCACATTAATGAAGTCAAGCAGGTACTCGTCCTTGAAGGTGCTAATGGCGCGAAGGGCACGCTGCCCCTGAGGAATCGTCTGCATGAAGTTGTTGGGCATCTTTCCCTGGTGGTGAAAGTCATCGCGAGCCATCGCGCGTTTGAGCTCGGAGACGGAGTAGTGGTTCTCTACGCAGGTGCGAATGTAGAAGAAGCGCTCTTCGCGGTCCTTAGCCTGGTTCAAAATCGCCATATGGTGCGTGAAGCCGATGCTCTTGAATGCCTCCGCGTCCTTTGGCTGCAATTTCATCAGTTGCGCCTGATGAAAATTGCCAAGCGCGACCCTGACTGATTCATCAGTCGCGACTGATGAATCTCCCTGGGCGTCCTCTGGGGACCAGGCCTCGAAGAAGATGCGCATGTTGCGCAGGTTCGTAGCCGAGAACCCACGCAGGCCGGGCAGTTCTTCCTGAAGCTGCGAGCTGATGGCGTCGATGGCGCCCTTGCCCCACGTGCCAGTGCGCGTATTGGCCGAGATATACCCGCCAATGGAGTAGTAGAGTGCCAGCTGCTGCGCGTTGACGCCCTTGACGGCCTCGTACTGGCTCTTGAGTATCGCCTGCTTGATGGCCCGTACGGCGTCGCCATAGCGTAAGAGCCCGCCCATCTAGATCACCCGCCTTACGGTGTCGGGACTGTAGGCCTTGAAGAGCTCCTCGAAGTTGGCGGCGTCGGAGTCGCTGGCGAAGGACGCATCGCGGAAGGCGGCGTAGATGGGCTTCAGCTGGGCGATCTTCTCTATGGCATCCGTGCTTACCGGCATGTCGAAGCAGGCTATGAGCTGGCCGTCGTTCACGTTGAAGCAGGTAGCCCCCGCAACGTCAATCTTCTCCACGCGTGCGGAGTATGGGATGCGAAAAGTGGGTAGCACCTGGAAGAGCAGGTCTTCAGGTGTGCGGTCCTCCTTGAGATTGTCCACAAGGCTTAGCAGGCTCGCCTGGGTCTGCTCACCAGGCTCGCTATAGGTGTCCAGGAAGTTGGAGCTGTCGATGCTGAACACACGGAAGCCGATATCAGGGACAGGCTTAGGATCCTCGCCAAGCTTAAGCTGACGATTCGATACATCGACCTCTTCGGCAATCTTCTTACCAGCACGGCGAATGCGCTCTTCGCCGATGTCGCAGATGGTGCTCAGCCTCAGAGACCCCGCATCTGTACCGTCTATTACTTCTTCTGGAATCTGTACGAGAATCCACCTAAGACTAATCTCCTGCGCAACCGACAGTCGCATCGCAGCATGGGCCATCGACGCTGACCCTGAGAAGAAATCTAGAACGATGTCTCCATTCGAAATACCGCTCAATAGCATGCAACGCTCTATGAGCTCCGGTGGCTTTGGAGTGTCAAATACATTCGAATACCCAAAGAGGCCGCGCATGCCTGCCTTTGTCTGACGCATCGCTGGAAGATCATTCCATATAGTCATCCACGGCTTTGTGGGGCTGTCGGCCGCATACTCCCTTGTATAGGGAGTCCATTTGCCTTCCCTTTTCTTCCAAACTAGATCGCCTTTGGCAATGAGTTCATTGACGCTGCTGGGCCCAGCGGCCCAGCGGCCTTCGCGCCCATCCTCGCGAATCGGCCATACCTCAGTGCCATCAGGCGCTTTCAGGGGATAAAACATGGTTGGCCTGTCAGCGCGAAGGCTGTTTTTCCCGTTTTTGCGCAGTAGTCTATCGCGCCAGAATCGCCCATCCTTATCAGGACCCTTGTACGCATCAACCAATTCTGGGGCAGGACGTTGGCTCAGCGTCGCCTGGCTAGTGCTCTTCACGTACATGAGTATGTACTCATGGTCTGGAGTGATTGCAGCATGGTTATCATTTGGACTGTCTACTTTGCGCCATATAAAGCGCGTCACGAAATTCTGATGGCCGAACACTTCATCGCATAATTTCTCGAGATTGACAGCTTCGTTGTCATCGATGCTGACGAAGATGGCACCGTCACTGGAAAGCAGGTCACGAGCCAACAGCAGGCGCGGGTACATCATCGAGCACCAATCGGAGTGGAAGCGGCCGTTGCCCTCGGTGTTGGCTACGAGCCTGCCTCCCTCCTCATCGTACTCGCCGCTCTGGGCGTCGTATTCCTCACGTGTCTGTGCGAAGTCATCGTCATAGATGAAGTCGTGCCCCGTGTTGTAGGGCGGGTCGATGTAGATGAGCTTCACCTTGCCGGCATAGGTCTCGCGCATAACCTTGAGCGCATCTAAGTTGTCGCCCTCGATGTAGACGTTCTGGGTGGTGTCCCAGTCAACGGACTTCTCGGGGTGTGGCCTCAGCGTCTTGTCACAGGGCTTGCGTGCCTCTAGCTTGGCCTCCACCTTGCCCGGCCACGTGAACTGGTAGCGCTCACGCTGACCTTCAGCTACGTCTCCCAGAAGGTCACGCAGTGCGTCGAAATCGATGGCCTTCTGCGGGTTGCCCTCTGCATCGGCTACCTCGGTTGCAACGGAGGGAAACAGCTCTGCCAGCCGCTCTACGTTTTCCCGCGTGATGTCAGGCGTTGAAAGCTCAAGATTGCTTATGCTTGGATCGGTCATGACCTCAGTCCTTCCAGCTCGCACTTCTTCTCCTTTATCTGGGCGAATAGCTCGTTCTTACGGTTGATCTGCTTGGCCGCCCTGCAGGCGGCATCGAGCTTCTTGATTTCCGCCTCAAGATCCGCCTTTTGCCTCGCTCGTTCGATGCGGGCATCTATATCCACGCTGTCGGTATCTCCGAAGACAACCTGCGCGCAGATGGAGTCCCACACCGCGTCGAGCGTCTTACCGGCAAGAACAAGCCTGTCAACAGCGTTTGAGGCATGCAGCCCACCGCGAAGCACGTACACCGTGCCTCCCGGCTCCGTATAAAACGCCAACATATGGGAGTTCGCCCTCGCGATTACCTCGATAGCGCGCACTGGCTGTTCGCCCCCCTTGAGCTCAAGGCTCAGCAGCATGATCTCGTGCACGCGCTCGCCATCGGCGAGATTCGCCGTCATCGGCTTGATGCTGTTGGCGATGGTGATGCGCTCGATCAGGTGCACGAACTCGTCGCGCGTCCTCGCGTCCAGCCTGAGGTTTCGGTAGAACGCCTCCTTGGGAAGACGGCGGCCCACCTCTGTCGTGCTCGGCAGCCCTAGCATGGCATCACCGCCAGGAAGCACACCAGCTCGAAGTCGTCGAGCCCTTCCACGTCGTTCTCGAGGAAGCTCGTCGTACCGCCGCCGAAGAAGCTGTCGATGTCACTCTCTGCCTTGGCGTCGATGATGGAGCCAACGGCATCCTTGAGCAACTTTGCCTGCTTGCGCATATCACGCCCGTTCTTGGTCTCGCGGTTGAAGGCCTTGCAGAGAGCCTTGTCTGGCTCAACCTTGCCACGGCAGAGCAGGCGCATGGCGTCCAGCGTGTCCTTGGGACTGAGGTGTCCGTGCAGCACCTCGCCGTCATCCTTCACATACACCAGATAGTACGGGTGCAGATGGTTTCTGCCCTGGATGTTCACGCCAGGGTTCACGTTGCGCAGCACGAAGATCACGCCTGGCTCCTCACCTGCAACGACAGCATGAATACCGCTCGGCAGGCGGTCAACCTCGGGGTTGTCCTTGTAATAACCCAGAAGGTCCATGCGAAAGTCGTTGAGGCCCAGGTCAGTGATGGAGACGCCCCCGCTTGCGTCCTCAAGGTCAACGACCTCCTCCTGCATCTGGCGCAACTGGCGTTCGCGGTACTCGAGGTCGCCCTTCTCCTCCTCGTTGATGTAGTCATCATCACCCGTGGAGGTCATCACCGTTATGCGCATGCGCTCCTCGACGCGCGCCTTCAGCTTGATGTACTCGTCCAGCTCCACGTCGGGCCAGTAGTTCACGAGCTGGATGACGTCGTTCTTGGAGCCTATGCGGTCTATGCGGCCGAAGCGTTGCACGATGCGCACGGGGTTCCAGTGGATGTCGTAGTTGATGAGATAGTCGCAGTCCTGCAGGTTCTGGCCCTCGGATATGCAGTCGGTGGCTATCAGGACGTCAATGTCGTACCGCTCGAGTTCTTTTGCAACGATGTCGCGCTCCTTAGAGACGGGCGAGAAGCACGCGAGGATTGAGCTCATGTCGTTGGGAACCGCCTTGATGGTACAGCGCCCCGGGTTGGTTCCCGTAACGACAGCAGTCTCAAGGCCAAGCTCGCTCCTGGCGAAGGCGCCCAGATGCTCGTACAGGTATTCCGCTGTATCGGCGAACGCGGTGAATACCATGATCTTGCGATTGCCGGCGTTTATCGGGTGTTCGACCTTCTGGCGAATCTCCTCGCGCAATTCAAGGAGCTTGGCATCATGCGCGGGGTCGATGTCCTTGATCATGCTCAGCAAGAGCTTGATTGTCTCCACATCTGTCGCAACATCGTGCTCCCAGCTCATCCAGTCCATGTCCTCAAGGTCAATCTTCGTCTTGCCGCCAACCTCGAAGAACATCTCCTCGTCATCCAAATCGAAGTCGAACTGCCTGCTCGTGTCCTCCACCACCACGCGCCGGGTAGCGCAGTTCGCCTTGTAGTCGTCCATCACGTCGAGCGTGTCGTCCATGTACTCCAGGATGCGTTCCAGCGTCATACGGAACGACCAGACGGAGCTTTCCAGGCGCTTGAGCAGGTTGGTGTTCATCAGCTTGCGGACGCCGGTCTCGCGGCCAACCATGGTCAGGTTTCCACCGCTCTCACCAGCGTACTTGCTTGCCTTTGACTGGTGCAGATACTGCGACGGCATGTAGACGGCAAGGCTCAGGTTCTCCAGCTCGTCGTAAATCTCGTGATAGCTGATTGCCTTGGGCAAAGTCGAAAGGTGGGGCCTCCTCGATATGGGCTTGTTGCGCCTCGGGAACGGCCCCAGCGCCGCCATGTCGTAGTGGCGTTGGATGTGCTTGCGGCTCCGCGCCACGGTCACCTGGTCCAGCACCTCGAAGAACTCGAAGTCGAGCATGCGCGTCAGCGCCTCGGTCGTGCGCTGGTCGGGCGGCAGCTTGCTCCAGCGCGTGAACACGACCTGGGCGTTGCGGAACACCGTCTCGATGTCGTTGTCGATCTTGAGGCGACCCTCCCACTTGGAGGCGTCGTCTGCATAGGCAAGCGCCAGCTGGTTGCGCAGGTCGCGGAAGCGATTGTTCACGGGTGTCGCAGAGAGCATGAGGATCTTGGTCTTGACGCCCCCCTTTATCACGCGCGAGAGGAGGCGCTGGTAGCGGTTCTCGCGGTCATCGTTCTTGGAGGCCGAGTCCGCGCCGTTGCGGAAGTTGTGGCTCTCGTCGATGACCACGAGGTCATACGCGCCCCAGTTGATGCGGTCGAGCGGGATTCCCGTCTCGGACATGCCGCGGTCGCGCGACAGGTCGGTGTGGTAGAGCACGTCGTAGCGCAGCCGGTCCGCCGCTACCGGGTTGTTCACCACGTTCTGGTTGTAGGTCAGCCAGTTGTCCTTGAGCTTCTTCGGGCACAGCACCAGCACGTTGCGGTTGCGCGACTCATAGTACTTGATCACCGCCAGCGCCGTGAACGTCTTGCCCAGGCCCACCGAGTCGGCCAGGATGCAGCCGTCGTAGGTCTCCAGCTTGTTGATGATGGCGAGGGCCGCGTCGCGCTGGAAGTCGTAGAGCTTGCCCCAGATCGCACTCTCGCGGAAGCCCGTGCCCTCGTTGGGCAGCACGTCGTCGGATATGTCGTCCAGGAACTCGTTGAAGATGCGGTAGAGCGCCGCGTAGTAGACGAGCTCCGGCGCGTTCTCGGCGTACATGGCCGTGATGGAGCCGATGACGGCGTCGGTCACGTCCTGCAGCTGTACTGAGTCCCATGCCTCGTCGAAGTTCCGCAGGCACTCGCGCGACTGCGCCGCGTCGAGCCGCATCGTCACCGAGAAGCCGGTGTCGCCGCGCTCGGTGCCGAGCTTGACCGTGGTGAACTCGTCGAAGGGAAGGTACGCGATGTCGTCGGATAGCTGCGACACCTCCAGGAAGGAGTCCATGTGCCCCGGCTCGTCGAACGACTTGAACCGCGCCTTGCGCCGTATCCAGTCGGCGCACTCGGTGGCCACGGCCTTCTGCGTCAGTTCGTTGCGAAGCTTTATCTCGAACTGCGTGCCGAAGAGGCCCTGCTCGCGCGAGAGCCGCGGGATGTAGAACTCCCGCTTCTCGCGCTTGGGCCGCGTCGCCGTGAAGGTGTCCGAGGTGAAGATGAAGCGGAACTCGTCGAGTCCCTCAAGCTGCTCGGAAAGCTCCCGGTAGGCGTACATGGAGAAGACCGAGGCCGCGACCGAGAGCCGGTCGCCGTGGCCGATCCGCGCTGCCAGGTCGTCCTTTACGATACGCGCCCTGTTGTCGAAGTAGCCCGGCTGCATGCGCTAGTCCTTCCGGCTCAGCTCTTCGATCATGAGCCCCTTGATGAAGGATGTGAAGTTCATGCCCCGAAGCGATGCCGCCTCCTTCGCGGAGTCGCGAAGCGTGCGCGGGATGCGGATGGTGACGGGCACCAACTCGGAGTCCACGAGGTAGGACTGGATTTCCGTCGGCGACGCTCCTGAGTCAATCAGCTCGGCATATTTCATGTGCTCATCCTAATCGTTGCATGACAGGTGCAGTACACAAGAAAGATTCTATCAAAGGGTGCGGACACTATTCATTTGCCAGGCTAGCCATTGGAGTCTCACACACCCCGCCCACGGGCAAGCCCGCCCGAGGGCGCCTACGGCTACTTCAAGCGCGGGTGCGCAGGACATGAATTGACTCTCGAAATTGGTATCGTCCGCGCAGTTCGGAAGCGGATCCTGTGGCCACCTGTGGCCTTCTTGTGGCCAAAATAAGAAAAAGGCCAGAGGTCTTAGCCCTCTGACCTGCGTTTTCTGGTCGGGACGACTGGATTCGAACCAGCGACCTCTCGGTCCCGAACCGAGCGCGCTACCAAACTGCGCCACGTCCCGTTCAGCGAGGAACCACTCTAGCAGAATTGGGCGCCCGAGCCAACCGTCATTGTCGCGCACGACCACCAACCCTGTGTATCAAGCGCATGTCCAGCAAGGTCACAAGCGCGTTCGTGCGTGTCGCAGACGGCAAAGACGCAGCTGCCCGAGCCCGTCACGCAAAGGCCCCGGACGCCTTCTTGCCTGCCCAGCCATTCACAGACCACCGCGTCTTCGGGTACGATCCGCAACGCGGCGGGCCCGAGGTTGTTGTAGAGCCCATCGCAGACGGCCTCCAGGTCACCGCGGCTCAGGGCATCGCGCATGGCCCGAGCGTCACGCGGGCTCGCAGGCCGCTCGTCAAAGGCCCCAAATGCGTCGGCCGTCGGAACGCCCGCACACGGGCGCACGAGAAGGATGGGGACATCGCCCAGCTCCGGGTACGACTCCACGAGCACGTCGCCGGCGCCCACGAGATAGGACGGCCTTGGGTCCAGGAAGAACGCCACGTCGGCCCCAACCGAACGGGCGACGGACACGACACGCTCGTCGCTCGCGCCAACCTCCCACAGGCTGCAGAGGGCGAGTATCACGGACGCGGCGTCGGACGAGGAGCCACCCAGCCCGGACTGAGGGGGTATGTTCTTCTCGATCTCGATCTGGTAGTCACGGGACACACCGAACTCCCGACACATGCGCATGGCGGCGATCCAGGCGGTGTTGTCCCGCGTCGCGACGCCCACGTCCTCGCTCATCGCGAGACAGACGCGAGACGATGGGCCCGATACCGCACCCGATGCCGCGCCTGGTGTGGAGCCCGGAGCGACGCGGCGCGCAGCATCCTCCGACGACCGACGGTCGAACTCCGTGACGGCCACGCGATCCGCCAAGGCGACGGCGACCATGATGGAGTCCGCACGATGATAACCCCGGTCGTCACGGCCGGGGTGGATGCCTAGGTGCAGATTGAGCTTTGCCGGTGCGGCGAGCGTGACCGATCGAGCCATGGCAGGACGGCGCGGGGCCTACGCGTCCTCGACGAGGGCGCCGAAGTCAAGCACGCGCTCGCCCGTGTCGGGGTCGTAGAGCTCGACGGTACTGGTCAGGACGTCTACATACTGGTAGGACTGACGTGCCGTACGGCCACGTCTCTCCTCGACCTCCACGACGAACAGCGAGGGATGGGCCCCCACAAGGGTGCCGGTACGCTCCACGATGCGGGAGCGACCCATGTTGGCGCGCACCCTGATGCGCTTTCCCTGCAGGGTGGCAAGTTCCTCGCGGATCTGGTCTACTCTGTTGACGGGTGGGACTTCTGCTTCCATCAAAACCTCCAAGCAGTGGCCGCCGGGCGCATGAGGCCCCGCGACCTCTGATACCATGCGACCTTTGATTGTATGGCACATAACTTGCGTTCACTAAACACCGACGAAGGAGCGGCGCATGAATACGACACGCATACAGCGGGTGCTCGAGAACCTCTCCGCAGACGGCCTGTCGCAGGCCCTGATCACGGACCCGTTGTCCATCTGGTACCTGACGGGCTACTACACCGAGCCCTACGAGCGCTTCCTCGCACTCTACCTGGCACAGGACAGCTCCGCCGCAGCGGGCTTCCGCACGACGCTGTTCTGCAACCGCCTCTTCCCGGACGCATCGGGCTTCGCCGACCAGATCGTGACCTTCGATGACACCGAGGACCCCATCGCGCTGGTCTCGGACGTAGCCGAGAGGGACATGCCCCTCGGCATCGACAAGGAGCTCTCTGCCCGCTGGCTGCTTCCGCTGATGGACGCCGGCGTCGCCACAAGCTTTGCCCTGGCATCCACCGCCGTAGACGCCGCACGCTCCGTGAAGGACGGCGAGGAGCAGGAGTTCATGCGGGCGGCAAGTCGCGTGAACGACGAGGCCATGGGCTGGCTGGTCGCACAGGTGCGCGAAGGCGTGGCGGAGCGGGAGATAGCCGCAGGCCTTCTGGGGGAGTATCGCCGCCTGGGGGCGGAGGGCCACGCCTTCACGCCGATCGTCAGCTTTGGTCCCAACGCCGCCGACCCGCACCATGAGCCAGACGGCACCGTCTTCCACAAGGGTGACATGGTCCTCTTCGACGTCGGTTGCAAGCGTCGGGCCTACTGCTCGGACATGACGCGCACGTTCTTCTCGGCCGAGCCCACCGCCCGCCAGCTCGAGGTGTACGAGGCGGTGCGTCGCGCCAACGAAGCGGCCGAGGCCATCGTCAGGCCCGGCGTCACCTTTGCCCAGATAGACCTGACGGCTCGACGCGTTATCGAGGAGGCTGGCTTCGGCCCCTATTTCACGCACCGCCTGGGGCACCAGATCGGCCTCACGGACCACGAGCCTGGGGACGTCAGCTCAACGCACGACGAGGCGGTCCGCCCGGGCCAGTGCTTCTCCATAGAGCCGGGCATCTATCTGCCGGGAGAGATGGGCGTTCGCATAGAGGACCTGGTCATCGTGGGTGAAGGCGGTTGCGAGGTGCTGAACTCCTATCCCAAGGGGCCCACGGTCCTCTCGGTCTAGCGCACGCCTCGCACAGCGATCGGCACAGGCCACACGGCACAGGCCACACAGCACAGGCTACACGGCACGGACCGCACGATGCGAACCGCACGACGATGCGAACCGCACGACGCGGGCGAGGGCGGTCGCAGGATACGAGGTGCGAGTGGGTTTGCGACGTGGATTTCGGTTGCTGGCGCACGCCGGTCGCGGGCGCAGCCTCCGGTTGCCGACGTGGCCTCCGGTCTCTGGCAGGCTCCGGTCACTAGTGGCCTCCGGTCGCCGGAAGTGAGTACTTCTCAGGAGAAGTGAGTGCTTTCTTCGGCACCCGACGGGGACGAATCATCTGGAAAGTGCGCATCCTCCCAAGTATCCGCAGGTACACGCGTTGTCGTATTTCGTCGGAGGTGGGTGCCGGCACTCACCTCAGGAAAAAAGTACTCACTTCCGAGACGCCGGTACTCACTTCTACGGAGAAGTACTCACTTCTGGTAGTCTCGGCGCCCGCTCCCGGCGATTCCGACGGCGCCAATGTTCACCTCGAAATACCCAGCGCGGTGCCTGGCGCGGTGCCTGGTGCGGTGCCTGGCGCGGGGCCCGGCGCGGTGCCCGGCACGAAGGAAACGCGGAAGGACGGGGGCAGTGGGTCTAGAAGACCTGCCCCCGCTCGCACACCCACGCGCTTCCACGGCATCACAGCTGGGGGCACTTGGAGAGCGCTGCCTCGTCGGCAATGACCACGCAGTTGGTATGCAGCTGCAGAATCGAAGCGGGGCAGCCGGGGTCCACCGGGCCGTAGCACATCCGCTGGACCGCATCGGCCTTGGCCTCGCCGTTGGCGATAACCAAAATCATGCGGGCGTACATGATGGTCTGGACGCCCATGGTGTACGCCTGACGCGGGACGTCCCCCTCGCGCTCGAACAGGCGCGCGTTGGCCTTGATGGTGCTCTCGGTGAGGTCGACGCAGTGCGTCCCCTTGGAGAAGAAGTCATCGGGCTCGTTGAAGCCTATGTGCCCGTTATGCCCTACGCCCAGCAGCTGCAGGTCCGGGTAACCGGCCTCGGCGACCATGCGGTCGTATTCCCGACAGGCGACGTCGGCGTCGGGGTTGGCGCCGTCCGGCACGTGTGTGTTGGCCTCGTCGATGTTGATGTGGGCAAAGAGGTTCTCGTGCATGAAGCGGTGATAGCTCTGCGGGTCATCCTCGGCGAGACCGACGTACTCATCCAGATTGAACGAAGTCGCCTGC
>ERZ772986.1848-NODE-1848-length-11871-cov-5.523443_pt1 | contig 11871 bp, 7 predicted proteins | sample MGYA00511898_ERZ772986 | MGnify/ENA primary metagenome ERZ772986 (study PRJEB29015, sample SAMEA2737934) | human oral metagenome | biome: human oral; feature: human-associated habitat; material: dental | place: China | collected 2148 ... | reverse complement strand
CGGGAGTTAATAAAGGAATTTTTGAACTTAATCAAGGTGACAAGCTCAAAGGTCAGATGATTCTCGAGGTGCCTGTGCAAAAGAAACCAATCCCACAAAATGTGATAAACTATGCAGATAAGCTTCGCATAAAAATCAGAAACACGAATAATAAATTATATAATTAGTTATGAAGACAATATTCAATAGTACCTGGGTTGGTAATTACATAGGTACAGAAGAAACCACCCTATGCCAATTAGATGGCTACAACAAAACTCGCTATTCTCGTCGAAAGACGAAAGAGGGGCTGTTAGAGCTTGCTTCTCGCGAAGCCCACGAGAAGCAAGAGGTCTACTTTGCAACGATACTCAATGATGATGGTAGCCCTTATTGCGCCATTGAGTCCAATACGGGATACTTTGGCTTGGACTTCTTGAGAGATAACTACGATAACTATTTGAGTTTCTCGTATCGTTCCTACCCGGAGTATCCAGGCAAGCTGTTCCTATACGGAATAATCCTTTACGAATGCCGTCCAGGAACAGCAGAGAGGCTAAGGCGGATAGATTTTGGATATAATTTCGAGAGAAGTTATAGTACGCTACTCTATCAGGGAGAAGCCTATAATGGGACATTTGAAGTTATTAAGACAGATCATCCCCCTATCTCAGAGGAGGAGTTCTCCAGGCTTTTGGTTGATTACCCCAAGTTCGGGGAATATGACCAACTTATACGCTTGGATCGCATTCCTTTGCAGGCTCGGGAACGTATTCTTGAGTATACGGACAAGGAGTTCCCAGCATTTAGGCAGTATCTACAGCGTGATATTGAATGTTATCAGAAGGCAAAATAGTAAGCTATTTGTTGTAGTTGACATTCCATCAAGAATATCATATAATTCCATCACTCCTATGATAAAAGTAATAAGAATGATAAATAGCACCCTCTTTTGTCTTATTTTCTCCCTGATTGAAGCGGGAAGGCGGGCAGTAGACCCATCACTTGGCTAAAAGTGCAGCAGGCTACTCAGAGAACGGACAACAGAACGGCCGAGCAACCCACAAACAAAATCTGTACAGCTGCTCATAAACCGATTGGGGATTTATATTTAATGCCCTGCTTAATACGACGTCGTCATATCCTCGGGCACGCAAATATAATAATCGGCAATGCCTTGATAGGCCTCATCCAAGTGCGAAATGTCCTCCTGTCGTACGGCTCTCACTACCACATATCGCACCCCCGGCTTATATGTTAACAGATAAGGGATGATGCCCTCACGGCTATCCGAATGGAAATTCCCATTGAAATGAATCAACTTCCCCGGCAGATTTTGGGCAATTCGCCAGGCCATCGTAGCATCTTTGATAGCCTGCGCCTCGGCAATGCGGTGCGGATCGGCATTTTTATTCTTCCCCATCATCCCCATGAGTGCAAAGCCCTGCTCAACATTTTCATTTGATTGAAAGTGGATAGGCAATGGTGCCATGTAACTTTTTGCTTCGGTTGAGAACGAATCCAAATAGGCAAGACCATGGTTTTTCACGGCAGTGGCATAACGACGCGGCACATTTGTGGCAACAACGGGCACGTGATGTTCGCGCGCAAAGCCAATCAAACCGGCGTAATCGGTACTGTAATTGGGCCACAAGCGCGCTTCATCCTCAAATCGTTCGCCCGTAATCTGCCCCTGAAGATACTCATTTAAGATGAGTTGATTGTCGCTTTCAAACATTTCCAAGCCCATTTTCAACTGCGCTCCGTGCACATTGTAAAGACTTTCCAGCAACTTTTGCTCCATCCAATGGGTGATTACACAGTTATGTATCTCGCCAATGAAAACCACATCCGCCTTGGAAAGATTCTTGACGAGCTGCTCATAACTGATTGATTTACCCTTGTTGTCATAAAGACGATAGGCTTCCGGCTGCTGCTGTGCCGACACATTGACTGTCATAAACACCGCCATGAGCAGCCAAATCATTCTGAATTTCTTTGTCATTTTTATTGTTTTTGTGATTTATAGACCACTATCCTTCGGTTCCAATCCAACATACTGCTGGCCATTTCCCGCACCATCTCGGGCGTAATGCTTCCCAAGCAGGCGCTATAATCATTGAAATCGCTCAACGATTCACCATTTTTCACCAACGACATCAGGGTTGTTTTCCACTCTGCAGGTGCCTTGTCGTTGAGTATTTTGTCCTTGGTCACGAGGAAAGAACGTTTCAGTTTCTCGAGTTCGGCAGTGCAAACAGGCTGCGTCTTCAACTCATCGAGCATACCTTTCAGCAGTTCTTCCGCCCGTTTACGGTTCTCATCTTTCAGCGAAAGTGTCACCATGAAATGGTATTTCTGCTGCGGAATGCCACTGTAATACATGTCAACGTAGGGCGAATAAACGATATTTTCACGTTCACGCAACACTTGCAGCACGCGGTCTTGCAACACATCGCGCATCAATTTCATGGTCAACGAAGCCTGAAGCGAAGGCTTATAGTTGCCCGCAAACACATAATGCGCCACCGTCTGATGGTCGTTTCCGCCTTCGAAGCCCTTCACAAAGACTTTGTTTTCCCTCCTGAACGGTTCTTCTTTACGAGGCAAAGGCTCTGCCTGGGGCACCATCTGCGAGAAAGTTGCAATAGCTTTCGCTGTCACATCGGCCTCACCAAAGTTGCCTGTTAGAATGATTGTGAGCTGCGATGGATTGGCAAACAAGCGTTTATAATAGTGCGTAAGCGTGTCGATATTCAGGATTTCCAAAGCAGTTTTCATGGCACAATCCTTGTTCATTGCTCCCCCATCGCCCACCAAAGAGTCGATGGTGTTGGTCATTAAGCGATCGGCATCGTGTGCCAACAGCCTGTCAAGGAGCGTCGTCTTGCCTGCATTGGCTTTTTCATTAGCCACACACTCGGAAAAATCCTGACGATTAATGCCTGGGAAACACAACTTTTCGTACACCAAATTAAACAGCTCCGTGGCTTTCTTTGCCGGCGAAGAGGCCAACAACTGATGCCAAAACGCATCCTCACCCACGGTCATTGACAGTTGTTCTTGGGTCATCACCGAGAGCAAGGTGTCGCTCGTTACCTTTTCTAAACCGCCCATATCCACATAGCTCACTGCATCATGATACTTCAAAAGCGCTGCAGGAGGGAGGTCTGCCGTGCCGCCTCGTCCCACAGCTGCCAAGAAAAGCGTGTGGTCTTCGTCCATGGTGGGGCGCACTAACAACCTGATTCCATTGGTAAGCTGCACATCGTTAAGCCCCAGTTCAGGCCATCGGCGTTGGCTTTTCACGCTTCCCGGCTTCACTTTGGCCGGCGTTTTCAAACACAAAGGCAAAGCCACAGTGTCGTTTTCGACCACGATATGCCGATCGATATAGGGCACTATTGGGCGTCGCCAGCCCTGTTCCCACGCTTCATCAGCCCGCTGAGCAGTGAGTAGTGTATCGTTTTGCCCGCCCGTTGCAACGGTATAGGCATACAACCGACTACGTTTCATGGCGCGAAGTAGCCTTTTCAAAAGCGTTTGCAGTTGCCGACTCGTGGTCGCAGCCACCTGTTTGCGCACCCATTCCACATCGTTGGCATCGCGAAGCGGACGGTCGCCAGCCGTGATATAGTCGATGAAATCATCACATAAATCGGCCGAAAGATGCTGAGTCGTGTCGGGTTGCAACTGTGCCAAACGCGCATCGATGAGCCTTTGCAGCTCGTTTGCATCCAAAGGCAACTGCAACAATCGTCTGCATTCATTACCGGCACTGGCTAATTGCTGCACCAAATGGTTTGCTGATACCCCGCGAAGGGCTACCACAAAATGGTCTTTGTCGGCCAAATACCAATTATTCGACACGTCACCGTGTACACTATCGGCCGCCAAACGATTTGAAAGGCATTGCACCAGCATGCGCATGCGTTGCTTGTCGACAGCATCTTGCAGTGTCTTTCCTGCAAAAGTGGTATGCGGAATGATGAGTTCCAGCTTGCTTTCACGCTGCAAGCTGTCGGTAATCTGCATCCAAGAGGCACCTCGGGCATAGGTCAACGGCACGCATCGGACGGTCCCTTCGCCGCTTTTCCTTGGAATGGTGCCCACCGTTTCGCGCAGTTTGGCAATCACCTCCTCGGCCTTTACCTGCCCGATGACCAACACCGTGGCATGCGATGGCGTGTACCAACGTTCGTAATAGGCGCGCAATCGCCGGCTGTCAATGCGGTTAATGTCGCTCGATGTGCCCAAGGGAAGCCGCTCAGCATAGCGGCCATGCCCAATCTTCAAAGCGTAAAAGTCGTCGTTTTGCTGATAGCTGCGCAACTCTTCGATAATCACACCGCGCTCTTTTCTGACGCGATCGTTATCGAAAGAAATAGCACAGAGCCAATCGCGCAGAACTAAAAAAGTAGAATCGAGCACGCTGTCGTGGGCTGAATGATGGGGTAATGAAAGCCAGTAAATCGTGCGATCGAAGCCCGTAAAAGCATTGATGTCGCGACCAAATTTCATGCCTTGCCGCTCGAAATAGTCGATAAGCGCACGCTTTGGAAAGTGTTTCGTGCCGATAAAGGCACTGTGTTCCAAGAAGTGAGCACCTCCGCGCTGGTCGTTTTCCTCCTGCAACGCCCCCGCATTCATGACCAATCTCACCTCAATACTGTGTTTCGGAAGCCCGTTGGGCACTATGATGTAGCGCAGCCCATTGTCAAATTGTCCTTCAACGGTGCCTTTTGGCAATGTAATATATGCCTTTTTATGGTGTAAAGTCATTGCTTTTGCACCATAAAAAGGCATACATTGCAGCATCATAACGCCCAAAAAAAGACGCCATAAAAACTTTTTCTGCATACAATAAAGGTTTCTTAGGGGTGCATGGTGTAGACAACACGCACCTGTTCGTAACCATTTCCGTCGGCAAAGTCCCATGGGAAGACAAACGACAGCTTGCCCTTTTCGAAATCAACCGATGCCGAAGGGGCCACCCAATCGCTCGGATTGTGGCCAAAAGTATCGCTATCAATGGCACTTACGCCCAAAAACTTATTGGGATCCAGCGAGCCTCCCATCATCAGGAAGTCGTCATCGATGCGGTGTCCCACCAAGTTTCCATCCTCTTCAATCTCGACAATGGTGCCCTTTGCTTTCTCTTCCAACAGCCTGTTCCATGCAGAGTAGTTGTAAGCAAAGGGTAATCCGGCCACTTTGTCGCCATAAACATCTTCTTTCTCGCCCACAAAGGTGACAGCTTTGCTCACGGGATTGAAGGCAATCCCATCCAAAGAAGCCTCGAAAGTCTCCTTACGCTCGTCGTAATGAATGGCTTTCACGGCCGCCTTTCCATAGGGGGTATTCATAAAAAACTCGTTGTCGTCGACCGTTTTGCGCTTCAACACATCATATAAGAAGGTGGTTAATCCCATGGGGTTGCTCAAGAGTTTCAGTTTGGGATGGTCAACTGTGGCATCATCGCTCAACGTTATCACACTGTAACCCTTGTAAACGCGTTGCCCTTGCCCTTGAAAGAAGCCTTCTTTATCGGCGTTATTGAACGTGATGGTGGTTTCTACGGGAATCTTTCCCAACAAACGGCTCAGGTTGATGCCATATTTCGTCTGCACATCGGCAATCAACTGCAACTGTGTTGGCGTCAGGAGGGGTACGTCAGCATCCGGATTCATCGTGATTTGAGCACCTTTTCCAAAGCCCTTGATGAGCGGATTGGAAGCCGAAGCCACTTGCACGGTCACCACTTGAGGCGTTGCAAGCAAATGCTTTCCATTCGATTTCACGCGGAGGACTACCTCTTTCTGACCGGGATTGAAAACCAACTCATCGTTATCGGCATGCAAAATGGCCTTTTCATTGCCCATGAAAGACAACTTTACCGACTCGCGTTGCTGAGGCGCAAAGGCAATCATCGCATGCACAAAGATGCTTGCAGTGTCGTCTTCTGACAGGATTGCGTTGCCCGGAATGGTCAATTCCACACCGTTGGTCATGGTTTCTTGGGGTGCATCTTGTGCCTGACAGCCTGCCAAAACACACGCTACAGCTGCAAGAAGCGTATTCAATATATGTTTCATCTGTTTGTTTTTTCGTTTAATTGGAAGGCCAACCGGCATTCTGTTCTACGCGGTTGAAACGATATTCCGATACCGGAATGGGGAAACACCAGCGGTAATCGCCGGTCGAAATGGTGTTGCTCGTGCCGGTGCCCCACTGCGTTTGGCGAGGCAAAGCAGCGAGATGCGTGCGTTTGAGGTCGAAGAAGTTGACGCCTTCGCCGGCAAACTCGCGTTGCTTATCGGTGAGAATGAGTTGCAAAAGCACTTGATTAGAGGTGCCGGCAGGTGCTTCGGCCACGCCAATGCAATGCCAATAATGATTCATCAGCGTGCGTGCAGCCTCGGTATCCCCCTTTCTACAATAGGCTTCGGCAACGATATAATAGGCGCCGGCATAGCGCATCGTGTTGATATAGCCAATGGCTTGATTGGTTTTGTTGGCCCGGTTATACTTGCCGAAGAGCGTTCTGCCGGTACCATCCATCACAAAGGGATAGACGAAAGAGGCACGACGGACATCCGAAGCCACGTAGTCTAACTGTGGATTGAGGCAGAAATAATCTCCTTCTCGGGCACTACTTTGAATGCCGGCATAGTAGGAAGTGTGGATGTTGAAGGCAAAAATGCGCCCCGGATAGCTGTTGGATTGCCACAGGCTGTTGATGCCGTCGGGGGTGAAATAAGCATCGTTGCTCTTGCCGAGAACACTTTTTCCGTAGGTGATGGCCGCTTCGTTGTCGCCCGCATAAAGCGCCAAGTCGGCCAAAAGATACTGCACAGCTGTTTGCGAGAGCCAGCCATTGCGTGCCGGATTGTGCGGCGTTTGGACGGCCTCGGTCAGCAAACGGCGTATCATAGCCACGACATCGCGGATGGAAGCGCGTGGCTTATCCTCGATGCCAAGCTGCGTTTTCAAAACGATGCCCGGTGCCTCGGGATTTAAATCGTAGGCCGGTGCAAACACACGAAGCAGCTGAAAATAGCTCAAAGCCTTCAAAGTTTTGGCTTCGGCAATGATGGCTTGTCTCTCGGTTCCCTCCGTTTGCCCTTGCGTTTCGACGGCTTGCATGCGTTCAAGCAAAGCATCACACTGTGCAATGACATTGTAATAGCCTTGCCAAAGCGTAGGCGCAAGTTTGCTTATCTCGCGGTCGTCCCAATTATAAAGGTGCAATGACGAGATATCTTTTATCGAAAGCGAGGTCGGAACAAAATCGTTGCCCAACAAAGAAAACGCATATTCTTCGTGGGGATAGGCCAAATAGGCTGAAGCTAAGAGCGACCTTGCATTCGAAACCGTCTTGATGGCATCGGGATCGGAGAACTGATCTTGCGGCGGTATGTTCAGATTACATGCGGCAAAAGCCATTGAAAGCACACCGATGGCCACACTTTTGAATATCGGTAGATATTGTTTCATTGTCTCTTATCAAAATGTTAAGTTGAGATGAAAGGTGAAAACGGGCTGCATGGTGCCTGCCAAGGTGCCGCTTTCAGGGTCGGACTCCTTGTAGTTGGTCCACGTAAAGAGATTCGAGCCCTGCAATCCTACGTTGGCATATTGCACCAAAGGCATCACATGATGGAGCCAACGCGACGGAATGCGATAGCGCATGGAGAAACTTGAGAGTTTTAAATAGTTGCTGTTACCCACCGTGCGCGAGTTGGGATAGAGCACAAGATTATTTTCCGCAACGCTTTGTGTATAGAAAGGTGTCCAATACGTTTTGTATTCATCGCCCCTTTTAAACCACATCTTTGCCGTTTGTCCGGCCACTGCGTTATAGTTGGCATTATCGCTGTTGCGCACATACTGATAGTTGAAACGCTGTTTGCCACCCAACACATAATAGAAAGAAATATCGAAATCGAACTGCTTATAGGAGAAATTGGCATAGAAGCTGCCCGAATAAGGGGGCGTCAAGTGACCCAAGGCAACGAAATCGTCGCGCGTCAGCTGCTCTGTTCCCTGCTTCTCACGGCCATCGGGCGTAAGAAACACGGGATAACCGGTGAGTGGATTGATGCCCAACGAATGGACACCATAAATCATATCGTAGGATTTTCCAACCTCATAATTGGGCACAACCGACTGCTCATCCAAGTAGAGTTTATCGGTCCAATAAAGGCTTATGACCTTATTGCAGTTGTAAGCAATGTTGCCTCCGACGGTCAAACGGCAGTCAAAGCTATCCCATATCCGCCCGTTGAGTCCCACTTCGATGCCTTGATTTTGCAAAACACCAATGTTGCGCTTCAACGAAGAGAAGCCCGAACTGGTAGCAATCGGCACATCCAAGAGCGCCTGATCGGTGCGACGGTTATACCAATTCACATCCAACGTGACTCGTTTCCACAGCTCTACGTTCATGCCGACGTCTAAAGACTTATTTTGTTCGGCCTTCAAATCCTTGTTATAAAGTGACAACAGCGAGAGCGCCCGGCTCTCTTCGTAAGTTTGTTCGCCAAACATGAAAGTGCCCACGGTGCTGGAAGATGTCACGCCATTGAGGTTTGCCGTCACGCCATAGGCCACTTTGAAGTTCAATTTAGACAAGGCTTTTAGGTCTTTCAGTCCGGAATAGTTCGTAGGTGTCCATCCAAGACCAACAGCCCAAGCTGCGTTCCAGCGTTTATTGGCCGGCAAAATTGACGACGCATCGGCCTTATAAGTGGCATAAAGATCGTAAATTGTGTTGTAAGTGTAGCCCGCCACGGCACCAATACCCATCTGCGCATTCTTGTCTCTCGGGTTTCTCACTTCGGGTTGGCGCAGTCCTTGCAACGCATTATTGATGGCTGAAGGCGCATCTACGGTGCCAACACCATAGCCAGTGATGCCCACTGCATCATAGTTATACAGGTAATAGTCGACGTTTGCGCCCACCGTTATGTCATGAACGCCACCGAAGACGTGGTTGTAAGTGGCGCGGAAATTGCTCGACAGATTAGTGGTCGTACCTTTCGTGCGACGGTATATGCCACGTGCATTTGCAGGAACACCGTCTTTTTGCTCTGAATAAGCCGTTGAAGGGGTGAACTGATGGGCGTCGTTTTGCAGGAAATCGAGCCCTGCGACATAGGCCAGTGTCAGGTCTTTCCACGGCGAGAGCGTCAGGTTCACGTCCACACCGGCATTCTTATCGCTCGCATCGGCCTGATATTGATACAGCAAATCGCTGTAAGTGCGGTTGGGGTAGGAATACAATTCGCCCGTCTTCCACTCGTAGGGATTCAGGTTATAAACCAACGAGGTGGGGTTGAAGGTTGAGCCATTGGGGGTATTTGTCTTGGCATAACCGCCCGTAGCGCCCAACATGAGATAGCCCATCTTGCCTAATTGCTGGTCTAACCCCATCCGAATGCTGAAGCGGCGCTTATCGTTCCCGGCAATTCGGCCACCTTGATAGGCATAGTTGCCCGAGAGATAATAGGTTGTTGTGCCGCTTCCACCCTTGATACTGAGATTATGTTTCTGATAGAAATTGTTGCGGATGAGCTCTTTAAACCAATCGGTATGCACCGTTCTGAGGGCCGACAAACGCCGTTCTCCCTCGGCAATGAGTTGCTCTTTATGGGGATCGGTGGCATAATAGCGCTCATAATAGTCGCGACTGTAGCGATAGCCCGGTGCAGAAGGGTTCTGCAACAGCCGCTCAAGTTCCAACTTTTCGTCGGTATCCATCAGCCGAACACCTCGCCTGCCGCGCAACGTCAGTCCTACATCCAAACCATAGGTGACGATCATCTTGCCTTGATAGCCGTGTTGCGAACTGATTTCGAGCACACCATTGGCAGCTTTAATGCCATACAACGCACCCGCAGCCGCGTCTTTCAGCACCTTGATGCTGGCAATATCCTGCGGGTTGAGATTATAGAACGTCTCGGCAGAGATAATCTTTCCGTCCAACACATACAACGGTTCGTTGCTCACATTGCCGCGCCGGAACGACGAGTTGCCACGAATGCGAATCTGAGGAGCAGTGCCCAATTCGCCCTGATTGATGACATTCAGCCCCGGAATCATGCCTTGAAGTGCAAGCCCGAGGTCAATCATGGGTTTTTCATTGAGCCGCTTGACGTCGACATTCTCCACGATTCCGGCTTTCGAACGCAGGTCGATGGCGTTGATGTTGCTCTTGGCCTTCACCACCACTTCGCCTATTCCCGTGGCCGCTTCCTCCATCTTCACGTCCATTCGCTCCTGGCCTTCGTCCCGCAATTTCAGCGGTTTGTAACCGATATATGTGAACAGAAGCGTTGCGCCCCGGCCCCAATCGCCGTTTAATTGATAGCGGCCTTTCGGGTCGGTCACCGCGACATACGACGTGCGATAGACCCGAACACTCACCCCAACAAGAGGCTCGTTGTTGGCATCGGTAACATAACCATAGAGTTTGCGCGTCTCGGCAGCGCTCTGTTGCGGCGCCCAAAAGAGACACATCAAAGCCAAAAGGCTCATCGTTGCGAGCTTCTTCATACGCCTATTTGCCTAACGTTTGCTGGCCAACCACTGCTGGGTCTGCGCCACAATCCAATCAACCACCCGACCACTCGAAGCCGGCAAAATGCCATCGGGGCTGTAGACAATCTCCACACCCGTTCTTTTCACTAAGTCACGCTGCACATCCTCCATCTTATGACGGTCGGCCATGCGTTTCACATCCGATGTCAGATAGATGCCTTGCACGATGATGCGCTGCTTCTTCTGCGCCGCTTTGGTGAGCAAGGGCATGAGTTCCTTACCAAAATCATGGCCCATTTCGATGAGCGCATGGTCTACATAATCAATCTTTGTGTGCTCCTTGGTGTATTGATCCACGTTCTTGAGCATCTCTTTCCAAAAGCCAATGCGCTCGTCATCGCCATGAGCAAGATAGATTACAGCCTCTTTGGTCGGCGATTTCGATAGACTTTGAATGCGATCGAGCATGCTTTTCTCCAGCACATAGCTGTAATAGAACGTCGGCCCCAGCACGATGGGCACGCGTGTATGCACCATTTCGGTTTTCTCTTCGGCCAACTCCTCGCGCACGTAGGGATTGTATTTCTGCCCCAAGATATTGGGCAAATCCTCCTCGGTATGCCCCGATGGTGCTATAAAAATGGGCAAAGCAAAGATGCTGTCGGCACCTTCGGCCTCACAAGCCTTGACCATTGAGGCCACCGAAGGCTCGGTATATTCCATAAGCGCCACCTTCACTAAGTCGATGCCCTTCAACTTGCCATTGGCTAACTGCTGCTTCACCATGGGCTCTAAGTCCAAAACGGGTTTGCGCCACGACTCCATGGGCGACCCATGTGCCACTATCAACAGCGCCGTTTTAGCCTGTATGCCCGACCATGCCGCAAACAACACGGCCAACATCAACACGATTTTCTTTTTCATTCTTTTATATGTTTAATTTTATCCTAAATGCAAGCTGCCTCACCTGCACGCGAGACAACATCTTTCCGCTGGCAAAATTATAACAAATCATAAAAGATTGCAATACCTACAAATGATGAAAATAACACCGCCCGCGCGCACATCTTCCCCACAAACCCACCTTTTCATCCCCATATTTGGTTCAAATCGTGCATCAGGCCGCTCAAACATTCCACCATTCAAGCCTTTTTTGGCGGACATGGCAGCAAGGTATGCTACCGTTCGTGCCTCTTTTGCTGGCAAGATTGCAAAGTATGTCGGCAAAGTCGATGCGTTTGCCGACGTGATTGCAAGTCATAGTCGCGGAAAAGGCTTCGCCAGTGCACTGCAAGCGATGTATAGTCGAAAACAAGGCTTCGACGATGCACTGCAAACGATGTATAGTCG